>ERZ827108.861-NODE-861-length-46399-cov-9.588836_pt1 | contig 46399 bp, 40 predicted proteins | sample MGYA00519921_ERZ827108 | MGnify/ENA primary metagenome ERZ827108 (study PRJEB31778, sample SAMEA3449258) | human gut metagenome | biome: human gut; feature: human-associated habitat; material: faeces | place: United Kingdom | collected 2010/2012 ...
CGCGAGCTGGGTTCAGAACGTCGTGAGACAGTTCGGTCCCTATCCATCGTGGGCGAAGGACACATGAGAGGAGCTGCTCCTAGTACGAGAGGACCGGAGTGGACGCATCACTGGTGCAACTGTTGTCGTGCCAACGGCACAGCAGGGAAGCGAAATGCGGACGGGATAAACGCTGAAGGCATCTAAGCGTGAAGCCCACCTCAAGAATAAGTGTCCCATTCGAAAGAAGTAAGACCCCTGGAAGACTACCAGGTGATAGGTCATCGGTGAAAGAGTGGTAACATTTGGAGCTTGATGATACTAATCGGTCGAGGACTTGATCTAAAAGAATTGAGTTGAGACCAAAGGGAAAATTGGAAAACTGGTTATACGAGATGTAAGCAATCTGGATGTGCGGTTTTCAGGGTACGCGCAATAGAAGATGAAGCGCGAGATGTGCGGAAAGTCTCCAAGATGGAAGCTCCGGTTATGAAGTGACGGAGCGGAAACCAAGAAGACGAAGGACTGCACAAACCCTTCACAGTTTTCCGGTGACAATGGCGAAAGGGATCCACCTGTTCCCATACCGAACACAGAAGTTAAGCCTTTCAGCGCCGATGGTACTTGGTTGGAGACGACCTGGGAGAGTAGGACGTTGCCGGATTCCATGAAAAAAGGACTCACCCCTTACGGGGTGGGTTCTTTTTTCATTCCATCTGCAACGTTCTTACTCTCTGGTCGTCTTCAATCAACGTGCAACATTGTACTTGGTTAGGATTTTTTCTGCCACCCGCTGTGCGGGATTCAGGCAGAAAAAATCACCTGGGAGAGTTTACTCTCAGATCGTCTCCAATGAAGTCAGAGAAATTCCTGAAATATTGGTATTATTAGCCTGACAGCCCCTACGGTCTACGAAAAAAGCCGCCCGTTTTAAACAGCGGACGGCTTTTTGCATATTCGAGTGATTTTGAAACGTGACACGGAACGCGCGCGGCATCAGCGGGAATCAGTCGTCCTTCCTGCGTCGGAAGCAGAGCAGCGCGATCAGGGCGGCGGAGGCAACCGCCAGCAGCATCCACAGCGCGGGCTGGGTTTCATCGCCGGTCTGGGGCAGAGAGAACACAGACAGCACGGCGGAATCGGAGGTCACGCTGTCGCCCGCTCCATCCGTGACCACGCAGCGCAGAGTCAGCCCGCTTTGCGCCAGCGTAACCTTGGGGAGCTGGTAGCTGTTCTGGTTCGCGCCGGGCAGATTCACCCATCGCCCTTCGGCGTTCAGCTTCTGCCACTGATATCGGTACGGCCGCTGACCGCCGTCAGCCGAAACGACAAACAGCGCGTCCTGCTTTTCGACCAGATTCAGGCTTTCGGGCTGCTGGGCGATATACAGCTTGGGGAACAAGGAGAGGCGAACGTGGTTATCCGCATCCGCAAATTCCTCATAGTTTTCCTTGGAACTCACGTTCAGATCCAGCTCGTCCAGACGGCGGCCCGCGGTCAGCGTTTGGAGCGGAATATCCATGGAGTAGCCGTAGTCATCCTCCATGGCGTTTCGGAAGGTGTGGCTGAACAGGGTCTGCCCGTTGTAGGAGGATGTGAGGGTGGGCACCACGCGCGATCGCGATTTGGTGTTGCCGCTTCGGTTCAAAATGCTGACGCGCACATAGGTTTCGCCTTCCCGGTTAAAGAGCTGGGCGCTCAGCATCAGGTCGTGGGAATCGGTATTCACAATCTTGTGCGCCATCTCCGAAGTCAGGCGCATCAACACCGGATCGTCGTTCGTCGCGTCTGTGGTCAGGACCAGGGCGTTGGAGAGCGGGCGGCCGTTTTCCGTCAGCAGCGCGCCGAATTGCTTTGCGCCCACCGTCTGAACGATTTCCGCCGTCAAATCGACCTTGCCGTCCCAATCGGCGGGAATCAGCAGCTTGGCCTTATAGCTCTGGGTGTCGCCCGGCATCAGCAGGGTGGTGCGCACGTTGCGCTGGGTGGTTACGCCGTTGCTGTTGGTGCTGGTGATGTTCCAGCTCTCGCCGTTCAGCGCGTCATACATGCCGTCCACCCGGCGGATGGTGTACAGGCCCTTCCACGTAATATCTCCGTTGGCGGTGGAAAACTTATTGGTGCTTTCCTGCGGCTGGGCGCAGTTGATATGCAGGGTCTGAATGACTTGGTCCCCTTTCTTCACCTTCACGTCCAGCCCGGAGAGCGGCAGGTTGCCGGTGTTGCGCACGGAAAGAATCAGGTCGATGTAATCCCCGGCGCACACGCAGGGGTCGTTGGGCACGGCGGCCTGCAATTCAGCCGACATCACCAACCGATAGGTGAAATAGGTCAGGGACTGGCGCAGGTAGGAGCCGTGTTCGTTGCCCAAATCCACCGCGTAGTAGCCCGCACCCGAATCCTGCAGCTTGACGCTGGAGGGGCTTTCGCCGAGCTGCACCAGCGTAAAGGGATCGCAGATGGTATCGGTATCCGGGTCGTAGCGCACGCAGCGCACCAGATATTCCGCTTTGGCATCGGGCACGACGTTGGTATTGGGGGTCGAGCACTCCGTCCAGTACAGATAGATGCCGCCGCCGAACTTGACGGTGTCAAAGCGATCCGCGTTGACCTCTATGTCGTAATCGGTCACAGTCACGGGTTTTTCCGGGCTTTGGGGCGACAGCGTGACGCCCTTCAGCCGGTGGATGAAACCGCCCTCGTCCGTCTTCACCCTGTCCAGATAGAACAGGGTATCCTTGTCGTTGACGCCGTTGATGCGGGTCACCACTTTGAAATTGACGATGTTGCCCTTGGCCAGCTCCTGCCGCTCGCTCTTGGGCTGAGCTTGCCGCCTGTCCCTGCGAATGCGGGCGAGCACGCCGTCCGTGCCCAGAACATAGAAGTTCATCTTGTCTTCTTCCGGCGCGCCTGCGGAAACAGCCGTCGGCTCGCCTACGTGGTAACGGGCGATCGCCTTCCAGTTGTTTTCAAAGCAGGGGGATTGCAGCGCAGTGCAACTGAAATTCGCTACATTATCATTTCCGCTGACGACCAGCCCGCTGACTTTTGTTTCGTCAGAGCGGACATAGGTGTTGACCATGAACACGGAGGACAGCTTTTCGGTTGCGGTTAAAAACACTTCCGGCATGGTGGGATAGCTGTATGGGGTGAAGTTGCCAGTTTCTTCCCGATAATACATCACCTTCAGGGAGCCGTCTTTCTGCTTTTGCATCAGAACCGACGCGGCGCAGGCCGCCTGCGGCGGGTTGACCTTGTCTTCGAAGGAGGGCTTTCCAAACTGGCCGCTCAAGATGGTCAGGGCGCAGAAATTGCTGGAATTCCCTTGAATATCCCGGCTCGGCTCCACGGTAAAGTCGTAATCGACAAACCATTCCTGATAGGTTTTTTTCGTGTCTTCCGTGTTGTTGCGCTTGGCGGGGTTGCCGGAGGTGTCTATCCAGCCCACCTGCCCGCGCTGAGCCGGTTTTTTCAGGTTACACCAGTTGACCCGCTCCCAGTCCGTATCGCCCTTGCCGGGCTGAATCCAGAACAGATAGGTGTCGCCGTCCACCACGACATACTGGAAGTCGCCCGCGGAACAGTCGATTCGTTCAAACAGCTTTTCTGTCTCGGTGGGCTCCACCCCGCTGGCGTTTACCGCCGTTACTTTGTTGGCGGCGGCCGGCCAGGGATCTTCCGCGCCTTTGTTATCCCGCCACGACGAGCTTGTCGTCGTTTTGCCGGAAGCCGTCAGCGCTATCGAATCGGACGAACTCAGCGGGAGGTTGCCCTCCCACAGGGTGGTGCTCCATTTTAGGAACAGGGCGCGCAGGGTCACGCTGAGGCCGATGCCGATTCGAGCCTCGGCAGAAACCTGCGGCGTGGTGAGGTGGATGATGGGGTTGATGTAGCCGTAGCCGCGGAGCGACACGGAGAGCACATCCTTCAACCCCAAGCCGATGGTTCCGCCCAGCTCCAGCCGGAAGCTGATGGTCATGCCGCTGTCATAGCCGATGACAGGGCCTTCCTTGACCTTCAGAAGCCCGTTTTCGATTTCGGCTTTCATGTTCAGGCTGATGCCGACGCCGAAGCTGGCGGCCATGCTGAAATCGATCCCGGCAAAGAAGGGCACGGGGCCGATGGTGAAGGTTTGGGTGAAGCCCGCCTCAAAGGCAAACGTCGCGCCGCCGTTTCCGCGCAGTTCGAGGGATTGGTCGCTGCGGCGATACAGCCCCTGCATGGCCGCAAAGGGCGTGATATGCACGCCGTAATCGCCCAGCAGCTTGGGGGTGGTGGTGGTGTTGACGTTGCGATATACGCCGGCCGCCGCCAGCAGCTTATCCGCGGCGGACTGCTTGTCAAACTCTTTGATCGCCCGCTCCTGATCCTGCGTGTCGTCGGTTTTCCAGGTCATGCTCTCCGGAGCGAAGTCGTAGCCCCAGGAGAACATGCCCATGCCGGAGGGCAGAATCATAAGCGTGGGATAGTTGCCGGGGATGGAGAGGGAAAGTGTGCTTCCGCTGATAAAGGGAACATCGCCCGGAATGGTAAAGCCAAAACCGCCCGAGCCGCTGGTGAAGGAGAACAGCGCGCTGTGGTCGAAGAAGGGCTCGTCCACGACGGCCTTTTCGATTTTGAGATGGGTATCGAAGGTATATTCCTGTCCGTTCGTTGTGAGCTTGAAGGAAACCTTGGATTCCGGATGCAGGATGCGCAGCCATTCTTTCTCGAAGGTGAACACCTTCTTGTCGCTGTCGGCCGCGGTAAACGTCTGCTTGACGGATTGGAACGCCGTGCCCGCCGCGTCGGTGGGGTAGCGCATCTCCAATTCGCCGCTGCCGGCGCAGGAAAGCTTGACGGAAAAGGTGTGTTTGAGGTTGTTCTTTTTGGAATAGTAAAAGGAACTTTCCTCGTTTAGAATATCCCGGCCGTTGAAGCAGGCCATGACCAGATACGGGGTCTGATCGTCCTTCTTCAAATGGACGGAGACGGATTCGCCGCCGCGGATTTTGACGGTTTGAATCTCGTGGGTCTGGTAGCCGTTCGCGGTGACGCGCAGACCCAGCTTCATATCCGTCTTTTCGTCCGCGCCCAGATCGGATACCCAAAACACCGCCCGGCCGTCGGATTCGGTGACCACGTCCTTGGTGCGCTTGGAATCCTTGTTGTTGACCAGATGCACCAGCGCGCCGGACAGGGGATTTTTATCCGAATCATATACCGCGATGCAGATCTGCTTGGTGGAAATAACGGTCACGTCAAAATCAATCGCGTCGGCCGCGTTTTCCGAATTTTCCAAACGTTTGGCTTCTTTCATTAAGTCGGGGCCGCTGCTCCCCTGCACGGTCAGCATGCTGTGGTTGATGGGCGCGGCCAGCATGCTTTCGCTGCACCGGTTGACCCGCGCGGTATAGTCGGCGTAGTTGGCGCTGATGGTCTTGATGGCCTGCAGAATCTCATCCTTGGCCTCCATCATGCGGTCATAAGCGCGGGCGCGGTCATAGGCGGAGGCGCTGACGTCCTGATAGAGGCGGATGCCGTTGAGAATCGCCGTTCGCCCGTCCGAAAGCTGCTCTTCATAATAGGTAAGCTGATCTTCCAGCTCGCGCAGTTCCCATTCCAAGGTGCTGAGGGAGCTGTCGGGCAGGCCGGAGGCCAACTGAATGTAATCCTGCGCCGAGCCGAGCAGGCTGCGCAGCTTTTCCGAGAGAAACCAGTCGGTCCACTGCCACATTTGCAGCGCGTTCATCGAGGCGGAGGGGCTCATGCCCTCGTGCCACGTGGCTCCGGTCTGAGCGTCGCCCGCCAGCGCCTTCAGCGAGGCGATGTCGGCGTAGTGCAGGACGGGCACAGCCGTTTCCGCCAGACCGGGCATCGCGCCCAGAAGGATTGCCAGCGTCAGCAGAAGGGAGAGCAGCCGTTTCATCATAAGGAAACCTCCTATTCGTCGTAAAACGTCAGCCATTCCGGATGGGTTTCAATGTCGTATGCCTCTCGCCACTGGCTGACCAGCTCCTCCAGTCGGCGGGTCTGTTTATCCGTCAGCGCCGCCTGCGTCAGCAGGTCGTGCTGCTCGTCCGTCAGCGCCAGCGGGCCGGCCGGTTCGTCCGCCGCGTACAGGATGATGTGAACGCCTGCCGACGTGACCACCGGCTCCGATACGTCCCCCGGCTTTTCAAGCGCCAGCGCCGCGCTTAGAAACGCTTCGTCCCACAGTTGGGAATCGGCGTGCAGCAGATACCCCGCGTCCTCGGGCGGAACGGAGGTGTCATAGGAATAGCGCTGCATCTGGCTTTCAAAGCTCTTGCCCGCGTCCAGCGCCTGATAGATGGCGGCGATCTGCGCCGACGCGGCGTCCGCGTCCGGCAGCGCCATCACGATGTGCTTGATCCGCCGGTAGCCCTCCGGGATGTAATAGGTCTGCCCGCCGCTCAGGAGCACCTCCTGCTCGAACAGGGGGATGTCGTCTTCATAGCGCGCCCGATAGACGGATACATATTGCTGCTCGTAGTAATCCTGCACCTCCTGATCGGTCACGGAGATATCCCCGCAGTACAGGGCGATAAGCCGCTGGTTTTTCAGCGTCAGCTCCGCCTCCTGCCGGTATGCGTCCAGCGTGTAGCCCATATGGGTCAGAAAGGCGCTGATCTGCTCGTCGGTCGCGTCGGGCGTTCCCGCTCGAATCGCCTCGGCCATCTGCTGCCAGGCCGCCTCGTAGGCCTGCCGCGCCTGCTCGTCCAGCGCCTGCCGGGTCTGCTCGTCGATCTCCGCCTGCCCTTCCTTGCGAAGCTGATTTTCCAGCACGCCAAGCCCCACAAAGCGCTCCAGCACGCTGTCGGCCAACTGCTGCTTTTGGGCGGCGCTCAGGCTGATGCCCGAAGATTCGTAGAGCTGGTAACCGGCGTTCAGGGAGTTTTGCACCGTCTGCACATCGTAGGTCACCTCGCCGACCCGCACAACCCCGTCGGTCTGCTCCGCCAGCGCGGGGCAAACCGCCAGCAGGCCGCACAGCAGCGCGATCCATCCTCGTTTTTTCATGGCTGTCCTTCTTTCCGATATTGTTTGCTGAGCAGCGAAACGCTCAGCTTCAAAACGTCCATCTGGCTTTTCAAATAATACTCGTCCTCAAACAGCGCGTAATGCACCGCCGCGCGGACAAAGATGAAGATCAGGGGCGTGAGCACCTCGCAGGGGATGCCGAGGTGCGGCTCCATCTGCCGGGCATACGCGGAATAGCGTTCGGTCACCCCGGCAAAAAACCGCTTGCCGTGCTCGATGTATTTAGGGTGCGTGTAGACCTGATACATCAGCCGGTATTTTTTGCCGTGACGCTTTGCCGTCCAATAGGGCACCTCGTCGATGAACCGTTGAATATCCTGCGGGCTGGTGGGGGCGAGCCGCATGAAATCGTCCTCCACCTTGCTCATGCAGTAGGCGGTGGATTGCACGATCAGATCGTCCAGTGTGTCGAAATAGGTATACAGGCTGGCCTTGGACAGGCCGCATGCGTCCGCCAGCGCCTGAATCCCCGTTCCGGTCAGGCCGTTTTCCGCGTAGCAGTTGAAGCAGGCTTCCATAATTTCCGCCTTTTTTCTCTGAAAGGCTTGTTCGTCTCGTTCTCTCATATTGTCCTCATGTTTATTTGGCTGACCATGTTTATTAAATGACCAACCATTCGTTCTATCAAAGAATAACACAAAAAAAGAACGCTGTAAAGGTGTGCATGACATAAATTGTATAAAAAACAGAGATGGTTTTGCGGCGAACGGCTGATTTTTGATGGGGACAGTCAATGGGCGAATCCGGAATTCGGCTCCATTATTATGTCAAACCGTTTACGGTCTCCCGAACCTGACCCAAACAACCGTCTCCACACGTCCGTTTCACAATTACAGCCCCGAATTGTTGCAGGATTGACAAAAATAATTCCTTGTGAAAGCCGTAGACAGATGGTATAATATAAAGTATAATAAGCATATGGTTTATTCTTATGCATTTTTTACATAGCACGGCGGGAGGAAAAAACGCGATGACCATACGGGAAATTGCCGAGACGCTCGACGCAACATGGCTGTGCTGCGAGGAGGAAGGCGGCCGGGTGCTTCGCACGGCCTTCGCGTCCGACATGATGAGCGACGTGCTGGCCTGCGTGACGGAAGATACGCTGCTGCTCACCGGCTTGGTGAACGGCCAATGCGTGCGCACCTGCGAAATGCTGGATGTGCCGTGCGTGGTTTTCGTGCGCAGCAAGGAGCCGCTGGCCGACGCGCTGGCGCTTGCGCGGGAGATCGACCTGCCGATGCTGAAAACGCCGTACACGATGTTTGAAGCCTGCGCAAGACTGTATACAGCCGGCCTGAGGCCGGTGGAGCTGGGGTGAAACGATGGTCATTCAGGAGAGCTATCCGGTTCAGGCGGACGATATGACGGCGGCGGGCGATGTTTCGGCCCGCATCAAGCGGCACATGAAGCGGCTTGGCGTTCCCGCCGCCGTGATGCGCCGCGTATCCGTTTGCACATACGAGGCGGAGATCAATCTGGTGATCCACTCCGACGGCGGGCAGATCGACTTTGAAATCGCCGAGGATCGGATCACGGTGCGCGCCAGCGACGTCGGCCCCGGCATCCCGGATATCGACAAGGCGATGACCGAGGGCTGGTCCACGGCCACCAACGAGGTGCGCAACATGGGTTTCGGCGCGGGCATGGGTCTGCCGAACATGAAGCGCAACGCGGACGGATTTGACATCGTCTCCGCTGTGGGCGTGGGCACGCATATCACCATGACTTTTGACATATGACAAGCCCGTTCCCGGGGCATGCGTCGGGAGGAGAATGGCATTGCAGCATTACTATCATTCCGTGCGGCTGGATATGGACAAATGCAAGGGTTGCACGACCTGTTTGAAGCGGTGTCCGACGGAGGCCATCCGCATCCGAAACAATCGCGCGTCCATCCTGAACGAGCGCTGCATCGACTGCGGCGAGTGCATCAAGGTCTGCGCCAACCACGCGAAGGTGGCCGTGACCGATTCGCTGGAGAGCATCAAGCGCTTCAAGTACCCCATCGCGCTGCCCGCGCCGACGCTGTATGCGCAGTTTCAGGGCGTGCATCAGCCGGAGCCGATCATCGCGTCGCTGTTCCGGCTGGGCTTTGTGGATGTGTTTGAGGTGGCGCGCGCGGCGGAAATCGTCTCCTACGCGATCAGCCGCGCCATGCGCGAGGAGGATCGCCCCAAGCCGGTGATTTCTTCTGCCTGTCCGGCGATTCTGCGGCTGATTCAGGTCAGCTTTCCGGCGCTGCTGGATAACGTGATCGACTTCGTCTCCCCCATGGAGGCCGCCGCGAAGATCGCCAAGGAGGAATACGCGCAGAAGCACGGCGTGGATAAGGCCGATGTGGGCGTGTTCTTCATCACCCCCTGCGCGGCGAAGATGACGGCGGTGAAATCGCCCGTCGGGCAGGAAAAATCCCATGTGGACGGCGTTATTGCCATCAAGGACGTATACGCGCAGATGCGCGCGGCGATGAAGCAGGGCTTCAGCCCGCTGGAAATCGACCGCGCCAGCGTCGTGGGCATCAAGTGGGCGATACCGGGCGGCGAGGTGGAAGCCGTGGGCATCAAGAGCTCGCTGTGCGTGGACGGCATCGACAACGTCATCAACGTGCTGGAGGCGATCGAAGACGCGCGCTTCCGCAATCTGACCTATTTTGAAGGGCTGGCCTGCGTCAACGGCTGCCTCGGCGGGCCGCTGACGGTGGAAAACAGCTTTGTGGCGAAAAACCGCCTGCGCAGCGTGATGAACCGCACCCTGCAAAAGACGGTGCAGCGCCGGGAAATCTTTGAAGACGCGGTGCAGACGCTGCGCATGACCCGGCCGATTGAGCCGAGCGACGCCTTGCAGCTCAGCGGCACGATGAAGGAACGCATCGAGCGCGAGGAGCGCATCGAGCGGCTGACGAGGGGACTGCCGGGGCTGGACTGCGGCTCCTGCGGTTCGCCCTCGTGCCGGGCGCTGGCGGAAGATATCGTCAACGGCTACGCAAACGAGCTGAACTGCGTGTTCCGCCTCAACGACCGAATCAATTCGCTGGCGGCGGAGATGCTCACGCTGGGCACCAGCACGCGCTACACCACCGGCGAGGACATGGCGCGGCTGCGCCGGCTTCACGACGAGCTCAGCCGAAGCGAGCCGAGCGAAGCGCCCGACGGCGGCGCGGACGACGATGGAGGAGACAGCACATGAGGGTTTCGGAGCTTGAACGCCTGTGCGGGGCGACCTGCCTGACGGGCGAATACGAGGACAGAGAGATTGCCTGCGGCTACACCTGCGACCTGCTCAGCCACGTCATGGGGCGCGGGCAGGCGGATATGGCGTGGATCACGGTGCAGACGCACATGAACGTGATCGCCGTGGCGGCGCTGATGGATTTTGCCTGCGTCGTGTTTCCGGAAGGCCTGCCCGTCGAGGCGGCGATTGTGGACAAGGCGCGGCAGGAGGACGTGATCCTGCTTTCGAGCGGACAGACGGCGTTTGAGCTGGCGGCGCTGCTGGCGGCCAACGGTGTGCCGCCCGCCCGGAAGGAATGATGGAGCGCCTGTTCTGCGACCTGCACATTCACTCCTGCCTCTCGCCCTGCGGCGACGCGCTGATGACCCCCAACAACATCGCGGGCATGGCGTTCATCAAAGGGCTGGACGTGATCGCGGTGTGCGACCACAACAGCGCGCGCAACCTGCCCGCGGTCAAGGCCGCGGCGGACAGGATGAACGTGCTGCTGCTGCCGGGCATGGAGCTGACCACGCGGGAGGAGGCGCATATGCTGTGCTACTTCCGCACCGTACAGGCGTGCATGGCGTTCGGGGAAGCCATTTACGCGCATCTTGCGCCCACGCCCAACAACGAGCGGTTTTTCGGCCGCCAGCAGGTGATGAACGAGCGGGACGAGGAAATCGACGTGGAGGAGCGGCTGCTCATCGGCGCGCTCGACCTGCCGTTTGAGGTCTGCGCCGCGCGCATCCGCGAGGCGGGCGGGCTGTGTGTGCCCGCGCACATCAACCGGGGGAGCAGCGGCGTGCTGGGCGCGCTGGGCTTTCTGCCGCAGGGCGTTCACTACGATGCGCTGGAGGTCAGCCCGGCTGCTCCGCTGACGGCGGATGTGACCGGGTACAGGCTGCTCCGCTCGTCGGACGCGCACAGCCTGGAGCAGATGCTGGAGCGGGAGTTCGCGCTGGAGGCAAAGACGCGCAGCGTGGACGCGGTGTTTGACGCGATTGCGGGGCGGACGCAGCCCGATTGAGCGGCTTTCATCGGTTTTATTTCAGATTATTCTGCGCGGTTCGCCGGAGGGCGCGCACAGGCGCGGCTGACGGCGGGCGCGTATGATATAATGCATCGTTTTGGAAATAGGCAACTTCAATTCAAATCGAAAGGGGTTTATGCGACATGTCTCTTGAAAAAGAAAGGGTCGAGGCACTGCAACGGGTGATCGACGAGCTCAGAGACGAACCGGGCGCGCTGATGCCGATTATGCAGCGGGCGCAGGACATCTTTGGCTATCTGCCGGAGGATGTGCAGAAGTACATCGCCAAGGAAATGGATATTCCGGTCAGCGACGTCTACGGCGTGGCCACGTTCTACGCGCAGTTCAACCTGGAGCCGAAGGGACAGTACACCATCAGCGTGTGCATGGGCACGGCCTGCTACGTCAAGGGCAGCAGGAAGGTGCTGGATAAGCTGGAGGAGGTGCTGGGCATACAGGCCGGGCACACCACGCCGGACGGACTGTTTACCCTGAACGCCACCCGCTGCCTCGGCGCGTGCGGACTGGCGCCGGTGATGATGATTAACGAGGACGTTTACGGCCGTCTGACCCCGGATGAGATTCCGGGCATCATCGCCAAGTATCGCAGCTGAGGCGAGCGGCCATGATGCGGGAACTGGCGGACAATATTCTGGATATTGCCCAAAATTCCATTGCGGCCGGCGCGTCGCTGGTGGAGATCGACATCTCCGTCAGCCGCGCGCAGGATACCGTTTCGCTGGCGTTCATCGACGACGGCTGCGGCATGAGTGAGGATATGGTCAGGGCGGTGTGCGATCCCTTCACCACCACGCGCAAAACGCGCAAGGTCGGGCTGGGGCTGCCGCTGCTCAAGATGACGGCGCAGGCCACGGGCGGCGAAATGTCCATCGCATCCAAACCGGGCGAGGGGACGACCGTGCGCGTGACGTTCGGACTTTCTCACATCGACAGGCCGCCCATGGGCGACGTGCCGGGCGTGCTGTATACGCTGGTGCTGATGAACCCGACGACGGATTTCCGCTTCGCGCTGGATTATGACGGAAAGACATTCGTGCTGGATACGAGGGAGGTTCGGGAGGCCGTCGCGCCCATCCCGCTGGATCATCCCGAAATCAGCGCGTGGATCAGGGATTGCCTGAAGCAGAACATTGACGAATTGCACGGAGGTGTGTTTTTATGAAATCGCTGGAGGAGCTGGCGGCCATCCGCGCCAAAATGCTGGAGCAGGTCAGCCTGAGAAAGGGTGACAACATCGACACCCGCATCGTTGTGGGCATGGCGACCTGCGGCATCGCCGCCGGCGCGCGCCCGGTCATGCTGGAGTTCATCGAGGAGCTCAAGCGCCGCGGAATCGAGAATGCGACGGTTTCCCAGACCGGCTGCGTGGGCGTCTGCCGTCTGGAACCGATTGTCGAGGTCTATGTCAAGGGTCAGGAGAAGGTGACCTACGTTCACATGACGCCGGAAAAGGTCGCCCGCGTGGTCAACGATCACATCGTCAACGGCAGACCCGTAGAAGAATACACCGTCGGCGCGCAGGGATAAGCCGGTCGGTGAGAGGAGGAGCATCGTATGGATCTGATTCGCTCGCATGTGATGGTCTGCGGAGGCACGAATTGTTCGTCTAGCGCTTCCGGCGAGATCATCAGGGAGTTTGAACGGCAGATTGCCGAAAAAGGGCTGGAAAAGGAAATCAAGGTCGTGCGCACGGGCTGCTTCGGCATGTGCGAAGCCGGTCCTGTCGTCATCGTCTACCCGGAGGGCGCGTTCTATGCCCGCATGACGGTGGAAAACGTGACGCGCATCGTGGACGAGCACCTCGTCAAGGGCCGCGTGGTCAAGGAACTGCTGTACAAGGAAGCGGTGGACGAGGACAACAAGGTCAAGTCGCTGGACAGCGTAGATTTTTACAAAAAGCAGCGCCGCGTCGCGCTGCGCAACTGCGGCGTGATCGACCCGGAGAACATTGACGAATATATCGCCTTTGACGGCTACAAAGCGCTGGGCAAGGTGCTCACCGAAATGACCCCGCAGGAGGTCATCGACGTGATGCTCAAATCCGGCCTGCGCGGCCGCGGCGGCGCGGGCTTCCCCACCGGCATGAAGTGGAAATTTGCCGCCGCCTCTCAGTCGGATAAGAAATACGTCTGCTGCAACGCCGACGAGGGCGACCCCGGCGCGTTCATGGATCGCTCCATACTGGAAGGCGATCCGCACGTGGTCATCGAGGCGATGGCCATCGCCGCCTACGCCATCGGCGCGGATCAGGGCTACATCTACTGCCGCGCAGAATACCCCATCGCGGTCAAGCGCCTGCAAATCGCCATCCGTCAGGCGCGCGAATACGGCCTGTTGGGCAAAAACATCTTCGGTACGGATTTTTGCTTTGATGTGGACGTCCGCTTGGGCGCAGGCGCGTTCGTCTGCGGCGAGGAAACGGCGCTGATGACCTCCATCGAGGGCAAGCGCGGCGAGCCGCGTCCGCGTCCGCCGTTCCCGGCGGTCAAGGGTCTGTTCGAAAAGCCGACCATCCTCAACAACGTAGAGACCTACGCCAACGTGCCGCAGATCATCAACAACGGCTGGGAATGGTTCGCTTCGATAGGCACGGAAAAATCGAAGGGCACCAAGGTGTTCGCGCTGGGCGGCAAGATCAGCAACACCGGCCTGGTGGAGGTGCCGATGGGCACCACGCTGCGCGAGATCATCTACGACATCGGCGGCGGCTGCCCGAACGGCAAAAAGTTCAAGGCGGCGCAGACGGGCGGCCCCTCCGGCGGCTGCATCCCGGCCAGCCAGCTGGACGTGCAGATCGACTATGACAACCTGACCGCCATCGGCTCGATGATGGGCTCCGGCGGCATGATCGTCATGGACGAGGATACCTGCATGGTCGATATCGCGCGTTTCTTCCTCGATTTTACCGTGGATGAATCCTGCGGCAAGTGCGCGCCGTGCCGCATCGGCACCAAGCGCATGCTGGAAATCCTCGAACGCATCGTCGATGGCCGCGGCGAGGACGGCGACATTGAGAAGCTGGAAGAGCTGGCCAAGGCCATCAAGGCGACGGCGCTGTGCGGTCTGGGACAGACCGCGCCGAACCCGGTGCTTTCCACCCTCAAGTATTTCCGCCACGAATACGAAGCGCACATCTATGAGAAGCGCTGCCCGGCCGGCCACTGCAAGAAGCTGGTGACCTATCAGATCGACCCGGCGAAGTGCAGGGGCTGCACGCTGTGCGCGCGCGGCTGCCCGGCTGGCTGCATCAGCGGCACCGTTCGCGAGGCGCACCGCATCGACACCACGAAGTGCCTCAAGTGCGGCGTTTGCATGGAGAAGTGCAAGTTCGGCGCGATTTCCCGTTCCTGATAAAGCCGAAGGAGTGAAAAAGCAACATGGCAATGGTTCATTTGACTATCGACGGTGTGCCGGTTTCCGTGGAGGAAGGCACCACCGTTCTCAAGGCGGCGCATGCTGCCGGTATCAAGATCCCGACCCTCTGCTGGCTCAAGGACATCAACGAGATCGGCGCCTGCCGCATGTGCGTGGTGGACGTCGGCGCGCGTTCGCTGGCGGCGGCCTGCGTGATGCCCGTATCCGAGGGCATGGTCGTCAAGACGAACACCCCGCAGGTGCGCCAAGCGCGCAGAGCCGTGCTGGAGCTGATCCTCTCCAACCACGAGCGCAAGTGCCTCTCCTGCGTGCGCAGCCAGAACTGCGAGCTTCAGGATCTGGCGAAGGAGCTGGGCGTGGACGAGAACCGCTTCGAGGGCGAAAACATCCACTATCCGCTGGATAATTTCTCCCCGTCCATCGTCCGCGACCCGAACAAGTGCATCCTGTGCCGCCGCTGCGTGGCCGTCTGCCGCAATGTGCAGAAGATCGGCGCGATCGGCGCGGTGAACCGCGGCTTTAAGACCGTGATCGCCCCGGCGTTCGGAAAGACCATGCTGGAGACGGACTGCGTGTTCTGCGGCCAGTGCATCAACGCCTGCCCGGTCGGCGCGCTGCGCGAGCGCGACGACACGGACAAGGTCTGGGATGCGCTCTCCGACCCCGAGAAGTTCGTCGTCGTGCAGCCCGCTCCGGCCGTCCGCGTGGCGCTGGGCGAGGAATTCGGCCTGCCCATCGGCACCCGCGTCACCGGAAAGATGACGCAGGCGCTGCGCCGTCTGGGCTTTGACAAGGTGTTTGACACCGATTTCGGCGCGGATCTGACCATCATGGAGGAAGCGACCGAGCTGCTGGGCCGCATCCAGAACGGCGGCGTGCTGCCGATGTTCACCTCCTGCTCGCCGGGATGGGTCAAGTATCTGGAGCACCACTTCCCGGAGATGATCCCCAACATGTCCACCTGCAAATCTCCGATGGAGATGGAAGGCGCGATCATCAAGACCTACTACGCCGAAAAGACCGGCATCGACCCGGCGAACATCGTGGTCGTCGCGGTGATGCCGTGCACCTCCAAGAAGTTTGAAGCCCAGCGCCCGGAGATGGTCGTCAACGGCATGCGCGCCGTGGACGTCTCCCTCACCACGCGCGAGCTGGCGCGCATGATTCGCGACGCGCGCATCGACTTCGCGCGCCTGCCGGATGAGGAATGCTTTGACGAGCTGGTGGCGCAGTCCACCGGCGCGGCGCCGATCTTCGGCGTGACCGGCGGCGTGATGGAGGCGGCGCTGCGCACCGCCGCCGACGTGCTGGAAAACCGCTCCGTGGAGAACGTGGAATACCACGAGGTTCGCGGGCTGGCGGGCATCAAGGAAGCGACCTTCACGCTGGGCGGCAAGGAGCTGAAGGTAGCCGTGGCCAACAGCACCGGCGCGGCGAAGGAGCTGATTCAGCGCATCAAGGCGGGCGACGCGAGCTATGCGTTCGTGGAGGTCATGGCCTGCCCGGGCGGCTGCGTCAACGGCGGCGGCCAGCCGATCGTTTCGGCGTACAAGCGCATGGACGTCGATCCGCGCGCGGCGCGCGCGGCGGGGCTGTATGCCGAGGATGAATCCAAGACGATCCGCAAGTCCCACGAAAACCCGGATATCCAGAAGCTCTACGCGGAGTTCCTGGGCGAGCCGAACGGCCATCTGGCGCATAAGCTGCTGCACACCGAATACATCGACCGCAGCGACGGCTAAGCCTAACCGAAGCGAAAAACCGCATACACGTCACGAAGGGTCCCGGCAGAGCGAGACCCTTCGTTCAGCTTGTTGACATAAGCGCCCTTTAGTTCCTAAAAGGATTTTTCGTTCTCGTCAACTGAATGCTGTTACAATATTCTCGCTTTGGATGGCTTGTCGGAATTATACATCACTTGAACATTACTCCCTACCTTGGGAACAGGGTCACCGGCGTTAATCCATTTTCTTTTTGTGTACGCCTTTCCATCTACGGTGTATTCAATTTTAATGATGTAAGGAAATTCAGCACCATCCAGTGTGTGCAATCTCATGGGTTTTCTGTTGACCTTTAACCACCACTGTTTTGTTGCAGCGATCACAATTCCTGTTGTTTGCTTATCCATAAATATCCTTCCTTCACCACCTGAAAATAGAAAACCCCGCTGTCAAAATCCCCGTTCAGCTCTGCGCTCAGCCCCAGATGCATCAGCGTCCTTCCCGCATAGGTTTTGCCCGTCTCTACGCAGAAATATCGAGCGTCCTCCCTCAGGGCGCGGAGCCTCACCCGCGGAATCACCTCGCCGCACTTTCGGCTGTGCATGAACAAAAAGAGCACCGCTTCGTTTTGATTCTTGGAAACATACTCGGTCGCCGCGACATTGCCGCCGGACGGACGCTGTAAGCGGTACAAATCGCCGTTTTGAACGACATGCCGCCACATCTTATATCGCGCGATTTCCGCTGTAAACAGCGCCATTTCCTCGTCGCTCAGCTTCGATATATCCGCGCCGACGCCCAGCGTGCCGCACATCGCCGCGTGGAATTTATAGCGCCAATCCGCCCGACCGCGCCGCCGTCCGTCCGCGGGCGTGTCCGTCACCCAGCAGCTCATCATCATCGGCGCATACATCAGCGTATACCCCTCCTGAATGAACAGCCGATCGAACGGGTCCGTGTTGTCGCTGACCCAGAATTGCGCCGTTCGCTTCGCCATGCCCAAATCCACGCGCGCGCCGCCGCCGCTGCATGCCTCGATATCCACATCGGGGAACTCCTTTTCCAGCGCGTCCAGGATTCGGTAGAGCGCCAGAACATGCCGCTCCCGCGCGAAGGGCGTCAGGCTTTCGCATACGTCGGTCATCGCGCGATTCATGTCCCATTTCAGATAGCGGATCGCGTATGTGTTCAGCAGGCCGCGCAGCATGTCGAGCGCGAATCGCTCAACCTCCGGCTTTCCGAAATCGAGCAGATACTGGTTTCTCTGCGTCAGCGGTTCGCGGCCGTCCAGTTTGTGAATCCAATCCGGGTGCGCGCGGTACAAATCGCTGTCCGGGTTGACCGATTCCGGTTCGACCCACAGGCCGAAATCCATGCCCAGCGCGTGCACACGGTCGATCAGCTCCTCCAGACCGTTCGGAAACTTCTCCGGGTTGACCGTCCAGTCGCCCAGCCCCGCCCGGTCGGAATGGCGCGCGCCAAACCAGCCGTCGTCCACCACGAAAAGCTCCACGCCCATCCTCGCCGCGCGTTCCGCCAGCCGCATCTGCGCGTCCGCCCGCACGTCGAACTGCGTCGCTTCCCATGAATTATAGAGCACGCGGCGCGGCGGCCTGTTCGGCTTGAGATGGCCGCGCTCGAAATCGTGCATCCTTCTGCTCAGCGCGCCCATGCCTTCCGCGCTCATGCACAGAACCATCGGCGGCGTTTCAAGGCTTTCGCCGCGCTCCATCGGGCAGACGAGATCCGCGTCGTTCAGCCCTGCCGTGATGCGGTGATTGCCAAACACCGAGGACGACGCCGTGATCTGCCAGCATCCGCTCCACCCGAGCGCCACGCCGTAGGCCTCGCCCGTCTCCTCGTCCTCGCTGTTTGCCGCGATGAGGAACGGGTTCATGTGCGGGCCGGACATGCCGCGCACGGATTGCAGCCGCAGTTCCCCTTCTTCCAGCTTGGCCGTGCGCCGCCTGAATTCTCCCGCCCACGCGCCGACGACATAGTGCGCCGTCCACGGCTTCGCCTCGTGCGGCAGGAGACACGCGCCGCTGTCCATGCGCGTCAGCCTGATCGGCGCATTCGCCGTCAGCCTTGCGTGCTTCTGAATCACATCGCAATCCTCAAACACGCGGTATATCAGGCGAACCTCCATGACGCTTACCTCGTCCGCCAGCGTGATTTCCGCCTGCTGACCCTGAACGCGCACGTCCTTCGTCCGCAGATTCAGCGGCACGTCGGCTTTCAGCGATACGTTTTCAAACGTCCGCCCGTCAAAGGCCGGGTATTCCATCCGCTCCCGCCACAGCTCCGTGTCAAAGGAGCTATGGCTGCCGATCGGTTCAAACATGTCCGCGTCTTCCGGCGCAATTTTCCTGCCCCAATGCAGGCAGACCGGCGCGGGATAGGCAAGGCCGATCCAATACGACGTTCGTTCCGTTTCCAAAATGAGAAGATTCTGCTTTTCCAGATAGCGGATCATGTTCTTTTCCTCCTTCGTCCGTTTCCAAAGGGCAGAATACGGGTTCGGTTGTTCTTTATTTCTTCTCCGCGCCCCGGCCGTTCTCCTTTTTGTCGGCCACGCCTAAAAAAACACAGCGACGGGGATTGCGCTTTTTTCCCCCAAAAAAATCGACCGCCGATTTTTCCACCGTTTTTTTCAGATAATTCGCCGCAAATTCTTGCCTTTCGGCCGAATATTCATATATAATAATGCTGTGTCAAGCATACAGTCGCCGAGATGAAACCATCGCAAGCGCGCTGAGGCTCGGCGTTGCAGAAGGAAAAGAACAAATCGCGTGCCGGGTTCGAAAGAAAAGGGGGAAACCGGATGAAAAAGTCGCTGAAAGTCACGCTGCTCTCGCTCTGCGGAATCGTGGCGGTGCTTCTGGCCGCCGTGCTCGTGTTCGTCGGGATCTACTTCACGCGCATACAGACGATGAACAGCATCGAAAAGCTCTCCGATTATGACGACGGCTACAACCTCTACCGCATGGAGGTCAAATACGATTACAGCCTTGACAACGTTATCAACTACGGCATCAAGGACAATCAGACGATGATCGACGCCATTTTGAAGGACGCGCTGCCGCTCCTTCCGGTGAAAATCGAGGCGCCCAGCTTCGGCTGCACGGCGTTCACGCTGACGGACGCCGACGGCGATGTGCACATGGGGCGCAATTACGATTTCAAAAACAACACCTCGGCGATGCTCGTCTACTGCGCGCCGAAAAACGGCTATCGATCTGTGGCCACGGCGGCGCTGGACAATGTTTCTGCAAACGCGCCGGATGAGAGCACCAAAATGAAGCTGGCCAGCCTGACCGCGCCGTATATCTGCCTTGACGGCCTCAATGAAAAGGGCGTATCCATCGCCGTGCTGACGCTGGACAGCGACCCGGTTCACCAGAGCACCGGCAAGCCTGCCATCGCCACCACCCTCGCCATCCGCCTTGTGCTGGATCGCGCGGCGAGCACGGAAGAGGCGGTGGAGCTGCTCCGCGGCTACGACATGTTCGCTTCCAGCGGGCGGGATTACCACTTCTACATCACCGACGCGACGGGCGACGGTCGGGTGGTCGAATACGACTGCGAAAGCGAAACGCGGGAGCTTGTGGCGCTGCCCATCAACGCCATCACCAACTTCTACGGAATCTACAAGGACAAGGTGCTCCCCAACCAGAAAAACGGCATCTACGGCCATGGCCGGGAGCGTTACGACGCTGTGCTGGAAGTCTTTGACCAGCAGAAGGACAGCCCCTCCAACGATACCGCGTGGGCGGCGCTGAAAGCCGCCTCGCAGGAACCGAACCCCGAAAGCATCACCAGCAATACGCAGTGGTCGATCGCCTACAACAACACCGACCTGACCGCCGAAATCATCATTCGCCGCCACTGGGCGGATATGACGCGCTACAGCCTGACGGCGGGTGCGGCGAAGTAACGCCGTTTACCGCCTAAAGCGGATTGAGCCCGCCTGACTTTCCGCCGAAGTCTGCGAAGTGTCAAAGCTTTGCTTGCGCGGATGATTTTACGCAGTTTCCTTATATCAAACGAGTGAACGGGCGCATCCCTTCGGATGTTCCCGTTCACTCGTTTATTTTGCCTCTGTTCGTTTGAATTTCACGTTCTGTTCTCTTTCATCTCTTCCACGACTGGGTGGGCATCATAATCGTTCCGTTTTCTCCGACAACCTCCATCAGCGCTTCGATCACGGTCTGCGCGCCGCCGCAGACATAGCCCATCCGTTTCAGGGACGTATGCACCATCACGGCATCGCCCTTTTCCAGACCGACTTCCCGTAATTTTTGGATGATTTCTTCTTTGAGAATCACATGCATCTCGGTATTCCTCCCGAAACTCAATCCGCTCTTTTTCCCGCGTGCCAAATCGAATGGATAGGCCGGGTTCGTCCGGATTATTCCAGCTCGAACACGCCCTGCGGGTCATAGGCGCTCCCGATTTCGTCAATCTCAATGCCGTAATGATCGTATATCGTTCCGGCAGCGTCCATGTCAATCCAGCGGCGGTTGAAGTCCGCCTCCCGCATCAGGCCGTAACCGACGCACGCCGGATCGTTGAAATAAAACACATTGCCGTCGCTCCTCTTCTGATAACCGACGCAGATGACCCAGTGCCCCTCCGCCAGATACGTATCTGCGTCGCTCGGGTCTTGGGTGTTGTATCCGTCCGCGCCCCATGCCTGAATGCAGACCAGCACGGGATGCCCCCGATCCAGCGCGGCGATCAGGTCATCCGTCGTTCGCTTTTCCCGCGCGATGACCCGCACATCGTTTTCCTCAAAAAAGGCGAGGATCGCGTCCGGAGACGTTCCGGCTTCCTCGGTTGTTCCAAGCGCTTCCTCATAGGCGGTCAGGTTCAAATCCGCCTGATAAGGCTCAAGCCAGTTCATCAGCATTTGGACGCACGTGGTTCCGCAGGTGTAGCCGCCGTACTGGCGCAAATTCGGAATATCAATCAAAACGTCGGCATCCTGCGTTCTGCCTGCGTAGAGGCTTTGAGGGGATGCGTCCGCCTCTCCTTTCCCGGCACAGGGAAATGCACACAGACACAGCGCGCCGACCAAGGCGGCCGACGCAAGGATTCCATAGCGTTTCTTCATGGTGCACCTCCAACATTGTACAACAAAAGCGGGGACAAAAACACCCCTGCATGAATGAGGGAGAAGGGGGAGTTGATGCGGGCATAGCCCGCTTTCTTGTTTAGTTTTCAGCCGTATCGACCCGGAAGCCGTACTCGCGCAGAATTTCCAGCGCGATCTCGCGGTTCAGCTCGTTATCCTCTACCACCAGTGCCTTCAAGCCTTCCAGCTCGGTGATCTTTTCCACCGGACGGCGCTCTGCCTGTGTGCGCATGGGCAAGCAGATGATAAATTCGGTACCCTTGCCCTGCGCCGTCTGCACTTTGATGGTGCCGCTCATCATATCCACGATGTTTTTGGTAATCGCCATACCAAGACCGGTGCCATGGATTCTCAATACCGCAAAAAAGCTTTATAAAGCCTTTGAAAAGGCACAGGCACAGCACAACAATAACATGTAGATATTTTATCACGATAGTGACAGGTTTTCAACAAAATATTGCTTTGAAGCAGAGTCGCTGCCTGACCGTTGCCCAGCCTGCGGCAAAGCGGTCTATCAGAGCAGACCTGCCATTCGCCCGGCAATCGAAAAAGAAGTGCGGAATCTTTTACGAACCAGGGATGAGGAATGGGAATAAGCCGACTGACGGCCTTCTGTGGTATCCACGGAGGGCAGTTTTTGACACTTCGCATCAAAAGCGCCCTTGCGCTCTCCGAGGGGGGAACGGGGGGCACGACGTGGGCTGGGCACGCTCCCGATGGCGTACCGCCCTCACGACAGGAACAGGAGCGTGTCACGCTCCTGTCAGTGGCGGAGAACGAACGGATTCACCAACGGAAGTCGGCAGGCATCCCGATGCTTTCGAGGTAACGCTGCCGCGCCTGTTCGCGTTCGGCTTCGGTTGCGGCGGTTTTGTACTGCGTGAAGCGTTCATGGCAGATCATCGCATCGAGTTTTCGGGAAAGTTCTCGGCGAATGGCTTCCTCCGCGGATGGATTGTTATAGAGATGATAGAGGATTAAGTCGCAGAACAGATCCTGCGAAATCTGGACGGTTTTTGATGAAAGTTTCTATTCATTCCATTTCAAATGATAAAAAAGTTTGACATAGAAAAGGACAGGATAATATACCCTGTCCGAGAAGAAAAATTTTAATCAGTTATATTCCATAGCTCTTTCAAACGGCTTACAGTGAAATCCCACCTGTTATTCTTTGACCTGCAGACAATATTCTGATTGCAGAAAAAACCAGTTTCATTGATGGCTTCTTGTTTGTTTACAGTATGAATCCATTTAACTTTGACGATATGTTCTTCGGAATCAGGATCTTCTGAAGAATATAGATAGTCTCCTTGCAGAGAAAGCTCACTTAGTTTCTTTTGAATACCATCTTCGGGGAAAGTGATACTTTTGGCAGACTGAGAAGGTTCGGTTACGATGCCGACACCGACATATCCTGTTTTTGGAATATAGACCCAAATGCGGTCATTAGGAGATAGAGAATTTAGGGGTCGAGTATACCAACTACCACCTCCGGCAGAAATGAAACCGTATTTTTTCGCATCTTCCCATTTTCGATGTCCTTCGCCAAAAGAAATGTAACATTCACCATTCCATGATCGTTTCTTTTGAGATTCAGGGGGAAGGTCTTCGATATCTTCCTCAAACCATGTACGACTGATAATACGCTGATCTCCACATTGATATACGCGAAAGAAGAGAATATTAATATCAACCAGATAAGTGTTTCTTAAAAAGCGAATAATGCGCTCTGTACCGCTATCCATTTGGGAAGCGACGATAACCATTTTAACATTTTGGTTAATATTAGATTCTTCGAGAGAAATCCCGAATTTATGCTGATATGCATCACCAAGCGTTTCTTTACCATCCGTAAATTTCAAATACTCCTGTGCGATATCTTCAATGGGCATATTGGAAACGCTGGCTGCGTAGTCGATGACTTGCGCTGTAACTTCTCGAGGTGTTAAATCTTTTTTTAATTCAACTACAACCATGTCGCCGTCGTGATCAACACAAAGGATATCAATGAATTTTCCGGCAGCAGTTTTAACCTGACGGTTAATTACGAGCCAATTTTTGTTTAAAACTGAAATGTCTTTACATATTAGGTTTTCTAATTCGTTTTCGGAAGAAAGGTCGGCATTTTCTAAAGGTTTTTGGTGATCCAAAGACCAAATCATTTGTTGAAATGACATGAGAAACCTCCCTAAGACTATGTGTTTTTTCTTTCTAAATAGTATAACGTAAGAAGATGTGAAGGACAAGAGTAAAAAATTAAAAGAGCTAACCGATTCAACCCTAGAATCAGATAGCTCTCTTTTATGAACAATGAAAACGGTTGTCCAATCGTTGCCACAAGCGGGAACGACACTCGAAAAACGCAGCTATTGCGTCGCTTTTCGGAGTGCGTATCTTATTCCCACTCGCTCACCAAGAAATTAACTTTACTAGAATTGTTTAATATAATCAAGAAAAATTATCGCTGATGTTTCTATTGTGTCTATTCGCTCATTTGCTGATCGGCGTTTTGCCGTATTGTTGCCACAGGCAAAATGGATCAGTTGCATCAGCTTGCCTCTATTGTACCACGATTACTGCGGTATTTCCAGAGTATCTTCAAGATTATGTATGGTGAACTAGATGTACATCACAAAAAGATTATCGAGAAAAATGCCGGAGAAAAGTCAAAATTAATGTTGACTGCACACATGTCACATGGCATATTGTGAAGATAAAAGATTCGGAATTTTGATAGCTTGTTTTAGATCGAATTGCTCTGCAATATCTTTTGTACAAGTATGTATATTCTTAGGAAACCGCTGATTAATCACAAATAATTCATCACAATTGATATGAAGCGCATTCGCCCTTTTATTGGGACGGAGCTGATCAAGGCCATGATCGGTATTCACTGCTGCGGGAAATCGGTCATGCTGGAACTGATTGAACGGGAACTCACAAAGTTCGGCGTCAGCCCGACGCAGTTTGTCTCCATTAACTTTGAAGATATGAATTTGATACCCTAATTCTCTTTTTTATTCATCTTTTTCTTCCTGTTTTGGCCTGAAATTCTTGATTCTTGTATATTCAGTGCAAAGCACTTATACTAATCATGCAGAGGGGAAACGGACACACTCCATATACACCTGTCCCCCTTATTTTGAAACGAATCGAGCTTCTTCGTTCAAACAAAATCTCCTCTGCCTCCTTTTGGATTTCAGGCCGCAGCGCCTTGAAGCAAAAACGCCTTTCGAGATGTCGAGGGCGTTTTTTTCTGCCCTTTCGGGCTGTTTTTACAGGGAAAAACCGCATCGCGCAAAAAACGAATCAGGCATGAATCATTTTTTGCGCCATCATCAAAACGCGTCTTGTAAAAAAGATATAAAGAAATTGGAATGGTTTTATGGTATACTGTGAGTATCAAAACCGCCGCGGCGACGAATTGCGCGGATCGGTTCAATGTCAAAAAGCCACAGTAGGAGGAAGAACTTCATGAAGCGTGCGAAGGAGCGCGATTCGTCGGAAACGGCGGCCATCAAAATCAATCGAAGAAAAGTCTGCCTGCTCATCATCGCCATCGGCATTAGCGTGCTGCTGCTGATTACCATGCTGGGCCTGCTTCATCTGGAAAAAAGCAATACTCGACGCTATCGAGAGGAAAACCATGCTCGCTTTGACGCGAACACGCAGGCTTTTCAGGAGGTGCTGGACAGCTCAGACGCGTGGATCGACAACCTGAAAACCTCAATCTATGCGTTACCCTATTTGGAAACGGCCAGCGCAGCGGATTTTCTGGCCGATTTAAAACAGCCCGGCGTGAAGCTGACCTTTGACGAAAGCCCTTTTCCAACCGATAAAAATGGAAATAAGCTGCTTGGCCGCCTGCAAGGGCTGATTATGGCCAGCTCGTCGTTCAGCGAAAGCGCGATCTATAACCCGCAGACGGGCGTAGCCGTTGCCTGCGTTTCAAACGGACATGTCGGGGCGCTGTGCACCTCGGAGGAGGAGCTTTGCGCCCTGCTCGGCATCTCGTCGCTCAACACAGAGGAAGGCGCGCTGACCGAAGGGCACGCCGCCGAACACGCCAACGCTGCGCTCTACCTGACGCGGGTGCTCGACGACGGGCTTGTGCTGCTCTGTGGCGTCACGCATGAAGCCTTGAACGATTCGCTGCTGGCGGATAACAGCGGGCGTTCTTATTTATTGAAGCAAATGGTCTGCGTTTTCCCGGATGGCGGTCTGCTGCTGCGCGACCCGTCGCGTTCCCTCGGCGCGCTCGGCCTTACGCAGGAGGAGCTGACGCGCGACGCATCCATCGAGGATATCGGCGATTACACGCTGATGCGGCATACCCTGCCCGAATACGGCCTCCAAACCGTCGCCATTCTGGCCGAAACGGGCGCAACCAGCGTCGTTTCTTCCGAGTGGATTTGGCTTCTGCTGATCGTCACCGCGCTGGGGCTGCTCGTTATCATCGCCATCGGCGTTTACATGCTCATCCGCGTATTCCGCCCTCTTTCCAGAATCAGCAGCAGCATCGCCCCGAACGCCGAAACCACGGAGGACGATCTGCAAAGCATCGCCAACGCCATCCAGCGCTACAACCAGCAGCTGCTTTCCAATCAGGCGACCATTGAGGCTCAGCTTTCCCAGCTGCGTCGAGCCTATCTGGAGCAGCTGGCGTTGGGGCAGACGCCGCTCATCACTTCGGAGCAGTCAGAACGGCTGGGCATTCCGAAGCTGCTGGAAAAATACATGCTCATCGTGCTCTATCCCGATAACGGACGATGGATGCGCGAAAACGGCAGCGAGCAGGAAAATCTCTATCGCAAGCGCATCATGGTCAACGCGGTCGAGGAATCCATCCGCACACAGATGAAGGATGTGCAGGCGGAATTTCTGATGTGCCAGTTCGCCCTGCTCGTTGTCGTGCCGGTCAAGGACGAGACTGAAAACATGGCCAAGGCCGTGGAGCGCTGGACGATGGATTTGAGCGTGCAGCTTCAAAAGCGTTTCCGCTTCGGCGTCAGCCCGGTGCAGAGCGGCGCGGAGAGCCTGCATCCCGCTTATCGCAAGGTGATGCAGAGCGCGGCGCTGGTCGAGGAGAAGGAAAGCGGCCGCTCGCAGGATATTTGCCTGAACACGCTGATTCGTCAGAACCTGCACATGTCCGAACTGGTTTACATGGAGCACTACAACAGCGCGTTTGCCTGCTTTAAGGAGATGGCGGATACGTTGTACCAGCAGAAGAGCCGCCGTCTGCGCAACCAGCAGCTTTCCGGCCTGATGTCGCTGACGCTTTGCATGCTGATGGAGACGAGCAGCGAAAACAACGCTCTGCTTCAGGAGGCCGGTATCGACATCGGCGCGCTGACGCAGCCGGAGGACGACGAGGCCGAGCTGCTGGCCGAATGGGAAAAGGTGTTCGGCCTGCTGGAGGCGCATCAGGATAAGCGCATCCGCGGGCAGTACTCCGAGCAGTTCGCTTCCATTTATCAATACATGCATGCGCACTTCCGCGATTCCGGCCTGTCGCTGACCGCGCTGGCGGAGGAATTCGGCATGAGCGTTTCGACCCTTTCCCGCGAATTTCAAAAGAACCTCGGTCAGGGCTTTTTGGACAGCCTGCACCAGATGCGCATCGAGGAAGCGAAATATGCCATCGAGAACACGAACGCGTCCCTGAACGACATCGCCATTTCCGTGGGGTATACCAATACGCTGACCATGACCCGCGCGTTTAAAAAGTATCTGGGCTGCACGCCCGGCTCGTTCCGAAAAAAGGAAGATATTTCCTGATCGTTCATTTGAAAATCGCTTTTGTCAACAGTCTGCATCGGCGCACGGTCTTTCGGCCTGCGTCGTTTTTTTATGCCCGCAAAAATTGTTTGCCGCCCGAAACTGGACTGTATCCCGTTAAGCAGACAATGAAAAAAATGGCCTCCTGTTGTAGAATAGAAACTACGACAGGAGGTCATTCACATGGCAAGAAAGTATACGAAAGTCGAGCATCTGATCAGCATCATTGAAGAACACACCAAAGCAGGAGAAACGTACCGAGAAATCGGAGCAAGCCTGGGGCTGACACGAGAAGAAGTGTGCGGCGCAATGCACCGGCACCATGCCAAAGAACGAAAGCTGGCAGCCGGATACATCCTGCGCCCCAAGGGACGTCCGCGTAAGGAACCCGTTAGCGAAGAAGCCAAAAAGTACAATGAAATCGTAAAGCTGCGGATGCAGGTGGAATTGCTGCGAAATTTTCTGTCCGAAGCTGGAAGGAGGCGAAGCTGAAGTATCGGGTCATTGAACGCTTCCGTGGGAAATACAGTATCGAAGCCATGTGCGAGGTATTCGAGGTAAGCCGCAGCGGATATTACGCATGGAGGAGTCGGCAGAAAAAGGAAGCAAAGGATCAGTGGTTGATTGACTTGGTCATGGAGTGCCAGAAGCAGAGCAAGCAGACTTACGGTATTCGCCGCGTCCGGCTCTGGATCCAGCGCAAAACCGGGATGCTGGTGAACACCAAGGCGATCCTTCGGGTCATGCGCAAGCTGAATCTTCTGTCGGTCATTCGTCGCCGTAGGCCCTATACCCGCTACCAGCAGGCCGTTCACAAATATCCCAATCTCCTCAATCGGAGTTTCGATCAGGCAAAGCCCAATCAGTTCTGGGTGACAGACATTACCTACATTCCGATATCAGGCAATATGCTGTACATGTGTGCTGTGCTGGATTTGTGCGGAAAGGTTGTTCTTGCGTGGAAAATCGGCGCTGACATGACTTCTTCTCTTGTCACGGACACTATCCGCGAGGCTCTGCAAACAGAAAAGGTCACTGGTGGACTCGCCCTCCACAGTGACCAAGGGTCTCAATACACATCGCAAGCATACTTCGACCTGGCGCAAGCATATCACGTTTCGCCTTCGATGTCCAGTCCCGGCTGTCCTTATGATAACGCGGCAATGGAGAATTTCTTCGGCACATTAAAAACGGAATGCTTGTATCGTGCGCACTTCACCACCCGTGCTGAGGTGGAGCAGCTCGTTACCGAGTACGTTGACTTCTACAATTTTGAACGCATTGCACTCAAAAACGGTCTCACCCCGGTTGAAATCCGAAGCAAGACCGCGTAATCCTATGAAATTCTACGACAGACTCTTATTTTCGTGTATGTTGCTTGGGAAACAGTCCAATCGTCGCTGTCGCAGCTGGCAAAAAACACACGGTAGGCTTGAAATCGGACGGAACGGTCGTCGCGACGGGAAAAAATGATTTTGGCCAATGCGACGTGAGCGACTGGACGGATATCGGCGGAAGCCTGACCCTTCGGTAAAATAAGCTTCGATGCGCTTACGACCCAACGGATCGAGGAGAAAAACATAACGAAATCCCGGCAGAACGAAAAAATCTGCCGAGATTTCGTTGATGGTGTGGAACACAATAGAAAAGAGAGCTACCCGATTCAATCATTGAATCAGATAGCTCTCTTTTATGAATAATGAAAACTGTTGCCAAATCGTTGCCACAGTCGGGAATAGAATCCAAAAAACTCAGCTATTGCGTCGCTTTTTGGAGGATGTATCTTATTCCCACTCCACCGTTGCCGGCGGCTTGGTGGTGATATCGTACACGACGCGGTTGACGCGCGGCACTTCGTTGACGATGCGCGCGCTGACCTTGGCGAGCAGATCGTAGGGCAGGCGCGCCCAATCGACGGTCATAAAGTCGTCGGTCGTCACGGCGCGGATGGCCAGCACGAAATCGTGCGTGCGCTCGTCGCCCATCACGCCGACGGTGCGGGTGTTGGTCAGCACGGTGAAATACTGGTTGACGTCGCGCTCAAGACCGGCCAGCGCGACTTCCTCGCGCAGAATCGCGTCGCTCTCGCGAACGGTTTCCAGCTTGTCCGCCGTGATGTCGCCCATGATGCGGATCGCCAGACCGGGGCCGGGGAACGGCTGACGCCAAACCATGTCGTGCGGCATGCTCAGCTCCTCGCCGACCTTGCGAACCTCGTCCTTGAACAGCATGCGGAGCGGCTCCACCAGACCGCCGGTGAACTTTGCGCGCACATCGGCCGGCAGACCGCCGACGTTGTGGTGCGACTTAATCACCGCGCTGCCCTTGACCGAGCCGGATTCGATCACGTCCGGGTAAATCGTGCCCTGCGCAAGGAATTCCACGCCCTCGAGCTTCTTGGCCTCGTCGGCGAAGCAGTAGACGAACTCGCCGCCGATCAGCTTGCGCTTCGTCTCCGGGTCGGAAACGCCCGCCAGCTTGGTCAGGAAGCGGTCGCGCGCGTCCACGATGACCAGATTCACCGGGAACTGGTTGGTGAAGACCTCGCGGACGGATTCGGTTTCGTTTTTGCGCATGAAGCCGTGATCGACGTAAACGCAGGTCAGGCGCTCGCCGATGGCGCGGGAGATCAGCGCCGCCGCGACGGAGGAATCCACGCCGCCGGAGAGGCCGAGCATCACGCGGCCGTTCGGGCCGACCTGCTCGCGGATGGAGGCGATGGCGTTGTCGATGAAGGTGCTCATCGTCCAGTCGCCCGTGCAGCCGCAGACGTTATACAGGAAGTTGGCGATGACCTTCTGGCCCTCTTCGCTGTGCGTGACTTCCGGGTGGAACTGCACCGCGTAGATGCGCTTTTCGGGGTTTGCCATCGCGCAGAACGCGCAGTTTTCGCTGTGGGCGATGGAGGTGAAGCCCTCCGGCGCACGGGTGACGTGGAAGGTGTGGCTCATCCACGCGACGGACTGCGCCTTCATGCCGGCAAACAGCGGGCTGTTGACGTCGAAATCCACCGGGACGCGGCCATATTCGCGCTGGGCGGCGCGCTCGACGGTGCCGCCGAGGGTGTAGGCCGTCAGCTGCATGCCGTAGCAGATGCCCAGAACCGGGATGCCCTGCTCGTAGATGGCCGGGTCGATATGCGGCGCATCCGCGTCGAGCACGGAAGCGGGGCCGCCGGAGAGGATGATGCCCACCGGCTTCTTTTCAAGGATTTCGGAAAGCGGCGTCAGGTAGGAAACAACCTCGCAGAAAACCTTGGCTTCGCGCACACGGCGGGCGATCAGCTGGGTATACTGCGCGCCGAAGTCCACCAGAACAATTCGCTGCACATTTTGCATCGGATGCGGAACCTCCTTTGGTTGTGAAGAAAAACAAGCCGTCCGCAAAGGGACGTAAGCCATAACCTCTATTCTACACAGTTTTTCGTGCGAAATCAAGAGAAGCCGGGAAAAAGTTCGCCAAACGGGCGCTTTTCGGCAGGTTCGATGAAGGAAGGCGGCCGGTTTGCGCGCTTTTCAACCGCGGACGGTCGTGGTATAATCAAAACAGATTGGAAAACACAGAGGGAGGAACGGCGCATGTTTCAAAATCGGGATACCATCGCGGCGCAGGCGACGGCGGCGGGAGAGGGCGGCGTGGCGATTGTCCGCGTGAGCGGGGCGGACTGCTTGCGGATCATATCGCGCGTGTTCCGGGCGAAGAACGGGAAGCCGCTGGAAAACCGCGTGCTGACCTACGGCTATGTGATGGAGGATGGCGGCGTTGCGGACGAGGCGATGGCCGTGCTGATGCGCGCGCCGCACAGCTACACGCGGGAGGACGTGGCGGAGATTCACTGCCACGGATCGCAGGCGCTGGTCGGCAAGATTCTGAGGCTGCTGATGGCGGCGGGCGCGCGGATGGCCGAGCCGGGCGAGTTCACCTACCGGGCGTTTTTGAACGGGCGCATTGATCTGGCGCAGGCCGAGGGCGTGATGCGGATGATCCGCGCGGGGAGTGAGCGCGCCATGCGCAGCGCCGTGCGGCAGATGGAGGGCGGCGTTTCCGCGTTCGTGCGGACGGCGCGGGAGGAGATCACGTCTCTGCTGGCGGCCATGGCGGCGGCAATCGACTTCCCGGACGAGGTGGAGGAGACGCAGACCGCGCGGGAGGTGACGGCGGCCTGCAAGGCGATTGCGGCGAAGCTGGCGGCGGCCTGCGACGCGCGGGCGGGGCGCATCGAGGACGAGGGCTTGCGCGTGGTGCTCTGCGGCAGGCCGAACGCGGGCAAGAGCAGCCTGCTGAACGCGCTGCTGGGCGGAGAGCGCGCGATTGTGACGGATATTCCCGGCACGACGCGGGATACGCTGACCGAGGCTGTGCAGATCGGCGGGGTGCGCGTCCTGCTGACGGATACGGCCGGGCTTCGGGAGACGGGCGACGCGGTGGAGCGCATCGGCGTGGAGCGCGCCCAAAAAGCGCTCGCGGAGGCGGATGTGCGGGCGCTGGTGCTGGACAGCGCAAGCCCGCTGACCGAGGAAGATAAGGCGGCGCTTTTCGGCCTTGCGCCGCAGATGATCGTGCTCAGCAAGGGCGACCTCGCGCAGCGGCTGACGGCGGCGGACGTGCGCGAGGCCTTTGGCGACGTGCCGATGGTGACGGTTTGCGCAACGCGCGGCGAGGGCATGGAGGCGCTCCGGGACGCGCTGACGGCGTTCGTTCCGGCGGATGGCGCGGAATCCTCGGCGCTCTCTCAGGCGCGCCATGTGGAGGCGGCCGGACGCGCCCGCGCGGCGCTCTGCGAAGCGGTGACGGCGATTGAGGACGGCATGCCGCTGGACGTCGCGGCGGTGGATCTGTCCGCGGCGCTGGACGCGCTGGGCGAAATCACGGGCGAAACGATGAGCGAAAGGGTCATCGACGAGGTGTTTGCGAAATTCTGCGTCGGAAAGTAAAAGGGGCTTGCGCCGACTCAGGCCTGCGCGGCCTCCGCTTCCAGAACGGCGCGCCAATCCTCGGGGAACCCGCAGAGCGACAAATCGGCCTCGGGGTAATCGGCTTCCAGCAGCGAAAGCCCCGTGAGCAGGCGCGCAAACACGCGCTCGCGCCCCAGCGCATGCGCGAAGACGAGCAGGAGCGGGAAAAGGCGGTCGCTTTCATACAGGCGCAGATGGTTGGGCAGGAGCGGCTGATCCGGGAGAATCTGGTTGTAGAGCCGGTTGTAATGCGCGCAGATGTTGCGCACATCCACGGCGGCGGCGATCAGGCGCGAAAGCGCCTCCGGCGAGAGGTCGTATTCCCGGCTGACGGCGCGCTGGTCGCCCTCCCGCATGAGGTCAAACAGCGAGCCGAGCATGCCGAAGGTGAACAGTTCGACGGCCGCCCAAATCGGGAATTGGCCGCCGTATTTGATTTTGTGGTGGCGCACGAACGGGAGCGCACCCTGCCGCTTGACCTCGTTTTTGAATTTGCCGATCAGGCTTTTGTGGACGGAAGCGCCGTTGGGCAAAACCTCGGCGCGGAAATTTTCCGCATCCATATAGCCCAGCGAGCCGTAGGTGATGGCCAGCTGATAGGCGATTTTGGCGCGGAGCTGCACCTCGAAAAACTCCAGCGCCGGGAGCAGCAGGTGGCGCAGGTTCATGTCAAACCGGTATAGGCCGTACAGCGTCTCCAGCGATACGCCGGGCAGAAAGAGATCCGGGTCGTCCGCGCGGCGCAGGTGCTTGCCGTAGGTCGTCAGGCGATAATAGTTGACGGTGGAGAGGATATAGCGCGCCCGCGCTTCGTCCTCAATCGTCAGGCCGTGGATGTCGGTCAGGCGGGCGAGCTGCTCCTTGTAGCTGCGGGCGGGCTTGACGGGATGGTAACGCTTGCCCCGTGTGTTCATAGGGAGAAGCTCCTTTCTGCAAAATAAAGGACTGTCAATCTAACAACACCGATATTTCAAGAAAAACTAAGTATTTTTGCCCGAAGGTTTCCAAAGAGGTTTTCGGCTGTTGCCGCCAGTGGCGGAAACAAACAGCAGAAAACGGAAAGCCCTTTGGTGGGGCGATGGGGCAAAGCCCCATATTCTATAATGCTTAGATATTTGTTCCTTGAAATGTTCGGGTTAAGCTTGACAGTCCCTTTGGAGGAAAGCCGGGGATGCAGGGGGCATCCGCCGGTTTAATTGTCGATTTCAAGCACCTTGTCGCGCAGTTCCTTTTCCAGACGGCCAAGCTCGATGGCGGCGGCGGCGCGCTTCTGAGCGCCCTCGCGCTGAATCTTCTGCACTTCGGTCAGGGTGTCGATGAGCGCGGTGTTCGCGGCGCGGATGGTTTCGATATCCACAACGCCGCGCTCGGCTTCCTTCGCCGTCTCGATGGTGCCCATCTTGAGGCGCTCCGCGTTGGCGCGCAGCAGCTCGTTGGTCATGTCGGTGACGGCCTTCTGCGCGTTGAGCGCGCTTTCGGCGTGCTGCATGCCCATGGCAATGACCATCTGGCTCTTCCAGAGCGGAATCGTGTTGGCGACGGTGGATTGGATGCGCTCGGCGAGCACATTGTCGTTGTTCTGCATCAGGCGGATCTGCGGACCCATCTGCACGGAAACCATGCGCGTGAGCTTGAGGTCGTGGATGCGCTTTTCAAACCGCGAAATGAGCTGGCTGAAATCGTTGGCAATCTGCGCGTCGGCCGGGTCGGCGGTCTGCTGCGCCTTGGCCAGAAGCGGCGGAAGCTCCTCCTCACGCAGCCTCTGGAGCTTCAGTTCGCCCGCAATGATGTAGAGCGTCAATTCGTGGTAATATTGCTCGTTTTGCGCGTACAGCTCGTCGAGCATCTTGCAATCGGAAATCAACTGCTTCTGATGCCCCTGCAGGGTGGCGATGATCTGTGCGACGTTCTCCTCCACCTTGTCGTATTTCGCGCGAAGCTGAGCGATGTTACTGCCGGCTTTCTTGAACAGGCCGAACAGGCCGCCCTTCTTGCCCTCGTCCACGTCGAAGCCCTTCAGCTCGGCGACAAGCTGGGTCAGCATGTCGGAAATCGCGCCGGTGTCCTTGGTCTTGACGTCCTCGAGAATCTTGTCGGAGAACTGGGAAATCTTCGTCTGCGCGGCGTTGCCGTATTTGAGCACCGTTTCGCTGTTGTGGATGTCGATGCGATCCACGAACGCCAGCACGGCGGCCTGCTCCTCGGGCGACAGGTTATCAAAATTCAGAGAATCGTCCTTCGCGTCCACAGGAGTCTGCACATCCTGCTGGGCGGGCGCGGCAGGCGCTTCCTGCTGGGCAGGCGCTTCCTGCGCGGCGGGCGCTTCCTGAACGGCCGCGGCGGCCTGCTGAGGGGCTTCCTCACCGGGGAGAACCAGAGACGGAATGGTTTTATCGTCCATAACAAAATCTCCTTTTTACGTCTTCCTGTTTGATGTCTTCCTTATATTCAGATGCGGTTGAATAACGATATTCGCTTATCAAACATGATACACCAAAACAAAGAAGGTGTAAAGAGCTTTTCTTCCGCGCGGGTTTATGCTAAAATAGAGCCTGCCTGCATGCTTATGCAAAAATCGGGAATAATACTAATTCTTGTTAAAATGGCTTAATCCGCGCACCATCTTTTTCGCTCTGACTTTGCCTCGTTCCGTTCAACGTACCTCCAGTACGCCTCACTTCACTTGGCTTCGTCAGAACAAAAAATCTGATGCGCTCTGTTAAGCATTTTAACTGCGAATTAGTATAAGGGTGTATGAACGGATGACAAAACGCGAGATTCTGGCCGACGGCCTGCTTTTATTGACGGCGCTGATTTGGGGCTGCGCGTTTTCTGTGGTGAAAAACGCGCTGGACAGCTTTCCGCCGGGGGCGATTATCGCCATGCGCTATCTGATTGCGGCGGCGATCACGGGCGCGCTGTTTCATAAGCGCCTGAGGGGGCTGACGCGCGGGGACGTGGCGCGCGGCGCGCTGGTCGGGCTGGCGCTCTTTGGGGCGTATATCGTGCAGACCATCGGCCTGCAATATACGACGGCGGGCAAGAATGCGTTTCTGACGACGATCTACGTGCTGCTTGTGCCGTTTGGCTGCGCCCTGCTGTTTCACCAGAAGCTGCAAAAGGGCAACCTGATCGCGGCGGCGCTGATGCTCGTCGGCATCGGGCTTTTGTCGCTGGATGGGCAGGCCGGGGGGCTGAATGTCGGCGATCTGCTGACGCTGGCCTGCGGTTTCCTGTTCGCGGCGCACATCATCGCGGTGGAGCAGTGCCAGAAGAAGACGAACACCTATGCGCTGATCGTGCTGCAATTCGCGTTCTGCGGGCTGTATGCGGCGGTATACAGCCTGATCTTTGAGCGCGGCATGCCGATGACGTTCAGCCTCGGCTCCGTCGGCGGGCTGCTGTATATCGCGGTGTTTTCCACCACCATCGGCATGAGCCTGCAAAACATCGGCCAGAGCATGGCGCCCGCCTCGCATGCGGTGATTCTGCTGTCGCTGGAATCGGTGTTCGGCGTGCTGTTTTCCTGCCTGCTGCTGGGGGAAAAGGTTACGCCGCAAATGGGCGTGGGCTTTGCGGTGATCTTCGCGGCGCTGCTTTTCAGCGAGCTTGCGCCGAAGAAGGACGCATGATAAAAAGCGGAAAAGCAAAAAAACGGGGTCGTCAAGCGAAACTGGACGGTCCCGTTTTTATATGCCGGAAGAATGAGCGGCAAAAACGTTCAAATTCGGCGCTCATTCGCTGAGCAGCCAATCAATGAGGTTTTCGGATTTGATGCCCTCATAGGAAGCGTCAAGCCCCGGCTCGAGGGACAACACGATTTTTTCGTAATTATCACGGATGCCTTGCAGCGGCGCAAGCTCCCGTTTCCGGACGTCCTCGCTCATCATAGACTCCGTTACCTGAATATACTTTTTTTCGTCGGCGTTCGTTGCGATGAAGTCCACTTCGGCATTGCCGATCTTGCCGATTGCCACATCGTAACCGCGGCGAAGCAGCTCGAAGTAAACGACGTTCTCGATGGCGTGCCCGCTGTCCCGATGGCGGAAACCCAGCAGATAATTGCGAAGGCCGATGTCAACGATATAATATTTTCCGAGTGTACGGAGATAGGCTTTGCCCTTGATGTCAAAGCGTTTGATTTCGTAGAAGAAGTAGCTCTCCAGAAGCGCGTTCACATACGCCTGCACGGTATGCGCGCTGGGCGCGCCCCTGCGCCTGCCGTCCTCCAGAAGCCCTTCGTTTACCAGCGTATTGCCGATGGAAGCGATGGAAACGCTGGAGCCGATATTATCGGCGAGAAACAGGATGATCTTCCGCAGCAGCGCGGGGTCTGTGATCTGCTTTTGCCCCCGGCGTTTTTCCCGCTCCAAAATATCGCGGATCACGACGGTGGAGTAAATGCCGTCCAGAAGCGACAACGCCTTTTCCTGCTCTAAACCGATGTCGGCGATGCCCGGCATTCCGCCGAAGCGCATATAGGCGTCGAAGACCTCGCGCAGTGCATAGCGTTCGCCGTTCCGGTCGAACGCCTGCTTGCGAAGCCCGCCGAGGGCGCTTTGTGTTTCACGAACCTCAAAACCGTGAAAATCGAGGAACTCGCGAAAGGAGAGCGGCAGCATTTTGATCTCCACGCATCGCCCGGAGAGATACGTGGAATACTCCGAGGAAAGAAGGAAAGCGTTTGACCCGGTGACATAGATATCGCAATCAAGATCGACGCGGAAGGCGTTTACCGCATCCTCCCAAGCCTTGATCCGCTGCAACTCGTCAAAGAAAAGGTACATCCGCTTTCCGGGAACGGCGCGTTGTTTCACATAGCGATAAATATCGTCGGCATTCATCCCCCGGAAATCAAAGGATTCAAAATTCATCTCGACGATTTGCTCCGGCGAAATGCCGGTATCCTTTAGGTGCCGAACCATCAGCTTTAACAGGCTGGATTTGCCGCAGCGGCGAATACCGGTGACCACCTTGACCGGCTCGGTATCCTGAAAACCGATCAGCTTATTCAGATAACCGTCGCGCCGTCTGAGCTTATGGGAATTGATCATCTCCTCACACTCCCTTCGTGATTAGTATGGCATAAACTTGAGAAATAATCAAGTTTTTGCATTGTGGTGCAAAAAATATTTTCGCGTCTCATCCCGGTTTCAAAAAAAATGAGCTCCCTCTTCGAGGGAGCTGCAGCTTGTTGACATAAGCAAACTTGGCTTGAATAGCAAAATCAAGAAATTCAGCTATTCTTTCATTTGCGGAAAGGGCTATTCTCCCCCCTTCGGGGGGAGAATAGCTTTTTGTCTACAGTCTGGAGCTCCCTCTTCGAGGGAGCCGGCACGGCGCAGCCGTGACTGAGGGAGTCAGGTGGGCGCGCAATGCACGCCCGTTATCGGAATTTGTGCAGAATTTCGGATGTGTCCATTTACTGTTTCATGTATAGAAAATTGCGTAAAACCGCCCGCGTGAGCGAGCCTTTGACGTTTTTCAGACTTCGGCGGCCGTTAATTGCTTCCGCTCGGGAAGAACGGGCTCAAGCAGTTCGCCACGGCGGAAATCGGCATTGACTGCAAAATGATGTGCCCCGGCCCGTGTACGACGGTGTTGAACAGCCCTTCGCCGCCGAACAGCTTGTTCTTGACGCCCGGCACGCTGACGATCTCCATCGTGCAGGTGTCGTCCATCGCGGCGAGATAGCCCGTGTCCACAATCATCGACTGGCCGCGCTCCAGATCATATTCCACCGTCGAGCCGTCGATCTCCAGAAACGCCGTGCCGCTGCCGGAGAGCTTCTGCATGATGAAGCCCTCGCCGCCGAAAAAGCCCGTGCCGAATTTCTTCTGGAAGAACACGGACAGCTCCACGCCCTCCGTGCAGGCGAGGAAGCCGCGTTTTTGCACGACGATGCTGCGGCCGGGCGCGATATCCACCGCGCGAATCTCGCCGGGGAAGCTGGAGGCGAAGGCGATCAGCCCCTCATCCTTCTGCGCCGTGTAGCGGTTCTGGAAGATGGATTCGCCGGAGAACATGCGCCCGAAAGCGCCGCCGAGACCGCCCTTTGCGCCGGTCTCCATCTTCATGTTCGGGCTCATCCAGCTCATCGCGCCGCTTTCGGTCACCATGGTTTCGCCGGGTTGCAGCGTGCAGATCACCACGGGCAGGTTTCCGCCTTTGATCTCGTACTTCATACTCAAAACCTCCTTTTTGATTTCCGTTTGAGTTGCGGCTTACAGGGGGAGCGACGGCAGGCATGCTTCCAGCGCCGCGCGCGTTCCCTTGACCATCATTTCAAGCTCCATGCCCGCAATCGGCGCGGCCAGCAGCTTTTCTTTAGCTTCCTCGTCCGCGGCGGCGGCCAGCATCCGCTCGCGGTGGCGGCAGGCATAGGCCGTCTGGGTCGGCACGTGCATAAAGCCCGCGCGCAGGCCGGTTTCGCGGCTCAGCTTGGCGAGGCGATAGGTCATGTAGTTGCAAAGGTACATCCCCGTCGTGCTCTGCACGGTCAGCGGCGCGTCCGCCGGGGCGGGGGTCAGCGCGCCGAGCCGGGCGGGCACGCCTGCGGCGAGCATGGCGCGCACCATCTGCGCATAGGGGAGCGTGCCGCGCAGCCATTCCGCTTCCCCTGAGAAGATCGGGGAATTTTCCTCCGGGGTGTCGCCCGCGTCGCGCCCCCTGCGCCAGTTGACGCCGAAAGGCTCGGGGCGCAGCGCGCCGGCGCGCGCATCCGTGCCGAGCGCCAGCACGAGGTCGGGCTTCTGCGCGTCGATGGCCGCCTGAACCGGCTCGAACGCGCCGCGCCAGAGCACGGGCATGGTCATGCCGCGCACCGTCGCCCGCACATCGCCGCAGACGAGCGTTTCGCCGTCCAGTGCGCGGGCAATCAGCTCGGCGTTGTTGGTTTCGCCCTCCGGAATACCGGCAAACCAGCCGTAGCCGCAGAGCAGAATGGAAAGAGAACGCATGAAAAGCCGCCTCCTTGGAATGAGATAACTCCCTCGGCCAGCGCCATCAAGGCGGGCGCCCTTTAGTATAAGCTGCGACTGCGTAAGCATAAAGCCTCCCTCCTTGAGGGAGGTGGCACGCCGCAGGCGTGACGGAAGGAGTTAAACTGTGTATTTCTTTGTTTTTGTGTCTACGAATAGCATAAAAGAAACGCGCCCGTCTGTCAATATCCGGCGGGGAAAAGCGGCGCGTAAAGTTTAGGAAAAGCAAGATTTCAGATTCACTTAGCAGGAACACAAAAATCAAGGAATAACTGAAAAAACAGCGAAAACCGCGCGGGGAAAATCACAAAAAACCGAACAAAACGAAGAATCGGGCGGAAAGTTTTTTCAAAACGCTTGACACGGGGAACGAAATATGTTTTAATCTGCATCGCGATATTAACCTGAAAGTCACGCATGACTAAACTGGGGGCGTTTTTGTGGGCATCAACATCGGCGGTAAGCTGCGAAGCCTCCGCCAGAAAAACAACCTGACGCAAAAGGAGCTGGCCGATCGCTGCGAGCTGTCCAAGGGCTTTATCTCTCAACTGGAAAGCAACCAGACCTCGCCGTCGCTCTCCACGCTGGAGGATATTCTGACCACGCTGGGCAGCTCGTTTCACGAGTTCTTCTCCGACGAGCAGGGGGATGATCCCGTCTGCCGCAAGGAGGATGTGTTCGTCAAGGAAGACGACGGCGTGACCATCCACTGGCTGATTCCCAACGCGCAGAAGAAGGATATCGAGCCGATTCTGGTGACGATTCAGCCCGGCGCAGAGACCGAAACCGATCTGCCGCACATGGGCGAGGAATTTGGCTACGTGCTCTCCGGCGCGGTGACGCTGGAATTGGGCGGCAAGAGCTACCGGGTGCGCAAGGGCGACAGCTTTTCCTTTAAGCCATCCCAGCAGCATCATTTGAAAAACACGGGCAAGACCCCGGCGACGGTGATTTGGGTCTGCACCCCGCCGAATTTTTGAGGAGGATATCATGGATAATCAGACGATTCTTTCCATTCGGGATCTTCGTGTGGTCTTTGAAGACGGCTTCACCGCGCTGGGCGGCGTGAGCATCGACATCGGCGAAAATGAGTTTGTGACGCTGCTCGGCCCGTCCGGCTGCGGCAAGACGACGCTGCTGCGCTGCATCGGCGGCTTTGAAAAGCCGACCGGCGGCGAAATCCTCTATAAAGGGCAGAACATCATCGGCCTGCCGCCGTATAAGCGCGCGATTAACACCGTGTTCCAGCGCTATGCGCTCTTCCCGCATCTGAACGTCGCGCAGAACGTCGCCTTCGGTCCGGATCTGCGTAAGGAGGATAAGAAAAAGACCGCCGAGGAGGTCAGCCGCATGCTGGCGCTGGTCGGTCTGGCGGGCTTTGAAAAGCGCCGCATTTCCAGCCTCTCCGGCGGCCAGCAGCAGCGCGTGGCGATTGCGCGCGCGCTGATTAACAAGCCGGATGTGCTGCTGCTGGATGAGCCGCTGGGCGCGCTGGATCTCAAGCTCCGCCGCGAGATGCAGCTGGAGCTCAAGCGCATCCAGCGCGAGAGCGGCATCACCTTCATCTTCGTCACCCACGATCAGGAGGAAGCGCTGACCATGAGCGACCGCGTGGCTGTGATGAGCGCGGGGCACATCCTGCAGCTCGGCACGCCGGAGGATATCTACAACGAGCCGCAATCCGCCTTCGTCGCGGATTTCATCGGCGACAGTGACATCATGGCCGGCACAATGGTGCGCGATAAGCTGGTGCGCTTCCTCGGGTGCGATTTCCCGTGCGTGGATACGGGCTTCGGCGAAAACGCGGACGTGGACGTCGTGCTGCGCCCGGAGGACGTGAAGCTCAAGCCCGCCGACGATCCGGTGCAGGGCGTGCCGCAGGGCGTTGTGGAATCCCTGCTGTTCAAGGGCGTGCATTACGAGATGAAGGTGCGTGTGGGCGACAGCGTGCTGCTGGTGCATTCCACCCACGCCCGTCCGGTCGGCACGCAGGTGAAGCTCACCGTCGCGCCGGAGGATATTCAGGTCATGCGCAAGAGCGATTATTCGCCGGACATTCTCAAGCGGCATGCCGCGCGCGTGTGAGGTGAGCGGCCATGAAGAAAAATAAGGCGCTTGCCGTGCCGTTTGTGCTCTGGGCGGTTCTCTTTATCGCCGTTCCGCTGGCGATGGTGGTCTGGTGCGGCGTGACCGTGGAGGAAACCCCGGCGTATGTCGAGGTCGCGGGCGACAACGGCCAGACGCTCTTTCAGCTGGAGGACGGCACGGTGACGGCCGAACGCCCGCAGAAGCAGACGGCCGTTTCCCTCGCCAATTTCAGGCGCATGCTCGAACCGACTTACCTCAAGCTGCTGCTGCGTTCGCTCAAGATTGCGCTGTTCACCACGATCATCTGCCTGCTGCTGGGCTATCCCGTCGCGCTGATCCTCAGCAGCAGGGATTTTAAGCGCCCCGGCCTGTGGCTGATGCTCATTATTTTGCCGATGTGGATGAACTTCCTGCTGCGCACCTATTCCTGGATGTCCATTTTGGAAAATTCGGGTATTCTCAATAGCTGGATCGCGTCGCTGCGCGGTGCGATTCCGGCGTTTGACCGCTGGCTGACGAGCATGGGCGTGGGCAAGAAGATCATCTTCCTCTACAACGAGAAGGCGGTCGTGCTCGGCATGGTCTACAACTATCTCTCCTTTATGATTATGCCGATCTACACCGTCATCGAAAAGACGGATCACAGCCTGCTGGAGGCCGCCGCCGACCTCGGCGCAAGCCCGGTGCAGAGCTTCCTGCGCGTGACGCTGCCGTATTCCCTGCCCGGCGTGCTGGAGGGAATCACGATGGTGTTCGTTCCGGCGGTCACGACGTTCGTCATCAGCCAGCTCATGGGCGGCGGCAAGGTGCCGCTCATCGGCGACATCATCCAGAACCAGTTTGGCAAATCGAGCGACTGGCACTTCGGCTCGACGCTCTCGCTTCTGGTGATGGTGGTCGTTCTGGCGTTCATGGGCGGCCTTCAGCGCATTGACAAGGAAGAAGAGCCGCGGAAGGAGGTGCGCATCCTCTGATGAAAAAGCTCAGAAAAGCGTATATCGCGCTGATTATGGCGTTTCTGTATGCGCCGATCGTTCTGCTGATTCTCTATTCCTTCAACGACAGCAAATCCCGCGCGAACTGGGGCGGCTTTACGCTCAGGTGGTATAAGGAGCTGTTTTCCGACGCGGCGATCATGTCCGCGCTGAGCACGACGCTCTCCGTCGGTCTGCTGGCGGCCGTCTTTTCGACCCTCCTCGGTACGGTCGGCGCGATTGCGCTCTACCAGATGAAGCGCCTCCCGCGCAAGACGCTGCTGAGCATCGTCAATCTGCCGATGCTCAACTCCGAGGTCGTCACCGGCGTTTCGCTGATGCTGCTCTACGCGATGGCCAACATTCAGCTCGGCTATCTGACCCTGCTGCTGTCGCATATCGCGTTCTGCGTGCCCTACGTGGTGCTGAGCGTGATGCCCAAGCTGCGCCAAATCGACCCGAATCTGGCCGAGGCGGCGCAGGATCTGGGCGCGACGCCGATGCAGGGCTTCTTCAAGGTGATTCTGCCGGACATCATGCCGGGCGTGTTTTCCGGCTTTGTGATGGCGCTGACCATGTCTATCGACGACTTCGTGGTGAGCTTCTTCACCACGGGCTCGGGCGTGAGCAACCTGTCCATCACCATCTACACGATGGCCAAGCGCGGCATTTCGCCGAAGATCAACGCGCTGTCCACGATCATCTTTGCCTGTGTGTTTGTTCTGCTCATCGGGCTGAATCTGCGTGACTTCCGCAAGGACGGCCGCGGCCAGAAGAAGCTCGACGGAGTGAAGATACCGTACTAAGGGACGACAGGGGACGCTGCCCCCTAAGCCCCCTGCCGGGAACCCGAGGTTCTTGGATTTCCCGCATATCGCTTCGCGTTTACAGCTCAATCTGAGCAAGCTAATACTAATTCTTGTTAAAATGGCTTAATCCGCGCACCATCTTTTTCGCTCTGACTTTGCCTCGTTCCGTTCAACGTACCTCCAGTACGCCTCACTTCACTTGGCTTCGTCAGAACAAAAAATCTGATGCGCTCTGTTAAGCATTTTAACTGCGAATTAGTATAAAAAACGAAAAGGAGAAATCAAACATGAAGAAACTCACCATGCTGCTGCTTGCCGCCGCGCTGACGCTCTGCCCGCTCTTTGCGCTGGCGGCGCAGGAAACCATCAGCGTCTACAACTGGGGCGACTACATCGAGCCGGAAGTGCTCGACCTGTTCGAGCAGGAGACCGGCATCAAGGTCATCTATGAGACGTTTGAAACGAACGAGGACATGTACGCCAAAATCGCGATGGGCGGTTCGAGCTACGACGTGATTATCCCCAGCGACTACATGATCGAGCGCATGATTCAGGAGAATCTGCTCCAGAAGATCAACTGGGAAAACATTCCCAACGTCGCCAACATCGATCCGCGCTTTATGAACGAGGGCTACGACCCGCAGAGCGAATACGCCGTGCCGTACACCTGGGGTACGATGGGCATTCTCTACAACACGGAGATGGTGGATGAAGCGCCGACCAGCTGGAATACGCTGATGGATCCGACCTACACGATGGACATGCTGATGCTCAACTCCCCGCGCGACACGCTGGCGATTGCGCTGGTGATGACGGGGCACGACCTCAACTCCACCGACCCGGCCGATCTGGAGGACGCGAAGAACCTGCTCATCGAGCAGAAGCCGATGGTGCTGGCCTACGTCGTGGACGAGGTCAAGGACAAGATGATCGCGGGCGAGGCGGCTGTCGCGATGGTTTGGAGCGGCGACGCGACCTTCTGCATGAGCGAGAACGACGAGCTGGATTACGTCGTGCCGGAAGAAGGCAGTAACATCTTCTATGATTCCATCTGCATCCCGGCGAACGCGCGCAACGTCTCCGGCGCGGAAAAGTTCATCGACTTCCTCTGCCGCGGGGATATCGCCGCGATGAACTACGAATACGTCGGCTATGCGATTCCGAACACCGCCGCGATTGACATTATTGGCGCGGACGAATACAACGCCTCCCCGGTCAATAACCCGTCGCAGGAAGCGCTGGATCACTGCGAGGTGTTCAAGTATCTGGGCGACGACACGAAGCTCTACGATCAGGTCTGGACGGAGATCATCTCCGAGTTCTAAGACACCTTCACGGCCTCCCCGCGTCCGGGGAGGCTTTGCATTTTTGCCGCGCCCCGAGGAAAAATGGAAAGATGCGCAAGTCAGTGCGGAAAATGGCCCGAACGCTTGTACGGAAACTGCGATGGTGGTAAAATAAATCACACAAAAGGCTCGATTTTTTCAGCGGGAGGTTTTATTGACCATGAAAAGACGCATCGGTATCCTCACCAGCGGCGGCGACTGCCCCGGCCTGAACGCCTGTATCCGCGGTGTGGCGCGCGCCAGCTATTCCATGTTTGACACGGAGATCGTCGGTATTCAGGATGGCTACGCGGGTCTGATCGCGGGCGATTACAAGGAGATGAAGCAGTCGGATTTCTCCGGCATCCTCACCCTCGGCGGCACCATTCTCGGCACCCGCCGCACGCCGTTCCGCAACATGCGCGTCGTCAGCGAAGACGGCGTGGACAAGGTGAAGGCGATGAAGGCGAATTACAAGAAGATGAAGCTGGACTGCCTCGTGACCCTCGGTGGAAACGGCACGCATAAGACCGCGAATCTGCTGGCTGAGGAGGGCATGAACGTCATCGGCCTGCCCAAGACCATCGACAACGATATCTGGGGAACGGACGTCACCTTCGGCTTCCATACCGCTGTGGACATCGCGACCGAGGTGATCGACCGCATCCATACGACCGCCGCGAGCCATGGCCGCTGCATGGTCATCGAGCTCATGGGCAACAAGGCGGGCTGGCTGACGCTGTATTCCGGCATCGCCGGCGGCGCGGACGTCATCCTCCTGCCGGAAATTCCGTATGATATCAACGTTGTGGCTGACGCTGTGCGCCGCCGCGCCGAAAATGGCAAGGCCTTCTCCATCGTCGCCGTGGCCGAGGGTGCGATGAGCGTGGAGGAAGCCGCCATGAAGAAGAAGGAGCGCGCCGTGTTCCGCGAGGAGACCGGCTTTACCGGCGTCGCCAACCGCATTGCCAAGCAGCTGGAGGAGATGGTCGGCGTTGAGGCGCGCGCCGTTGTGCCGGGTCATGTGCAGCGCGGCGGTTCCCCGAGCGCCTACGACCGCATGCTTTCCACTGTCTTCGGCGTGCACGCCGCACAGTTGATCGCGGCGGAAAATTATGGTCAGGCCGTTGCGATGGTCGGCAATACCGTTTCCCACAATCCGCTTTCCGAGGTTGCGGGCAAGACGAAATTCGTCCCTGCCGACGCGCAGGCCGTCCGCGCCGCCAGAAGCATGGGCATTTCGCTGGGCGACTGATTTTGGCAAAATAAATTGACTTTTTCCCCGATTTCCACTATAATTAAAAACGAACGATTTTCCGTGGAAACGGGGAAAAGTCCTTTGCATCCATAGCTCAGTAGGATAGAGCGTTCGCCTCCTAAGAAAGCGGCGATTACTTACTGCCGAGTAGCAGAAAATGCAGATGAAATGAAGGATGAGCGAGTGACCGAGAGGAAACGAAGTTCATCAGGGAAGTCAAAAAAGTGATTTAGAGGGAAGTCGGTCGAAAGATTGACTCGATCTGGTCTTATAACGGTTTTACTGGCGCCTATCAGCGTGAGTTTGATTGAGGAATCTAGCTATTGCTGAGAAAACGAGGGGTAAGACCGTACCTTGCATCCATAGCTCAGTAGGATAGAGCGTTCGCCTCCTAAGCGACCTACGCGCGGAAACCATCCTGCTGACGCAAAATCTCGCTCACAGTTCGAGTGGCGCAGGATTTTGCCGGATTTGTGCCGAAATCCCAGCTAATGCGCGGGAAACGGTTCTTGTCCGAGCGGATTGCAAAATGAGCAGATTCTGCTAACAGGATGCCTCTCCTGCTAACGAAAAGAGGTCGGGGACAGGACCCCGAAGGGCCGAAAACCCTTGTAAATCCTGACTTGGTCTCGTAGCTCAGTAGGATAGAGCGGTCGCCTCCTAAGGTTGCGTTACAACGGCCACCTCAAAAAAAACTAAATAAGGGATT
>ERZ827108.874-NODE-874-length-46134-cov-4.908049_pt1 | contig 46134 bp, 38 predicted proteins | sample MGYA00519921_ERZ827108 | MGnify/ENA primary metagenome ERZ827108 (study PRJEB31778, sample SAMEA3449258) | human gut metagenome | biome: human gut; feature: human-associated habitat; material: faeces | place: United Kingdom | collected 2010/2012 ...
TGCTCGTGGACTACATCAACCAGCTGCGCATCGGCGGCATGGACCGGCGTGAGGCCATTGCGGACGCCGCCGTCACCCGTCTGCGCCCGATTCTGATGACGAGCATCACGACCATCCTCGGTCTCATCGTCATGGCGCTCGGCCAGAGCGAGGCAACGTCGCTCATCCAGCCGCTCGCCGTAACGTGCATCGGCGGACTGCTGTACGCCACGCTCATGACGCTTTACGTCGTGCCCGTCATGTACGACGCGCTCTCCAAAAAGGCGCTCTACCACGTGGACGAGGCCGATCTCCAACTCAGCGAAAAATAAATCCCTGTCTTGGAACCCCCTGCTCTTGAAAGAGCAGGGGGTTTCGGTTACAATGAGATAATGTGATATTATAAGGAGGTCGTATTTATGAACGTTCTCGTTACCGGCGGCGCCGGATACATCGGCAGCCACGCCTGCGTGGAGCTTCTGAACGCCGGACATTCGGTCGTTGTGGTGGACAATCTCGTCAACGCCAACGCGGAGTGCCTGCGGCGCGTCGAGCGCATCACCGGAAAGACGCTCGAATACCACGAAATGGATCTTTTGAACCGCGCAGCTCTCAATGAGCTTTTCGATACGCACCGGTTTGACTGCGTGCTCCACTTTGCCGGTCTCAAGGCGGTAGGGGAGTCGGTGCAGCAGCCGCTGCGGTACTACAACAACAACCTCGGCACGACCATCCATCTCTGCCAAACGATGGCGGCGCACGGCGTGAAGAAGATCCTCTTCTCCTCGTCCGCGACGGTGTATTCGCCGGACAACGCCATGCCCGTGGACGAGAGCGCACGCACCGGCGGCTGCACGAATCCCTATGGCTGGACGAAGTACATGAGCGAGCAGATCCTCTCCGATACGGCGAAGGCCGACGGCGAATGGACCGTTATGCTGCTGCGGTACTTCAACCCCGTCGGCGCGCATCCGAGCGGACTCATCGGCGAGGACCCGCGCGGCATCCCGAACAATCTGATGCCGTACATCGCCCAGACCGCCGCCGGACGGCGCGAGTATCTGAGCGTATTCGGCAACGACTATCCTACGCCGGACGGCACGGGCGTGCGCGACTATCTGCACGTCGTCGATCTCGCGCGCGGCCATGTCGCGGCGATGGACTATATGGCGGAGCGGAAGGGTGTTTTCGTGTTCAATCTCGGCACCGGCCACGGCTACAGCGTGCTCGACATGGTGCATGCCTTTGAAAAGGCGACGGGGAAGAAGGTCCCCTACAAGATCGCCCCGCGCCGCGCCGGAGACGTCGCCGAGGTGTACTGCGACCCGGGCAAGGCCGAGCGGGAGCTTGGCTGGAAGGCGGAACACTCTCTCGAGGATATGTGCCGCGACAGCTGGAACTGGCAGAGCAAAAACCCGAACGGGTTCGCGGGATAAAGCGCCCCTCCCGGAGGGGGACGGTTGGTTTTGCGGCAAACGAACACCATGCCTGTAGGGGCGGGGCTCTGCTCCGCCCACGCAGCGTTCCGCGCAAAACGTTTTTCCCTCCGTCTTTTGCCTCCGCCCCTTTTCACCGGGGGGATGCACTTCACAGGATAACCTGTCCACCTCCCTCAAAGAGGGAGGCATTTTTTAAATGAATAGATGAAAAGGAGACGACCCATGCCATCCAAAGTATTTGATTATATCGCCCGCGAGCAGGCGCGGCAGGACACTACCGTTGAGCTGATCGCGAGCGAAAATTTTGTGAGTGAGAATGTCCTTCGCGCCGTCGGCTCGTGTCTCACGAACAAGTACGCCGAGGGCTATCCCGCCGAGCGCGTTTCCGGAAACCGCGGCCGCTACTACGGCGGCTGCGAGATCGTGAACGACCTTGAGGAATACTGCTGCGCCATGTGGAAAAAGGTGTTCCATACCGACTACCATGTGAACGTCCAGCCGCACAGCGGCGCGAACGCGAATCTCGCGGCGTATATGAGCGTATTGCAGCCGGGCGACACGGTCCTCGCCATGTCGCTCAATAACGGCGGCCACCTGACGCACGGCTCGTCCGTCAATTTCAGCGGCAAGCTCTTCGATATGAAATTCTACGACGTGGACGCACAGGGCTTCATCGACTATGCGGACGTGGAGCAAAAGGCCGCCGAATATAAGCCGAAGCTCATTCTCGCGGGCGCTTCGGCGTACAGCCGCGTCATCGATTTCGCGCGCTTCGCAGACATCGCCAAAAGCGTGGGCGCATACTTTATGGTGGATATGGCGCACATCGCGGGTCTCGTCGCGGCAGGGGACCACCCGTCGCCGTTCGGACTCGCCGACATCATCACGACCACGACGCACAAAACGCTGCGCGGGCCGCGCGGCGGCATGATCTTCTGTAAGCCGGAGCTTGCGAAGAAGGTGGACAGCGCCGTGTTCCCCGGCACGCAGGGCGGGCCGCTCGAGCATGTGATCGCGGGCAAGGCCGTCGCCGCCGAGGAAGCCTGCACGGACGAATACCGCGAATACATCCACGCCGTTGTGCGAAACTGCCGCGCGATGTGCGAGGAGTTCCGGAAAATGGGCTACGACGTTGTGACCGGCGGCACGGACAACCACCTGTTCCTGCTCGATCTCACGAAAACGGGGCTCACCGGCAAGGCGGTGCAGGATGAGCTCGACCGCCATGGCATCACGCTCAACAAAAACTGCGTTCCCAACGAAACGAGAAGCCCCCAGCAGACCTCCGGCGTGCGCATCGGCACCGCCGCGATGACGACAAAGGGGTACACCGAGGCGGACTTCCTCGCCGCCGCGCACCGGATCGACGAGGTGCTGCGCGCGATGCAGGCAAAATCCATGTAAAGTTTTGGCGAAATGCCATAACAGGTCTTGCGTTGGAAACGGTTTTATGGTACGTTAAATACAATACCGAACGGCTTCCGCTCTCCACCTTACGAGCGGTACGCGGTTCGATGAAAGGAGTTTGTTTTCCCCGCAGGATCCGCGGTGCGGCAGTGTGGAGACCTGCCGTATGTCCTCCGTACATTTATCGGCGGAGGTAAGGTCTGAGCAGCGGAGGCTCTCAGATCAGGATCGGTACGCATGGCAGAAGTACGTCTGGTAGACATCAAGAAGATCTATCCGAATCAGGGCGGCACGAAGAAGAAAAAGGGCGACGTTCCCGAGAAGAAGCACAATCTGCAGATCACCGAAGATGGTGTCGTTGCGGTGCAGCAGTTCTCGCTGGATATCGCCGACCGTGAATTTATCGTGCTCGTCGGCCCGTCCGGCTGCGGCAAGTCCACGACGCTGCGCATGATCGCCGGTCTCGAGGAGATCACCTCGGGCGATCTTTTCATCGACGGCAAGCGCATGAACGACGTCGCCCCCAAGGACCGCGACATCGCCATGGTATTCCAGAACTACGCTCTTTATCCCCACATGACCGTTTACGAGAACATGGCGTTCTCGCTCAAGCTCAAGAAGCTCCCGAAAGCCGAGATCGACAAGAAGGTCCGCGAGGCCGCGGAGATCCTGGACATCACCGCCCTGCTCGACCGCAAGCCGAAGGCGCTCTCCGGCGGCCAGCGCCAGCGTGTCGCCATCGGCCGCGCCATCGTGCGCAGCCCCAAGGTGTTCCTCATGGACGAGCCGCTCTCCAACCTCGACGCCAAGCTCCGCAACCAGATGCGCGCCGAGATTATCAAGCTGCGCGACAAGATCGACACCACGTTCATCTACGTCACCCACGACCAGACCGAGGCCATGACGCTCGGCGACCGCATCGTCATCATGCGCGACGGCTTCATCCAGCAGATCGGCACGCCGCAGGAAGTGTTCGATAAGCCCGCCAACCTCTTCGTTGCCGGATTCATCGGAACGCCGCAGATGAACTTCTTCGATGCCGAGCTCAAGCGCGACGGCGACAAGTACACCGTCGAGGTCTGCGGCGAGCAGGTCAACCTCACCGAGGATAAGCAGGCCGCGCTCCTCCGCAACGACGTGAAGTCCGGCCCCGTGACGCTCGGCATCCGCCCGGAGCACATCGTGCTCGCAAAGACCGGCGGCATCCCCGCGCGCGTGGACGTGTCCGAAATGATGGGCTCGAGCGTGCATCTGCACCTCACCGCCGCCGGCCACGACGCCGTTGTCATCGTCCCGACGCTCGAGCTGGACGCCATCCCGTCCTACGGCCAGCAGGTCTCTCTCGAGCTGCACGAGGACAGCATCCACCTCTTCGACCGCGAGAGCGAGAAGTCCCTGCTTCTCTGATCGACCTCTTACAAAAACCCGACCCGCCGGGATATCTCGGCGGGTCTTACAATGCGAAAATTTTTCGGAGGAATCCCCTATGGAAAACCCTGCGCTTATTATCATGGCCGCCGGTATGGGCAGCCGCTTCGGCGGGCTCAAGCAGATCACGCCCGTGGGCGACAACGGCGAGATCATCATGGACTTCTCGCTGTACGACGCTTACCAGGCGGGCTTCCGCAAGGTCGTGTTCGTCATCAAAAAGGAACGCGAGGCGGATTTCCGCGCCATCGTCGGCAGCCATGTGGAGAGCCGGATGGACGTGCAGTATGTGTTCCAGTCGCCGGACGATGTGCCGGAGTGGTTCACCGTTCCCGAAGGGCGCGAAAAGCCCTGGGGCACGGCGCACGCCGTGCGCGCCTGCCGCAACGTGATCGACGGCCCGTTCGCCGTCATCAACGCCGACGATTTTTACGGCGCGGGGGCATTCCGCGCGCTCTATGATTTTCTCGCCGAGCCGATGGCGGAGAGCGAGAACGCCATGGTCGGGTATCGCATGCGCAATACCGTTACCGAAAACGGGTATGTCGCGCGCGGCGTGTGCGAAACGGCAAACGGCTTTCTCACCTCGATCACCGAGCGGACGCACATTGAAAAGCGCGGCGACCACGCCGCCTACACGACCGATGGCGAGACTTTCATCGATCTTCCCGGCGATACGCTCGTATCCATGAACTTCTGGGGCTTCCGCAAGCGGATGATGCGCGCGTTCGACGAGCGGTTTGAGGATTTCGTGCGCGAGATCCTGCCGAAAAATCCGCTCAAGGCGGAGTACTTCCTGCCGTGGGTCGCGGATAAGGAGATGCACGCAGGCCTTGCGCGCGTGCAGGTGCTGCCGTGCGAGGAGACCTGGTACGGCGTGACGTACCGCGAGGATCTCCCGCGCGTCCAGGCCGCCGTAGCGGACATGAAGGCGAAGGGCGTGTACCCGAAGAAGCTCTGGGAATAACAGGGGAAAAACCCCTCAGTCAGCCTTACGGCTGCCAGCTCCCCTGTTAGGGGAGCCAAGTTAGTATTTTGCAACCCCACTTGCCTCCCCTAACAGGGGAGGTGGCAAAAACATAGTTTTTGACGGAGGGGTTTGCCCCTCCCGGAATAGAAAAAAGGAACTGCCGCAGAGGCCATCTGCGGCAGTTCCTTTTTTGCGCTGCCTTATTTACTTTTTCCCAAAAAGAGAGAATTTCTTCTCATAAGGCTCCGAGCGGATCGCCGTGATCGTGTACCCGGTGCCATCAAGCACACGATGCAGCGCTTCTTCGCTCAGCGGCTCTTCGGAGAGGATCTCCGTTTCGCCTTTTGCATGAGACGAGGTAACTTTCTTCACGCGGAGGGCATTGCGGATGGCGTCATTCACATGACTTTCGCACATTCCGCAAGCCATTCCGTCGATCGTGAGTACGGTCTTAACCATGATGTTTTCCTCCTTCGTGGCAGGAGCCGCCCATCGGACAATGGCCGCAATTTCCGCCGCAGGACGACTTACCCTGTTTCCTGTCCTTTACGAGCGAGCGTACGATCAATACGACAAGTATCGCCAGAACGATCGTAATGAGGATCGTTCCGATATTTTCCATGATCCAGCCGAGCATGAAACCTTACCTCCTTTGAGGAATTTATCTGTTGGAGAGAGAATGCTTACTTAACCGCCTTGTCGCTGAGGCGGGTGGCCTCGGTGTACTTCTTGAAGAAGAGCATGTAGATGATGAACGCGAGCACGAGCAAAGCGAAGATCAGGCCGATAACGCTGACGCTGCCGGTGAAGAGGGCGCCGAACTGGTTGATCATCAGAGCGACGGCGTAAGCGAACACGCACTGGTAACCGATGGCGAACCACGTCCACTTGGCGTTGTTCATCTCGCGCTTGATGGCGCCGATGGCCGCGAAGCACGGAGCGCACAGCAGGTTGAACACGAGGAACGAGTAGCCGGTGATCGGGGTGAACGCCGCGCCGATGTGCTGCCACACCGTGCCTTCGCCGGCGCCGTAGAGAATGCCGAGCGTACCGACGATGTTCTCCTTGGCAACGAGGCCGGTGATGGAAGCGACCGTCGCCTGCCAGTTGCCCCAGCCGAGAGGCGCAAAGATCCAGCAGATCGCGCCGCCGATGGCCGCGAGGATGGAATAGTCGATCTGGTCCTCAGACAGCATCTGGAACTGACCGTCGACCCAGCCGAAGTACGTGGTGAACCAGACAAAGATGGTGGAGAGAAGAATGATCGTGCCGGCCTTCTTGATGAAGCTCCAGCCGCGCTCCCACATGCTGCGGAGAACGTTGCCGAGCGTCGGCCAGTGGTAGGCAGGAAGCTCCATAACGAACGGAGCGGGGTCGCCGGCAAACATTTTGGTCTTCTTGAGCATGATGCCGGAAATGACGATGGCGGCCATGCCGATGAAGTAAGCGGAGGTGGAGACCCAGGGACTGCCGCCGAAGATCGCGCCGGCGATCATGGCGATGAACGGGACCTTCGCGCCGCAGGGAATGAACGTGGTGGTCATGATCGTCATACGGCGGTCGCGCTCATTTTCAATGGTACGCGATGCCATGACGCCCGGCACGCCGCAGCCGACGCCGATGAGCATCGGGATGAAGGACTTACCGGAAAGGCCGAACTTGCGGAACACACGGTCGAGAACGAACGCGATACGGGCCATGTAGCCGCAGGCTTCGAGGAACGCGAGAAGCAGGAAGAGGACGAGCATCTGCGGCACGAAGCCGAGCACCGCGCCGACACCGGCGACGATACCGTCAAGGATCAATCCGCTGAGCCATTCCGCCGCGCCGGCCGCCTCGAGAGCGTTGCCGATCAGCACGGGGATGCCGGGGACCCAGACACCGTAGTCCGCCGGATCGGGCTCGTCGCCGATCTCGTCGAGCGTGGCGAGCGCCTTTTCGTAATCCTTGAGCGTCGCAGTCTCTTCGGTGATCTCGAGGGTCTCTTCGTCTTCAACTTCGTAAGTAAATTCGCCTTCGGGGGCGGCGCCGTTTTCTTCAACGTAAGCGTCGTAGCCGTCCACGATGGCGGAGGCGTCGCCGTACTGCTCTGCAACTTCGTTGTACGCCGCGGAGCCGATGCCGAACAGGTGCCAGCCGTCGCCGAACAGACCGTCGTTGGCCCAGTCGGTCGCGGGCGCGCCGACGGCGACCATGGCGATCCAGTAAACGAGGAACATGACGGCCGCGAAGATGGGCAGGCCCAGCCAGCGGTTCGTGACGATCTTGTCGATCTTGTCGGAGGAGGTGAGAGCGCCGGCGTTTTTCTTCTTGTAGCAGGCCTTGATGACCTCGGCGATGTAAACGTAGCGCTCGTTGGTGATGATGCTCTCGGCGTCGTCGTCGAGCTCCTTCTCGGCGGCCTCGATGTCCTGCTCGATGTGGGCCTTGACATCCTCGGGGATGTTCAGGGACTCAAGCACCTTATCGTCGCGCTCGAACACCTTGATGGCGTACCAGTGCTGCTGCTCTTCGGGCAGGGTGTGCACCGCAGCCTCTTCGATGTGGGCAATGGCGTGCTCGACCGGGCCGGAGAACTTGTGCATCGGGATGGTCTTGCCGCTCTTCGCGGCTTTGATGGCGGTCTCGGCGGCTTCCTTGACGCCGTCGCCCTTCAGCGCGGAGACCTCCACGACCGGGCAGCCGAGCTGACGGGACAGCTCCGCAACGTCGATCTTGTCGCCGTTCTTGCGGACGACGTCCATCATGTTCACCGCCAGCACCACGGGGATGCCAAGCTCGGTGAGCTGCGTGGTGAGGTAAAGGTTACGCTCAAGGTTCGTGCCGTCGATGATGTTCAAAATGGCATCGGGGCGCGTGCCGATGAGGTAATTTCTCGCTACGACTTCCTCCAGCGTGTAGGGGGACAGAGAATAAATGCCCGGAAGGTCGGTGATGATGACACCGTCATGACCTTTGAGCTTGCCTTCCTTCTTCTCGACCGTGACGCCCGGCCAGTTGCCGACGAACTGGTTGGAGCCGGTCAGAGCGTTGAACAGGGTGGTTTTGCCGCTGTTCGGGTTGCCCGCAAGGGCGATGCGCAAATCCATTTTCACGCTTCCTTTCTGCTCTCAAAAGCTTTTCCGCGGTTTGCCTTCGCTAACCGCTGCTCGAAAAAATTAGGGGCTCTCCCCGAAAAGTTTTTATTCGATCTCGATCATCTCGGCGTCCGCCTTGCGGATCGAAAGCTCGTAGTTGCGGACGGTGACTTCGATGGGGTCGCCGAGGGGCGCTACCTTGCGGACGTAGACCTGGGTGCCTCTCGTGATGCCCATGTCCATGATGCGGCGCTTCACCGCGCCCTCGCCATGGAGCTTCACGACCTTGACCGTCGAGCCGACCGGCACTTCGCGCAGAGTTTTCATGCCATTGCCTCCTTATTTTATATTTTCTTTTTCTTTCCTGAGCGTTGATTCGCAAGGGCGTGTGTCCTTGTCCGTCAACGCATGATCAAACCATGATCTTGCGCGCCAGCTCATCGCTGACAGCGACGCGGGACTCCTTGACCTTCACGATCACGTTTCCGCCCAGCGTGCTCACGATGCAGACCTCGCCGCCGACGGTGAAGCCAAGATCCTCAAGATGACGCTTCGTCTCCGGGTTTCCGCCGATGCGCTTTACGATCTGCGGTTCGCCGACCTTCGCCAGTACCAACGGCATCATGCCGCATCCTCCTTCCGGATGTTAGCCCAAGCTAACATATGCGCAAAAATAATCGGTTAGCTCTCACTAACCGCCTTATATAATAGTTACCCCGCGCTAACTTGTCAAGGGGGAACGCCGCTTTTTTTCATCTTTGTATATTCGGCACAAAAGGACAGGCTCCGACACGGCATGCCGTTGGAAATTCGCTTGTTTTTCGGAAATGAATATGATATGGTAATAGATAATCATCCAACGAAACGGAGTTTTTTCTCATGATCATGCAGGAATCCGGGGAAATGTACCTCGAAACCATATATCGGCTGAGCCAGTCGCTGCCGGTCGTGCGTTCGATCGACGTGAGCGAATACATCGGCTACTCAAAGCCCTCGGTCAGCCGGGCGATCGGTATTTTGAAGAAGCAGGAATACATCACGGTGGACAAGCTCGGCGCGATCACGCTCACGGACAAGGGCCGCGAGCGCGCGCAGTACATCTTTGAGCGGCACAAGTGTCTCACAAAGATATTCACCCTGCTCGGCGTGAACGCGGAGACCGCCGCCGAGGACGCCTGCCGCGTGGAGCACTACATCAGCGACGAGACGTTCCAAGCCCTCAAACGGCATCTCGCAGAGCACGAAAACTAAACGCCCTGACCGCAAAAACCCCTCCGTCAAAAGCAGAGCCTTTGACGGAGGGGTTTTGTATCAGTATGTCTCAACGTTCCGCACGCGGTTTTCGCCGTCGGCGAGAATTTCGGTGCATGGACTTATTGGAAGAGGATCATTCGTCCTCTTCCGTTTTCGTTTCGCCTTCCGCTTCGGCGGGCGCTTCCGTCTCCGTCGCGGCCTTTTCCGGCTCGGTCTCCGGAACGTCCTCCGTTTCGGTCTTTTCGACGGTTTCGGTCTTTTCGGTCTCGTCCGTCGTCACTTCCGCTGTCTCGGAAGTTTCCGTCTCTTCGGTCTCGGCGGGCTTCTTTCTGCCGAGCAGCACCGCCGCCAGCGCCACGATCACGACGAGCGCCGCGATGGCAACGTACATCCAGACGTTCGCCGACTTCGCCGCCGGTTCCTCGAACAGCTCGTTATAATCCATCGTGCCGAAATCGCCCTTCCACTCGACCTCCGCGTTGTTGATCCAGTCGATGAGCATGTTGTTGAAAAGCTCGTTGGCGGCGTCGGCGCGCAGCGTCATATAATCGCCCGTGCCGGAATCCTGCGAGAGGGTCTTGCCGTCGGGATCGAGCGGGAGACGGAGGATGATGTGGTAGCCGTAGCTCGACTCCACGATGTCGGAGATCTCATAGTCCGCGAGAGCGCGGGCGCCGTCCTCAAACTCCTGCACCATCTGATCGTCGGTGAAAATGTAGCCGTCCGGGAAGTTTGTCATGCCGGGGTCGTCGGCTTCCGCCATCCGCTCGTCGAACCGCGCCATCATCGTCTCGCGGTCAGATTCGAGCGCGCGCAGCTCCTCGAGCGTCGTCTCGGCCTCCTTGCGGACTTCGGCTTTCTCTTCGTCCGTCATGTCGGTGCCGTCGTCGTTCTTCGTGAGGAAGAGGATATGCTTGCAGCGGACATAGTTGTTGTCGTTCGCCCACGCGAGGACGTCCGCCTCGGAGAGCTTCTCGCCGTTCGCGCCGTAGGTGTCCTCCATGATGGCATTGAACGCGGCGTTGCTCCGGAGGAGCAGGCGGTAGGTCGGCTCGTCGAGATACGCGCTCTCCATGGCCTCCATCAGCGCGTCCACGCCGCCGTACTGCTCCACGATGCTGTTCCACTGCGTTTCGACCTCGGCGTCCACCGTCTCCGCGAGACCGCGCTTGTCCGCCTCGGCCGCCGGAACGGTGTAATACTTCATGCGCGCCTCAAGCGCTTCGCGCATCGCGTCCTGCAGCGTCGTGCCGTCGCCCGTGTCGGTGGTAAAGTCGGGGATCGCCATGGTGTAGCGGATGAACTGGCTCGTCATGCTGGCGATGAGATAGTAGCAGAGCTTCCATGTGACTTCCGTACCGTTCACCGTGGCGACGACGGTGTCGCCGTCGTACTTTTTGCTGGCCGCGTCGAGCTGTTTCATGATCTTCGTATACGCTTCCTGCGCTGCCGCGGCAGCGTCGGATGCAGCGTCAGATGCGGCTTCGGATGCGGCGTCGGATGCAGCTTCGGATGCGGCTTCGGACGAGCCGGCCGCGGCGCTGTCGCCGGTCGTGCCGTCGTCGGCGGCGAGCGCCGGAACGGCGAGCGCGCCGAGCAGCAGCACAAGACTCATAAGCAGCGCGAGCAGTTTCTTTGCTTTCATAGTTTTTTTACTCCTTTTCCGCGGCGGGCTCCGCCGCCGGTTTTTGCAGTTTGTTCCACGCTTCCACAAGGGCGCGCGCTTCCGGAATGGGTCTCGCGCCGGGCCGGAGCCTGAGCCCCAGCCGCGGCTCGCGTCCGGCTTCGAGCTTGACGCGGTTTTTGAACTCCTTCTGCGCATAGAGTGCGGAAAGCGTTTCCATGTCGAAATTCTCTACCTTGAAATAGAGCATGTTTCCCTTCTGGGAGATGTCCGAGATACCGGCGCGCCCGGCCTCGCCGCGCAGCAGCGCCACGTGGATGAGCGCGTTCACCGCGCTCGGCGGGTCGCCGAAGCGGTCGATAAGCTCGTCGGTGAGATCGTCGGCGTCCGCCTCGGTGCGGATGAGGGCAATGCGGCGGTAAAGGTCCATGCGCTGCTCGGCGCTCGGGACATACTTTTCCGGGATGTTCGCCGTAACGGAGAGGTCGGCGGCGCACTCGGTGCGCACGGGCGGCTTTTCGCCCTTTTCCTCGAGCACGGCCTCCTCGAGCAGCTTTAAGTACATATCGTAGCCGACGTCCATCATGTGGCCCGACTGCTCCGCGCCGAGGAGGTTGCCCGCGCCGCGAATTTCCAGGTCACGCATGGCGATCTGGAACCCGGCGTTGAACTCGGCAAACTCGCGGATGGCGGTCAGGCGCTTTTCGGCGATCTCCGTGAGCGCCTTCTCCGGGCGGTAGAGCAAATACGCGCTCGCGCGCCGCGCGCTGCGTCCGACGCGCCCGCGCAGCTGGTGGAGCTGGGCAAGACCGAGCTTGTCGGCGTCCTCCACGATGAGGGTGTTGACGTTCGGGATATCGATGCCGGTCTCGATGATCGTCGTGCAGACGAGCACCTGAATTTTCCCCTCGACCATGTCGTCCATGACGCGGGAGAGCTGTTCCTCGTCCATTTTGCCGTGCGCCACGCCGACGGAAACACCGCCGCCGAGCTGCTTTTGCAGCCGCAGCGCCACATGCTCGATGTTCTCCACGCGGTTGTGGAGATAGTATACCTGCCCGCCGCGGAGAAGCTCGCGCCGGATGGCGTCGCACACGGCCTTTTCGTCCTGCTCCATCACGAACGTCTGCACAGGCTGGCGGTCGCGCGGCGGCTCCTCAATGGTGGACATGCTGCGCAGCCCCGAAAGCGCCATGTTGAGCGTGCGCGGGATGGGTGTTGCCGAGAGCGTCAGCACATCGACGCCCTTCGACATTTCCTTGAGCTTTTCCTTGTGCGTCACGCCGAAGCGCTGCTCCTCATCCACGATGAGAAGGCCGAGATCCTTGAAGGCAACGCTCTTCTGCAGCAGGCTGTGCGTGCCGATGAGAAGATCGACGCTGCCCGCGAGCGTCTTTTTGAGAATGTTCTTTTTCTGGCCGGGAGTGCTGTAGCGCGACAGGAGCGCGATCTCCACCGGGTAGCCGAAAAAGCGGCGCATCGCGGTCTGGTAATGCTGACGGGCAAGTACCGTGGTCGGCACAAGGATCGCGCACTGCTTGCCGTCTAAAATGCACTTCATCGCCGCGCGGAGCGCGACCTCCGTTTTGCCGTAGCCGACATCGCCGCAGAGCAGGCGGTCCATCGGAACCGGCTTTTCCATGTCATCCTTGATCTCCTGAATGCACCGGAGCTGATCGTCCGTTTCGGCGTAGCCGAACGCCTCTTCAAACTCCGTCATCCACGGGCTGTCCGGCGCGAAGGCGTAGCCCGGCGTGCGGGCGCGCGCGGCATAGAGCTTCGTGAGCTCGGCGGCGAGCTCTTTTGCCGCGGCCTTGGCGCGGCTCGTCGTCTTTTTCCACTCCGCGCCGCCCATGCGCGAGAGCTTCACGGGGCGGTCCTCGCCGCCGCCGATGTATTTCGACACAAGGTCGAGCTGTGTCGCCGGAACGTACAGGCTGTCCGACCCGGCGTAACATATTTTAATGTAGTCCTTTTCGATGCCGTCCACCGGCAGCTTGAAGATACCGGCAAAGCGGCCGATGCCGTGGTGCTCGTGCACCACAAGATCGCCGACCGAGAGATCGGCGCAGGAGCCGAGCTTCTCGCGGTCTGCCATGGCGCGGCGGCGCTTGCGGCTTCGCAGCGCGCCCGCGGCGATCTGCGTGTCGGTCAGCACGGCAAGGTGCGCCTCCGGCGCTTCAAGACCCGCGGAGAGCGCGCCCACCGCGACGGTGGCCCGTCCCTCCGGCGGCAGAGCGCCGTTCGGGAAGCCGCGCAGCGGCGGTATGCCGTTTCGCTCGAGCATCGCTGCGAGCACATCCGCCCGACGGTCGTCCGAGGCGAACACCACAACGCGGAAATCGTTTTCAAGATACCGCTGCACGTCGGCAAGCGCCGTTTCCGCGCTGCCGCCGTAGCTCGGAAGCTGGCGGACGTTCGTATCGAGCACCGACCGGGGGGAGAGGGGATAGCGCCCCGCGCTGAAGGCGTCCGCCATCACGACAGCGAAGTCCGCGATTTTTTCGCACGCGTCCTTCCACGGCAGGAGATAATCGCCGGTTTCCGCGACCGGGAACGCGCCTTCGCGCAGGATCTTCAGATCGTCCGCGAGAGAGTCGGAAATGTCCTTCGCTTTTTCCGCGCAGCGGTTCGGCGCGTCGATATAAACGATAGCGTCCGGCGCGATGAAATCGAGCGCCGTTGAATACTCACTGTATAATTCCGGGAGATACCGGTCGCTCCAGGACAGGGGCGCGCCGGTGGAAATAAGCTCCGCGTCCCGGCGGAGACGGCGCGCAAGCTCCGTCTGCTCGCGCCGCTCGTCGCGCGCGGCGCGGCTCAGAAGCTCCTTGGCGATGCTCCCGGCGCGGCTGGGATCAACGAGCGATTCGCACGCGGGCAGCACACGGAAGGATTCGATATTCTCCGCGCGGCGCTGCGTGTCGGTGTCGAAAAAGCCCATGGAGTCGATCTCGTCGCCCCAGAACTCGGCGCGCACGGGGCGCTCCGCGCCGGGGGAGAAGATGTCAAGAATACCGCCGCGGCGCGAAAACTGGCCGGGGCCCTCCACCATGTCGCTGCGGCGGTAGCCACACGCAAGCAGGCGCGGCTCGAGCGCTTCGGGGCCCTCGCCCTCGCCGAGACGGAGCGTAAAGGCGGCGTTTTCCAGAATATCCGGCGGCAGCGTGCGCTGCAGAAGGCCGGAAACGGTGCATACCGCGACGCCCGCGCCGGCATAGAGCGCGTCGAGCGCGCGCAGCCGCCGCTGCTCCTCCTGCCGGGATACGACCTCGATATCGCGCAGCGCGAGATCCCGTCCCGTGAGCTGCACAACGCTCTCGCCGAGCATCGCCTCAAGATCGGCGGCGAGCGTTCCGGCGTTCGTCTCGTCGGTACAGAGAACGAAAATGGGCCGGTCGGTCTCGCGGCGGAGCATCGCCGCGCCGAGAGCGCGCATCGCGCCGCCCGATTGGGTCAAAAGGGCAGGCAAATAGCCCTCCTCGACCCTCAGGGGGAGGGTAGCAAGGGAGGGTGTTTTTCCTATGGCTTTGATTATGGCATCCATAAGTATAGAGAATACACCTTTATCGTGTCGTTTGCAAGAAAAAAGCCTCCCCAGAATGTGGGGAGGTCAGAACCCCTCAGCCACGGCTGCGCCGTGCCGGCGCCCCCATTCGGGGAGCCAAGTCCGTTATCCGAAATCTTTCTTGCCTCCCATATCGAGGGGAGGTGGGTCTTGCCGCAGGGGTTTAGGGGTTTATTGTTTGATTACCAGGCGTTATCGAAATCACACCAGCCGTGATCCTCTTCGCCGTCCTCGTCGGGCAGCTCGCCGAGCACGACCGGCACCTCGCGGTACTCGCCCGCGCGGTAAACGATGAGGATCGTCTTGCTGCCCGGCGTAAGACCGTTTTCCGCGGCGGTGAGATCGGCGGCAGTGGCAATGTCCGCGCCGTTCAGCCGGATGATGATATCGCCGCAGCAAAGCCCCGCGACGCTCGCCGGTCCGCCGTCCTCCACGGCGTAGATCTGCACGCCGGGGACCATGGCGTTGCTGTCCGAGCCGTTATAATAGTCCGCCGCGGCGCAGCTCACGGTCTGAACGATCACGCCGAGATAGGGGCGCTCGCCGGTGGGCGCGCTCGTCGCGGAGGGGGGCGTATCGGCATGGACCGCCGCGGAGATCGCCGCGGCGCCGGAAATATCCCCGCCGGTCTGGACCGTCTCCGATGAAGGCGTGGGGACGGCGGTTTTGGTATTCACGACAGGTTTTTCCGCATCGGAAAACGCCGTGGTGAGCAGCGAGCCGAGCACGAAAAAGGCAAGACACAGCGCGCCAACGCGCAGCGGCGAGACCGTTTTCTTCGTGCCGGACGATTTTTCTTCCGAAAAAGAGTAGCAGCGCGGCATATTCGGCGCGTCGTCCTGCCGTATATAACTTGCGTCGGTAAATCCGACGGATCGATCGCGCGTGGGTTTTTCGTTCATACCTGCCGCTCCTCTCCAAGTTTTTTTCTTATTATAGCGTGGAGTTATGACAAATGCATGAACAACCCGGGAATTTTCCTCGGTATTGCATTTTTTGCGCTTTTACGCTATGATAATTGATTGAAAAAAGGCCCCCTTGTGCAAAGGGGGCTGTCAGCGGAGCTGACTGGGGGATTGTATTCTCCGGAAAACGACAATCCCTCCGTCACGGCGCTGCGCGCCGTGCCACCTCCCTTTACACAAGGGAGGCTTGAATATGGAGGAGGCAATCTCTATGGCAAGCAAATATCTGGATATGTGTCCGCCGGTGCTGGCGTCGCTCAAGGCGGGAACGCCGATCATCGCCATCGAGACCGGATTTTTCATGCAGCTGCCGTACCCGCGCAATCTGGAGGCGCTGCAGGAGTGCGAGCAGGCGTTTTACCGGCGCGACTGCGTGCCGTGCTGCGTCGGCATCGTGAACGGGCGGCTCAAGGCGGGCCTTTCCAAGCAGGACATGGACACGCTCTGCCGCAGCGGAGGCAGCTGCACGCGCTCGCAGATCCCCGCGCTCGTCGGCGGCGGATCGACGTCCGGCACAGGCCCCTCCGCTACACTGGCCATCGCGCGCATGGCGGGCATTATTCCGGTCATGGCGCCGGGACTGCGCGATTCTCTCGCCGATCTGGACGCGCTCTCCGGCTCTTCGCGGCTCGTGTTCTGCGGCAAGGTGTCGCCGGACAAGGCGCTGCTTTTCTCCTCGCGCGGCGTGCCGGTGCTGCGTCTGCCCGCGGAGGAGCTTGCGGACGCATATCTCGTGCAGCGCGATCTTGAGGTGAACGAATGCACGGTCATCCCCTGCGGCGATACGCTCGGCGATATTGCCGAGAAAGCCTCCGCCGTAGCGATGGACATCAAGCGCAAGGTCTCGGCGGTATAAAAAAATCTTCCTCTTTATGAGGAAAACCCCTCCGTCAAAACCTCCGGTTTTGACACCTCCCCTGTTAGGGGAGGCAAGTAAGTTTTTTGGAAGACCGGCTTGGCTCCCCTAACAGGGGAGCTGTCAGCCGTCAGGCTGACTGAGGGGTTTACAACCTTCTCTCCGTCTCGTCTCGTTCCGCTCCCTCGTCAGAGGGAGCTTTTTTTGTATCAGCCGAATTTTCCCTGTACATAATCCCTTGTCCGGCTGTCCTCGGCTTCGTTGAATATCTTCGCCGTTTCGCCCATCTCCACGAGCTTGCCGAGCAGGAAAAACGCCGTCTTATCCGAGATGCGCGCGGCCTGCTGCATGTTGTGCGTGACGATGACAATGGTGTACGTCTTTTTGAGCTCGAGCGCCAGCTCTTCGATGCGCCCGGTAGAGATCGGGTCGAGCGCGCTCGTCGGCTCGTCCATCAGCAGCACCTCCGGCTCGGCGGCCAGCGCGCGGGCGATGCACAGTCTCTGCTGCTGTCCGCCGGAGAGACCGAGCGCGCTCTTTTTGAGTTTGTCCTTCGTCTCGTCCCAGATGGCGGCGCTTTTGAGCGATCGTTCCACGATCTCGTCAAGCTCCGCGCGGCCGCGCACGCCGTGCAGCCGGGGGGCGTAGGCGATGTTGTCGTAAATGCTCATCGGGAACGGGTTCGGCTTCTGGAACACCATGCCGATGCGGCTGCGAAGCTCCGTGACGTCGATCTTGTCGCCGTAAACGTTGTGGCCGTGGAAGAGCACCGCGCCGTCAATTTTGCAGCCCGGTACAAGATCGTTCATACGGTTGAGCGTTTTGAGATACGTGGACTTGCCGCAGCCCGAGGGGCCGATGAGCGCCGTGATCTCGTTGGGAAAAATGTCCGTATCGATGCCGTAGAGCGCCTGAAATGCGCCGTAGCGAAGGTCGAGCTTTTTGGTCTGCAGAATGGGTTCCATATTTTTTACCGTTCCTTTCCGGCCTTGCGCGCCGTGAGCGAGGCGAGAAGATTGAGCGCGAGCGTCAGCACGAGCAGCACCGCCGCAATGCCGAAGGCGATATCAAACTTGCCCTGCTCGCTTGCGTAGAGATATAGCGCCACGGAAAGCGACGCCGAGGAGGATTCGAGCGCCGCCTTGAATCCCAGCAGCCGCAGACCGAAGCCCGCGGTGAAGAGAAGCGCCGCGCTCTCGCCGGTGATACGGCCGACGGAGAGGATGCAGCCGGTCACGATGCCGTCCACGGCGTTCGGCAGCACGACGGTGCGCACCATGTGCCACTTGCCGCTGCCGAGCGCGAGAGCGCCCTCGCGGTAGGCTCTCGGCACGGCGAGCAGGCTCTCGCGCGTGTTCGCCATGACCGTGGGGAGCACCATGAGCGCGAGCGTGAGACCGCCGGCGAGAACGCCCTGCTTCAGCCCGCCGAGCTTAATAAAGAACAGCATACCGATGAGACCGAAGAGGATGGACGGGATGCCCGTGAGCGTTTCGGCGGCGAAGCTGATGAGCCGCACGACGCGGGGATTTTCCGCGTATTCGGTGATGTACACCGCCGCGCCGACGCCGAGCGGCAGCGCCGCGCCCATGGCGATGAGAATGAGATAGAGCGTGTTGCAGACGTTGGGGAGAATGCCGGTCGTTCCGGCGAGATAGCTCGTCGCCGTCGTGAGGAACGACCAGCTCAGCTGCGGCAGACCGCGCTTTAAAATGATCCCGATCAGGAAGAGAAGAATACCGCCTGTTATCACCGCCGCGGCGATAAGGGCCGCTTTCAGAAAAATTTTCCGGAGCTTTCTCATGCCTTGGCGCTCCTTTCGCTGAGAAGCCGCAGCGCGGCGTTGATGAGAAGAATGAAGAGGAACAGCACCAGACCCACGGAGAAGAGCGCGTCGCGCTGCAGGGAGCCGTAGGCGGCGTAGGACATTTCGGAGACGATGGCGGTCGTGAGAAACCGGACGGAGGCAAAGAGCGACGGCATATTCGCCACGTTGCCCGCCACCATCAGTATCGCCATCGCTTCGCCGACGGCGCGGCCCGTGCCCTGGATAACGGAGGCGATCACGCCGCTTTTCGCCGCCCTGAGCGAAACGAGAAACCAGGTTTCCGCCTTCGTTGCGCCGAGCGCAAGAGAGGCTTCCTCATATTCACGCGGCACGGCGCGCAGCGCCGTTTCCGAAACGGACACGATGTACGGCAGGATCATCACCGTCAGCACGAGAATGGCCGTGAACAGGCACGCTCCGGAGGAGAGGGAGAACGTTTTCTGCACAAACGGCACAAGCACCGTCATGCCCACGAGACCATACACGACCGAGGGGATGCCCGCGAGCAGCGCCACGCAGCTGCGCGCCGCGGCGGCAATGCGCGGCGGGGCGGCCTTGGCGAGAAATACCGCCGTGAACAGGCCGAGCGGCACGCCGAGGAGCAGTGCGCCCGCCGTGCCGTACACGCTCGTGAGAATGAACGGCAATATACCGAATTCATTCGTCGGCGCGTTCCACGTCTCGCCGAAAAGAAAATTCCAAAGCCCGATCTCCCGGATCGCCGGTACGCCGGAGATCACAAGATACAGGCAGATGCACAGCACGAATCCCACCGCCGCGATGCCGCAGAGAAGGAAGATCCATTTTACGATATTTTCCAAAACCTTTTTCTTCATAAATAAGAAAAACTCCCCGACGTTCTTGTCGGGGAGTATTCTACGTTAAGGGTGTAAAATCCGTTACCGCTGCGTTGTAAAATGTGTGTAAAGCGCCCTTTTCGGTATCGGCGCCGGGTTTAATGCTTCCGGAACGGATCGGTATCGTCGTACTGGCTCGGCTCGCCGGTGTAGGGGTTATAGGGCACGTGGTTTCCGTCGTCGTCGATGTAGTACATGTGCAGCGCGTCGCGCATTTCAAAATAGATCTCCGCTTCGCGCCAGCGGTTCTGCTCCCACTCGGGCGAGTTGTGGATGACGATCTGCGTATTGGGCAGGGCGTCATGCAGACGCTGCATCTGCTCTTCATTGTACATGTTCCCGCCGAGATACAGCCGCTTGAGCCACGTCATTTTGCAGAGCGTCTGCACGTCCGCCTCGGCGACCTCGTCGCTCTTGACGCGCTTATACATGAGATCGATATCCGTGAGGCTCGTACACTCGGAGAGCATGGTGATATCCGTGAACGACGCCTTGCCCAACTCCAGAAACCGCAGCTCCTTGAGCGTTCCGAGCTCCGGGATGGGATTGGGCCCGGCGCTCGAGAGAATGAGATATTGCAGATGCGGCATCTGCGTGAGAAAATAAGTATCGCCGTACAGGTGCATATGCCCGAGATCGACGGCGATCATGTCGTGACAGTAGCGAAGATCGTCCGCGAGATGATCGTACTCGCCGTAAAAATACTCGCAGTTATAAATGGAGAAGTACGTCTGATCGGTGCGCACACCGTAGGCATAGATCTGCACCATCCAGACGAACTGCACGTCCTCGTGCCGGAGATTAATCTCCTCCATATCCTCATTGGCAATGCCGCAGCGCAGCATCACGACCTTTTTGAGATTCGGCATATAGGGGAGCATAGCCTCGATCTGCGCGGCGTCCTCCACGGTGAGGGGGATATCCGAAAACTCGATCTCCTCGGCGTCGGTCGTGAACGTGACGCCGAAAAGCTGCGTTTCCCAGATCGTCAGAATCTCCGGATGCGCCGCGGAGAAGGTACGCAGCGCGTCCTCCGAAAGGCCGCAGGCAGTGAGCGTAACGCTCTTTGCATCGGGCAGAAGCACGAGCGCCGCGCCGATTTCGGAGAGGTCTTCCTCCGTGAGCGGCGTGCCGGTAAAGTCGAGCGCCAAGGCGTCCGAGACGAAGGTCTTGCCGGCAAGCGTCACGTCCCAGACAAAGCTCACGGAGGGAAACTCCTTCTTCAGCGCAAGCTGGCTCTCCAGAGAAAACGTGCTTCCGGTAAGCGTCAGCGTTTTGAGCTCCGGCAGACGGACGAGCGCCGCGCGCAGCTCCTCCTCCGAAGCGTTGGGGACGATAATGTTCTCGCTGTCGCCGTCAAAGCTCTCTCCGGCGAGCGGGACGGTCCAGAACACACGCACCTCCGGCAGCGCAGCGCGCAGCGCGAGAATGGCGGAAATATCGCTGCACGCGCTCACATCGGCGCTCGCGAGATTTTCAAGTCTGGCAAAGGCAGGGATATCCCCAGCAGTGAAATCCGCCGTCACGATGTTCTCGCTCTCGCCGTCGAACGTTTTGCCGCCAATGGCGATGTCCCAGAGAATGTGCGCGTCCGGCAGCTTTTTGCGTGCTTTCGTGAGCTGTTTGGCGGTGATATTTTTTCCGCGCAGGTCGATTGTTTCGGCGCGGCGGGAGACCAGCTTCCCGCTCACCAGCGTATAATTCACCCCGACGAACACACCTGCCGCGACAAGCAGCACGAGTGCCGCCGCAAGGATCCCGATCCGAGTTTTTTTCTTCATGGCATTTCCTTTCGAAAAGGCTCCCCTTACACGGGGGAGACTTTTTTTAATTATACTGACCGTACCGGGAAAAGTCAATTTTCCGGTTTTCTTTTTATGTTGTATTATCTTGTATATCTTAATTAATCGTATTTACATTATTAAATATATATGTTTACACGTCCGGGAAAAAGTGGTATACTTTTATAATAGCTGATAATAGCGCCCGAAGCGCGCAGGTAATAAGGAGAGAAAGAATGAATTCCCTCAACGACATATGGAACAGCGTTCTTGCCGTTCTCGGGCAGAATCTGACCGCCACGGCGCTGAACACCTGGTTTGACGACTGCACGCCGGTCGAGATCGTGAATAACCGGCTCGTCATCCACACCCCCACGGAGTTCAAGCGCGACATTATCCAGTCCCGCTTTGCCCAGACGATCATCGATGCGCTCAGCGACCTTTTCTCCGCCGAGTTCAAGCTGACGATCCTCGCCGGGGACGAGCTGGACAGCTACATCTCCGAAACGAAAACGGACGATACGCTCCCGGAGGTCGCGGGCTTCACGTTCGATAACTTCGTCGTGGGACCGTCGAACAAATACGCCCACGCCGCGGCCATCGCCGTGGCGGAAAACCCCGGCAAGCTCTATAACCCGCTTTTCATTTACGGCAACTCCGGGCTCGGCAAAACGCACCTTCTTCTCGCCATCGGCAGTGCGATCCACGCGAAGAACCCGAAGGCGAAGATCGTATACGTCAAGGGCGACGATTTCACTAACGATCTCGTCCACGCCATTCAGGTCGGCGGCGGCGAGGATCTGCGCGCCAAATACCGCAGCGCCGATCTTCTCCTGATGGACGATATCCAGTTCATCGCCGGCAAGCAGCAGACGCAGGAGGAGTTCTTCCACACGTTCAACACGCTCTATGAAGCGGGAAAGCAGATCGTCGTCACGTCCGACCGCCCGCCGATGGAGATGAACAAGCTGGAAGACCGTATCCGCACGCGGCTCGAATGGGGCCTTATGGCGGACGTGCAGCCGCCGGATCTTGAAACGCGCATGGCCATCACGCGCAACAAGGCCGCGCAGTTCGGCGTCGTGCTGCCGGACGAAGTTGTAACGTTCATCGGCGAGACGGTCACATCGAACATCCGCCAGCTTGAGGGCGTGGTGAAAAAGCTCACCGCCTACCGCGATCTTCTGGAGGACGATATCACGGTTTCAAGCGTCCGCCGCGCCATCAAGGACGTGATCCGCGTCGGAACCTACGTCCCCACGCCGAACGTCATCATCGCGGAAACGGCGCGGTACTTCTCCGTTTCGGAGGAGGCGCTGCGCGGGCAGTCCCGCCAGAAGAACACCGCCACGGCGCGGCAGGTCGCCATGTATCTCTGCCGGAATCTCACGAACATGGCGCTCACCGATATCGGCGCGCAGTTTGAGGGCCGAAACCACGCCACGGTGCTCGCCTCGATCCGCAAAATCGAAGACATGATGCAGGCCAGCCAGGAGTTTGCCATGGTCATCCGCGACGTTACCTACAACATCAATTCCAAGGCATAACGGAAAAAATAAAGTTTTCCACAAGATGTATGTGGAAAAACTGTTTATAAATGTTCAAAACTTTTTTGTTCCGTCCCGATGTGGAAACTGTGGAAAATTACCCCTGAAGTTTTCCACATCCAAAATCCTTGATTTTCAAGGCTTTCGCGGAGTTTTCCACAAGTTTTTGCTCTACTGATACTCGCTTCTAAAAAATATTCTATCTTTCTTTCTGGAAGAAACGGAGGAATCGCCATGAAATTCACCTGTGAAAAATATCTGCTCAGTCTCGCCGTCGCCACCGCGGGCCGCGCCGCCGCTTCCAAAAGCCCGATCCCGGCAATGGAGGGCCTGCTCATCGAGGCCGGACACAACGTCCGCGTCACGGGCTATGATCTCAAAAAGGGCATTTATACGACGTTTGAGGCGGACGTGTCCGCGCCTGGCAGCGTGGTGATCAACGCCAAGCTCTTCGGCGACATCGTGCGCAAGCTGCCGGACGGCATCGTCTCGGTCTGCTCGGACGAGAATAACGCCGTGAACATCGCCTGCGGCAACGCCGATTACAATATTTCCGGCACGGCGTCGGACGATTTCCCCGACCTTCCGTCGCTCGACTACTGCAGCAATCTCTCCCTGCCGCAGGATACGATGGCGCGCATGATCGCCGAGACGAGCTTCGCCATCTCCACAAACGAGTCCCGCCCGGTGTACACCGGCGCGCTCATCGAGGTCGATGACAACACTATGACCATGGTTGCCGTAGACGGCTACCGCATGGCGCTCCGCCGCGAGCCGGTGGAGACGTGCGATGTGGAAAGTCTCAAATTCATCGTGCCGGGCGCTGCTCTCTCCGATCTCGAGAAGATCTGCATGAGTCCCGAGGAGCCGGTGAAGATCGCCGTCGGCAGCAAGCACGTTTCGTTCTCCGTGGGAGATACGGTGCTCATCTCCCGCCGTCTGGAAGGCGAATTTCTGAACTTCCGCAAGACCGTTCCCGGCGATTTTCCCATCCAGCTCAAGGCGCAGCGCGCCGATCTCATCCGCTGCACGGACCGCGTGAGTCTCATCATCGACGACCGCACGAAAAACCCGCTCCGGTGCGTGTTCGGGGAAAACATGCTCACCATCACCTGCGCCACGCCGCTCGGCCGCGCGGAGGACTGCTGCCCGCTCGAGGGCGACGGCGGCGGCATGATCGTCGGCTTCAACAACAGCTATCTCATGGACGCTTTCAAGGCCGCGCCCGCCGACACGCTGCGCATCAATATTGTGAACGGCAGCGCCCCCTGCATCATCACGCCGGAGGACGGCGGCGACAGCTTCCTTTACATGATCCTGCCCGTGCGTCTGCGCGCGGAAGGCTGATGCGCGTCGATGCGGTGCAGACGGAAAATTTTCGTCTGCTGCAGGGCAGCCGGTGCGAATTTTCGCCGGGCGTGAACGTCATCGCGGGCGCGAACGCGCAGGGAAAAACGACGCTTCTCGAAGCGGTATATATGCTCACCGGCGCGAAGAGCTTCCGCACGTATTACGATAAGGAGCTCATCGCCTTTGAAAAGGACGAGGCGGCGGTGCGCGGAGAGTATTTCGCGTCCGAGAGAGAGCAGCGCATGGAGATATTGCTCCGCCGCGGCCGGACGCGCACAATGAAGCGCAACGGCGTGAAGCTCTCGGCGGGGGAGACGGAGCAGTGCCTGAAAGCGATCCTCTTCTCCCCGGACGATCTCGCCATGATCCGCGGCGCGGCGTCGCTCCGGCGGCGGATGCTCGATGCCGCCATCACGCAGCTCCGCCCCGGCTACGGCGCGCTCATCGCCGAATACCGGCGCCTGCAGGAAAATAAAACGCGCATTCTGCGCGACTGGCGGGAAAAGCCCTCGCTTCTCGATACGCTGGACGTATTCTCGGACGGAATGTGTATGTGCTCGGCAAAGATCATCCGTTACCGCGCGTCGTTTGCAAGAAGGCTCGCCGAGGCCGCGCGAAGCGTGCAGAGCGAATTTTCCCGCGGCACGGAAGATCTCACGCTCACCTACACCACCGTTTCTGCCGTGGAAGACCCCGCGGCGGCGGAGCGGGAGATATACGAGGCGGTCTCCGCACGGCAGCGCCAGCTGCGCGGCGCGGAGATCGAGAGCGGTCTCTGTCTTGTCGGCGCGCATAAGGACGATCTTGTGATCGCCATCAACGGTGCGGACGCGCGGAGCTATGCCTCCCAGGGACAGACACGCACGGCGGCGCTCTCCTTGAAGCTCGCCGAGCGGGAGATATTCCTCGCCGAGACCGGCGAGACGCCGGTGCTGCTGCTCGACGACGTTTTGTCCGAGCTCGACAGCGCCCGGCAGGAGTTTGTTTTGAACCGCATCGGCGGCGGACAGACGCTCGTGAGCTGCTGCGAGGCGGCGAGCGTAGAGCGCATGACGGGCGGTCGCGTACTTTATATGGACAAAGGACGGGTAAACGAAGCATGTACCTCCATTTAGGCGCAGAAACGGTCGTGCGGACCGACAGCATCGTCGCCGTGTGCGATCTCGATAACGCCAGCTCCTCGCATATCACGCGGGAAGCTCTCCGCGCCGCGGAGAAGGCGGGCAAGGTCGTGAACGTGGCAGATGATCTCCCCAAATCGTTCGTCGTCTGCCGGGAGGACGGAAAGACCCGGATCTATCTTTCGCAGCTCAACACCGCGACGCTTTTGAAGCGCGCGGAGAATATATCCTTTGATTAAACTCATGGAGGAACACCCATGTCGGAAAATACACCAGTCAATCCCAATACCTATGACGCCAGTCAGATCCAGGTCCTTGAAGGTCTGGAAGCGGTGCGTATGCGCCCGGGCATGTACATCGGCTCGACGAGCACGAGCGGTCTGCATCACCTTGTATACGAGATCGTGGATAACGCCATCGACGAGGCGCTCGCGGGCTTCTGCACGCATATCGAGGTCTCCATCGAAGACGGCGAGAGCATCTGTGTGACCGATAACGGCCGCGGCATCCCCGTGGACATTCAGGAGCAGACGGGCAAGCCCGCGCTCGAGGTCGTCTATACGGTGCTGCACGCGGGCGGAAAGTTCGGCGGCGGGGGTTATAAGGTCTCCGGCGGTCTGCACGGCGTCGGCGCGAGCGTGGTGAACGCGCTCTCGGACTGGCTTGAAGTGCGCGTATTCAAAAACGGCAATATCTATGAGATGAAATTCTCCCGCGGCCATATCACGCAGGAGATGAAGATCGTCGGCAAGACCGACAAACACGGCACGCAGGTGCGCTTCCATCCCGATCCCGAGATGTTTGACGACACGGTCTATAACTATGGCGTGCTCTTCAAGCGCATGCGTGAGCAGGCATTTCTGAACGCCGGTCTCACCATCATCATGGAGGACAAGCGCCCCGAGCAGGAGCAGCGGCAGGAGCTGTGCTACGAGGGCGGCATCCGCGAGTTTGTCACCGAGCTCAACCGCCACAAAACGCCGGTGCACGAGAACGTCATTTATATGTCCGGCGAGCGGGACACCTCCATGTGCGAGATCGCCATGCAGTGGAACGACGGCTACGATGAGCGCATCGAGTCCTTCGCCAACAACATTCTCACGCCCGAGGGCGGCATGCACGAGACCGGCTTCCGCACGGCGCTCACCCGCGTGATCAACGCCTACGGCAAATCGAGAAAGATTTTGAAGGACGAGGAGACGCTCTCCGGCGAGGACTGCCGCGAGGGTCTCACCGCCGTCATTTCCGTCAAGCTCGAAAACCCGCAGTTTGAGGGCCAGACAAAATCCAAGCTCGGCAACAGCGACATCCGCACGATGGTGGACAGCGTTGTGAGCGACAAACTTGAGCAGTTCTTTGAGGAAAACCCCGCCGTTGCCAAGCAGATCCTGGAGAAAGGCATTTCCGCCTCCCGCGCGCGCGAAGCCGCGCGCAAGGCGCGCGACAGTGTCCGCCGCAAGACCGGGCTGGAGTCCGGCCAGATGCCGGATAAGCTGCAGGACTGCAACGAGCGCGATCCGTCCCTCTGCGAAATTTACATCGTCGAGGGCGACAGCGCCGCGGGCAGCGCCATTCAGGGGCGCGACTCCCGCTTCCAGGCCATTCTCGCCATGTGGGGCAAGATGCTCAACGTTGAGAAGGCGCGCGTCGATAAGATCTACGGCAACGACAAGCTCTATCCGCTGATCGTCGCGCTCGGCGCGGGCATCGGCAATGAGTTCAACATTGAGAAACTCCGCTATCACAAGATCGTCATCATGGCCGATGCCGATGTGGACGGCTCGCACATCCGGACGCTTTTGCTCACGTTCTTCTTCCGGTATATGCGGCCGCTCATCGAAAACGGCTATGTCTATTCCGCCGTGCCGCCGCTCTTCAAGCTGAGCCGCGGCAAGCAGCAGCGCGTGGCGTACTCCGACGAAGAGCGCGACGCGATCTCCCGCGAGCTGCGCGGCGACAACCCGGACGCGAAGGTGGACATCTCCCGCTTCAAAGGTCTCGGCGAGATGGACCCGCACGAGCTCTGGGAAACGACGATGGACCCCGAGCGCCGGACGCTCCGCCGCATCACGCTCGAGGACGCGCAGCGCGCCGATGAGATATTTACCGTTCTCATGGGCGACGAGGTCGAGCCGCGCCGCGCGTGGATCGAGACCAAGGCGCGCTACGTCGTCAATCTGGATTATTAAGGAGGCGGCATAATGGCACACAAACGCGATTATAAGCCGGAAGATATTGCCTTCCCCGAACAGCATATCGTTTCCTCCGAGCTCGTCTCGGAAATGGAAAAGAGCTATATTGAATACGCCATGTCCGTCATCGTCGGGCGCGCTCTGCCCGACGTACGCGATGGGCTCAAGCCCGTCCACCGCCGCATTCTGTACGCGATGTATGAGGACGGCCTCACGCGCGATAAGCCCTACCGCAAGTGCGCCACCGCCGTCGGCGACGTGCTCGGCCGGTATCACCCCCACGGCGACGCTTCGGTGTACGACGCGCTCGTCCGCATGGCGCAGGACTTTTCGCTGCGCTACCCGCTCATCGACGGCCACGGCAACTTCGGCGACGTGGACGGCAACCCCCCGGCGGCCTACCGTTACACCGAGGCGCGTCTCGCCCGCATGGCGGACGAAATGCTCCGCGACATCGACAAGGAAACCGTAGATTGGGACCCCAACTTTGACGAGACGAGAAAAGAGCCGCGCGTGCTCCCGAGCCGCATTCCGCAGCTTCTCGTGAACGGCTCCTCCGGTATCGCCGTCGGCATGGCAACGAACATCCCGCCGCACAACCTGCGCGAGGTCATCGGCGCGGCGGTCGAGGTGCTCGATAACCCGGACGCGACGCTCGACGATCTCATGCGCCATGTCCACGGCCCCGACTTCCCGACGAAGGGCATCATCATGGGCCGCGCCGGTATCCGCGCCGCCTACGCCACGGGCCGCGGCAAGGTCACCATCCGCGCGCGCACCGAGTTTGAAGAGCACGGACAGAACCGTGTCCGCATCATCGTCAACGAGCTGCCGTATCAGGTCAACAAGAAGATGCTCATCAAGAACATCGCCGAGCAGGTCAAGGATAAGCGGCTCGACGATATCTCCGATCTGCGCGACGAGTCTGACCGCAACGGTATGCGCATCGTCATCGAGCTCAAGCGCGACGCCAACCCCCAGGTCGCGCTCAACAAGCTCTTTGCCCAGACGCAGCTGCAAAGCACGTTTTCCATCATCAATCTGGCGCTCGTGGATAACCAGCGCCAGCCGAAGATCCTCTCCCTGCGCCACATTCTCGACGAGTATCTGACGTTCCAGGAAGAGGTCATCACGCGCCGCACAAAGTACGATCTCCGCAAGGCGCGCGAGCGCGCCCATCTGCTCGAAGGACTGCTCATCGCGCAGGACAACATCGACGAGGTCATCCATATCATCCGCACGAGCTACGATAACGCCAAGGAAAACCTCATGGCGCGCTTCGGGCTGGACGATGTGCAGGCGCAGGCCATTCTTGACATGCGTCTGAAGGCGCTGCAGGGACTGGACCGCGAGAAACTGCAGAATGAATATGACGAGCTGGAAAAGAAGATCGCGTATCTCGTCTCCCTGCTCGAGGACCCCGAAAAGCTCAAGGGAGTTCTGAAGGACGAGCTTCTCGCCATTGCCGACAAGTACGGCGACGACCGCAAGACCGAAATCCAGGATGTGGAAGACGAGATCGACATGGAAGATCTCATCGCCGAGGAAGAGTGTGTCTTCACGCTTTCGCACAACGGCTACATCAAGCGTACCCCCGCCGCCGAGTACCGCGCGCAGAGCCGCGGCGGAAAGGGCGTGCGCGGCATGGCCACGCGCGAGGAGGACTATGTGGAGAGCGTATTCACCGCCTCGACGCACGATTTTATCCTCTTCTTCTCGAGCCGCGGGCAGGTGTACGTCCGCAAGGGCTACCAGATCCCCGAGGCCGGGCGCAGCGCGCGCGGCACGAACATCGTCAACATCCTGCCTCTCGAGCCGGAGGAGAAAATCTCCGCGATGCTCCGCGGCAAGGGCCTGCAGGAGGACGATTTCATTATGTTCTTCACGAAGAACGGCGTCACGAAGCGCATGTCGCAGCTCGAGCTGCGCAATGTCCGCAAAAACGGCATCCGCGCGCTCGACATCCGCGAGGGCGACGAGCTCGTACAGGCGCTCACGACGCACGGCAGCGAGAAGCTTCTTGTCGTAACACGCGGCGGCATGGCCATCCGGTTCGACGAAAACGACGTCCGTCCGATGGGCCGCACGGCCGCCGGTGTGCGCGCCATCCGTCTTAAGGACGGCGACGAGGTCGTCGCGGCGGTGCGCGCCACGGACGAGGACGCGGCGGTGCTCACCGTTACCGAGAACGGCTACGGCAAGCGCACCCACATCGGCGAATACAGCGTGCAGAACCGCGGCGGTCAGGGTCTCAAGACTTACCAGATCACGCAGAAAACCGGCGAGATCGTCGGCGCGAAGAAGGTTACCGGCGAGGAGGATATCCTGCTCGTATCGGACGACGGCACGATCATCCGCATGGAGGCCGGCAGCATCTCGCTTCTCGGCCGTGCCACGCAGGGCGTGCGGCTCATGCGCCCGGCGGAGGGCGCGCACGTCGTCGCCATGGCGCGCACCGAGCGCGAAGCAAGCGAGGAAGAGACCGCCGAACCGGGCGAGAGCGCGGTAGAGATCACGGAGGAATAAATGGAAGCTCGTTCTCTTTTTATCATCGCCGTGCTGATCCTTGCGGCGCTGGTAAAAGCTTCGGTCAAAAATACCGCGCGCCGGGGCGGTAAAACGACCGGAAAACCGATCGGAAAGAAAGGCGAGCGGATGGCGCAGGCGCAGGACGCGCCGCAGCGCAGCGTTCCTCCGCGGCGGTCTATGCCGCCGGATATGCCGGACGCGGCGTGCGTCGTATGCGACAATACCGGCGAGGATCACTTTGCCCACGACAAGGCGCAGCGCATCGCGCAGCTCGACACGTTTCTCAAAAACGGCATCATCGACAAGGCGGAGTACCGCACGCTGCGCGAGCGCTACGAGCACGGACTATAAGCCATAAGAGAAAAAACCATTCAAACCATTCAGGGAGAAATATGAAGAATATCATTTTGTATACCGACGGGGCATGCTCCGGCAATCCCGGCCCCGGCGGCTGGGCGTCCATCCTGCGCTACGGAGGCAGCGTCAAGGAGCTCTCCGGCGGCGAAAAGGACACGACGAACAACCGCATGGAGCTCACGGGCGTCATCGAAGGGCTCAAGGCGCTCAAAGAGCCGTGCGCCGTGGAGCTTTATTCCGACAGTCAGTATATCGTGAACGCCTTGAATAACGGGTGGCTGCGCGACTGGAAAAAGCGCGGCTGGAAGCGGCGCGACGGCGAGCTCAAAAACGCCGAGATGTGGCAGGAGCTGGACGGGCTTCTGCAGAAGCACCGCGTTACCGCCGTGTGGGTGCGCGGCCATGCCGACAACGAGTGGAACAACCGCTGCGACGCGCTCGCCGTCGCGGAGCGCGAAAAGCTCGCGTGAAGGCTGTGAAAAAAAAGAAAGACTTTTCCCGGGGCAGTGTGCAGGTGTTCTTTTCCTACTATACCCCGCACCGGAAGCTGCTGCTGCTCGATCTCGTGATGGCGGTCTTTGCGGTAGCGGCGGAGCTGGTGTTCCCGTATGCCACGCGCTACGCGCTCAACCGCCTGCTGCCGAACGGCCTCTACAAAGCCTTTTTCCTGCTGATGGCGGGACTTCTCGGCGCGTACCTGCTGCGCGCTCTCGCGCAGTATATCGTGACCGTGTACGGCCATGAGCTCGGCGTGCGCGTCGAGGCGGATATGCGCGAGGACATTTTTGCCAAGGTGCAGACGCTCTCGTTCGCCTTTTTCGATAAGCACCGCACCGGCAAGCTCATGTCCCGCATGACGACCGACCTTTTCGACATCACCGAGCTTGCCCACCACGGCCCGGAGACCGTGATCCAGGCCTCGCTCACGATTGCCGGGGCGATCATCATCCTTGCCACGATCCGCTGGGAGCTGGCGCTGATATTGTTTCTTCTGCTGCCGGTGCTGCTCGCGGTCGTGATGCGGCTGAGGCTGCGGCTCCGGGCGCGCAGTCTGGACGTGAAGCGCGAGACCGCCGAGATCAACACCGCGGTGGAGGCGGGCGTTTCCGGCATCCGCACCGTCAAGGCGTTTGCCAACGAGCAGGACGCCATGGACAAGTTCCGCACGTCCAACGAGAAATTCAAAAAGGTCAAAAAGAGCTATTACCGCATTTTCGGCGTGTTCAACGCCTCGACCGAGTTTGCCATGGCGCTCATGCAGCTCGTAACGCTCGCCGCCGGCGGAGTGTTCATTATGCAGGGCAAAATGGACGCGGTCGATCTCATCACGTTTTCGCTGTACGTTTCGGTGTTCATGGCGCCGATCCGGAAGCTCACGCAGTTCGTTGAGCAGTTCCAGAAGGGAAGCTCCGGCTTCCTGCGGTTTCTGGAGATCATGCGCGCCGAGCCGGACGTGAAGGACGCGCCGGACGCGAAGGAGCTTGAAAACGTAAAAGGCGGCGTGGAGTACCGGGACGTGTCGTTCCACTATCAGAACGGTGAAGAGGTGCTGCGCCATGTAGATCTCACGATCGCGCCGGGCGAAACGCTCGCGCTCGTGGGCCCGTCGGGAAGCGGCAAGACGACGCTATCTCAGCTCCTGCCGCGGTTTTACGACGTGACCGGCGGCGCGGTTTTCGTAGACGGGCAGGACGTGCGGAAGGTGACGCAGGCCTCGCTCCACCGGCACATCGGCATCATACAGCAGGACGTGTTCCTCTTTGCCGACACCGTGCGCGAGAACATCCGCTACGGCCGCCCCGGTGCGACGGACGAGGAGGTCGCGCAGGCGGCGATCCTCGCGTCCATCCACGACGAGATATTGGAGATGCCGGACGGGTACGATACGTTCGTCGGCGAGCGCGGCGCGATGCTCTCCGGCGGGCAGAAGCAGCGCATCGCCATTGCGCGCGTGTTTCTGAAAAACCCGCCGATCCTCGTGCTTGACGAGGCGACGAGCGCACTCGACAGCGTGACCGAGGCCGCGATCCAGACATCGCTTGAAAAGCTCAGCCGCGGGCGCACGACGATCGTCGTGGCGCACCGGCTTGCCACGGTCCGCGGCGCGAATCACATCGCCGTCATCGACAAAGAAGGCGTGAGCGAGTACGGCACGCATCAGGAGCTCATGGAGAAAAACGGGCTCTACGCCGCGCTCTGGAATACACAGAAACTGTCGTGAAAATGAGGGCGGAGCAGAGCCCCGCCCCTACGGATTGCTTTAAAAAATACCTGTAGCGGCGGGGCCGCCATAAACTCCGCACTTGCAAAAGTTATACCGTCCGCCTATAATACAGGGCAGATGATCCGGGAGGAATGAACTATGAAACGAACGAAGATCAAAGAGCTGTGGACAAACGCCGCCGCGTTTGACGGAGCGCACATCACCGTCTGCGGCTGGGCGCGCACGATCCGCGATATGAAGAATTTCGGCTTTCTCGAGCTGAACGACGGCAGCTCCTTCAAGGGAGTGCAGGTCGTTCTCGAGCGTGAGAAGGTCGCCAATTACGACGAGATCGTCCGCCAGAACGTCGGCGCGGCGTTCATTGCCGAGGGCACGCTCGTCCTCACGCCGGACGCTCCCCAGCCGTTCGAGCTCAAGGCGGAGACCGTCACGGTCGAGGGCGTTTCCTCGCCGGACTACCCGCTGCAGAAAAAGCGCCACAGCGTCGAGTATCTGCGCACGATCCAGCATCTCCGGCCGCGCACGAATCTGTTCTCCGCGGCGTTCCGCGTGCGCAGCGTCGCCGCCGCCGCCGTGCATGAGTTTTTCCAGAGCCGCGGCTTTGTGTACGTGAACACCCCCATCATCACCGGCTCTGACTGCGAGGGCGCCGGCGAGATGTTCCAGGTCACCACGCTCGATATCGATAACCCGCCGCGCACGCCGGACGGAAAGGTCGATTACTCCAAGGACTTCTTCGGCAAGCGCACGAGCCTCACGGTCTCCGGCCAGCTCAACGCCGAAAACTTCGCCATGGCGTTCGGCGACGTGTACACCTTCGGGCCGACGTTCCGCGCCGAGAACTCCAACACCCAGCGCCACGCCGCCGAGTTCTGGATGATCGAGCCGGAAATGGCGTTCTGCGATCTGGACGGCGATCTTGTCGTCATGGAGGAAATGGTGAAGTCCATCATCTCCACCGTGCTCGAAAAGTGCCCGCAGGAGATGGATTTCTTCACGAAATTCGTCGATAAGGGCCTGCGCGAGCGCCTTGAGCACGTGCGCGACAGCGCCTTCGGCCGCGTCACCTATACCGAGGCCGTCGAGCTTCTGCAGAAGTCCGGCAAGGAATTTGACTACCCCGTTTCCTGGGGCGTCGATCTCCAGACCGAGCACGAGCGCTATCTCACCGAGGAAATTTTCAGGAAGCCCCTCTTCGTCACCGATTACCCGAAGGAAATCAAGGCGTTCTATATGCGCCTGAACGACGACGGAAAGACCGTCGCCGCGGCGGACTGCCTGGTACCCGGCATCGGAGAGATCATCGGCGGCTCGCAGCGCGAGGAGCGGCTTGACCTGCTCGCCGCGCGCATGGCCGAGCTCGGCCTCAACGAGGAGGATTACTGGTGGTATCTCGATCTGCGCCGCTACGGCTCCTGCCGTCACGCGGGCTTCGGTCTCGGCTTTGAGCGCATGGTCATGTATCTGACCGGCATTTCCAACATCCGCGACGTGGAGCTGCATCCGCGTACCGTCGGCAACGCCGATTTCTAATGAAAAGGATAAACCCCTCCGTCACGGCTATGCCGTGCCACCTCCCCTGTTAGGGGAGGCAAGTTAGTCATTTGCAAACTATCTTGGCCCCCCTAACAGGGGGGCTGGCAGCCGCAAGGCTGACGGAGGGGTTTCTTGTAAAAAAAACAAAACCATAAGGGGGACACAACATGAAGTACAACATTCAAGGCGAGCCGATGCCCGTTGTCATCTGCCATCTGGAAGCGGGCGAGAGCATGATCACCGAGCGCGGCTCCATGGTGTGGATGAGCGCCAACATGCGCATGGAGACAAAGGCCGGCGGGCTTGGAAAGGCGCTCGGCCGGATGTTCGGCGGTGAGAGCCTTTTCCAGAACACCTATACCGCCGAGGGCGGCCCCGGCATGATCGCGTTTGCCTCCAGCTTCCCGGGCGCGATCCGCGCCGTGGAGATCACGCCGAATATGCCCGTTATCGCGCAGAAGAGCGCGTTCCTCGCCGCAACGCCCGGCGTGGATCTCTCCATCCACTTCCAGAAAAAAGTCGGCGCCGGTTTCTTCGGCGGCGAGGGCTTCATCATGCAGAAGCTCTCCGGCCACGGCATGGCGTTTCTGGAGATCGACGGCTCGGCGGTCGAATATACGCTCGCGCCGGGACAGCAGATCATTGTGGACACCGGCAATCTCGCCATGGTGGACGCCACGTGCCAGATCGATATCCAGACCGTCCGCGGCGCGAAGAACGTCCTCTTCGGCGGCGAGGGTCTTTTCAACACCGTCGTCACCGGTCCGGGGCGCGTCGTATTGCAGACGATGGCGCTGCCCGCCTTCGCGAGCGCGCTCATCCCGTATCTGCCGGCGAAGTCGGACTGACGCTCACACAGCAAAATGGATAGAAAGCGGCGGGAGAAAACCGCCGCCTTCTATCCAGAATGGATATTTTTTCAAAGGTACTTGAATTTTTCACAAACTAAGAATAGTATAGGCGGACACGGAGAAAATTTACGGATTTTTTTCGTGTTCTTTCTTCTGTTATATACATCGGATTTTATAGGTTGTTTGTGCCGAGGTGGGTAAATGAAAAAAAGATATGAGATCAATATGACAAAAGGGCCGCTCCTGCCGGAGCTTCTGCAGTTTATCCTGCCGCTGATGCTCTCGTCCATGCTGCAGATCGCGTTCAACGCCGCCGACCTCATCGTCGTCGGCCGGTTCGGACGGCCGCACTCCATGGCGGCGGTCGGCGCGAACGGCGCGATGATCAATCTGATCATCAATGTGCTCATGGGTCTTGCCACGGGCGGCGGCGTGCTCTGCGCGCGGTATTACGGCGCGAACCAGACCGACAAGCTGCACCGCACCGTGTCCACAACGCTCATCACCGGCGTGATCGGCGGCGTGATCACCGGCGCTCTCGGACTTGCGCTCACGGTGCCGCTGCTGCGGCTCGTCGGCAGCCCGGACGAGGTGCTGCCACTCGCCACGGTGTATCTTCGGATCTACTTCCTCGGCCTGCCGGTCATGGCGCTTTATAACTTTTCCGCCGCGGCGCTGCGCGCGCTCGGCAACACGCGCCAGCCGCTCATCTATCTCGCCATCGCCGGTGTGCTGAACGTTATTATGAATCTCTTTTTCGTTATCGTCGTCGGCATTGACGTTGCGGGCGTTGCCATTGCCACGGTGCTCAGCCAGTGCGTTTCCGGCTTCCTCACGGTGCGCTGCCTGCTGAGATCGCAGGAGCTGCACGTTAAAGAGCTGCATTTCTCCGGCCACATTTTCAAGAAAATGATGAATATCGGCATCCCCGCCGGTATCCAGGGCTCGCTCTTCTCGATCTCCAACTTTATTATTCAGGCTTCGGTCAACTCGTTCGGCGCGGCGGTCATCGCCGGCAACAGCGCGTGCGTGAGCGTCGAGGGGCTGCTCTACTGCCCGTCGGACGCCGTAATGCAGGCCGCCACCACCGCCGTGAGCCAGAACGTCGGCGCGCAGGAGTATGAGCGCTCGCGCTCCGTCGCCCGGTGGTCGATGGTCCTTGTTGTGGTCCTGACCGGCATACTGACGGTGCCGGCGGTCGTATTCCGGCGGCAGGTGCTGGGGCTCTATACTTCGAGCGAGGCGGAGCTGGAGGCGGCGTTCACCCGTATGATGATCGTCTGCTTAACGTATTCGCTCGACGGCACGATGGCGGCCATGTCCGGCGTGAACCGCGGTCTCGGGTACAGCATGCTCTCCGCGGCGGTGACGTTCGTCGGCGCGTGCGTGTTCCGCATCATCTGGGTATATACGGTGTTTGCGAGCGTCGGCACGCTCGAGAGCCTGTATGTGTCCTATCCGATCTCCTGGATCCTCTCCACGGCCGCGCACATCGTGTGCTACTACATCATCCGCAAAAAGCCGTTCAAGGCGACGCTCGAAGCAAAAGCCGCCGCGGCTTGATCTCTCCATCTTCTCAAAGAAAAGACCGGCGCCTCCCGTTTTTCGGGAGGCGCCGGTCAGTCTGTCGAAAAAGCCTCGCAGAGTTTGCGCCCGCAGGCGCAAAGAAAGTTTAAAACATTTTTGCCGATGACATGTGCATCGGCAAAAATACTTCTCGGCTCGCAAACGTGCGAGCGCAAGCGAGTGCGCTGCGGCGAGCCGCAGCTTTTTCAAACGAGAGCCCAACGAAGTGGGTCTCGTTTGAGATGTATTATCAGGCCGCGGGGAGGGGCATGGAGGTGATGCCGGGGACCTCGCCGGTGGCGGCGTCCACGTAGCAGTCGTACTGCATCCAATCGCTGGTGAAGCGGACTTCGTAGTAGCCGTTATCGAGCGTGATCTCTTCGTCGGTGATCTCGTTGGTGTTTACACCCGCGCTGCGGGCGGCCTCGCTCAGCGCGACGGCGGCGGTCAGATTCAGTTCATAAATGTTGTTCTTCATACGATAAAACTCCTTTGCAAAATCTCCCTTGTCGGCGGGACATGGGGTTTCTTTCATCTTGGCTGTAGTTTACAAAGGAATTCTAAGAAAAATATTAAAAGAACAAAAAGAAAGAAAAATTTTTTGTTTCTAATTTTTGACCGGCGGCAGCACGATGCGGAAGTCGCAGCCCTTTCCCGGCGCGCTGACGACCTCGGCGCGGGCATGATGCACGAGTGCGATCTCCCGCACGAGCGAGAGCCCCAGACCCGTGCCGCCCTCGGCACGGGAGGTGTCGCACCGGTAAAACCGCTGCCAGATCTTTTCCTGCTCGGCCTTGGGGATACCGGGGCCGTCGTCCTTTACGGAGATCACGGCGCAGCCGTTTTCCCGACAGAGCGAGACGCGGATGTTTCCGCCTTCGCGCCCGTATTTATACGCGTTCTGCATCAGATTGAACATCGCCCGCGAGAGGAGCGAGGGGTTGTACGCGGCCGCAACGCCGGGCTCAATATCGGTCTCGAGCGTCATGCCGCGCTCGTCCGCGGGGACGAACTCGTCGCAGCAGGCGTCTACAAAGCCGGAGAGATCGCACATGCGCAGCGGGTATTTTTCCGTACCCTGCTGGATGCGCGTGAGCGAGAGCAGCTGCTCGATGAGCGTATTCATCTTGTTGCCCTGCTGCTCGATGACGTTGATGGAGGCGAGAAAGTCCTCCTTCGTTTCCGCCTTGCGCCTGGCGCGGTCGCACTCGGCGAGGATCACCGCCACGGGCGTGCGCAGCTCGTGCGACGCGTCGGCGGTGAACTGCTTTTTGGAGAGGAACGACGTTTCCAGCCGCGCGAACATACCGTCGAACGTGCGGGCGAGCCGCCGCATCTCGCGCGGGCCGCGCCGGAGATCAAGCCGGGCGGAGAGATCGTCGCCGTCGGAAATGCTGCCCGCGGCTTCGGTGATGCGCTCGAGCGGGAGGAATGAGTCCCGCGCGATGAGCCAGCCGCCGCCGATCGAGAGAAGAAGCAGCACCGGCAGCAGCGACCATGTGAGCGGCAGTATGACGCGCCCCGGCCCCGCCGCGGCGTCCGCGGAAATGACGCCGCGCACCCAGAGTCCCGTGATCGTCATATCGACATAGGAATCGTATACGAGCCAGTCCTTCCCGTCCGCGGAGTAGGGGCGCACCGCGCCCGTCTGGAGCGGCAGCGCGACTGCCTCCGCAAACGGCATGGCGCCGCGGAGATACGTCCCCCCGGCGTCATAGTAGGTGCAGTACACCCCGTGCTTGTATTCCTTCATATCGTCCCAGTCAAACGTGCCGTTATCGAACTCAATATCGTCGGCGCGCCTGGAGACCTCCTTGACGACCTGCGACGTCGGATTCGCGATCACCGAGCCGTTCATCACCAGCACGAACGTGAGCGTAACGCCCGCGAGCAGGAGCATCATCAGCGTGAACCAGAGCACCATCCGCCACTTTGCCGACATATTCAATCCTCCCGCAGCACCCAGCCCGTGCCCCACACGGTATGAATGAGTTTTTTGGAAAACCCGGTGTCGATCTTTTTGCGCAGGTAGCCGACGTATACGTCCACGACGTTCGTGCCGCCCTCATAGTCGTAGTTCCAGAGATTGTTCTCGATGCGCTCGCGCGAGAGCACGACGCCCTTGTTCCGGATCATGTATTCGAGCAGGGCGTATTCGCGGCTCGTCAGCTCAATGACGCGCCCGGCGCGGACGACCGTGTGCGCGCTCACGTCCACGGAGAGATCGGCGATCGTATAAACGTTCGTGCGCGTGTCGGTATACTTGCGCGCCATCACGCGCACCACCGCGAGCAGCTCCTGCATGTGGAATGGCTTTACAAGATAGTAATCCGCGCCGGTCTCCAGCCCCTCGACCTTGTCCTCGACGCTGTCGCGGGACGTGAGGAACAGCACGGGCGTCGTGCTGCCGCTCTCGCGCAGCTTACGCACGAGCGTCAGCCCGTCCATGCGGGGCATCATAATGTCGAGCACGAGCACGTCGTATTCCGCGCACGCGAGCGCGTCCCACGCCTCCTGCCCGTCAAAGCAGGGATCGACGCTGTACCCCTCGTCGGTCAGCGCCTCGGTCAGAATGCGGTTGAGATTTCTCTCATCCTCCGCCACAAGAATTCGCATGACAGTTCACCTCGGAGCATAGTGTACCGGAAAATAGTAAGAAAAGTCTTAAAAGACTAAGAAGAAAATGCCTCCCCAAGGGGAGGCGTAATGCAATTATTCCGCGTGCTGGGCTTCGGCCAGGGTGACGATGTCGCCGACGCCGTCGAGCACCGCGCTGGGGCGGTAGGCGTATTCGTCGAGCGTCGCCTCCGTGGAGATGCCGGAGAGGACGAGCACCGTGGACATGCCGCACTCCATGCCGGAGATGACGTCCGTGTCCATCCGGTCGCCGACCATGACGGCCTCGGCGCTGTGGCAGCCGAGACGCTTGAGCCCGGTGCGCATCATCAGCGGGTTCGGCTTGCCGCAGAAGTACGCCTGCTTGCCGGTGGCCATCTCGATGGGCGCGATGAGCGCGCGGCACGCCGGGGCGATGCCGTTTTCGATGGGGCCGGAAAGGTCGGAGTTCGCGCCGATGAGCTTTGCGCCCGCAAGCACGAGATTCGTCGCCTTCGTGAGCGAGTCGAGCGAATAGTTCCGCCCCTCGCCGACGATCACATAGTCGGGGTTCACGTCGTTCATCGTGATGCCCGCGTCATAAAGAGCGTTCAGAAGGCCCGCCTCGCCGATGACGTAAGCCGAGCAGCCCGGCGACTGGTCACGGATGAACGCCGCCGTTGCGAGGGCGCTCGTATAAAACCGCGCCTCCGGCACGTCCAGCCCCATGCGGGCGAGCTTCTGCTTGAGCTCGAGCGGCGTGCAGCCGCTGTTGTTCGTGAGAAAGAGATATTCCTTACCGGTGCGCTGCAGCCAGTCGATAAACTCCGGCACGCCGGGGAGAATTTTGTTGCCGTGATAGATCACGCCGTCCATATCGCAGATAAAGCCTTTTTTGTCATTAAAATTCAGCATTGTATTCCTCCTTGTAATTCGATGTAAATACGCCGAAAACCCGCGGCGAGCGGGCTTCGGTCGGGGTATGTTATTTTTCCGGGAACGTCACGGTGAAGGCCGAGCCTTCGCCTGGCTCGCTCTCAACGCGCACGTCCGCCTTCTGGATGAGCGCAGCGTGCTTCACGATGGAGAGGCCGAGCCCCGTGCCGCCGACGGCCTTGGAGCGGCTCTTGTCCACGCGGTAAAACCGCTCGAAAATGCGGCTCTGGCTGTCCTTCGGGATGCCGACGCCGGTGTCGCTCACGGTGAGGACGACCGCGCCGTCCTCCGGCGTGACGGTGATATCGACGCGCCCGCCGGGGCGATTGTACTTGATGGCGTTGTCGCAGAGATTGTAGACGATGCTGTGGAGAAGCTGCGGCACGCCCTGCATCGGCGCGCTCACGCCCTTGAGAGAGAGCGTAACATCGGCGCCGGAGGCTTCCGTTTCAAGACTGTCCACGGCGTTTTCCGCGATGCGGAGAAGATCGCAGGACTCGAATACGTAGTCCTCGCCGCCCGCGTCGAGCCGGGTGAGATCGATGATGTCCTCGACGAGCTTCGTCATGCGGCCGGACTCCGTGCGGATCTTTCCGGCGAAGGGCTTCACGTCCTCCGGCCTTGCAAGCCCGCTTTCGAGCAGCTCCGCGTACCCGGAGATGGCGTGCAGCGGCGTTTTCAGCTCGTGGGAGACGTTCGCGGTGAACTCCTGCCGGATGAGCGAGGCGCGCTCGATCTCGGCACGGTCGCGCCGGAGCTGCGCCTGCTGCGCGGCGATGCGCCGCAGAAGCGGCTCGACCTCGCGGTACTCGTCCTTTTCATAATACTGCATCGGGTTGTCCGGGTCAATGGCATTGATGGGCGCGACGATTTTTTTTGTGAGCCGCGAGGCGAGCAAAAATGAGAGCCCAAGCGCGAGCAGCGCCACAAGGCAGATTGGCTGCGCAAACCCGAGCACAAGCGACCAGAGCGCGAGCTGCACGACCGAGAGACGGAGCACCGTCCCGTCCGGCAGACGCTGCGCGGCGTAAAGCTGGCGGTCGGCAAGCGTGGGGGAGTAGCGGCGCGCCTCGCCCGTGCCGTTCTGGAGCGCCTGGCGGATCTCCTCGCGCTCGAGATGGTTTTCCATGCGCGAGGCGTCCGCCCCGGTGTCGAAGAGCACCGTGCCGTCCGCGTCGATCCAGGTGACGCGGTAGTCGCCGGTCGAAAGGCCGGTGAAGTAGTCCTTGCCGCAGAGCGACACGCCCTGCGCGGCGAGCGCCGTTTCCGCGTGGAGCTGCTTCATCTGCACGCCGGTAAAATAGTTATACGATACGCCCATGATAAAGACGAGCGACGCGGCGAACACCGCGAGCGCCGCGCCCCAGATGGCGGTGAATATTTTCCGGCTCATTTCACGCCCTCCATTTTATAGCCGACGCCGCGCACCGTTTCAATGAGGCCGCCGCATTCGGCGAGCTTCGTGCGCAGTGTGCCGACGTGCACGTCCACCGTGCGCGTCTCCCCGGCGTAATCGGCGTCCCACACGCGCGAGAGCAGCGCTTCGCGCGAGAACACCTGCCCGATGTTTTCGAGAAACAGCTTCAAAAGCTCGTATTCCTTGAGCGTGAGAGAAACGGGACGGTCGTTCACCGTGACGGCGTGGCGGCCCTCGTCGAGCGTGACGCCGCCGCAGGAGAGCACGCCGGACGGCTGGCGTGCCGTGCGGCGCAGTACCGCGCGGATGCGCGAGACCATTTCCATCATGCCGAAGGGCTTGGCGAGATAGTCGTCCGCGCCGGTGTCCAGCCCGACGACCTTGTCGTACTCGCTGCCGCGGGCCGTGGCGAGAATGACGGGAAGCTGCTCCGTGAGCGGGGAGGAGCGCAGCTTTTTCAGAATTTCCAGCCCGTCCTCGCCGGGGAGCATGATGTCGAGCAGCACAAGATCCGGCACATGCTCGCACATGGCCTCCCAGAACGCGCCGCTCTCGGCAAAGCCCCGCGCCTCAAAGCCGGACGCGCGCAGCGTATACAGTACCAGCTCGCGGATGCTGGCGTCGTCTTCCACACAATATATCATAAGGACGCCCCCTCTCATTTTCGAGCATATCATACTATATGAAATGTAAAGAGGGAAACCCCGTTCGTGTAAAATCAAAGTAAAATGTAAAAAGGGCGAAGAAAACCCCTCCGTCAGCCTTCGGCTGCCAGCGCCCCTGAAAGGGGAGGCGGATTTTGCCGCAGGCAAAAGACGGAAGGGTTTCCCCGCCGGTACGTTTAAATTTTCTTTCGTATCAGCCCGACGACGAACGCCAGCACGAGCACCCCGGCGGCGGAGGCGCTGGCAATGGGCACGAGCGTGCGCGACAGCTCCCGCAGGGAAAACGCCGTCGGCGCGCACAGCGCCCCGGATAGGAGCGCGAGCGCAAGACATGTGAGAGCAACGGCGCCGCGCCGCGCCCCGAGCTTCGGGAAGCACAGCGTGAGCTCGCCTGTTGCCGCCTGCAAAAGCGCGCCGAGCAGGAGAAAGTCGGTCGTGACCCACTGCGCCACGACGAGCGCCTCCACGCGCTCGAGCAGGCGGAAGATGCGGATGCACCGGATCATAACGAAAAACGGATAATACATCTCGGCGGTGAGCTTCGCGCCGAACGTGGCGACGACCGTGACGCATAAAAGCGCCGCGAGCAGACCGAGCGCGAGAAACGCGCGGTTGAACGGCGCGGCGAGCGGCCCCGGCTCCGTCCGGTCGGAGAGGAACGCGAGCAGAAGCAGCACGCTCATCGTGCTCAAAAGCCACGGCGCGCCGCGCGCGGCATCGGCGAGAGAATCGCTCGATATCGGCGCGAGGTTTGCCGCGTCCAGCCCCGGCAGGCAGAAGAGGAACGCGAACAGAAATACGAGCGCAAGCAGCGGCAGCGCGATCTCCGCGCAGCGTCCGAGCGTTTTGAGCCGTCCGAGACACGCCGGAACGCACAACGCCGCCATCACCGCCATGAAAAGCCACGGCCGGCTCCCCGGATAGACCGCGGTCACGAACCGGTCCGCCCCGGCGCGCAGCACGAATCCGGCGTAGAATACCGTCCACGCCGTATAGAGAAGCACCGCCGCCGTGCCACCGAAGCGTCCGAGCACGCGCAGCAGCACGCCGCCGAGCCCCTCGCCGGGGACGCGCTTTCGCGTCAGCCGCCCGAGCAGGAGCCCCGCGAGCGGCAGCGGAACGAGCGCCAGAAGCGCCGAGAGCCAGACCGCGCTCCCGGCGCTCTGCACCGCCATGCCCGGCGCCTGCCGGATGAGCGGCGAGAGCGCCGAAACGAAAAGCAGTATGGAAAGCTGGCGGCGGGATATGCCGTCGGTGCGCTCATCCATGCTCTCTCTCCTCCTTCCCGTGGGCGCTGCCGTAAATATCGTAGGAGCGCTCGAGCACGCTCTCCGTCTGCACGAGAGTGCGCAGCGAGGCGAGGACGCCCTCGTCCTTCACCTCCGGCAGCACACGCCACAGCTCCAGAAAATCGGCGTCCAGCGCCTTGGACGCCTCCGCCGCCGCCTCGATCTGCGCGGCGACGGCGCGGGAGAGCTCGTCCTCCAGCCGGGCGAGCATTTCCGCGTCCGCGGTGTCCGCGCCGGAGGATTCCGTCACCCCGGCACGGACGCGCACCGCGATCCGGACGGCGGTCTCGCCGCCGTTTCGGACGGGGGAGAGGGAAGCCTTTGCCGTGTGCAGCTGCACCGTTACCGTGCCGCCGCTCCCGTCGGGGAGGACGTAGCTTGCCTGCGGCGCAAAGCCGAGAAGAAGATCCGCGCCGAGCGCGGCGTCGGTATCGAGAAAGCCGCAGAGCGTTTCGCCGCGGAAAACGGCGTACCCGGCCTCGAGCGCGAGCGTTGCGCCGTCCTCCGCTTCGGGAACGCTCCTCTCCGGCGCGGTAGGGGCGATCGCGCAGGCAAGCGCCGCGCCGCTGCGGTTGAGCCGCGAGGCGATCTCGAGCACTGTGAAGCAGTGCGCGCTGCCCTGCCGCTTGGTGTCGGCCTCGAGCGAGGAGAGCGCCGCGGTGATCTCGTTCTCGCCGCCGTTTGCGGCGACGAGAGTATAGGCGCTCTCGCCCTTCACGACAAACAGCGGCACGCTCAGCTGCGTCTGCGTGCCGCGCTCAAAGTAATCGAGGATGGACGTAATGCCGCCGCGCGCGCAGTCCTCGCCCACGGCGGCGTACCGGATGTGCGCAAAAAACAGCTCTTCCCGCGGCGAAAAGTCCTGCAGACGCTGCACGGCGGTCTGGATGCTCGCGCCGCGCGCGGCGAGCTGCGCCGATACCGCGTCCTCGCTCGCCTCGCCCGAGGAGACGGACACCGTCATGTCCCCGATGCCGCCGTCAAACCCGATCGTCTGGATGAGCTGAAGATCCTCGACCAGCCGCGGGTGCAGCAGAGACGCGCAGCCTGAAAGCAGCGCGAGCGCGGCGAGCGCCGCGCTGAGCCGGAAAAAGCGCTTCATTTCCGATCCTCCTTTCGCAGCGGCGGCCGGAGAAAGGCGCGCCGCAGAGAGCCGGGGCGCGAATCCGTGAGCGGTGAAAGATAGCTCACGCCGAGATTTTCCGTGTCGCACAGCTGCCACAAAAGCAGCATCAGCCCCGCCATCACGCCGTAAAGCCCGAGCACCACCGCGCCGAGCACGAGCGCGACGCGCCAGAGCCGGATTGCCGCGCCGAGCTCCTGGCTCGGCTGGGCGTATCCCGCGATGCCCGCCATGGCGACTACTATAATTACAATGGGGCTCAAAACCTTCGCCTCTACCGCGCTCTGCCCGACGATCAGCGCCCCGATGACCGAGACCGTCTGCCCGACCGGGTCAGGGAGACGGATGCCGGCCTCCTGCAGCAGCTCAAACGAGAGCAGCATCCCGAGCGTTTCCGCCGCCGTGGAGAAGGGCACGGACTGCTTGGAATCGATGACGTTCTGCAATAATTTATATGGTATCATCTCCTGGTGGTACATCGCGATGGCGACGTACAGCGCCGGAAGCGCGAGCGAGAGGAAGAGCGCCAGATACCGCAGCAGCACGAGCGCCGTGGCGACGGCGGCGTGGCGCGCCCGGTCCTCCTGCACGCGCAGCATGTCCGGCAGCGCCGCGGGGAGAAGAAAGCCGATCGGCAGCCCGTCGCAGAGCACGCCGATCTTCCCGCGCGCGAGACCGAGCACGAACCGGTCGGGCCGCTCGGTGTGGATCACCTGCGGAAAGATGCCGCGGGGCGTTCCGGCAAGGTATTGTTCCACGTCTCCGGCGGCGAGTACCGCCGGGATATCGGGGAGGGAAAGGCGCGCCTTGATGCGCTCGACCTGCTCGGGCGGGGCTTCGCCTTCTATATATAATATATCCACCCTCGTTTTCGTCTCCGAGCCGAGCATCGTCTCCCAGAGCTTGAGCGACGGCTTCCCGACGCGGCGGCGGAGGAGCGCGGTGTTCACGCGCACGGATTCGACGAAGGCGTCCTTCGCGCCGAGCACGCTCTTTTCCACCGTCGGCGCGTTCACGCCGCGCTTGTCGACGCTCTTGACCTCAAAGGTGAGCGCCGTGCTCTCGCCGTCGAAAACGAGCGCGGCGTACCCCGCGGCGATATCCGAGACCGCTTCCTCCGGGGAGAAACGCTGCCGGACGGTGCAGGCCCACACGCCGCCATCGAGCGCGCGCGTGAGAAGATCGTGTTCGGACCGGGCGCGAAGCAGTGAGAGCGGACGGACGATCTCGCTGCTGATCTGCGCGGCACTGACGCATCCGTCCAGATAAAAAAGCGTGAGCGAAACGCCGCCCGCCGAGAGCGCGCGGCTTTCAAAATCGGCGCAGCCGGAAAAATCTTTTTCGATGGATTTCGAGAAATCCCGCCGCGCCGGCGCGGGATCGGAAGAGAGAAAATCAAACATATGGGAAGTATGCCCAGCGGAAAGCACTATATGTAGCGGCCGGAAAAAAAGATGAAAATTCTTCAAAAAAATCTTTAAAAAAGTGTTGACAAAAGGAGTAAGGGATGTTATATTAGCTAAGCTGTCGCCGAGAGACAGGGCGAAAGAACCGAAAAAGTCTTGAGAATGGCAGCGAAAGTTGTGTACCTTGTAAATTGAACAAAGTAAGATAGCTTATGTTTGAATAAGCACCAGAAAGGGTTCTTTGTGAAACTCGAGAGAGTTTTGCATAAAATTTCTTTGAGAGCTAGATATAGCAATCAATAAAAGATTTCAAAGCCGAAAGGCATTGAGATAGAATTTATTGAGAGTTTGATCCTGGCTCAGGACGAACGCTGGCGGCGTGCCTAACACATGCAAG
>ERZ827108.897-NODE-897-length-45084-cov-12.217127_pt1 | contig 45084 bp, 32 predicted proteins | sample MGYA00519921_ERZ827108 | MGnify/ENA primary metagenome ERZ827108 (study PRJEB31778, sample SAMEA3449258) | human gut metagenome | biome: human gut; feature: human-associated habitat; material: faeces | place: United Kingdom | collected 2010/2012 ...
AGCGTTGCTGCCTAGGCTAGCCCCTTGTCACACAAACTACCGAAGCCTCGAAAAAATACTCCCGGCTTCAACTTCTTGTTGAGCATTGCGCTTTACGCAACGTGGATACCGCTAATCTTGAGTTTCATAGCCCTCGCGACACGCAAGCGCAAGATAAGTCTTGCAGCCCTCGCGCCCATGTATGCATCCATGGCCGTTCTCTTTATTTCACCGCTGGTGATGTGCCGCTATGCGCTCCCAGTGTTCGCCCTCACGCCGCTTGCTTTCGCCATCGCATTAAGCGGGACGAAGCAAGGCGAGATCCAAAGGGAGCTAAGCGCCCAATGCGCGAAGAGTGATAGTTAGATCAACAGCTGATTTACCCAAAAAGCGGGTGATTCGTATACCAAATTACGAATGTTTACGCTACCAAAATACGAATGATTGACTTACCAGAAAGCGAATCTTGTACCAGTTAACCGCGCAACGCATTGCAACATTCCGCACTTACGGATTCTTCAAAAGTTGGTGCATTTATGCGTTCTCATAAGTTGTGAGCAGATGCCCTGCATTTTACGCGAACGCGTAAATAGAGGAACAATGTGCTACTATTTATGCGTTCGCGTAAAGGGAGTGATATCGTGATCAATATCGGCAGCACAAAAGAACTCGGGGAGCTCATCATGCATGAAAGAAAAGCCCAGGGGCTCACCCAAACCCAACTAGCAGGATTGAGCGGCGTAGGCATAACATTTCTCTCGAACCTCGAAAATGGGAAGCAGACCGCGGAGCTTGGCAAAACCCTCAACGTTCTTGCAACGCTCGGATTAGACCTTCTCGCAGAAAGAAGAGACGATGAGTAACCTTCGAGTTTCACTTTACCGTGAAGGGGCCCGCTTCGTCTATCTCCAGCTTACGACCTGGTCAGTACATCGTTCTTCGATAGATTCAGCAAAGAGTTGGCTATGGCTGTCGGCGGCGCGCTAGACATTAGAGACGTGAAGCCGAGCAGCTTCGATCTCCTTGCGAGCAGCTTAGGCATCACTTCAAGCTACTTGAGGACAATCGTCGCGCCGATTGTCGATAATGCCGAAGCCGCAATTCGCGAAGCAGGCAGCGAGTCGCTTGGTCCTTCGCAGGAGTTTCTCCCCTATTTGGCAGACGACCTGCAGGAAGACATCGCCCCGCGCCTTCGCGTCCTAGAGGAGTTTTGCAATCTTTAAGCGGCGTGCATACCTGCTGAGAAAGCTATTCAGCGTCCGCCCAATATCGCCTCTTCCCGAACGCAAGCCCGCGAGGCGGCTCAACCTTCGCGCCCAGCTTTCCCAGCCTGCGCGCGTCGACGGATGTGCGGCTACGACTCTTTCGGCCCTTTCGCGCCCTTCGACAGCGCCTCGCGAAGTTTGCGCGGCAGGGCGAGCAGCGTCGATCCCACACGGTAGGAATACGAGTGCGCGTACTCCTCCACCTCGCCGCGCGCCGCATCGCGTTCGCGTTCCATCTCAGCGCAGCGGGCACGTGCCTCCTCGACGCTTCTTCGCTCCTGCGCGATCTGCACCTGGAGGCGATCCTTCTCGGCGATATCATTCGCCACGCAGTTCAAGAAGAGCTCCTCGAGAATCTCCCCGCGCTTCGCGGGCGCGATCGAGGCGATGGCATCAAGCAGGATGCTCTCCGACTCGCCACTCTTCTTGCGCAGCTCGGACACGCGGTTCGTCAGCGCGAACGCGCGCTGGGCGTCAAAAGCGAGGACGGATTCCAGAGCCGCGATGATGTCCGCAGTGTCCGCGTTCATGGAAAGCAGCGTGTCCGCCTGCCCCAAGTCCTCGTAAAGCGACACCACCTTGGGAAGATATCCCAGGCCAACGCATGGTTTGCAGAACGATCCAAGCAGAAGGGACGCATGGTAGCGCATCGAGAGGCCAGCTGAGCAGCGCGAGAGGAAGTCCACCACCGGCTCTATGCGCTCCCCCGCATCGAAGATATGGAGCGCCGCCTGGGCAGGAAGAAGCGCCCCAATGCACTCGGCGAGCGCACGGTCGCTCGAGTCGAGGATGCACGCTGTGAAGACCACGTCGCGATGGGCCGCCTGCACCCTCGCAATCGCGGCGGCCACCCGTTCGGCGAAATCGGCAGGAGCGTTCTCGTATTCGCGCAGCGAAACCGCCACAACCCTGCGCGACGCGGGGTCGATTCCTTCGGATGCGAACCATTCGTCGACGAACGAAGTGTCGGAAGCGCTTCCCAAAAACGCGCAATCGGCAAGCGATATCACCTGCTCGTTGCGCACCCGGCACGAGCGGATGAGCTCGGCAGTCGCTTCGTCGCGCGTGAGGAACAACGCGCCCAGACGTCCCATGAGGCGCACAAGCGAGCGGCCGTCCGCCACGTCGAGCGGTCCCGCGCCGATGCCGTAGAGCACCGGACGCGCATCGTTCATGTATGCAAGCTCGACATATGCGGCGATACCTGCGATGTCGGTGTGCGGCATCGACGAGGCAAGCTCCGCCTTTCCGATTGACCAGCGGATTCCCTGGTCGAAGAGGAGACCTGCGATTACAAGGGCCGCCGAGGACGCGGCGAGCACCCGGTCGAGGACGCGCTTGTCCTGAAGCGTGATCGAGTAGATGCCGCGCTCGCGCAGGGTATGTAGCGGGTTTTCCCCGACAGCAACGATGGAGCAACCGCAGACCAGCTCCCGCAGGCGCCTGTCGACCGTCGCCAGGATGTACTCGTCGCCGAAGTTTCCCATGCCCACGTAGCCGAGGACCGAAACGATTGTGCGCGGCGCGGGAAGACCGGTCATAAGTCCACGCTCGGCAAGCTGCTCGCGCACGCTCTCGAGCGCCGCAAGCAGCGACCCATCAAGGAAGGGACCTTGCGAATCAACGGGAAGGCGACGGCTCTCAAACGCGGCATCGCCCGAATGCTGCTCCGCAACCGCCGCGATGAGCGCCTCGCGCGCCGCGGTAACATCCTTCTCGCAAATGTCCATCCGCTCCGCACGCCATGGAGAAAGGCCCTCGCCCACGCACGCAAGCTTCGCCCCATCGGCGCGGACAAGAACAAGCGCCTCGTCCGTCAGCAGCGCATCCGCCGGGGACTTCACGTCCCGGGCGTCGGCTGGGACGCTCGCATTCTGCGAGCCCGCACCCAGATCCCCGAACACCACGCACGCCGCACTCGAACGGGCGGAGTACGCGATATGGGTAAACGTCGGGTCGGACGCGAAGCGCTCGGGCCACCCGGCGCCGAAGCAGCGGACGGCGCCGCCGAAGCGCCCGTCTGCGACCAGCTCATCGAAGAAGGCGACGCGAGCGGGCGTCGCGTCCTGCAAGCACATAATGCCAGGTCCGAAGGCAATCAAGTTTGCAATCGGCGTCGAGGCGTAGGTGGCATCGGCAGCGGGAGCACACGCCCCCACAACGCCGTCGAACCCGTCGACTTCTTCCAGACGAAGAGAGCGCCCGGAAATCGTTATCGCAAAGTCGAAAGGCGCTCCACTCGACTTCGCTACGCTCGCCTCGGCCTCGGATCGCGCAGCGACAAGCATGCCCACGGCGACGCCACGCGAAGCGGCAGCGTCAAGCCCGCACGCGCCTATGCCCTCGGCGAGCATCAGGCAATCGGGACGCTGCACCTCGAAGAAGCGGGACAGCGCCGTAGCATCGAAGGTGCCGGCCTCGTCGAAAAGCTCGGGCCACATTTTCGGCGTGAAGAGGAACACCGTGTGCCCCTGCTTTTCAAACGCCCTCTTCGCGCAAAACGCGGGGGTTGCGATGCCAGCCCCCATGCGGGCGATGAGGACGATTTTACAGTAGGTTTTTTCCATATCCGAAGCACCTTCCTTCGGGAAAGGTGCCGCACGATGCGACGCCCCCCATGCGTGATCACCATATCGAAACAACGACCGGCAGAGACGCGCGCCTCAAGCACCGCGCGGCCTGCCGAAACGAAAGACATTCGGGCTAGAAGCTCGAGTAGCGCTTCACCATCTCGGCCATCGAGGCGCGCCACGCGGTGCCGCCGGGTTCAAGGTCAGTGCCGTTCACGCCGGCGATGAGACCCGTGTCCACTGCCCACCCCATTGCCTCGCGCGCATAGTCGCTCACCTCGGTCGCACCATTTTTCGAATCCATGGCCGAGCAATCGCTCGACGTATCGCGCCCGTCGACCACGCTCGCATAGCGGGCGAACAGCGTTGCCAGCTGCTCCCGCGTCACCGGGTCGTTCGGGCCGAAGGAATCGGTGCCGCTGTAGCCCGTCGAGACGCCAATCTCCTTCGCCCAGCAAAGCGCGTTGTAGTAGTACTCGTTCGGGTCCGCATCGCTGAAGGGCTGCGAGACGCTCGAAGCGGGGCTGCCCGCCAGACGCCACAGGATGGTCGCCACCTGGGCTCGCGTGATCGTATCGTAGGGCCCAAAATGGTTCGTACCCGAATAATTCCCCATGATTTCGCGGATAACCACATAGTCGAAGGCGCCGCTTTCGACGAACCAATCGCCAGCAGCCACGTCGCTGGAGTAGCCCGCACGGTACATGAGGTTCACGTCGACGCGTCCGCCCTCGTCATCGGCGGGATAGTTGATGCCTTTCACGCGGCCGCCGCTCGAGAGCTGCCACATGCCGTACTCACCGCCGTACTGGCACTGCGAGACACCGTATTCGGCAACCCAGCGAACCCAGTTGTCGAACACGGGATCGGTCAGGTAGTTCGTGAACCAGTTTCGGTTCGCGTAGATTCCCACATCGTAGCCTGCAGCCTCGATCTTCTCGCTGAACGCGCTCGCAATCTTCGCAAGCTCGGTCGAGTCGCCGCCCGTCGCGTTGAACTGCGACTTGTCTTCCATATCGAAGTACACCGGATAGCTGAGGTCGTGCCCTTTAATCAGGCGAAGGACGTGGTCAGCCTCACTTCTTGCCATGTCGGCGTTCTTGGCATAAGAGTAAATGTAGACGCCGTACGGAATGCCCAGCCGCTCGCATTCGGAAACGTTGCGCAGCCAGTACTTATCGTCCTGGTTGGTAAGGTCGTTGCCGTAGCCCACACGGATGATGGCGAACTTCACGCCGTCGTTCTTCGCGGCTTCCCAATCGATTGTGCGGTTGTGCTCGCTCACGTCGATGCCCTTGGAAATGGCACCGGGGATGAGGCGCTGCGAGCCGGTCTGGCGGTTCACTGTGGCATAGCCGTTGGGAGTGAGCGTCGCGTCGAACTCGGTGTAGCTTTCGCTCGAGAGAAGCGAGATACCGCCCAAGCCGGGCACCGTCAAAAGCTGCCCGTCCGCGAAACGCCAGCTGTTGGCGTCATCTGCCTGCGCGTCGACTTCCGTAGCAAGCGCGCAACCAGGCGCAACGATGCACAGTGCGCAAACTGCCGCAAGGATAAGGGCGCTCAAGGCGCAGATACTCCGATGTCGCAAGATAGCCATGTTTATACTCCGAATCTTGTGCGTATCGTAAGGGAAGGTGGCATTCCGCTCACCTTCTCCTTGAGTATACGCGAGCGCGCGCAACGCGGACACATCGCACACGGCATCGGCACAACGGAGGGTCCCCACACCCTGCGCCCGTTCGCAACGCGCATGCGCACCCGCACGACCCCGCGCGCGCACCGCCGCTCGCGAGCAGTCGCGCAACCGCTCGCGCGGGCAATCTGGGCTTTTCATGCGCATGCAGAAGACCCCGTCCAAAGCGCTATAAAATGATGAGTTGCGCCAAGGGCCGGCCCTCGGCGCGCGCAATGCACCCGACCGTTGAGGACCCTATGGCTCAAACCGCATCGACCAAGGCCACGCTCAAGCGGAATTGGTTCACCATCACATCGCTTGTGTCGAAGGACTTCAAGCTCAAGTACCGCCGAAGCGTCCTGGGCGTTCTCTGGTCGGTCCTAAACCCCCTGCTCATGATGTGCGTGCTCGCCGCCGTGTTCACGAACGTGCTCAAGTTCGGCGACGACGTGCAGAATTTCCCCATGTACCTCATCCTGGGCAACGTGCTCTTCTCGCTCATGGCCGACTCGACGTCGTCTGCCATGGGTTCCATCCTCGAATCGGCGCCGCTCATCAAGAAGGTGCGCGTGTCAAAGATGACCTTCCCGCTGGAGAAGGTGCTCTTCACGCTCGTGAACTTCGCCATCTCGCTCATCGCGGTCGTCATCGTCATGCTCTTCTTCCGCATCCCGCCGACGGTAAACCTGCTCGCGATGCCCATCCTGCTCGTGTTCATGCTGCTCTTCTGCGCGGGGCTCGGCATGCTGCTCTCCTCGCTCGCCGTGTTCTTCCGCGACGTGTGCCACCTGTGGGGCGTCGTCATCACCGCGTGGACCTACGCCACGCCGTTGTTCTACCCAGTGGGCCTTCTGCCCGACTGGATGCAGGCGGCCGAGGCGTTCAACCCGATGTACCACTATGTGTGCTATTTCCGCGACATCGCGATGTACAACACGGTGCCCGGCCTCACCGAGAACCTCATCTGCCTCGGCATGGCCGCGATCACCTTCGCCATCGGCTTCGCCGTGTTCAAGGCGACCGAGAAGAAGTTCATCCTCTACGTTTAGGCGGAACCTATGCCCGAGAACATCAACACCACCCCGCTCGGCGACATCGAGCGCGAGCTCGCCGCCGCAGTCGACGACCGACCCGTCATGGTCGACGTGGACCGCGTGTCCATGGTCTTCAACATGGCATCTCAGCAGCTCAACAGCTTGAAGGAATACGCCATCGCCCTCGCGAAGCGCGAGCTTATGTTCAAGGAGTTCCGCGCGCTCGATGGCGTGTCGTTCACCGTCCGCAAGGGCGACGTGTTCGGTATCCTGGGCACGAACGGCTCGGGCAAGTCCACCATGCTCAAGATCATCGCCGGCGTGCTCGAGCCCACCGAAGGCACCTGCACCATCAACGGCAGCATCGCGCCTTTGATCGAGCTCGGCGCCGGCTTCGACATGGAGCTCACCGCGCGCGAGAACATCTTCCTCAATGGCGCGCTTCTGGGCTATTCGAAGAAATTCATCCAGCAGCATTTCGACGAGATCGTCGACTTCGCGGAGGTCGAGAAGTTCCTCGACATGCCGATGAAGAACTACTCGTCGGGCATGGTCGCGCGCATCGCGTTCGCTATCGCCACGGTCATCGTGCCCGAGATCCTCATCGTCGACGAGGTGCTCTCGGTCGGCGACTTCATGTTCCAGCAGAAATGCGAGCGCCGCATCACGCAGCTCATCAAGGAACACGACGTCACCGTGCTCATCGTGTCGCACAACAACGACCAGATCGAGCGTTTGTGCAACAAGGCCATCTGGATTGAGAAGGGCCACACCCGCATGATGGGCTCGGCTGCCGACGTGTGCCGCGCCTACCGCGTGCTCGGCGGACATGTGGGTTCGGCCGAGTCGGAGGCCGCCGTGTTCAGCATGCTGAACTCCCCCACCCGTGTGCCCGAGGGACTCGTGAGCTCCGTTGCCGGCGAGAACCGCTACGGCACCGCTGTGAAGATCGCGGAGAAGTGCAAGTTCACGCAAGGCGGCAGCGTCATCCTAGCCTCGGGCGACTTCAGCCTGCCGTGCATGTCCGCGCAAGGGCTCTCCGGCATGCTCGACGCGCCAGTGCTGCTCTCGAAGAACGAGTCGCTGCCCGACGTGGTCGCGCAGGAGATTGCAAGCCTCGCGCCACGCCGCATCGTCGTCTTGGGCGGCGAGGACGTGCTCTCTTCCGAAGTGGCCGAGCAGGCTAAGGACGCTGCGGGCGACGGATGCTCGATCTGCCGCATCGATTGCAACGAGTCGGTCGAGCTTGCGCGCCTCATCTTCGACTTCGGAAAGCACGCGGCGGAGGAAGACGGCGTGTCCGGCTGGAGCAAACTCGCCATCATCGCGCACCACGACTGCCTGGGCGACCTGATTACGCTTTCGCCGTTGCTGTTCAATCAGCGTATCCCCGTGTTCTATATCCGTGAACTCGGCGTGATCGACGACGTCACGGCAGCGTCGATCCAGGGCGGCGATTTCACCGACCTGATTGCGCTGGGCGTCGACAAGCATATCCCTGACACGTTCCTCGCCGCCTGCGCCACGCACGGCGTGAAAAGCGAGCGGCTCATTGGCAAGAACCCCTACGACGCCAACGAGAAGATTAACGACCTTATCACTTCGGGCCAGGTCGAGGGCGCGCGACTCACGATCGACAACCTCATCGTGAGCTCGGTGTGGAACCCTGCCGACGCGTTCGCCGCCGGCGCTTGGGCCGCCAAGACCGATTCCGTCTTCCTTCTGGAAGACCCGCAGAACCTCGACAGCGTCGCGCACGCCATAAGCTACATCAAGAAGAAGGGCGGCAGCGTGAAGCACCTCACCTTCTTAGGCGATTCCTCACAGTTCGGGCGCCTCGACAAGGAGATGCTTGGGAAGGCTGTGCAGGAAGCGCTCGTGGACGCAGGGCTTGCAGATACGGGCGCCGAGGACGCGCAGCCCGCCGAGACTGAGCGCACGGACTTCACGTCCGCCGACGCCGCGTCCGCGAATACGCAGGAAAACGAATAGGAGCATCATGTCATCTTCGCAGTTCGCACCGCTGGTTTCCGTCATCATCCCCATTTATAACGCAGAGCCCTACCTCGACCAGGCGCTCGAGAGCGTCGAGGGACAAACATACAAGAACCTCGAAATCATCTGCCTGAATGACGGCTCGACCGACGATTCACTCGCCATTATGCGCGCCCACGCCGCGCGCGACGAGCGTATCGTGGTGATCGACAAGCACAACCAAGGCTACGGCGCCACCTGCAACCGCGGGCTCGACGAGTCGCACGGCGAGTGGATTTCCATCCTCGAACCCGACGACTGGATCGAAAGCGGCATGTATTCCGACCTGCTCGCGCTCGCGCGCATGTACCCCGAGCCGATCGATATCGTGAAGTCGGGTTATTGGCGCATCTGGTTGCCCGACACGCCCAAGCAGCGCAAGATGAACTGCAGCTATCACGGGCGCATCAACCCGCCCGTCCAGCCGTTCGCCATTAAGGACGCGGCACATCTGCTCTGCCACCACCCGTCCATCTGGTCGGCGATCTATCGCAAGCAGTATCTGCTTGACAAGGGCATTCGCTTCCGCGAGATTCCCGGCGCGGGCTGGGCAGACAACCCGTTCCTCATCGAGACGCTCTGTCAGACCGACCGCATCCTCTACACCGATAAGGAGTACTACTGCTATCGCGAGGAGACGCCGGAGAAGTCCGAAGCGTTCGCAAAGCGCAGCACGCTTCTGCCGCTCGAGCGCTGGAACGACATGATGGATATCCTCGAGAAACTCGGCGTGACCGACGAGCGCATCCTGCGCGCGCACAACAGCCGCGGCTTCACGTACCTTTCGGGTATCCTGGAAGTTGTCGGGCTCGACGGCGAGGGCGTGCGCGAGGCAGCGACCCACATGTTCGAGCGCATGGATGCCGACCTGGTGTTTTCCGACCCCGAAATCTCCCCTGGCTGCAAGCGCCTGTTCGCCGACCTTCGCGACCTGGAATGCCCTCACATCGACAAGCTCGCTTACGTGCGCGGGCTTATGGGACAGGGATTCTACAACCTGAAGAACACCGGAGTCGTGAACACATTCTTCGCAACCACCAACTACTTAAAGAAGCACCGCGCCCGCGAGGCCAACGAGTAGGCAGCAAGCTCCGTCGCGAGGTAACACGACGAGAAGCCGCTAAGCGAGCAATGCCTGCAACCTCCCCTGGTTGCGGGCATTTTTTAGCGATTCTTCGTGAAACGATAGGTCGGAACGGCCTCTTCGAGAATCCTGATTGCCTGCTCATCAGTGTCGCGGATTGCCTCTTGCAGCTCGCCGAGCTTCTGCGCCACCTGCTCGTGGCTGATTTCCTGACCTTGCGAAATCATGATCGAGTGGTTGGACGTGGGAAGCGTGTTCTCCTCGTCCATCAGCAGCTCCTCGTACATCTTCTCGCCGTCGCGCAGGCCGGTGTAGACGATGCCCACATGCGCGCCCGACAGGCGGATGAGGTTCTTCGCCAGATCCGCGATCTTCACCGGCTCGCCCATGTCGAGCACGAAGATCTCACCGCCCTTCGCCATGCCGCCCGCTTGGATGACAAGCTGCACCGCCTCGGGAATGGTCATGAAGAAGCGCTCGATATCGGGGTGCGTCACCGTCACGGGGCCGCCTTCCGCAATCTGTTTCTTGAACAGGGGAATCACGCTACCGTTGCTGCCGAGCACATTGCCGAAGCGCACCGCCGCGAATACGGTCTTCGATGTGCGGGCGTAGTACTGCATGATCATCTCGCCCATGCGCTTGGTGGCGCCCATAACCGAAGTGGGGTTCACGGCCTTGTCGGTCGAGATGAACGTGAAGTGCTCCACGCCGAAGGCGTCCGCCGCGCGCACCACGTTCAACGTGCCGAAGACGTTGTTCTCAATGGCCTCGCGCGGGCATACCTCCATAAGCGGCACGTGCTTGTGGGCGGCAGCATGGAACACCACCGCCGGGTGATACTTCTCAAAGACCTCGTTCACGCGCGCCTCGTTGCAGATACTGCCGATCTCGATGTCGATCGCAATGTCGTCGTAAGAGCGAAGCAGCTCTTGGCGGAGCATGTAGGCATCGTTCTCGCAGATGTCGAAGATAACGATGCGGCGCGGCGCGACCTTCGCCAACTGACGGCACAGCTCGCTGCCGATTGACCCGCCGCCGCCTGTGACGAGCACGGTCTCGCCCGCCACGTACGCATACGCGATGCGCATGTCGAGCTGCACTTCCTCGCGCCCCAACAGGTCGGTCACGTCAACGTCGCGCAAGGCCACATCGCCCAGCTCGTCGATTCGCAGGTCGCGGATGTTGGGCAGCGTCTTGAGGACGCACTCGGTCTTCGTGCACACCCTGTAAATGCGCTTGCGCTCTGCAGGGGTTGAAGAGGGAATGGCGACGACAATCTGCTGGATATCATACTTGCGCACCAGCTCCTCGATGTCGTCGGTCGAGCCCTCAACCTTCACGCCGTGGATGCGCAGGCCCCGCTTGGCTGGGTCGTCGTCGGTCGCGACGATGGGGATGCCCGGCATGTTCGGGTCCTTCGTGGCCATGCGGTTGATGGTGAGCGAGCCGGTTTCCCCCGCACCGACGACGAGCGTCCGCGGGCGATCGACGTTATCCCCCGAGAACGCGCGCTTCTTACGGCGCTTGATGCGCCACAGCAAACGGTAGCCGCCCATAAGGAAGACGAGCAGAATCGACGCGCCGATGAACACGCGAATGGGAAGCCTCACGTTGATAACCCACAGGAACACGGCGCCTACCAGGGTCGATATAACCACGGAAAGCACGATCTGGAGCGCCTCGTCGACGCTTGCGTATTCCCATAAGTTGTTATACAGACGAAACGCGCCCATGATTGCGATGTTCACCACGGCAAGGATTCCCAGGATGAAGAAAATCTCGTTGCTGGTGAACACCTCATCGAACACGTTGGTCAGAAGCGATGCGAGCCAATAGGCCACATACGTGGCGATGATGTCCATGATCAACAGAGGCGCCGTGCGCTTCGCTATGTGCAAATCCATGCGTGCCCTCGCTCGGGTTTAACGGCACCGCGGCCGCTGATATACAACCCTATGATTGTATACGATTGCGAGAACAACCGACCGCATTGCAGAAACACTGCACGGATGGAGAATGCCGGCAGCGGGTCGCGCTTTAAGGCAGCGGATGGGACGGGGTCGGGTGCTTTACCTCAGGTGAGACGGAATTCAGGTGCTTTACCTCACGTGGCGGTGAAGCGAGCTCTACCCTATCGACTTTGTCGCGATGAGGGAAATCCCCGTGCCGCACACGTTCTCGCAGATGACATCGCCCAATGCGATGGGAGCGCACAAGGAGAGGCCTGCCGCCTTGCGAGCGACATCCCCTGCAAGAGCTTTGGGCACCGGTGCGCTCGTCCGATAGCTCACCGGTTCCAAGCATCCGGCAGCGCATACCGTACCGCACACGGTGCGGACCGGATTGGTCGCCTCGGCCTGGGCATACTTCTTCCCGCGGCCGCACGAGTTGCCCTCAACGCTTGTGACCTCGCCGTTCTCGGCGAACCCGACGTTCATGACGCACCCCATCGGGCATTGGATACAGGTGATCCTCCGGCTCATCGCGCGCCCCCTTCCACGACTGGCGCCCGTCGCGCGGAAAGCCCGCTTACCGCCGACACGACGATGCGCGAGCACCCGACAAGGCTCTCCGCGTCGACTTTCATGCGCCTCATCTCAGCGGGAACCGCCACAATATCGCGTGCTCTTGCGAGCACCTCGCCCGCACCCGCGTCCTCGCTTTCGCGCACTTCGAACCGCACGCCTTCGATGACGTCGGACACGCGGAAGGAAAGCATCACCGCCCCCTCCGCATCGCGGGAGATCATCTGGGGCACGACGTAGCGCACGCCTTCCCCGGCGACCACTTCGATAGGTGCCTCATCCGTGCTCGCCGAGCCGCCCTGCACCTCGCCTCGCGCGAAAGCGGCCGCAAAAGCCCCCGCCCGCTCGCCTTCCTCCGATGCGAAGTCCGCCAGATCGTGCACATGCAAGGCGTTTCCGCAGGCGAAGATTCCAGGCGTGCTCGTCGCCAATCGCTCGTCGACGATGGCGCCTCCCGTTATCGGCGAGAGCGCCACCCCCGCTGTTTTCGCGACCTCGTTTTCGGGGATGAGCCCGCACGAAAGCACGAGCGTGTCGCAAGGGATGCGCTCCTCGGTGCCCTCGATGGGGCGCCGCGTCGCGGGGTCGACGTCCGCCACGACGACGGCCTGAAGGCGCGTCTCGCCCTCAAGGCGCACCACCGTGCGCGACAGGTGCAGCGGGATGCCGAAGTCATCGAGGCATTGCACGATGTTGCGGCGCAGCCCCGAGGAGAACGGCATGATCTCGTACACGCCGAGCACCTTGATGCCCGAAAGCGTCATGCGGCGGGCCATGATGAGCCCGATATCGCCCGAGCCGAGCACCACCGCCGTCGACCCGGGGACAAGTCCCTGCAGGTTCATGAAGTTCTGCGCGCAGCCCGCCGTATAGACCCCCGAGGGGCGCGCACCCGCGATGCCGAGCGCCCCCAGCCCGCGCTCGCGGCTCCCCGTCGCCAAGACCACGGCCTTTGCGTGGAAGAAGAGCTCGGCTCCGAAACGCGTCCCAACGACGAGCTTCCCTGCGCCCTCATCGTCGATGTGCAGCACCGATACACCATATTCGCAGGTCACACCCGCATCAATGACGGCTTGCTCCTCTTGCGCAGCGTATTCGGGACCGGTGAGCTCAGCCTTCATACGGTGCAGGCCGAAGCCGTTGTGCACGCACTGCTTGAGCACGCCGCCCGGGCGCTCCTCTCGGTCGACCATTGCCACGCGAGCCGCGCCCGCACGTCGCGCGCTCACGGCCGCCGCCATGCCCGCCGCGCCGCCTCCGATGACGACCACATCGAAGCTGTCCTCGATCCGTGCGCGCCCGCCCGGCTCAGCCTGCCGCGAGCCCGCTTCCGCATGCCGCCCGCGCGCCTCCGAGCGCGGCTCGTCCGCCTCGTCCAAGGGTCCACCCGCAACGGCGGGCTTACCCGCACGCACCAGTTCGACATAGTCGGCGCGAGCTGACGCAATCATCCTCGAGCCGGGAAGCCGCTTGTCGATCGCGTCGGGCGAACAGCCCAACTCGCGCGACATGATCCCCACAAGCTCCGGCGAGCAGAAGCCGCCATGACAGCGCCCCATCGTAGCGCCCGTGCGCCACTTGATCGCATCGAGCGAGAGCACGGGAAGGGGGCCACGCAACGCGCGCACCACTTCCGCCTCGGTCACCTCGCAGCAGCGGCAGACCACATGCCCGAACGCCGGATCGCTCGCAATAGCACGTTCGCGCTGCTCATCGGTCATGGCCGTGAAGGGAAGCTGTGGCGCGCGGCGCGGATTAAACGACGGATTGCCGCCCGCCCCCAAGCAAGCCGCAACCTGAGAGGCGATGAAGGTCGCCACCGCAGGAGCAGACGTCAGACCAGGCGATTCGAAGCAGGCGATGTTGAAGAACCCGGGCGCATCCACCGCCTCGCCGATGACGAAGTCGCCCGACTCGCCCGCCGCGCGCAGCCCCGCGAAGTTCGTGATAGCGCCGCGAGGAGAAGCTGCAGGCCAGGTGCGGCGCGCGCGTTCGACGATGTCGGCAAGCCCCTCCTGTGTCGTCGAAAGGTCAGTCTTGGATGCCCGGGAAACCGAGTTCGGGCCGATGAGCATGTTGCCGTGAATTGTGGGTGTGACGAGCACTCCCTTGCCGAGCGGGCCGGGCACCTGAAACATCGTGTGCTCGAACGTGGTGGCGTATTCGGTGTCGTAGAGATAGTACTCGCCCCGGCGCGGCGTGATAGAGAAGCGCTCCCCCGAGACCATATTGTTCAGCTCGTCGGCGAAAAGTCCTGCCGCGTTCACGACTGCCCGCGCGAAGAAGCGCTCCCCCGAAGCTTCGAGGTTAAAACCGCCTTCCACGCGAACGATGCGCTCCACGCGGTGATTGAACAGGAACCTCACGCCGTTGCCGCACGCGTTCTCGGCCGCCGCGAAGGCGAAGCCGTAGGGATCGACGATGCCGCCCGTCGGAGCCACGAGCGCGCAGGCGACCTCGGGAGAGACATTCGGCTCCATCTCGCGCGCCCGACTCCCCGACACGATGCGCACGCCCTCAACCCCATTCGCGTCGGCGCGGCGGACGAGCTCATCGAGCTTCAAACGGCCCTCGTCATCGAAGGCGAGCACCATCGACCCGTTGCGGCGGAACTGCACGCCAAGCTCGTCGCACCAGCGCGGATACGCCTTCGAGCCCTCGACGTTGAAGCGTGCCTTGAGCGTACCGGGCACGGGATCGAAGCCCGCATGCACAATAGCGGAATTCGCACGCGTAGCACCGCAGGCGATATCGTTGCCTGCTTCGAGCACGCAGATGGACAGGTCGTAGCGCGCAAGCTCGCGGGCCGCCGTGCACCCGGCAATGCCAGCTCCGACGACCACCACATCGAAGGAACAAGCCTTCCCTTCCTGCATATGCGAACCTATCCTTTCCTCTTCGTTCCTCGACCGTGTTGTCCCTCACCAGGGGATTCCTTGCGATTAACCCCGCCAGTGTGCGAATGGGGAACCTTGCCCTTGCCGCCGCCTGGATGGGAATTCCCGCTCTTGCTGCCTGGCGAGCGTCGGGCTTCACCCTTGCCGCCACTCTGCCGGGCTGGCTTACCCCTGCCACCGGTCGAGCGAGACGACTTCCCCTTACGACTGGGCGCGCCACCCGAAGAGCCGCCCGCACGAAAGTCCCCCTTTGACGCCGCTTTCTCCTTCGGCGCACCCTTCCCCTTCAACGGCGCGCCCCCACGGGCTCCCTCCGGCCGCACGAGACATTTCGCGTCGAAGCCGATAAGGTCCTCCCGGCCAGCGCGGCGCAACGCCTCGCGCACCAGGTCACGATTCTTCGGGTCGCGGTATTGGATGAGCGCGCGTTGCAGCGCCTTCTCGTGCGGGTTTTTCGGCACATAGACCGGCTTCATCGTGCGCGGATCGAGCCCCGTGAAATACATCACCGTGGCAAGGCTTCCGGGCGTCGGGTAGAAATCCGACACCTGCTCGGGGTTAAATCCCATATCGCGAACGAATTCTGCCAGCTCAACGGCCTCTTTCATGGTCGAGCCCGGATGCGAAGACATAAGATAGGGAACGATGAACTGCTTCTTGCCCGCGCGGGCGTTCTCCTCTTCGAACAGCGAGACGAAGCGCTCGTAGATTGCGTGGTCGGGCTTGCCCATGCACGACAGGACGCCATGGGAAACGTGCTCGGGCGCGACCCGGAGCTGTCCGCTCACGTGGTGCTCGGCCAGCTCGCGCACGAACTCCCGCCCATGCTTCTCGTCGAGCATCACGTAGTCGAAGCGGATACCCGAGCGAACGAACACTTTCTTCACGCCGGGAACCTCGCGCAGCTCGCGCAAGAGGCGGATGCAGTCGGAATGGTCGGCGATGAGCTTCTTACATGGTTCGGGCGCTAAACATCTTCTCCCCCGGCAAGCGCCATGGTCAACCTGCTTGCGGCAGGCGGGCGCGCGGAAGTTCGCCGTCGGGCCGCCGACGTCGTGGATGTAGCCCTTGAAGTCGGCGTCGTGCGTCATCTCCTCAGCCTCTGCGACAAGCGAGGCGTGGCTGCGCACCTGCACGACGCGCCCCTGGTGGAACGTGAGCGCGCAGAAGGCGCACTCGCCGAAGCACCCGCGGTTGCTCGCGAGCGAGAACTTCACTTCCTTGATAGCGGGAACCCCGCCCGCCGCATCGTAGTCGGGATGCGCGGCGCGGACGAACGGCAAGCGGTAGACCGCATCGAGCTCGGCGGTCGAAAGTGGGGCGGCTGGCGGGTTCTGCACGACGAACTCGTGCTCGCCATAGGGCTCGACCAGGCGTTTTCCCGTCACGTGGTCGCTGTTCGCGTATTGTATGGCGAAACTTTCCGCATAGGCGCGCGGGTTGGCGCGCATGGCGCCGTAAGCGGGCAGCAGCTCGTAGTCGTAGACATGCTCAAGCGAGCGCGTGCGGAACACCGTGCCATCGATGAAGGTAAGGTCGCCTACCGAAAGCCCCGAATTCAAGGCGTCGGCGATCTCCACGATGGAATGTTCCCCCATCCCGTATGACACAAGGTCGGCATTCGAATCGAGCAGGATCGACCGCTTAAGCGAGTCCGACCAGTAATCGTAGTGGGCAAGGCGGCGCAAACTCGCCTCGATGCCTCCGATGATGATGGGAACGTCCTTGAACACGCGCCTGATCAGGTTCGAGTACACCACAACCGCGTGGTCGGGGCGCAGCCCGCCCTCACCCCCAGGAGAGAAGGCATCCGAGTGGCGGCGCTTCTTGGCGACCGTATAGTGATTCACCATGGAATCCATGTTCCCCGAGCTCACGAGGAACCCCAATCGCGGGCGCCCGAGCGCGGCGACGCTTTCCGAATCGCGCCAATCGGGCTGGGCGATCATGCCGACCTTGTAGTGGTTCGCCTCGAGAAGGCGGCAGATGATGGCCGCACCGAACGACGAGTGATCCACATACGCATCGCCCGACACGTACACGAAGTCGCATTCGTCCCAGCCGCGCTCGCGCATGTCCTCGCGATTTACGGGAAGAAACCGCGCGCGATAGGCGCGCGCATCCTCCGCCGCCTGCTTATCGGAGCGAGTCCGTTCCCCAGGCCACCCCCCTGCCCGCGCTGCATCCTTGCGATTCGCCGAGCGCTTCGTCATGAGCGCGCGCTTTCGCCTTGATAGGGAACGACGACGCGCAGGGCGCGCGGGGCAATCGAGATGTGGTAGGAATCGGACACGAGCGCCTCACCATCGATCTGCACGGGAAGCGACGCGTCGAAGCGAAGGTCGATTGACGCCGCGCGGCGAAACTCGATCTGCTTGAAGCGCGTATGATGGGCATCCTTCGCCATAAGGAAGATGAAGGTACCGGAAAACCGCGTCAACGGCGGATGCGCGATGCAGATATCGAACAGGCCGTCGTCGGGCGCAGCGTCGGGGCAGATGCGGAAGCCGCCGCCGTAAGTCTGCCCGATCTGAACCGCGAAGAGATACGACTCACCGCAGACAGGCTCGCCGCCGTCGAGCACGGCAGTGTAGCGGCGCAGGTCCATATGGTGGAGCAACTGGTCGATACCCGACTGCAGATAGAGCATCGTTCCCGTCTTCCCCGTTCGGGCGCGGCGTTCGACGGTATCGAGCGCAATTGCCGCATCCAGACCGAACGACAACGTCTCCAAGAACCATCGATCGTTGCATTTCCCCACGTCATGCGAGCGCAATTCGCCATCGCACAGCTGCAAGACCGCCGTGGGAAGGTCGGTCGACATGCCGAGCGAGCGCGCGTAGTCGTTGCCCGAGCCGACGGGCAGCAGTGCGAAAGCAGGCCGCTCGCCTGCCGGAACTTCCATGAGCCCGCAGGCAACCTCGTTTGCGATACCGTCGCCGCCGAGCGCGCAGACGCAGTCGAACCCGCGCGATGCGGCACGGGTGGCGATGTCGCTCGCCTGCCCCGGGCGCTCGGTGAACTCGAGCGCGAAGGCGTCTTCCCCTAACGCAGACGCAAGCAAGGCGCGCGCCCGATAAGCGCACGCCTTGCCTTCACCGTTTTGCGCAACGGGGTTCGCGATGATGAGCAGTTTTCGAAAGCAATGTGACATGCCCCGTATTATACGACATGCCCCGCTTGCATTCGCTACATCGCCTAAGGTTTGGCGACCAACAGAGCGTTCTCCAGATACAGCAGCTGACCGTAATTCAGGGTAACCGTCACCGTTTGGGTGAACGTTTGCACGGCCGTGCTCTCGGGAGCGAGAAGCTCGCTCGGGAGGGTCGCGATCGAGCGCGGAGACCATGTTGGAGGACATACTGCAAGATGTCGTCGCCCGCAAACCACTCACCTGGATCGACATCGCTGAAACCGTAGTTGGGGAAATGTTCGGTTGCGAACGATTGCGCCTCGATGGCATCAGCCTAACCATTCGGCGCGCGAGCGATTGGGACACTGGAGCCAAAGAAAAGCGCCCCGCTGAACCTTACGTCCAACGGAGCGCTTGCGAAGGCGGAAGAGGCTTCTAAGCGGGGCCTCACCCCTCCATGTGATTCAGGAAAACGACTAGTCGGCTATTCGGCAGCGTCCGCAGCGTCAGCCTCGGCCTTGTCAGCATCAGCCTGCTCGCCTGCAATCCTGATGTTCGCGTGCTCGAGCAGCCAGTTGTTCGCCTTCAAGCGCTCGGCAGCCTCGCGCAGCATGAAGCCGCGGCCCGTCTGCTCGAGGCGCTGACGCAGCATCTTGGGGTTCACCTGCGGGTTCATAGCACGGCAGGCGGCGTTGATGTCGTCGTCGTTCAGCACGAGGTGCTCGTGGCGGAACAGCGCGTCGAGAGCGAATCCCTGCACGAGCAGCTCGCGGATCTGCATCATCATCATCATGCCGAACTGCTGCTGGCCGCCCTGCTCCTCAATGAAGGCGTCGAGGGTCTTACCCTGCTGCTGAGCAGTCTGGCGCACGTTGTTCATCAGCTGCTCGCGCATTGCCTCGTAGACCTCGTCTGCGATGCTGCCCTGGAAGCGACGGGCCAGCTCGCTCGCAGCGAGCTGGCGGTTGTAGTCGTCGTACTGCTCGCGGCCCTGCTTCTCGAGGCTCTCGCGAATGCTGTTGCGGAAGTCGTCTGCCGACTTGTACATCGGCATGTACTTCGTCACCCATTCATCGGTAATGGCAGGGATGACCTTCTTCTGGATCTCGAGCACCGTAGCACGGCATTCCACCTTCTGGGTGCACTCGTTGCCGTCGTCGTCAAGGCTCGGGCCCTCGAAGGTGAATTCTTTCGTCTCGCCAACGTTCATACCGATGATGTTCTCATCGAAGCCGTCGGGCATGTAGCCGGCGCCCGTGGTGTAGGTGCGGCCCTCGGTAGTCAGGCCCGGCATCGGCTTGCCGTCCTCGGAGCACTCGAGCTTCACCTTCACGCTATCGCCCTTCGCAACCGGATGCGGGTCGTCGGCGACGTACTCGGCGTAATGCTCCGCCGTTTCATCCATATGGCGCTGGACCTCATCTTCGCTCACCTCGAAAGGCTGCACCGTGATGGAAACCGGCTCATAGGAAGAGAGCTCGTAGTCGGGCTTCGGGAGCACCACGACGGTGAACGCGAACTCGCGGTCGCGAGCGATGGCGCGATCATGCTCGGCCTTCGGCGGGTACGCGGGCGTGAGGTTCTTCTTGTCGATGGCATAAGGGACAAGGCCCTCGATCGCCTGCTCCTGCACAATGGAGTCGAGATTCTTGATGCCCATCTGCTCCTCGGCGACCTGAGCGACCGTCTTGTCCTTTTCCGGGCGCAGGCCCATCTGCTGAGCGAACTGGATGTAGGCGTTTTGCAGCACCTCGTTCACCTCAACGGGCGTTGCGACGCATTCGAGACGCAGCTTGCCGTCATCGAGCTTTCGCTGAGTAACCTTCATTGAACTAGTTCCCCTTTCGAATGAGAAAACTCCAACTCATTTGTAGAAATTGTAGCGCAACTTGCGCGATGCGCATCCTGCAAGACGTATGAAAGGGGCGGATTACCCCCTCATCTTCGGCAATTCGCAAGTACAAGTAGGCGCCTATTCGTTCGATTTCAGGCTTTCGACCATATCGATCCGGCGCAGCTTCGGGCGCATGGCAAGCGTCACGATTACCGAGAACACCATGGTTAACAGGAACGCAATGATAAAGCTTGCAGCATGGACGTCGCGACCGAACATGACCTGATCCACCTCAGCCGTCACCACGACGAAGCCCTCCATCATGATGCCGAGCAAAAGGCCTACGAGTGCACCGATTACGGCAAGCAAAAGCGTTTCTCGGTAGATATAGGCATCGACCTCGCGCGGGGTGAAGCCGAGCACCTTCAGCGTGGCGATTTCGCGGACACGCTCGGTGATGTTGATGTTCGTCAAGTTGTAGAGCACGACGAACGCGAGCAGGGCCGCCGCGATGACGAGGACCACGACCACGCTGTCGACGCTCTTGAGCATGGTTCGGTAACTATCGATAGTCTCATCGTTGTAGGTGACCGTCTTCACGCCGTCGGTTGCCAGAAGCTCGTCGGAGAGTACCTCGCGCGCGCCTTCGTCTTCCACCTCGTTCGCGTAGAGCGTGGTGAAAACGGGCTCCTCGCCCATCACCTGCTCGTAGAGTGTCGGCGTGAAGTAGACGTAGTGCCCGACATAGTTCTCCATGATGCCCGCCACGGTGACCTCGCGCCCGTCGCCCGTCGCGTCACCCACAGCATCCTCGTCGAAAATGGAAAACGTGCTGCCCACCGTAAGGGAAAGCTCCATCGCGAGCTTCTCGCTCACGAGCACGCCGTCGTCGGAAAGCGCAAGTTCCTCGTGCCCCTCGCGCGTGCGCAAGGTGTTGAAATCGGAGAACGCGTCAGGATACTCGGGAACGACGATATCGACGCGGTGCTGGCTCACGTCTGCACCCTCGTCGTCCGAGATCGACTGCGCTTGCTTGTTCGCGGTGGCAAGCCAGGCGTATTCTCCCGATGCATCTTCTTCAACCCGTTGCTCTACCTGGCTTTTCTCATCATCCGTAGAATCGGAGTCCATGCGGACAATAGTATTGTAGTGATAGAGCTCGCCGTACTGCTTGTCGATGATGTCGTTGATGGCGTTCTGCAGCCCCAGGCCTGTGAGCAGGAGCGCCGTGCAGCCGGCGATGCCCACGATTGCCATGATAAAGCGACGCTTGTAGCGGAAGAGGTTGCGCGAGGTGACCTTCCAGGAGAACGACAGGCGACGCCACACGGGGCGGATACGCTCGAGCAGAATGCGCTTGCCCGCCTTGGGCGCGCGCGGAAGCATGAGGAACGCCGGACGCTCACGCAGCGTCGAGGCGGCAGCGAACCAAGTCGCGATTACGGTGATTCCCACGCCGAGCCCCGCGGCGGCGGCGGTCATGGCGGGGTCGATCGGGCAGGGGCGACACGGAACGGCGTAGATGATCGCATAGGCGCCCATGATGAACCAGGGCAAGAACTTCGAGAGCGCGACGATACCGATGATCGCGCCGACTCCGCTCGCCACGATGGCGTAGATGAGGTACTTCGAGGTGATACGCGCCTTGCTGTAGCCGAGCGCCTTGAACGTGCCGATAAGCACGCGCTCCTCCTCCACCATGCGCGTCATGGTGGTAAGCGAGACAAGCGCTGCCACGAGGAAGAACAAAAACGGGAAGACCTGCGCAATCTGATCAATGCGACCCGCATCCGACTTGAAGCTCTCGGCGCCGATATTCTTCGTGAGGTCAAGCACGTACACCTCGCCCTCGGTATCCGCGATCGCATCCACGTCGGCCTGGGCATCGGCGAGCTTCGCCTCGGCGTCGGCGAACTGCTCCTCGGCATCCGCGCGCTGGGTGGACAGCTCGTTTGCACCCTCTTCGTATTGTGCGAGGCCGTCCTCGTATTCGGAGCGCCCCGACGCAAGCTGCCGACGTCCCGATTCCAGCTGGGCGCGACCGCTATCGATGGTCGCCTGCGAGCTTGCAAGCTCGCCCTCAGCGGCGTCCATGCTCGCCTGCGCCTGAGAGCGCTGCTCAGCAAGCTGGGCACGCCCCTGCGCAATCTGCTCGGGAACGCCCGCAGTCTGCGCGTCGATTTGCGCGATGGCCGCTTCGAGCTGCGCCACTATGTCGTGTGCGCCCGCCGCCTGCGCCTGCGCGAGCTGCTCGGCGAGCATCGCACGTTGAGCCATGGCGGCGTCATAGCTTGCCTGGGCGGCATCGAGCTGGGCCTCGGCAGCCGCAAACTGCTCCTCGGCAGCCGCACGCTGGGCTTCAAGTTCCGCCCGCCCGCTATCGACCTGCGCCTGTCCGCTCGCAAGATCGCGAGCGCTCGAGTCGAGGATCGCCTGCGAGCTCGCGAGCTTCGCGGCCGCGTCGTCAAGCTTCGCCTTCGCGTCGTCAAGTTCCGCCTGCGCATCGTCGAGCTTCTGGAGCGCATCGGCTCGCTCAGCCTCGAAGTCGGCACGGCTCTCGTCAAGTTCCGCCTGTGCATCGGCGCGAATCCCGTCGAGACGCGAAGCGAGCAGATCATCCGAAATGCCGTTAATGCGCGAAGCCGTCGCATCGACAAGCGATTGGTAGTCATCGGTTGCCCAGCGCGCCTCTCGGGCACCAGCGACGGTAACGAACGCCTCGGTATAGGGGAAATCCTCCGCGAAGGCGCCTTCGGGAACATAAGCGAAGGTTGCGAGCTGCCCCGACCCGAGAGACGTTGACCCCACCGACGTCGAGCACGTGTAATACGAAGAGCGCACGAAACCCGAAACCGTGTACTCGTGGACGGCGAAGGTATCGTCGAGGTCGGAGGTCCCCTCCGCAAGCAGGACCTTATCGCCGACGCTCACCTCGGTCGACCACACCGTGTCAGCGGACAAAAGGCACTCGTCACTCGATTCGGGCCACGACCCTTCGACCAGGATGGGTCGGTTAATATAGTTCGGATCCTCGGATTCGACATTTAGCCCGTCATCACATTCGCTCGCCCGCGCCTTATCGACGTTAAGGGAATGGATACGTGTTGCGTACTGCACGCCGTCAATCTGCGCGATGACGTCGGACTCGTAAGCAGGCATGACGCCGCTCACGCCTTCTAGCTGGGAAATCTCATCAATCTGATCATCGGTGAACCCGAGCGATGAGACGACACGCAGATCGCACAGGTTGGTCGCGTCGTAGTATGTATCGCCCGCAAGACGCATATCGGGGCCGGTGAGGCGCAAGCCCGCATAGAAGCCGCACCCGAGCGCCGCGATGATGGCAATAGCGAGGAAGCGCCCAAGCGAATGGGTGATCGATCGGACTACTTCTTTGCGGAATGCCCCTGCCATTGGCTACCACTCAATCGTTTCGGCGGAGGCGGGGTGGGCGTTTTGCTCCACGGCGGCAACCTTGCCCTCGCGGATATGGATCACGCGGTCGGCGATGTCGGTGAACGCGGAATTGTGCGTGATGAGCACGACGGTCTTGCCCGTGTTCGCGCACGTGTCCTGCAAAAGCTTCAGGATAGCTTTGCCCGTCTTGTAGTCGAGGGCACCTGTGGGCTCGTCGGCCAAAAGCACCTTCGGGTTCTTTGCGAGCGCGCGTGCGATAGCCACGCGCTGCTGCTCGCCACCCGAAAGCTGCGAGGGGAAGTTGTCCATGCGATGAGAGAGGCCTACTTCGGCGAGCACCTCGGCGGCATCGAGGGGGTCGGTGCAAATCTGGCTTGCGAGCTCGACGTTTTCGAGTGCTGTCAGGTTCTGCACGAGATTGTAGAACTGGAACACGAAGCCGATGTCGTAACGGCGGTAATACGTAAGCTCCTTCTCGTCGAACGCGCTCACCTCGCGCCCGTCGAGCATAATCGTACCCGACGTGCAGGAATCCATGCCTCCGAGCATATTCAAAAGCGTGGTCTTGCCCGAGCCCGACGGCCCGACCACGACGACGAACTCGCCCTTCTCGACGGTAAACGACATACCGTCGACGGCGGCGACCTCAACCTCGCCCATCTGATAGATTTTACGGACATCGCGGAACTCGATAAACGCCATGCGGACTCCTCGAAATATCGTCGTTTGTCCCATTATAGCGAAACCACACCGTTAAACGCGCTCAAGGTTGCTCAAGAGCAAAGGATAACGGGCCTCGAGATAGAAAAAGCCCCAGGTCAAATAACCTGGGGCTTACTAGCAGGCGTCAAACGCTCAGAGATAGGACTCTAGGCGTTGAACAGCTCGATGGAATCGCCTTCCTTGAGCGTGACCATGGCCTTCTTCCACGTACGGGTACGGCCAGCCGCACCGCGCATGCGCTTCGGCTTAGACTTCACGTTCAGGGTGTTCACCTTGGTCACCGTCACGTTGAAGATGGCCTCAACTGCCTGACGGATCTCAACCTTGTTGGAGGTCTTGGCGACCTCGAAGGTGTAGGTGTTCTTCTCCATCATGTCGTAGCTGTGCTCCGTGATGACGGGGCGGATGATAACCTCGCGAGGATCCTTCATTTATGCAAGCACCTCCTCGATGCGGGCCAGGGTGGACTCAGTCAGCACGAGCGTCTTGTTATCCAAGAAGTCGTAGGTGTTGATCATGCACACCGGGACGATGGTGACGGTCGGGATGTTGCGGAAGGACTTGTAGGTGTTGATGTCCTCATTGCCGATCACGAGCGTCGCACGACCTTCGATGCCGAGCGCCTTCAGGGCAGCAACGGCGTCCTTGGTGCAGGGCTTCTCGAAGTTCCAATCAGCGACGACCATGAGCTGGTTGTCGGCGAGCTTCGCAGAAAGCGCAGAGCGCATCGCGAGCTTGATCTCCTTCTTGTTCACCTTCATCTCGTAGGAGCGGGGATGCGGACCGAACACGGTGCCACCGCCAGCCCATTGAGGTGCGCGGATGGTGCCCTGACGAGCGCGGCCGGTACCCTTCTGGCGCCACGGCTTCTTGCCGCCGCCACGGACTTCGCCACGGGTCTTGGTGTCATGCGTGCCCTGGCGCCACGAAGCGCGCTGCGCGCGGACCGCAAGGTGCATGACCGGGACGTTCGGCTCGATGCCGAACACGGAAGGATTGAGCTCGGCAGTGCCGGTCTTCTCACCCTTCGCGTCCTTGATATCAATCGTTGCCATATGAAATGCAGCTCCTAATCTTCGTTACTAACTACGCCATGCGCACGCGCACGATGCCGTTCTTGCCGCCCGGGATACCACCCTTGACGAGGATGAGGTTCTGCTCCTCATCGATGCGAACGACCTCGAGGTTGCGGACGGTCACCGTATCGCAGCCCATGTGACCCGGCATGCGAACGCCCTTGAAGACGCGGGACGGGGTTGCGCACTGGCCAACCGAACCGGGGGCGCGATGGAAGTGCGCGCCGTGTCCGCCAGGGCCGCCGGCAAAGCCGTAGCGCTTGATGACGCCCGCAAAGCCCTTGCCCTTGGAAGTGCCGGTGACGTCGACCTTCTTCACGTCGGCAAATGCCGCGACGGTCTGCAGGTCGCCCGTCTTGTACTCGCTCGCGTCCTCGACGCGAACCTCGCGCAGGTAACGAACAGGCTCGGTGCCGAGCTTCTCGAAATGGCCCGCCATCGGCTTGTTGACCTTCTTCGGCTTGATTGCGCCGAAGCCCAACTGAACAGCTTCGTAACCGTCCGTAGCCTTCGTCTTCACCTGGCAGACCTTGTTCGGCTCAGCCTGGATAACGGTAACGGGAACGACGGTTTCGTTCTCAGCGAAGATCTGCGTCATGCCGATCTTCTTGCCAAAGATTGCATTAATCATTTAAAAGAGCCCCCTTACAGCTTGATCTCGATGTCGACGCCGGCCGGGAGATCGAGACGCATCAGGGAATCGACCGTGTTCGGGGTCGGCTCCAGGATGTCGATGAGGCGCTTGTGGGTGCGCATCTCGAACTGCTCGCGGGAATCCTTGTCGACGTGCGGGCCCTTGACGACGCAATACATGTTGCGCTCCGTCGGCAGCGGAATAGGACCGGACACCTTGGCACCCGTCTTCTGCGCGGTATCGACGATGAGCTTGGTGGACTGATCCACGATCTCATGATCGTACCCCTTCAAGCGGATGCGAATCTTCTGATTAGCCACTTATCTTACCTCCATTAAGCTTGTCGCAGCCGCGCTCTACGCGTTGCCGCCAGCCTTGCTGATAATCTCTTCGGACACGCTCTTCGGAACCGGCTCGTAGGACGAGAACTGCATCGTATACGTCGCACGGCCCTGAGTGCCGGAGCGCAGGTCGGTTGCATAGCCGAACATTTCGCCCAGCGGAACCTTTGCGGAGATGGCAACAGCATTGCCGCGCGGTTCCTGGCCGCAGATCATACCGCGGCGGCTCGGGATGTCGCCCATGACGAAGCCCATGTACTCCTCGGGGGTTTCAACCTCGACGGACATGACCGGCTCGAGGATGACCGGGTCGGACTTGCGCAGCGCGTCCTTGATCGCCATGGAGCCTGCGACCTTGAAGGCAGCCTCGGAAGAGTCGACGTCGTGGTAAGAACCATCGATGAGCTCGACGCGAATGTCCTCGACGGGGTAGCCAGCCAGAACGCCCGTGTTGAGAGCTTCCTGGATGCCCTTGTCGATGGAAGGAATGTACTCCTTCGGCACGACGCCGCCGACGATCTTGTTCTCGAACTCGTAGCCTTTGCCGGCTTCCTGCGGGTACATGTTGATGACCGCATGGCCGTACTGGCCGCGACCGCCGGACTGGCGGACAAACTTACCCTCGGCGTTGAGCACTTCGTGGCCCGGACGCTCGCGGTAGGCAACCTGCGGCTTGCCGACGTTCGCCTCGACCTTGAACTCGCGCAGAAGGCGGTCGATGATGATCTCGAGGTGAAGCTCGCCCATGCCGGCGATGATGGTCTGGCCGGTCTCATGGTTGGTCGACACGCGGAACGTCGGGTCCTCTTCGGCCAGCTTCTGGAGTGCGATCTCCATCTTGGTCTGGTCGGCCTTGGTCTTCGGCTCGACAGCAACGTCGATGACGGGGTCGGCAAATTCCATGGACTCGAGGATGATCGGCGCGTCTTCCTCGCACAGCGTGTCGCCCGTGGTCGTGTTCTTCAGGCCAACGACGGCGACGATGTCGCCAGCGGAGCAGGCATCGATGTCGACGCGCTGGTTGGAGTGCATCTGAAGCAGGCGGCCGATGCGCTCTTTCTTATCCTTAGTGGCGTTGGACACGTAGGAACCAGCGTCCAGATGGCCGGAGTACACGCGCAGGTAGGTGAGCTTGCCGACGAACGGGTCGGTCATGATCTTGAACGCGAGAGCCGCAAACGGGGCCTTCGGATCGCTCGGGCGCTCATCTTCCTCGCCGGTCTCGGGGTTGGTGCCCTTGATGGCGGGAACGTCGATCGGAGCCGGGAGATAGTCGACAACGGCGTCGAGGAGTTCCTGCACACCCTTGTTCTTGTAGGCGGAGCCCACGAACACGGGGTTGATCTTGCAGGCGATGACGCCCTTGCGCAGGGCAGCCTTCAGCTCTTCGACGGAGACTTCCTCTTCCATGAGGACCTTCTCCATGAGGTCGTCGTCGCAGTCGGCGGCAGCCTCGAGGAGCTCCTGATGGTAAAGCTCGGCGTCCTCTTTGAACTCGGCGGGAATCTCGTCCATGGGCTCAGGGTAGGTCATGCCCTTGTCGTCGGCCTTGAAGTCCCATGCGGTCATGGTGACAAGGTCGATGACGCCCCAGAAGTTGTCCTCGGCGCCCATTGGGAGCTGTGCCGCGACGGCCTTGGCACCCAGGCGATCTTTCATGGTCTGAATCGCATGGAGGAAGTCGGCGCCGACGCGGTCGTACTTGTTGATGAAGGCGATGCGGGGAACGCCGTAGCGCTCCGCCTGACGCCAAACAGTCTCGGACTGCGGCTGAACGCCGGCAACGGCGTCGAACACGGCGACGGTGCCGTCGAGAACGCGCAGGGAGCGCTCAACCTCGGCGGTGAAGTCCACGTGGCCCGGGGTGTCGATGATCTGGAAGCGGTAGGTCTCGTCGTCCTTCTTCCAGAAGCAGGTGGTAGCAGCAGCGGTGATGGTCACGCCGCGCTCCTGCTCCTGCACCATCCAGTCCATCGTCGCGGCGCCATCATGCACCTCGCCGATCTTGTGGGTCTTGCCAGTGTAGTAAAGGATTCGCTCGGTAGTGGTCGTCTTACCGGCATCGATGTGGGCCATGATGCCGAAGTTACGGGTGAGCTTCAGGTCGTTAGTCTTAGCCATGTTCCCTCACGACCTAGAAGCGGTAGTGCGAGAACGCACGGTTGGACTCGGCCATCTTGTAGAGATCCTCACGCTTCTTGACGGAAGCGCCGGTGTTCTCGGCTGCGTCCATGATCTCGGCAGCGAGGCGCTGCTTCATGGTGTGCTCCTTGCGCTTGCGCGAGAAGTCGACGATCCAGCGGATGGCGAGCGTGGTGGCACGACGGGAGTTGACCTCCATCGGCACCTGGTAGGTTGCGCCGCCGACACGCTTCGGCTTGACTTCGAGCGTGGGGCGAACGTTGTCCATGGCCTTCTTGAAGACGGACAGGGGATCCTGGCCAGACTTCTCCTCGACGATGTCGAAAGCACCGTAGACGATACCCTCGGCGATGGACTTCTTGCCATCAAGCATGATCTTGTTGATCAGCTGGGTGACGAGACGATTGTTGAACTTTGCGTCCGGCTGAGTTTCACGACGGACTGCTGCTGCACGACGCGGCATTGGGTAACTCCTTCTTTCCTGCGCGCTTCGAGGGGGCTTTCCTAACCTCCCATTAGGCCTTTCTTTTCTGGCCCGCGCGACTTAGCGGTTTACTTATTTCGGGCGCTTGGCACCGTAGCGGCTGCGAGCCTGCTTGCGCTTGTCGACTGCAGCGCAGTCGAGAGCAGCGCGGATGACCTTGTAACGGACACCAGGAAGGTCCCTAACACGACCACCACGGATAAGCACCATGGAGTGCTCCTGGAGGTTGTGACCTTCGCCGGGGATGTAGGCCGTTACTTCCATGCCGTTGACGAGGCGGACACGGCAAACCTTACGAAGAGCCGAGTTCGGCTTCTTCGGCGTGGTGGTGTACACACGGGTGCACACGCCACGCTTCTGCGGGTTGCCCTTGAGCGCCGGCGTCTTGGACTTGGCGACAGCCGTCTTGCGGCCCTTGCGGACCAACTGATTAATAGTAGGCAAGTTCCTTCTCCTTCTTTACTACCTGGCTTCGCGCAACCTGACCATGTGGCTGCGAAAACCATATGCCTGCTGGGATTGCCCCGCGTGCGAGGCGCTCCCCCATTTTCATGTACGCTCAGCTGGTGCGCACACGAAAATACACGCCGCAATGCGGCGCGAGTTGGTACTATACGGCTCGAACACCAGCTTGTCAAACGCCACGCACCCGGGTGTGTCTATCCCCTAGGGTAAACGGCACGCAGAGCGGAGCATCATGCGGATAGATTGCTGTGAACTGGTAAAACACAACTTAAAGAAGTTGTCTCACTGCCGCTTTCGGGGCGATCGCTGCACCGGTGACTCCTCGCTTGGGAGTCGTCTCCTTCTCTTCTCCACAATTATGCAGCGCAACTTCTGGCGAGGCGGCACCTTTCTGCTTTTCTCGAGCAGCCCGGCAAAACTCGGACCCTTATGCGAAAAAGGGCGCCTGAGGGAAGGCGCCCTGTGAAATCGCGAGCCGTGATAGGGATGGGAGCAGCGACTCGCTGGAAGTATGCAGTTGGTTCGGGCGCGTACGCTCGCTCCAGAGAGGGCCTCGGCGCCTCGCTATTGGCGACCTGCTGCACGAACCCCTTCGATATAGCCGTTTTCCGCGGCCGCCACCGCACGATCGCGGCTTGCGCGACGCTCCTTAAGCGATTCGGCAGCATCGATGACGCCGCGCTCCTCGTCAAGCTTGCGATTGCGGAAGTACACCGCCCAATTCACCGCAATGCACACCACGTTGATGAAGTACACGATGAGTACCCAGTTGATCGTGCCCGATACGAACTTCGCAGCGATGCCGGCAAAATAGCCTAGCGTAATGAGCAGGATGAACTGCCAGCTCGTGCCCGCCGCCGTACGCGCCTTGTAATTCTTGTACGCATTCATCGGCCACGACAAGCCGAAACAAATGAGCATGACAGCTTCAAGCACTTCCGCCACGGTAATACCATCTCCCGAATCGAGCGTTTTATAACTTGATTTATGGTAGGCTTTCTCTTGATAATGTCCAATATATCTTTAAGATGAAAATCATAATGTTTTCCTTATGAGATGGAGAAGGATATGGAACTGCTTCAGCTGAGGTACTTTCTTGCCGTTGCCGAAAGCGAGCACATGACCAACACGGCCAAGCAGCTCCACATCGCACAGCCTGCGCTCACGCAGTCAATCCACCGCCTCGAGCAGGAGCTCGGCGTGAGCCTGTTCGAGCGCGCGGGGCGTGGCATCCGCCTCTCCCCCGCCGGCGCCTACGTTCGAGACCGCGTGAAGCCCGCGATGGAAACCCTCGAGAATGTGGCGCGCGACGTGCAGCTTTTCCAACAGGGCGAGCAGGGCGTAGTCCGCGTCGGCGTGCATGCGGCATCAGGGGTGGCCATAGATGGCATCGCCGCCTACAGCGAGCTCAACCCGCATGTCTCGTTCGAGATCACACAGGACGAGCGCGAGCGACATCGCGACGTCATCGTGACAACTATTACGCCGCGCGGCTCGAGCACGGTGGAGAACGCCGTCGAGAAGACGCCCTTCTCCGAGCGCATCGGCATCGCCGTTCCCGCAGGCAGCGCGCTTGGGGATACCGCCTCGCTTGCAGACTTTGCAAACGAGCGGTTCATCGCGCTCGCGGGGTCGCGCCGCTTTCGCGAGGTGTGCGACACCTTCTGCGCGCACCGCGCCTTCACCCCGCACATCGCCTTCGAAAGCGACAACCCCCTCGTCGTGAAGAAGATGATCGGCCTCGGTCTCGGTGTGGGGTTTTGGCCCGACCACAGCTGGGGCGACCTCGACCCGAAGTCCTGCCGCCTCGTCCATCTGCAGGAACCCGAGTTCACGCGCGACGTCATCGTGGCGAAGACAAGCCGCTGCACCCCAGATTCCGAAGCGCAACGATTCTACGACTTCTTACTCGACTACGTCACGAAACGCTGGGAGGAGTAGCGCGAAAACGGTCGGCGGAGAAGCGGCGCGGCTATCCCTGCAGGTAGGGAGAGGGCGCACGTCGGGAGCATCTCTTCCACGATGACCGCCCCACAACAGGGACAACTTCAACAGCGCAGAAATCGCTCGAGCACGAAAAAGGCCCCGACGCCTGCGGATGAATCTCCGCAAAGTAACGGGGCCTTGATTGTTCGGGTGCGGCGAGAGTCCGCCTTCGCAGACGAGCTTGCCGATCTAGGCAGCGAGGATAGGCGCCGCGACCTGCTTCTTGCGGGAAAGAACGCCGGGCATCCAAGCGCTTTCGCCATCGTTCAAGTTCACGCCGAACACGTCGGAGACGAACTGCGTATCGCCCTCGCAAATGAACTGCGAGCCCTCAGCGAGGATGTCAGTCGCGAAGAACAGCACAAACTGGTAGCCCTTTTCAGCAACGAGCGCTTTGATAGCCTCACGAATCTCGGCTTCGCGGCCGAGGACCGCCTTCAAGTCGACGGTCTCGAACTGGCCGATGTAGACCTTGTTGCCATTCTTGAGTTCGAATTCCTTCGCGTCGGCGTTCACCAGCTTGTCGATAGGAAGCTCAGCGGGGTTCGAACGGCACTTGAAGATGTCCATTCCGTATTCGACCGGATCGACGCCCAGGGTCTTGGCCGTACGCGCAATCATGTCGCGGTCGAAATCAGTCGTGGTGGGCGACTTCATGATGACAGTGTCGGTGAGCATCGCGCCGAGCAGCAGTGCGGCGATGGACTCGGGAAGCTCCACACCCTCGATCTCGAATTCGCGCGCGACGATGGCGGCGGTGGAGCCGACGGGCTTCACGTTCACGCGAATCGGCTGCGCGGTGGTAAGGCCGCCCAGGCGGTGATGGTCGACAACTTCGACGAGGTCGTCAGTGTTCAAGCCGTCCACGGACTGGAGCATCTCGTTATGATCGACGAGGATGACCTTAGCGCCCTCGGGAACCGACTCGATAAGGCGGGGCTGCTCGATGCCGCGCTCGCCCATGATCCACTCGGTCTCGGGAGGAAGCGGCCCCAGGCGCACCGGCTCGAAGACGACCTCCTCGCCCGCGCGGCGCGCGAGCTCGTTTTTCAGGTATGCATACCCGACAGCCGCGCTGATGGCGTCGTTATCAGGGTTTTTGTGACCGACGACGATGATCGATGACATGTTCTCTCTCCTTGTTTCTCCGCCGTGCAGCTCAAAGCGGCAGCGTGCATCGTGATGCGCAGCTAACCTGAGCGATCTCGGCGGGATGTTAAAAATGCCCGAACAGTATAACGCACGCCCCGCATCGCGCGAGCTCGGAAACGCAATCGCGCCAGGCATCGGCGTGAAAGGGATTGCAGGTCGCGAAGCCTCTGCGCTTGCGAGCTCGCGCCTTCCATCCCCTTTGCCCCAACGCAACTGATATATAGTGTTGATGGAATCGGCACGGCGATGCGCGTCTCGAAACGGAAGTTGAGGATGCTTGTCGTGCACGTTATCTACGCAGCGTGCGCCATTGCACATATCGCGTATGCCACGGGCGGCTTCGCACACGCTGCACGCAATGCGAGCGCATTCCGCGAGGCGCGTGCGACAGTACCAAACTGAGGAGAAACAGGAGCGCATTCCTATGAAAACGCTTGGACTTCGCGATATCATCGGCCCGATCATGGTCGGACCTTCCTCCTCGCATACCGCAGGCGCGCTGCGCATCGCGCTTATGGCGAGAAACCTGTGCGGCTCGGCACCCCAAAAAGCGGTGTTTCGCCTTCTTGGATCGTTCGCGCACACCTACCAAGGTCACGGCACCGACAAGGCCCTTGTCGCAGGCATGCTTGGGTTTGCCGCTGACGACCTGCGCGTTCGCGACTCCTTCCGCTGGGCCTCCGCAAAGGGGCTCGCATTCTCCTTCACCCCCGATCCCCAGGCCGACGATTTCGCGCACCCCAACACGATCGACGTCACCGTGACCGATGAGTCAGGTTGCACGGTTTGCGTGCGCGGCGAGAGCATCGGCGGCGGCGCAGCCGTGATCACGCGCCTCGACGGCATCGACGTGCACATCACCGGCGAGCACACGAGCGTCGTCGTGCGGCAGCGAGACGAGGCAGGCGTGCTCGCCCATATCGCAAGGTGCCTATCGGACGAGGGCGTGAACATCGCGACGACGCGCATGTTCCGCGAAAGGCGCGGCCAGGTGGCCTACACCGTGCTCGAGTGCGACCAGCGGGTGAGCGACAAGGTGCGCCGCGCGATTGCCGAGCACCCCGGCATCTTCGACGTGCGCGTGATTCCCGCCGACAGCACGGCTTCCGAGGGCGAAGGCGCGAAAGGCTGTCCCATCGACGAGGAGCAGGCACTTATAAGCTTCGAAGCGCTCGATTTTGCAAGCGGGAAAGAGCTTTTGAACTGGTGCGACGCCCATGATTCGACCATCTCGCAAGCCTTCTGCGCCCGAGAAGAAGCCCTGTGCGCGTCGCAAGGATGCATCGCCGACACGCAGGAATACCTCAAGCGCGCGCTCGACGTGATGCGCGCCTCGACGCTGCGACCGATCGAGGAGCCGACCGAGTCCATGGGCGGCCTTCTGGGCAGCGAGGCGCAGCGGATGCGCACGTTCCATGCGTCGGGGAGAAGCGTCTGTGGCGATTTGACGGCGAAGGCGGCGACCTATGCGATGGCGGTGCTCGAGACGAACGCATCGATGGGTCGAATCGTCGCCGCACCCACCGCGGGCAGCGCAGGCGTCGTCCCCGGCGTGCTCATGGCTCTCGGAGAAGAGCACGGGTTCACCGATGAAGACTTGGCTTGCGGGCTTTCCTGCGCGGCCGCCGTGGGATACCTCATCACGAGAAACGCCACCGTGTCGGGCGCCGAGGGCGGCTGCCAAGCGGAGGTGGGCGCCGCATGCGCCATGGCGGCTGCGGCGACGTGCGAGCTTGCCGGGGGCACGCCCGCGCAGTGCCTGAACGCTGCCGCGAACGCACTCACCAGCCTGATGGGGCTCGTCTGCGACCCCGTGGCAGGGCTTGTGGAAGTGCCTTGCCAGAAGCGCAACGCGGCAGGCGCCGCCGTGGCGCTCGTGAGCGCAGAAATTGCCCTTGCGGGCATCGGGAACCTCGTCGACTTCGACCAGACGGTCGATGCGATGTTCGCTGTGGGCAAGAGCCTCCCCTTCGAGCTGCGCGAAAGCGCCCTCGGGGGCCTCGCCGCCACCCCCGCCGCCTGCGCCTACTGCGAAAGCTGCATGAGCAGGAGCTAGAGGGCATTCCACCGAATGTCAGATTCGGGATAGCGCCTTCAGATTCCCTTTCCTAAATCTGAAGGTGCACAGGCAAAATGCGAGGTTGGCCGCGGACAAGAGCGCCGCCGAAAACAAGACGCCAGAAAGCTAAGCCTATTTGTCCGAATAATGGCTTCTTGCCGAGTAGATGCGGATTGTATTTCCTTGCACGTCGTAGATAAGTCGATCTTTCTCATTGATTCTTCTAGACCACAAGCCAGACAAGCTGCCCTTAAGTTTTTCAGGCTTCCCCAGCCCCTCATAAGGGTTTCGCAGCGCATCTTCTACCAACTTGTTAATGCGTTTGAGCGTTCGCTTATCTTCGGCTTGCCACCAAAGATAATCTTCCCAGGCGTCGTCGGACCACAGTTTAGGCATCCTCTACCTCAATGAGCTCGTGGTTTGCACCTCGTTCTTCGGCGAACTGCTTCATCCCTCGCTCAATCTTGCTCATCAGTCGCGCATTCGATTGGACTTCCAGGTTTTCAATGAGATTATCGTAGTCCATCGCATTCATGACGACCACGTTCGCGCTTGGATCTTTGCTCGTGACCAGCAGCGGAGTAGCATCATCGCGCGTCTTATCCAAGTATGCCCGTAAATCCTTGCGAAACGTCGAGTACGCAACCGCTTCCATGGCAAAACCTCCATACTTGTACAGGTTCTTGTACGATAATTACATTCTACGAAAGTACACAAACGATTGCAAGCGCAGAGCCTCCATCTGGCGTTTTCCAAGAATACAAATGCACGACATACCAAAAAACGAATACTGCAAGGGAAGTCGGCAATCGGGGCAAAATCACTTCTTCCGCATGTATGCACCTCCACATCCGAGAAAAACTGCAATGCCATCACCGATAAAGCTTATTCAACATAACAAGAAAGGATCACCGTGGAAGCAATTAGATGCGAACTATGCGGCGGCATCTTTATGATCCTTAATTGGAACGCAAACGCTCATTTGCGTCGGTTTCCCTTTGCCTTAGTCCTGTTTCTTGAACTCCGGAATCTTGTCTGCCCCAAGCCCGTTGCAAGGCGATTTCCATTTCGGCATCATGGCCGAAGGCGGGAAAGCGAAGGCGGGCATGGCTCGGCATCGCTCAAGTACGCTGCCGAGCCTTTGCGGGCTTTTGCGTTTGGAGCGCATTGCCGCCCGCAAAGGCTACAACCCCAAGTTCTGCGCATCGTGCATATTCTACCTATGAAAGTTCTGCGCATCGTGCATAATGGGGGCATGGAAGTTCTGCGCATCGTGTTAGGAAAGCCATGCTCAAAAGAAAAGCATACGAAAAGCTCCTTGAGTGGAAACAACAACAGGCTGGGAAAACAGCCGTTCTCATAGAAGGCGCCCGCCGCGTCGGGAAAAGCACGCTTGCTAAGGAATTCGGCCTAAACGAATATAAATCATGTCTCGTGATCGACTTCTTCCAAGCCCCCGACGAGGTCAAGCAGTACTTTCGCGATTACAGCAACGATTTCGACGCCTTGTTCCTGTATCTTTCCGCCTATTATTCCGTCGAGCTGTTCGACCGCGAGAGCCTTGTCGTTTTCGATGAAGTGCAGATGTTCCCCTTCGCGCGGGGGCTTGTGAAGTACCTTGTCGCTGACGGCCGGTACGACTATGTTGAAACCGGATCGCTCCTATCGATCAAACAGAATATCCAGGACATCGTCGTTCCGTCCGAGGAGCAGACGCTTGAGCTCGCGCCGTTCGATTTCGAGGAATTTCTCTGGGCTATGGGCGAGAAGCCCCTAGCGCAGCTCATCGGGTCAAGCTTTGACTCCCTCAAGCCCCTTCCCGACAACCTGCATCGCAAGGCGTCGGCCCTGTTCCGCGAATACATGCTGGTGGGAGGCATGCCCGAGCCTGTGAGGATATACACCGAGCAGCGAAAGTTCCAGCCAGTCGAGCAGGCGAAGCAACAGATCATCGAGCTGTATCGCAACGACGTGGCGCGCTTCGCCCGCGGTTACGAATTCAAGGTCGTTTCGGTTTTGGACGGTATACCCGGGCAGCTATCCAAGCATGAAAAGAAGTTCACGCTCAGCTCCATCAGCAAAAATGCTCGCATGCGCACGTACGAAGAGGCGTTTTTCTGGCTTTCCGATGCGCGCATAGCAAACATTTGCTACGCCTCCACCGACCCGAGCGTCGGCCTGGGGTTGAGCGTGGAACAAACTTCCCTGAAGTGCTATATGGCCGACACGGGGTTGCTCGCGACGCTTGCACTGTCGACGGGAGCGACGGACGAAGAGGGCGTGTACCGGGCGGTGCTCAGGGGCGACGTGGGCCTCAACGAGGGGATGCTTGTCGAAAACGTGGTCGCGCAATGCCTTGTCGCCAATGGGCGCAAGCTGTTTTTCTATTCGCAGTCGGGGAAGAAGGAAAACCAGCAGCGCATGGAAATCGATTTCCTTATCGTACGACCGTACGTGAACGCGGCAGGAAAACCGCGGATAAGCCCTATCGAAGTGAAGTCGCCGCGGCAGTATGGCACCGTTTCGCTAGACAGGCTCAAAGAGACGTTCGATAAGAAAATCGGCACGCAGTACGTGTTGCACCCGAAACAGATGAAAATCGAAGGCGACCGGGTTTATCTGCCGCTGTATATGGCAGGGTGCTTGTAGCCGAGATGAACTAATCAAGCTCATCGAGTAAATCTTACCCTCATCACCATTATGAGCATACTTTTCCAAAAGCACCCCATTTCTCGTATCCAAGAAATGGGGTGCGGTTCAGCCTTCCCTAGCAGCCTCTTTGCTCACGCTACCCAATCTTCACGATGGGGGCGTAGTCCTTCAAAAGCTTCTTCGTCTGGCCGGTTTTCGCGAAACGGATATGGAGCGTGTCGCCGTCGACTTTCACGACCTTGCCGCGGCCGAACGTCTTATGGTCGACTGAATCCCCCACAGCGAAGGTGACACCCGCGGCCTCCTTCTTCCCCGCTTTCGGGTTGACGTAGCTGCCTGAACCGTGAGTGCTCGACCCCGTGTGCCCACTTCGGCCTGCACGGTCGCGGTCGCCGCGACCCGCGCTTCCCGATGCGCTCGAGCGCCCGAACACGCGACCGCCGCCCGCTTCCGTACCGCTTCCCGCGATACCGCGACGGCTTCCACGTTTCTCCCAGCCAGTGCCGGAAAAGCCCGCAGAGCCCAGCCCCGAGGTTTGGCGCAGCTCGGCGGGAATCTCGTGGATGAAGCGCGATACCGGGTTCGCCGACGTCTGGCCGAAAATCTGGCGCTGCTGCGCGCACGTGAGGTAGAGAACCTTGCGCGCACGCGTGATGGCAACATAGGCGAGCCTGCGCTCCTCTTCAATGCCCGCAGCATCGTTCACGCTGTTCATATGCGGAAAAAGCGTTTCCTCCATACCCGCCGTGAACACGCAGTCGAACTCGAGGCCCTTTGACGAGTGCACGGTCATGAGCGTGACAGCCTTGCCGTCTTCCCCCATGGTGTCCAAATCGGTGCGCAGGCGCACCCACTCGATGAAATCGGCAAGAGAATCCCCGCGAAGCACGCGGACAGGTTCCGTGTCGCCGGCAACCGCGTCCCCTTCCGTCGGCGCGGCGAACTCCGCGTCGTCTTCCTCATGCGTCTGCGCGAACTCGTCGACGACGCCCATGAACTCCTGGATGTTCTCGATGCGCCCGCGCGCCTCATCGGTGTTCTCGTTGGTGAGCGCCGAGATGAGCCCCGCGCGATCGACGATCATCTCCACCACGCGGCGCAGCTCGCCCGAGTACTCCTGAGCCTCCTTGATAAGCTCCACGAACTCGCCCACCGCGCGACGGGTCGAGGCGCGCAGCTCGGGGTCAAGCACGACAAGCTCAGCCCCTTGCATGAACGTCATGCCCATCTCGCGGGCGAACTGCTCGATGCGCTCGATGGTGGTCTTGCCGATTCCGCGGCGCGGCACGTTGATGACGCGCTTCGCGGCAATGTCGTCGGCGGGATTCACGACCAGCGTGAGGTATGCCATGACGTCGCGAATCTCCGCGCGATCGAAGAACTTTGTGCCGCCGACGATGCGGTAGGGCACGCCCGCGCGCAAAAGCATGTCTTCAAGCATGCGCGATTGGGCGTTCGTGCGGTAAAAAACGGCAATCTGGTTGTACGACATGCCTGCCGAGCGGCGCTTCTCGATCTCGCCCGCGATCCAACGGCCCTCGTCGCGCTCGTCGGTTGCCATATAAACGTGGATCTTCTCGCCGTCCTCGGCGGAGGTAAAGAGCTTCTTCGCCTTGCGGTGCTGGTTGTTCGCGATGACCGCGTTCGCGGCGGCGAGCACATTGCCCACGCTGCGGTAGTTCTGCTCGAGCTTCACCGTGTGGCAGTTGGGATAGTCCTGCTCGAACTCGAGGATGTTGCGGATGTCGGCACCGCGCCACGAGTAAATGGACTGGTCGTCGTCGCCCACGACCATGATGTTTTTGTACTTCTGCGCCAAAAGCCCGGTGATAGCATACTGCGCATGGTTCGTGTCCTGATATTCATCCACCATGATGTAGCGGAAGCGCTCCTGGTATGCCTCGAGCACATCGGGGTGGTTCTTCAGCAGCAGATACGCGTACACGAGCAGGTCATCGAAGTCGAAAGCGTTCGCGGCACGCAGGCGCTCCTGCAGTCGCGTGTAGATTCGGGCGGCCACCTTCCCCACCGGGTCGATCGCCTGCTTCTCGAAATCACCCGGTACAATGAGCTCGTTTTTCGCCTGGGAGATGCGACCCATGAGGGCGTTTACGGGAAAGCGCTTCGGGTCGATGTCGAGCTCGGCCATGATTTCCTTGTACAGGCGCTTCTGATCGTCGGTGTCGTAGATGGTGAAGCTCTTCGAGAAGCCGAGGCGTTCAGCATCCGCACGCAACATGCGCACGCACATACTGTGGAAGGTAGAGACCCACATGCCGCGGCACCGCGGCCCGATGATGCCCTGAAGGCGCTCGCGCATCTCAGCGGCCGCCTTGTTGGTGAAGGTGATCGCAAGTATTTCCCACGGCGCCACGTCCAAGTCCTCCACGAGATGGGCGATGCGATAGGTGAGCACGCGCGTCTTGCCCGAACCTGCGCCCGCGAGCACCAAAAGCGGGCCTTCCGTGCACTGGACAGCTTCGGCCTGAGGGCCATTCAACGTGGCGATGTCTACGGGCATAGGTATCTTCTCCTGCGTACTGCGAACGGGAAATGCGCGGATGCGCAACGCGGCCGCGCAAGAAAAGCCTCGCGCGGCCGGCATCGATTCATGTGTCATCTCCGCATTGTATCGCAGCACGACAAGACCCGTCTCGCTTACCGCAGTCGCTGCGCGAAAGCCACAGCTTTTGTTCGATTGCATGCGGTTTCACATGGAGATGGCCACGAGCAAAGCACCTTTGGAGTAAAGTGGGCGGTAGCAAACAAAAGCAATCAAGCTAACTGCAAAGGAGCGTTTCGTGGAAGAAGAAAAGCCAATCAAAATTATCCTGCTCACCGGGTATCTCGGAGCAGGTAAGACGACGCTGTTGAACCACATCCTCGCAAACGAGGAGGGCATCCGTGCCGCGGTCATCGTGAACGACATCGGCGAGGTGAACGTCGATGCCGCGCTCATCGACTCGAACGGGTTCTCCGAAATGGACGGCGACCTTATCCCGCTCACGAACGGCTGTCTGTGCTGCACGCTTTCCGATGACCTGGCCAACCAGCTGACCGACATCGCGAACGCGGGCAAGTACGACTACATCATCATCGAGGCATCGGGCATCTGTGAGCCCATCCCCATCGCGTATATCATCTCCGACTTCTGCGACCAGACGAAAAACGAGGGCCACGCGCCGCTCGATTTGGACAACATCGTCGCTGTCGTGGACTGCGCGCGCATGTACGACGAGTTCAATGGCGGACGCGATCTTTTGGAGGAGGATATCGACGAAGACGATATCGAAAGCCTGCTCATCCAACAGATCGAGTTCTGCTCGACGCTCATCCTGAACAAGGCCGACAAGGTAACGCCCGAGCAGATGAGCGAGCTGAAGGCAATCGTTCACAGCTTGCAGAAAGAAGCGGTCATCGTGGAGGCGACGCGCGGCGACGTTCCCATGAGCGAGCTTCTCGACACGAACCGCTTCGATTTTGAGAAGGCGTACAACTCCGCCGCCTGGGTAGATGCGATGGAACATCCCGAGGAACATGACGACCCCGAGGTCCTCGAGTACGACATCGAGACCTTCATCTACAAGCGTCGCAAGCCCTTCGACCTCGACAAACTCAACGAATATGCGGAAGGGTGGCCTACGAGCATCATCCGCGCGAAGGGAATCATGTGGGTGACCGAGCATCCCGACACCGCATACGTGTTCGAGCAGGCGGGCCGCCAGATGACGATGGATGAAAGCAGCATGTTCGTCGACGCCGCCACTGAAGAAGAGCGCGAGCAGGCTATCACCGAGTACCCCGAAATCATGGAAGACTGGGATCCGGAGGTGGGCGACCGCATGAACAAGATCTGCTTCATCGGACGCCACATGGACAAAGAAGCCCTTATCGCTGGCCTCGATTCCTGCCTCGTCGATTGGCATCGCGGCAAATAGCTCACCTTCGCAAGCAAACGCGCAACCGAAGCGGCCGCACGCCCCACGTGGCGGCCGCTTTTCTATACCCTCGCCCGCCAATTCGCACTCCCGTGGAAAGCGCTGCGCGCAAATCGACAGCGTTCCAACGACAATCCAAGCATATCTCGTCGGTTGCGACACAGCGAAAATCAATCCGCCGCAAAGGCGCCAACTGCCAAAATATCGCGAATATAGGGGAGTCACAGGTTCCTACCTATCGAAAAACTCCAGGTCGTAAAATCACAAATGCAAGTAAAATCACATCAAAAGCGCCGAATCAACCCCGTTTTCCCGCCTAAATGCCCCTAAATCGCCCGCATTTTGGCAAAAGTACTCTTCCAGGCAAACTCAGTAAAGCCACAGCTCAGCCAAAAGTCATCGAGTTCTCTTCACTCCAGAGACGCTCCCCCTCCCCAGAAGGCGTCTTCAGCTTGTCACACGAGCGTTTTCAACACTTGAGTTACGCCATTTTCTCGCTTGCCATCGCATGGTCGCAAGTCCCATTCACGGCGGTGAACAAGCATTATGTTTCCTAATCTATTAGGAAACATTGACCTTAAGGTCAATCGCCATTGGAAAAGGAGCTTAGGTGGGCTTCTTTCGTAGACGGAAAGGGGTCTCATGGGAAAACGACAGCAATTGCACCTTTGGATGCTCCGCAAAGGTATGTTTTCGCTCTTCGATAATCTAATCCCTGGGGCGGAGGCCGAATAAATCATGACCGTAATCGACGTTATCAAATATGAGGGAGGCAATCAAACCTTTATATGGAAATATCCCGTTGAGGACTTCAACACCTCATCGCAATTGGTAGTTCACGAATCTCAGGAAGCAATCTTCTTCCTTAACGGGCAAGCGCTTGATTCATTCGGTCCTGGGCGTCATTCTCTGGAAACCTCGAACATTCCCTTAATCAACAAAGTCATCAACTTGCCCAGCGGCGGTACAAGTCCTTTTCATGCCGAAGTTTATTTCATCAACCTAGTTGAGCAGATGGGCATTGCCTGGGGCACTAACTCTAGAGTTCAATTTCTTGAACCTAACTACGGGTTTCCGCTTTCGGTTGGAGCATCGGGGGAAATGGCTATCGCGGTACGAAACGGCCGAAAGCTGCTGATAAAACTCGTCGGAACGGAAGCTATACTATCGCAGACCAAATTAATAACGTACTTTAAAGCTTTTCTGCAGACGAAGATTAAGAGCGCGGTCGCGCAATCAATTCAGAGCCAACAGATATGTATATTCGAAACAGACTTGAAACTCGACGAACTGTCCCAAGAGATTAAAACGAGATTAGCACCAATCTTTGAGGAATACGGGCTAGAACTAACTCAGCTGATGGTAACCGCCATCGTCAAGCCCGAAGACGACCCGATTTACCAAAAGTTTAAGGATCTCTATTTTCGTCAGTATGCGGACATACGCGAATCGGAAATCAATCAGCAAGTCGCAATTGTAAACCAAGAAACCGAAGCTAAACGAACAATTATCGAGGCTCAGGCAAAAGCGAATAAGCGAGCCATTGAAGGTTACACCTATCATCAGGAGCGTAGTTTTGATGTGGCAGAAAAAGTTGCGAGCAATGAAGCAGTCGGAGAATTTGCCAATGCCGGCATTGGCATGGGCGTGATTGCCGGTGTTGGCGGCCCCATCGGTTCGACCGTAAGTACCGCGATGACGGAAGCCATGAGGCCCGTCGATTCGCGCGAGTCCTCACCAGTCCAACAAGGAGCAAGAGCGGCTTTTTGCCCTAACTGTGGCAAGGCGTTTAGTGAAAGCGACCTGTTTTGCTCTCGCTGCGGAACGAAAAGGATGTAGCCAGATGAGACGAATCAGCAGCAGCGCTTCTTTAATCTTGATAACTGGCATAGCGTTCGTAACATACTCGATCATCTGCCTTTTGTTTGCGCCGTTCGATGAATCAACATGGTTCGCAATCGGTTTCTGCTTTTTTCAAAGCGCTCTACTTGCATACGCGTCACTAGCTAAACGCAAGCAAGGTTCCAAAAGTCTCTTTAAGGTATATCCAAGCATTTATATTGCATCTAGCTGCACCTTCATCCAGGCAGTATTTGGGCTAATTGCTGCAGTATGGATACAGAATCCTATAACCATAATCGCTGTTGGCATTGTGCTCCTATCGATATCCGCAATCGGTTTACTTGCAACATCAAAAACCATTGACCACAGCGAGAACATTGAAGGAAGCACGAGACAAGGCACCACGTTTATGAGGAATTTGCTTCTCGACTTAGAGGCAATTCAATTACGCGCCAACAAGGACGAACTTAACGAAGGCATAGTTTCAGTTATCGAGCTAGCACGCTTTTCCGACCCGTCCTCAAACGACCTAACAACCGATGTCGAAGCGCAAATCGCAGAACTCCTTCACGACATCGAAAACGAACCGACCACGCAAAAACTTCGTCAATTGTCAACGTTACTAACCGAACGAGCCCGAGTTTGCAAGGAAGGGAAATGACCCATGGATTACCGAAGATGGATGGCGAAAGCTCTAAACAGCATCGAGAGCAACGTTGCAGAAGGAAATCCTTTCGAAGTAAAAGACTTATTCGAAGGGCACCGATGGAAAGCTCTCGAGCTAGGAAATCGTATTGGGTTCGGGCGTTATTTCGCAAACGAGGTTAAAGAAGGTCGAGTACCTGGGGTAATTGGCCTTGAACGCGGAAAAGACAATCATTCGAGATATATCAAGCAACAACAGAAGGAGCAATAACATGAAACAGCTTGTTTGCGAGATGTGCGGAAGCACCGATTTGATAAAAGACGATGGGGTATTCGTTTGTCAAAGTTGCGGCTGCAAGTACTCCGTCGAAGAAGCCAAGAGGATGATGGTCGAGGGCGTCGTAGAAGTGCAGGGCACCGTCAAGGTCGACAATACTCAATTAATCGGTAATTACTTGTCAATGGCGCAAAACGCCGCGGATTCAAATAATCAAAGCGAAGCCGAAGATTACGCAAACAAAGTACTCGAGTTAGAACCAACCAACTGGGCAGCACTCTACGCAAAAGGAAATGCGGCAGGTTGGCAGTCAGGAACGAGGAACAACAGATTGCCCGAAGCCATCGACTATTTCTCGCAAGCAATCGCCAACTGCGAGGATGAAAGTAATCTCGCCGAGCTTCGAGACAATATCGCAAAAACCACGAGCGAACTCGTCTTGGGCATGATTGGACTGCGCTGCGACAATTTCGCGAAGTTCCCATCTGTCGACAATGCACAATACCTCATTTCCGAAGCTCAAACCTCTCTTATTTTGGCCGCTAAACTAATTACAAGTTGCGGAATAGTGCCAGATGATTTTAAAGCACAGGCAGCAACACTTATTAATGCAAGCGTCGTAAAGGGCTGGAAATCAATTTGGAGCGACTACACAGATGACAAGCCCATTCAAAAACCGGGCCGTGTATATTCAAGCGATTATGTATGTTACTCTCAGCCCTCTGATAATGACTGGAAAAGATTCTACAAACGAGCAGACGCATGCACGAGTATCCTCGTCCTCGCCATCAACCTTGATAACGGCGACGATGAGGCAGATCTTCAAAGGTACAATAATCTCATTTTCATCGCAGAAACAATAGTCGACTCCCATTCCATTCGTTACTGTAATGCCGAATGGGGAATTGGTTACAGCTTTACGGAATCCGCGAAAACTGACCGAAGACAAGAAATTGCCCAATGGAAAGCCGAGAGAGAAAACTGTAAGAAACGAGTAGATGAAAAGAAGGCCGAAGCATATTGGGAATCGAATCCCGAAAAGCGGGAATCCATACAAAACCAGATTGCCGAATGCGAAGCGGCAATCGATAAGCTCATCTCCGACACCGTTTACCTTGAGAACAAAAAACGAGTCGATGAGTTTGAACAATCCCGGAAAAAAATGGCTCTTCGGTGGTTTCTGTGGGAGAGATTCCGGCATAGGCCCAGCTCAGCGGG
>ERZ827108.900-NODE-900-length-45058-cov-5.509988_pt1 | contig 45058 bp, 42 predicted proteins | sample MGYA00519921_ERZ827108 | MGnify/ENA primary metagenome ERZ827108 (study PRJEB31778, sample SAMEA3449258) | human gut metagenome | biome: human gut; feature: human-associated habitat; material: faeces | place: United Kingdom | collected 2010/2012 ...
CCTTATCACGCCGATGGTACTGCGAAAGCGGAAGAGTAGGTAATCGCCACCTTCATGAAGGGACCCGGAGACGGGTCCCTTTTTCTTTTTTCAGCGGGACTGGCGGGAGGAGTGGGAAGAGTGGGAATAATGGGAATTGTGGGAATAATGGGAATTGTGGGATTGGTGAGAGGAGTGGGAAGTGTGGGAGGAGTGGGACCCGTCCGACAGGTCTGACAGGTCTGACAGGTCCGACAGGTCGGACTTAGCTACGATGAGAATTTGCGAAGAAGGTTGCGTGCCGCGAATCGGATGTGGCGCAAAACGGTGGGAATTGTACCGTAGTAACGGCACATGATGCGGTAACGTTCATTCAGGCTTGCACGGTGGTTCTTGTCGGTAAGCCCGTCGCTGAGATAATCAATCGTAACCGTATGGAGATTGACATTATGATCAGGATCGGAATTGCGGAGACAACGCAATGTCCATTCATAATCTGCACTGAACCTGTATTGAATATCGTATTCAGGAGCTAAGTCCCTGCGGACCATGAATGCCTGATGGCATACCAGCATCCCGTTTGCGAACGAATGGAATGTAAGCCTTTCCGGCACGGTCAAATGTCGAGGCTTTATAAATTGTCGTTCGAAATTTACTATATTTGTATCTCCGTATATTATATCGGCTCCATCAGGAGTCGCATCTGCGTAACGTTGCAATGTGTCAGGAGCATGAAAAGAATCGCCTGCATTAAGGAATAGCAAATATCTGCCTCTTGCCGCACGCAGCCCCTTGTTCATGGCATCATACAGGCCTTTGTCGGGTTCACTCTTTATTATTGAGTCCGGACAGATGTTACGAACCAATTCCACAGTATTGTCTTTCGAAGCTCCATCGATGACGAGGTGCTCGAAATCACGGAATGTCTGACGGTTCAAAGAGTCAAGCGTGGGACGAATCACTGAGGAGGCATTGTAGCAGATCGTGACTATGGTAATCAGCGGAGCCTTCGTGCGGACATCTACCTTAATTGGGGTATCAGAGGGAGTGTTTGGTTGATTATTCATGGATATTTGGTGTTTTCGGGTAAAAAATGAAAAAATCCGGTAATTAAAATAGGGTATTTTTTGTGATTTTTAAAAAAGTGATTAAATTTGCAACTGCAAAGGCAATTGTCGTTGCAAAATTAATAAAAGGTAACGGCAATAACAAACCGAGGATATAAACATTTAAAGAGAATAACAATGGCTTATGTAATTACTGACCGCTGCGTAGCCTGCGGTACCTGTATTTCGGTATGCCCGGTAGAGGCAATCTCCGAGGGCGAGATCTATCACATCGATCCTGATACTTGCATCAGCTGCGGCAGTTGCGCATCTGTATGCCCCAACGACGCAATCGAGGAGGGATAAGGACGCAAATTTGCTCCAAAGCAAAAAAATTACGGCTGTTCCAAACGGGGCAGCCGATTTTTTTGTTAAATTTGCAGTCATGAACGTATAGTGAATGATAATTACGGACATTATGCGTTGTATATAGGAATTATGGATGAAGAAAGAATTGAGGTAACAGTCAGCGTAAGTCGTGAAGAAGGCGCCAGACTTCCCGGGTATGCCACTCCGGAGGCAGCAGGCCTTGATATACATGCCTATGTGGCGGAGCCTGTGGTGCTGCATCCCGGCGAGCGTAAGTTGATACCGACGGGACTACGGTTCGCAATTCCCGAGGGATATGAGGTACAGATCCGTCCTCGCTCGGGACTCGCCCTGAAGTATGGAGTGACGGTTCTGAACACTCCAGGCACGATAGATGCCGATTACCGTGGTGATATAGGAGTGATCCTGATCAATCTGGGACAGGAGGATTTCGTAGTGAACAATGGCGACCGGATTGCCCAGATGCTGGTGGCGCCGACAATCCATGTGGTCTGGAACGAGGTGTTGGTCCTTGACGACACGGTCCGTGGAGAGGGGGCTTTCGGCCATACAGGAATCAAGGGATAGGTGCGCAACAGCAGATACATAGTCATATTGACGTTCATGACGGTGGTTGCCATCGCCATGGGCGGACGTACTGTGTCCGTGGTGAACCGTGCGGACCGGATGAAGTCGCGGAACTATTATTACGAGGGAGTCCTGCAGGATCTGGCCGGTAACGCCGATGCTGGATATGAATGTTACCGCATGGCCGCCGAACTTGATCCGAACAACCTGGATGCCCAGTATATGCTGGCGTCGCGGACCATAATGAGCCGGAATCCCGCCATGACTGATTCGGTGCAGGTAGATGGAGCGATGCAGCGGTTGCGCCGGTACGTCGACGCATATCCTGACGATATAGACGAGGGAGTGTTCTACGGTTACCTGATAGGACCGCGGGACAGCACGGGCGAGGATGTGAGGGTACTGGAACGTCTTGCCGACCGGTATCCACGCCGCAGCGAGGTATTGATATATCTCTCGCAGGCTTACCAGAACCGGGGCGAGACCGAGAAGGCGGTTGAGGTCATGGACCGTTATGAGCAGAACGAGGGTCGAAGCGCTCCGTTGACGCTGCATAAGATGAGCCTCTATCTGGAAGGTGGCGACTCGATCGGCGCAATGGACGAGGTGGACCGGCTGATCGCCAGCAATCCCAAGGAATCGAGTTATCTGATCCTGAAAGGGAATCTGTACGAGGTCCTGAACAAGCGCGACTCAGCTGCAAACATATATCAGGCTGCCGAAAGGATGGATCCCGACGCGAGCGGTCCCAAACTTGCATTGATGGAGATATATCGGGAACGTGGGGATTCCGCCGCCTACGACAACAAGGTCTACGAGGTTCTGCTGACGGAGGATCTGGACCGCGAGCAGAAAGTCGACTTACTGTCGCAATACCTGCAAAGGCTAATCGACGACAAGTCGGATACCGATCGCGGGGACTATCTGTTCTCCGTGCTGCGGTCGCAATATCCCCATGAGCCGGATGTCCTGAACCTGGCTGCCCGGTACAGTGCCGCGAAAGGGGACTTTGCCGATGCGGCCGAGCAGATAGGGTATGCCATCGACATGGACCCGAAGAATGTGGAATTCCATCAGCAACGGTTGTATTATCTGGCAAACGCGGAGAAGATAGACGAAGCCATCAAGGCTTACCATGAGGCGGAGAAACATGTGGAGATGACCGACAACATGAAACTGTACGGCGGCCTGCTGCTGCAGAACGCGGGACGCCATGACGAGGCCATGGCACTGTACCGCAGACTGGTGCATGATGTGGATTCCACGCTGGATATAAGCAGGAACATAGACTTGGCGAAGGATATCCGAAAGGACATAACGATGGATGAGTTGAATTTCCTGAGCGTCACGCTGGGTGCGATGGGGGACTGTGCCTTCAGCGCCAAGGATTCGGTGGAGGCCTTCCGGGATTACCGGAACGCGTTGGTGCTGAATCCGGACAACGCATTGGCCGCCAACAATTATGCATATTTCAGCGCCACGAACGGCGGCGATCTGGAGGAGGCCCTGAAGTACAGCGAGATGTCGCTGCGTGGACAGAACTCTGACAATCCCACATATATGGACACATACGCCTGGATACTGTATCTGATGGGGGACAACGACAAAGCCCTGGAGATGCAGGCAAAGACCATCGCGGAAATGGACAAGGCCGACCGTCAGGATCCAGAGGCCCTGATGCATTACGGAGACATGCTGATGAAGGCCGGACGTGAGGAAGAGGCCCTGGAATACTGGAACAAGGCGCTGGAACTGAACCCTGACAATGCCGATGAGATCCGGCAGAAAATAGAACAAGTAGAACAGAAGAAATGAAGTCATATATCAAGATTGTCCTGTTGATGGCGGGACTTTTACTGGCGATTCCCGCTAAGGCAGTCCTCCCGGAGGGTGAGGCAATGGACATGGTGAACAATATCCTGAACCGTTATACGCCGTGGGAGAAGGTGACGTTCAGCGGCAAACTGCGTACATCGATGGTGAAACTGCCTGTTACTCCGACCGTGAAGATATTCGCGGTCAAGGACCAATTGTTCCAGCTTTCGCTCAGTGCGCCGTTCTTAGGCGAGGTTGGACGTCTTGAGGTTACGCCGGAGTCGCTGACGGTGGTGAACAAATTCAACAAGACATATGTCCGCGAGACTATGGAGAATCTGATGGGTATCTATCCAGGCCTGATCGGAGACCTGCAGGATCTGTTCCTGGCCAGGATCGTGGTGCTGGGTCAGGGTGAATTCAGTCTTGACAATATGGATCTGATGGCTTTGATGCCAATCGAGGATGACCAGTGGATCGTGGTGCCGGAAGATTCGGAAAGCAACCTGAAATATGGTTATGTGGTTCTGCCGAGTGGCAGGACCGGGGCCATGTTCGGATACATGGAGGGCAGGCCTGAGAACGTTACGCTGACTTATGGATACGACGGAGGGATGGTGATGGACATAGAGGTTGACAAGGGGAAAGGGAAGAAATTCACCGGGAGCCTGGACTTCACCACCGTGAAATGGGGAGGCAACCGTATGGGATCCATCAATCTGGACCGCTACAGGAAAGTCAGTCTAGCGGAATTCGTAAAGAATTACAAGTGATGCGGTGTCAGGACGGCAGTACTGGATATGGCATATGCTTAAAGCGATATGGCATGAGCGTGATCAGGAGGATAGTGACGATATTGCTTGTGGCCGTTATGACGGTCGCAGGTGCGGAGGCGCAGCAGAAGGGAAAGCCCCGGAGTAATGGCGGCAGACCCAGGACCGAGAAACCAGCAGGCAGAGGCGCTAAGAAGAGCAACAGCAAGGGTAAGACATCCGGACAGAAGCAGCAGAGCAAGACGGAACTGCAGCGTCAGCAGAAGGCGACCCAGCAGGAGATAGCCGAGACAAAGCGCAAGATTCAGGAAAACGAGCGTCAGGTGAGCCGGAACCTCGCAGAACTCAACAAACTCCAGGGAGACATCGAGGTGTCCAAGGGAAAGGTGTCAGAGTCTTCGCGTCGCGTGAACGTACTGCAGGGCGAGATAACCAAACTGCAGGGACAGATCGCCACCGAGCAGAAGGAGATAACACGGCTTCGCGCTGAGTACCTGAAGGCTGTCAAGGCGGTGCGTAAACGCAAGAACAGCAATTCCGACCTGGCTTATATATTCTCCTCCAAGAGCCTGACGGATGCGGCACGCCGTATGCGTTATCTGCGAGAATTCGCGGAATGGCGCGATAAGCAGACTTCCGGCATCCAGAGCCGGATAAAGGACATGGAGGGGAAAAAACAGGCGTTATCGCAGAACAAGACCATGTACGACAAGGCTCTGGCGGTGAATGTCGCGGCACAGAAGTCGCTGGAGGCTCAGTATGGCAAGAAGGACGCCATCGTGGTTGAACTTAAGGCCAACGGGACGGCGTTACGCAGTCACCTTGCCAAGAAACAGGCAGAGGTGAACGATCTGAAGGGCCGTGTGTCGGCATTGATAGCGGCGGAGCAGGCAGCGGCCGAACGAAAGGCGGCCGAGCAACGTGCGGCCGAGCAGCGTGCCGCCGAGCAGCGTGCCGCCGAGAAACGCGCTGCCGAACAACGAGAGGCGGAACAGCGGGCGGCCCGCGAGGCTGAGCGCCAACGCCAGCAGGAACTTGCCCAGGCCCGTCAGGCGAAGGAAGACGCCGCGAGACAAGAGGATAAAAAGCCTCAAGCAAAGCCTCGGAAAGAGTCTGCAACGCAGAAGGATGAGTCTAAGCAGAAGGAACCATCCAGGAAGCAGAAGGAACAGATAAAGAAAGAACAGTCTGCCAAGCAGAAGGAGCAACCCAGGAAGGAGACGCCCAGGCGTGAGGAAAACATCCGCGAAGTAGATAACAACACATCCTATGCGGAGGCACGCAACCGCCGTCCTCGACGCGACGGAAACGCAGGGAATGTGCCTGCCGTGACCAAGGCCGAAGGCAACAAGGCAACTACCGGCAATACAGGCGGGAAGTCTTTTGCATCCATGCGGGGTTCCCTGCCTCGGCCAGTCGCCGGTGCTTTCCGGGTGACAAGTCCGTTCGGAGTCCATTCATTGCCGGATATGCCCGAGGTGAAGTTCGATAATCCGGGAATCGATGCCGAGGTCGCCAAGGGTGCGGCCGCTCAGGCGGTATATGCCGGAAGGGTGTCTGGAGTCTACCGGGTCTCTGGATTCTCCACTGTCGTGATCGTGAACCATGGCGATTACTATACGGTGTACGGGAACCTGTCTTCTGCATCCGTAAAGGTCGGAGATAATGTCAAGTCCGGTCAGACAGTCGGAACGGTGGCCGAGGGTGAGGACAGCCCCGGCCGCGGTCAGATACACTTCGAGGTCTGGAAGAACCGGGAGAAACAAGACCCAATGGCATGGATTCGATAAGGATTGTACGGTATACCCCGGATTGCAAGCGGGAATGGGATGACTTTATCGACCGGAGCCGAAACGGGACATTCCTGCTCCTACGCGATTATATGGATTACCACTGCGACCGCTTCCGCGATTGCTCATGGATGGCATATGTCAACGGCAAGCTTCGTGCTGTTATACCTGCCAACATTGATGACGAGGCGGTGCTTCATAGTCATCAGGGATTGACGTATGGAGGATGGCTCACGCCGGCCGGACATCTTGACGGAGCCGATATGTTGCGGATCTTTGAAGCATCGCTGACGGAATGGAGGCATGGAGGAATAAAGGAACTGGATTATAAGCCTGTACCGTATATCTATTGCAAGACTCCGGCGGACGAGGCAAGGTATGCATTGTTCCGGTTAGGAGCGCAACTTACCGGTTGTGGCCTGAGCACTGCCATAGACTTGCGTACAGGAGTGGAATTCAACCAGATGCAGCGCCGTCATCTCCGTAAGGCATCAGAAATGCCAATAACGATTAATGAAGAGACGGATGTTGAGCCCTTTATGGCGTTGCTGACGGACTGCCTTCAGGAACGGCATGGCGTCATGCCGGTTCATACCTGTGGAGAGATGCGGATGCTTCGTGAACGGTTTCCGGAGAATATAAGGATATTTGTGCTGAGACTCGGAGATGATGCGACCCCACAGGCGGGAGTATGTATGTACGATACCGGCCTTGTGGCGCATGCGCAGTATATCGCCACGACTTCCACGGCGCGTGGGTCAAACCTGCTGACTCCATTGTTCAGCCATTTGATATGCGAAGTGTTCCGTGAGCGTAGGTATTTTGATTTCGGAATATCAACGGAAGACAACGGCCATTATCTGAACGAAGGTCTGCTGAGGCAGAAGACGTCATATGGAGGGTCAGGAGTGGTCTACGAGCGTTTCCGGCTTAAAGTCTGACGAACGCGCCACGGAACAGATGATACAGGGTTGGAAGGAATTTCCCTCCCTTTTTCGTGTTACGCCATGCCTTCAAAGGAATCCTCAACACCCATGATTTGGGGTATTCCAATCGAATTATTTTTCCACAAGCAGTTGCCACATTTGGTGGCATTGCTCGGTCTCCTGTTGTAGGATGGTCATGGGTGCAGATGGTTATCGGGAAGAAACGGCAATGCAGGTTGGCTTTTATGGCATCATAAAGAAATTTCTCGTCTTCACCTGAAATAAAGATCGGAGCTCCGAAACGATGATCAAAATTGATATAATCCAAAACTCTGCGTCTAAAGGCCATTTCGAATGTCGTTGCATAAAACCCTTTAGGTAACGGAAAAGAAAGCCTACACTCATTAGTCGGATAAGGCTTTGGGGAACCAATATAACGAAAACTTGCCAGATCTACTTCTGGATTGGCGTTGAATGTGTCAATGACAGCTTGCAGTTGATCTGAAGTGTATATCAGGTCATCATCAGAATTCAGGATAATATCGGCATTACAATGATTGCAGGCGTTTACACGGTTTGCTCCTACACCTGGTTCATTGGTGAAGCATACGAAAACGTCATTTCTACTCTTCAGGGAATCCGGAATGATGGGATTAGGCCCGGCAAGTTGCCAGGAGATGACATATCGCACTCCGGGTACACGGGGCAGGTTCATGGCGGCGACCCTGAGTATGCCTTCAGGTTGCCATGTCGCGATTGCTACGTCCAGTTTGTTTGCCATGGTGCAAAAGTAATAAAAAAAATCGGGGCGTCCAAACGGACGTCCCGAAAGTGTGGATTGCAGTGGCGGGATTACTCGGCCTTGCCGTCGCTTCCCAGCACGTTGAGGATCTTGTGCTTGTACAGTTTCTCCATTTCGTCGCGGGCCGGTCCCAGATACTTGCGGGGATCGAACTCGGCGGGCTTTGTCCAGAGGGTCTTGCGGACAGCGGCGGTCATGGCCAGACGGGAGTCGGAGTCGATGTTGATCTTGCAGACATCCATCTTGGCAGCCTTGCGGAGTTCCTCCTCGGGGATACCGATGGCATCGGGCAGTTTGCCGCCATACTCGTTGATCATGTCGACATACTCCTGCGGAACGCTGGAGGAACCGTGGAGCACGATGGGGAAGTCGGGCAGTTTGGCCTCAACAGCCTCAAGCACGTTGAATGCCAGCGGCGGGGGAACCAGACGGCCGGTCTTCGGGTCACGGGTGCACTGCTCGGGTGTGAACTTGTATGCGCCGTGGCTTGTGCCGATGGAGATGGCCAGCGAGTCAACGCCTGTGCGTGTGACGAAATCGATGACTTCTTCGGGATCGGTGTAGGTGTGGTGGTCGGAGGAAACCTCGTCCTCCACACCGGCCAGCACGCCCAGCTCACCCTCGACGGTCACGTCGTACTGATGCGCATAGTCGCAGACTTTCTTAGTCAGGGCCACGTTCTCCTCGTAGGGCAGATGGCTGCCGTCGATCATGACGCTTGAGAAACCGTTCTCGATGCAGTCCTTGCAGAGCTCGAAGCTGTCACCGTGGTCCAGGTGCAGGACAATCTGGGGATGCTCCCAGCCCAGCGACTTGGCGTATGCTACGGCACCCTGGGCCATGTAGCGGAGCAGGATGGGGTTGGCGTAGTTGCGGGCACCCTTCGATACCTGAAGGATGACGGGCGACTTTGTCTCGGCTGCGGCCTTGATGATGGCCTGCAGCTGCTCCATGTTGTTGAAGTTGAATGCCGGGATGGCGTAGCCTCCGTGTACAGCCTTGGCAAACATCTCGCGGGTGTTTACAAGACCTAAGCTTTTATAGTCTACCATGATTGTTTGTTTGGGTTAATTGGTATGTATCTGTTCTGTTTTCTGATAACAAGTGAAATGTATGCTTGTTATCGCCTTTGGCCTGTATATGTTTAAACTTGTCGGGACCGGAGTTTGTTCAACGGTCCGTTTCAGACTGCAAATATAGAAAAATTTCTGCAATTGGCCAAATGTTATCGCCACAGATGATACGCTCCGCGTCCCCCCAGGCGCGTATAGAGGTAAATCATCCTTAGAAGCAACTTCCGCGGGGCGTCGCAGCAGGTCCGCCGCAACGTTTTTCTCAGCAGTTCCTTCCCTAATTCAGGATGTCCCTCGCGGGTATAGCTTGCCGCAAGGTTCACGCGTCGATAGTCCAGCATCTCGACAAACTCCTTGTTGTCCGGCATATAGGTCTGCACCATGTCGATGATGGCTTCCCATTGACCTGCTTTTGCGCTGAACGAGGTGCCGGTGATGGATTCTTCCTGACTGTAGACTATGGCGCCGATACGGTCAAGGCATTTCACCCGAGGTTTCTGGAATAGTAAGCGGAAACCTACCTCCCAGTCGTCCCACACTCGTACAGAAGTGTTCCAGCCTCCGGCACGAATTACCAGTGCCGTCCGCGCCATATAGGACAATGTACTCAACATCCCGTTGTACATATGACAGCGTAGAACGTCCTTAGGTCTGTATGGAGAGACAGTGCGGGTTCCGTCCAATCCGTTCAATTCCCTTTTCCAGCATATCATGTCCGCATCATGTGTCGTTGGCAGTGTGTGAACCAATATGTCAGGAGCCATGACGTCATCTGAATCGAAAAAGAGCACCCATTCCGTCTCGACGTGTTCCAGTCCGGTCTGGCGGGCGCGCGCGGCTCCGGGTCGAGTCTCTGACAATACACTAACGTCAAGGTCGGATAGATGCGCGTCGGCCCATAGCCGCGCCACCTCCAGACTTCCGTCCGAGGAATTGTTGTCTACGACAATCACCGACAACGGACGTACGGTCTGGGCCGCTATGGAATCCAGACAGCGCGTCAGCAATCCGGCCCGGTTGTACACAGGAACCACGACCGTTATCCCGGAATTACGGAATTGCGTAGGCATTCTTTGGTCAATTCTTTGCTTTTCACTACCTTTGTAACGGAATTTGACAGCATATGAATATAAAAGCCAGCATAATAATCATCACCTACAATCAGGAGGACACCATCGGGAAGGCCATTGAAAGCGTTTTGGCCCAGCGGTATGCGTGGCCTTGCCAGGTGGTTGTGGGTGATGACGCATCCACAGACGGCACGCGTGCCGTCTGCGAGGAGTATGCTGCCAGGTACCCCGACAAGGTACTCCTGATGCCCGCCGCGCCAAACAAGGGAATAGTCGGAAACTATTTCGACTGCCTTGAGGCTTGCCAAGGACAATATGTGGCGGACTGTGCCGGCGATGACTTCTGGTGCGACCGGGACCGCTTGCAGATTCAGACGGACTACCTTGACAGTCACCCTCAGGATGTGGCGGTGATAAGCGACTGGGAGATCGAGACAGGCGGACGCGTGACAAATACCCGTGATAATGAGGATTATGCCCGGTTCCGCAGGCATATGCAGGGAAAGGACATGATGATGGCGGCGCTGGACAGCCAGAGTATCTTCCCCTTGCTTTCGGCCATGCTGTACCGACGGGAACCTGTACGGCAGATGCTGTGCGCGGATCCACGACAGATTAGAAGGGACGAATGGCGCTGCGAGGACCTTCCGTTGGTCACGGCCCTTGGCTCTCTGGGAAATATCGGGTATGTGCCGGTGACTGCCAGTCGGTATTCGGTGAATGGGGGAGGCGTGAGCAACACCTCCGATTCCGGTCGGCTGTATGATTTCTATTCCCGGGCATGCGGGTGTGTGCTGGATTTATGTGAGATATATGGCATAGGGCAGAAGGAAATATCTACGGCCTTGGACTGCAGGCTGAAATATTTAGGCAACCTGGCGTTGGAGGCCGGTGATGATGGCAGGGCTCAGGATTTCCGTACACTCTGCAGACGAGTGGAACCACTTGGTGTCAAGCCGAGGATCTACTCCATGATGCTCCGGTCGCCGGCTGGCAGAAAGTTTTTGCGAACTATCAAGAGTATAGATTTGTAATTGTGGTGAGGGATTGCTAAATTTGTAACTTGAAATTGACGATAGATGAAGATATTGAATTCCCAAAGCATACACGAGGTAGACGTGGCGACGTGTGAAGAACAGAAAATCAGCTCGATAGACCTTATGGAACGCGCCGCGGGGCAGGTAAGCGTCGAACTGGTCTCGCGGTTTTTGCCGAGCCAGCGGTTCGTGGTGCTGGCGGGACCCGGGAACAATGGAGGTGACGCGCTGGCGGTGGCCCGGATGCTGATGGAGCAAGGCTACCGGCGTGTGGAGGTGTTTCTGTTCAACGTCACCGGAAAGCTGAGCCATGACTGTGACGAGGAACGCAAGAAGCTCATAATGATCGACGGGGTTGACTATACGGAGGTCAGCCGGGAGTTCACCCCCCCTTACCTCAGTTCCGAAGACGTTGTGATCGACGGTCTTTTCGGCTCCGGCTTGAAGCAGCCGCTGCAGGGTGGTTTCGTCGCTGTGGCACGTTATGTCAACGAGTCGGGAGCGTTTGTGGTGTCGATCGACCTCCCTTCCGGACTGTTCGGCGAATGGAACGAGCAGGTAAGTTCGCGGGATGTGGTTCACGCCAATGTCACGCTGGCGTTCCAGCTCCCCAGGCTCTCCTTCTTCTTCCGTGAGAACGTACCGGTGCTGGGAGAATGGCATCTGCTGGACATCGATCTGGACTACAAGGCGATAAAGGATCAGAAAACCGATTTTTACGTCATCGACGAGCGTAATGTGGCGCCATTGCTCCACGAGCGCGATCCGTTCAGCGGGAAGCGAGACTATGGCTCGACGCTGCTGTTCGCCGGAAGCTACGGGATGATGGGTGCCGCAGTGATGTGCGCCAAGGCTGTTCTCCACTCGGGAGGCGGCTTGGTGACGGTACACTCTGCCCATTGCGGTATGCCGATTGTACAGACGGCATTCCCGGAGGCTATGTTCGAGCCCGACCGCAACGAGCATTTCATCACCGACATGAAGATCCACCACAACCACCAGGCCGTGGCTGTAGGCCCTGGAATAGGTACGCAGGACACCACGATCGAGGCTTTGCAGGACCTGCTGCAGCATGCCACGATGCCGATGGTGCTCGACGCTGACGCGTTGAACTGCATATCCATCCGTCCCGCGTTGCTGACATTCGTGCCGGCTAAGACGATTCTGACCCCGCATGTCGGGGAATTCGACCGTATGTTCGGCGAGCACCATACTGACGAGGCCCGGTTGAAGACCGCCATAGAGATGGCGCGCCAATACAATCTGATCATCGTGTTGAAGGGACACTACACGGCCGTGGTGCGTCCCACAGGGCGCGTCTATTTCAACTGCACGGGCAATCCCGGAATGGCCACGGCAGGTGCCGGTGATGTCCTGACAGGCGTGATCGCGGCGTTCCTGAGCCAGGGTTATAATCCGGAATACGCCGCCCTGCTGGGGGTGTACATCCACGGCCGCGCCGGAGACATGGCGGCGGCCGAGCTTGGAGAGTTCGGCATGACGGCTTCCGACATAATCGGTTACACAGGACGTGTGATCCGGGATATTCTTGAATCACGAAAATAAGTGTTGACATGAATAAGATAACTATATGTGTGCTGTTGACGGCCGCTGTGTTCGGCGCCTCGGCACAGCAGACGCGGATCCTGACCGCGGACAAGCATAACGAGTACGGTCTGGTGTACACGCTGCCCAATACGGCGTTGAGCATAGAGGTGACGGCCCAGCGCACGCTGGAACTGGCAGGACCTTACTGGCAGTACGCCAAGAAATACATGGGGACCGACAACGTGATCCGCGAGGATGCCGAGAAATGGGAGATACTCAGGGTCAAGGTGACACCTTACGGGGAGGCTGACCGCGAGACCCAGTACCTGATGCAGCTCAAGCCGGGCGCCATGACCTACATCGCGGTCGGTGATGACGACATGCTCCTGGCCATCAACAAGGAGGTGGAGGCTGATGCCGCACCGTCCGTACAGGTGGCCGGGCAGTTGCGCGAGCGCCCCGACATCAGGGAGTATCTTCAGTATGTTGACGAGGACTTTGTGTCGTCGCAGTCATCGGCCAAGCAGGCCCAGAACCTGGCCGCCAACATGATGGAGGTGCGCGATGCCAAGGTGTCGCTGACCCGCGGCACTGCCGAGACGATGCCCGCCGACGGCCAGCAGCTTAAACTGATGCTGGCTTCGCTGCGCCACCAGGAGGAGGCTTTCGGCGCGGCTTTCGTCGGAATGGTGCAGCGCGACACCCTGACGCGTGTGTACACATATGTCCCCGGCGAGGAGGATAAGGCCATATTGTTCCGTATGAGCGATTTCGCCGGATTCGTCGATGCCGATGACTACTCGGGCGATCCGGTATATGTCAATGTCACCGATGTGAAGAACGCGGAACTCCCCGTCGCTCCCAACGGCGATGTCAAGAAACTGCCTAAGGACGCCGTTATGTACTGCATCCCGGGCACGGCCAACGTATCGCTGACCTACAAGGGCCGGACGCTGTGGAAGGGAACCGAGGAAATCGCACAGTACGGCGTGGAGTTCGGCCTGCAGCCATCGTTGTTCTCCGACAAGAAGGCAAGGTCGTATGCCGTTTTCGACACGGCGACGGGAGCCCTCAGGGAGATAGGGGAAACATCCGAGGAGTGACATGCCTGCTACATTCCTGACATTGGCGCAGTACCAGCGGATGGTTGGCAATACCATCCGCATGAATCCCGACCTGCAGGGCGCCTGGGTCATGGCCGAGCTGAGCGATGTGCGTGTGGCCGGAGGCCATTGCTACATGGAGCTCGTGGAGAAGGATGACCGAGGAGGCATGCGTGCCAAGATGCGTGCCATGATATGGCGGGGCACGTTCGAGCCTTTGCGCCGCAGGTTCCTGTCAGCCACGGACCGCGACATCCAGAGCGGCTTGAAGGTGCTGGTGTACGGCTCGTGCAGCCATCATGAGCTTTACGGCCTGAGTTTCGTCATTAGCGATATCGACCCGAGCTATACATTGGGCGATATGGAGCGCCTGAGGCGCGAGATACTGGCACGTCTCGCCAAAGAGGGTCTTATGGACCTGAACAAGCGGTTGCCGGTGCCGGTGACACCGCAGCGTATCGCGGTTGTGTCGGCCCAGGGTGCGGCCGGTTACGGGGACTTCATGAATCAGCTTGCTGTCAATCCGCAGGGTTACAAGGTATATCCATTGCTGTTCCCGGCCGTGATGCAGGGCGACCGCACCGTTCCTACGGTGTTGGCTGCATTGGAATGGGTGGAGCGTTTCAGGCAGTTCTTCGACTGCGTGGTGATAATCCGCGGAGGAGGGTCGACCACAGATCTGAATTCATTCGACAGCTATGATCTGGCGGCGCGCATATGCCGCTTTCCCTTGCCGGTAGTGGTGGGCATCGGTCATGAACGGGACCGCACGGTGCTTGACGAGCTGGCGTGTGTCCGTTGCAAGACACCCACGGCGTGTGCGGCATGGATACTGGGTCGGCTTGACCAGGCGTATTCCCAGGTTATCGATGACTGCACGCGGATCGGGCGGTATGTGGCCGATGCGTTGCGGGGCGAGCGTCTGCGGCTTGGCCAGACCGAGGGCGCGTTGCCTGGAATAGTGGCGCGTCGCACCATGCAGGCGTGGATGGACCTGCAACGCAAGTCTTCGCGGATAGCGGGTGCGTTGCAGGGCAAGACTGCCAACGGACGCATGCGTATCGAACTCCTGGCCAACCGAATGGCTAATGCAGCCGCGACCGTGGTGCGCGATGGACAGGCTCTGACGGAACGCCTGGAAGGAATGCTGAGGGTGCTGAGCCCTGAGAACACATTGAGGCGTGGCTACAGCATAACGCGCGTGAACGGCCATGCCGTAAGTTCCACTGAAGGACTGAAGCCAGGTGATGTGATCGAGACCACGTTGCTCAATGGCTCGGTCACTTCGACAATTGACGAAATTAACAAGTAGATCCATATACAAAATGGAAGATAACAAGGAAATGAAATACAGTCAGGCCGTAGCCGAGCTCGAGGCCATCGTGGCAAAGATGGAATCGAACCAGTGCGACATCGACAGCCTGTCCCAGTACACCACAAGGGCACTGGAACTGTTGAAATTCTGTAAGGAACGTCTGTTCAAGGTCGATGAGGAAGTGGCCAGATGCCTGGAGGCATTGAAGGACACGATGGAAGGCCAATAGAAGACGATATAAGATGATTAAGGACATAAAGGAGATAGCGAGGGTTCTGGGACTGCCGGAGCCTTCGGAATGTTCACGGATCGACACCTTGCTGACGGACTCCCGTGAACTTGAGGATCCCGCCGGCACCCTGTTTTTTGCAATAGCCACCCGAGGCAACGACGGACATCGATATGTGGGGGATCTTTACAGGCGTGGCGTGCGTGATTTTGTGGTGACCAGGATTCCAGAAGGAATGGAGAATGTCAGGGACGCCAATTTCCTGGTGGTTCCGGATGTGGTCCGTGCGCTGCAACGCATGGCGCGGCGCAGTAAGGATTTCGGCGGATATCTGCTGGCCATCACAGGATCGCGCGGCAAGACCACGCTCAAGGAATGGATCTACCAGTTGATGGAGCCTCTGGGCAACATCTCGCGCAGTCCGCGCAGCTACAACTCACAGACAGGCGTTCCGCTGTCAATGTGGGGACTTGACGGGAACGCCCGGCTGGGGATAATCGAGGCCGGCGTATCACGCAAGGGAGAGATGGCGGCGTTGGCTGAGACAATACGCCCGGATGCCGTAATAATCACTAACATCGGAGAAGCGCATAGCGACGGATTTGCCGATGATGAGGAGAAGGCAGCCCAGAAGGCTCTGTTGGCGTCGATGCCGGAAACGAAGACCGTGATATGCTGCCGCGATTACAAGTTGATAACCGATGCGCTGGCCAAGGTGGCTCCGGAAGCTCGGGTCATGACCTGGTCTTATGCTGATCCGCGGGCTGATGTGTTCCTTTGTAAGGAAGAGGTAAGCGACGTAGAGGCTGTGCTGACGTATTCATATCGGGAAGAAAGGCATTCCTTCACTGCGCCGCTCGGTTCTGACTCTGATTTCGAGAATGCCGCCAACGCGCTGACGTTCATGTTGGAGCGTGGCATCGCGCCTGAGGTGATAGCCGAGAGGTTCAGGGAACTGCACCGGCTTGGCACACGCCTGAACGTAAGTGACGGCGTGAATGGATGCGCTCTGATTCATGACCAGTACACATCGGACTTCTCGTCGTTGCGCCCTGCGCTGCATTTCGCCCGTCGGCGTCAGACGCCGGGGAACGGCCTGACACTGATCCTGAGCGACTTGCATCATGAGACGACGGATGCCGACACCCTCTATGCCAGGATAGCGGAACTGGTGCGTCATGCCGGAGTGTCGAGGTTTATCGGCGTCGGTCCGCAGCTGTGCGCCCATCGTGCGTCTTTTACCGGTGACGCACGTTTCTATGAGAATGTCGAGGCGATGCTGTCCGACCTGTCCGCATCCGATTTCAACAACGAGACGATACTGCTGAAAGGTTCGCCTGAGGCCCGTTTCGACGAGGTGGAGGAGATGCTTGAGGCTCGCCGCCATGAGACTGTCCTTGAAGTGAATCTCGACGCGCTTGTGTCTAATTTCAACCGTTACCGAAGGATGATGCCTAAGGGAACGGGAATCGTCTGCATGGTCAAGGCTTCAGGTTACGGTGCCGGCAGTTATGAGATTGCCAAGACACTGCAGGATGCCGGAGCGGCCTATCTGGCAGTCGCGGTCCTGGACGAGGGCGTGGAGCTTCGTGACAAGGGCATCACCATGCCGATCATGGTGATGAATCCCCGTGTGGCCAATTACAAGGCTATGTTCGCCAACCGGCTGGAGCCTGAGATCTACTCCAAGACAATGCTGGAGGATGTGATACGCGAGGCACGCAAGAACGGCGTCAGGAACTACCCCATCCACATCAAACTGGATACAGGAATGCACCGCACGGGATTCTGGGGCGAGGAACTTCCGGAACTGATGGCCGTCATCAACGCATCGGAGCAGGTGAGCGTGCGCAGTGTGTTCTCGCACCTCTGCACTGCGGACTGCCTTGATCAGAATGAATATACCGAACTGCAGTTGAGGCGTTTCCATGACTGGTCGCAGTATATAGTGGACCATTCTGACCATAAGGTGCTGCGTCATGTGCTGAATACGGCTGGAATGCGCCGGTATCCGGAACACCATTACGACATGGCGCGTCTCGGCATTGGCCTGTATGGAGTGAGTCCCGTGGATATCCCCGGCGACAAGCCGTTGGCTGTTGTGTCGACGCTGCGGTCGGTGATCATCGCCGTACGGGAGTTGAAGTCCGGCGAGACCGTGGGTTACGGACGCCGTGGGGTGCTGGAACGGGACTCAAGGATTGCTACGGTGTCGATTGGATACGCCGACGGCATGAACCGTCATTTCGGTCGCGGAGCCGTCAAGGTGGTGGTGAACGGCCATGAGGCTCCTACCATAGGGAATATCTGTATGGACGCCTGCATGATCGATGTGACCGGAATCGATTGCAGGCCAGGTGACGCTGTCGAGATTTTCGGACGTCATGCGCCGGTGGAGCGGCTTGCCGAGGTGCTCGACACCATCCCGTACGAGATCCTCACCTCGGTGTCGCCCCGCGTCAAGCGGATCTACTACCGGGAGTGACCGGGGATTTAAGCAATGCAATCGGGCGGAATCGGCGCAGGCTGGTTCCGCCTGGGTTTTTCTTAGTGGGAGCGGTGGGAGCGGTGGGAGCGGTGGGAGGAGTGGGAGGAGTGGGAAAGGCGGGTACCCCTATAAATAAAAAAACAGACGCATATCACTATGCATCTGATTTCCGACTAATCTCAAATCACTTTGAAATTTCGCCGTGGGTCCTAATTCTAAAATAACTATTAATCCATAACTTTACTAATGCAACAATAAATTGTCAATGAAACGATATCTTTCACTGGACTCACGTCCAACACTAACGCTTTAAAAGTATGATATTCCCGGAAACGTCTTCCGACATTCGACCGGGAGGAAAAGTCATGTCTGTCGAGGATTGTGTCCTCTGCGTTCTTCTCTCAGAACTGGTGCAAAATTAGTTAACATTTTTGACCTGTACAAATATAATGCGGGCAATTTTTAACACTTGCATCGCATAATTTTATTTATTATGTTAAAATTGTTAAAAATTGGTCAAAACGGCATATTTGTTGTCAAAATGTGATGCGGTTCTAAGGCCGTTTAGGCATCGTTCCTTAAATTTTCGCGCCGCTGGGGTCGCATGCTTGGAACAGATTTCGCAAGTTGAGTAGGGAGCAGCCAAACGGCTGTGACCGACGAAACTTGGCGGAAGATGCCCAAGCATGCGAGACTAAGGTAACTTCAATACCATGGGCAGAGGTTTCAAGATCGCTGGGTGGTTCGTTTTAACATTTCGACGGAACAGGGGTACACTTTTCAGGCGTGAGACTCGTTCAGAAGGCAAAGAAATTAACATCTGGATTGAACGAGGCTGTCTGGCAACTGCCGTCTGACTTAAGCTCAGACCAATCGCGCGCACTTCTTGAAGAATATCCTCCTCCCGGAGCAAAGCTCCGAAAATATTCGGCTGTATCCGTGCTGAACGCCATTCTATATCTGATAAAGACAGGCTGCCGGTGGAGAATGCTGCCACCTCACTATCCGAAATGGAGAACAGTGTACAACCACTTCCGCCCGTGGTCGGACCGGGGATGGTTTCAGAGCACGTTGCTCATGCTGGTCAGAAGAAGACGCAAGGCAATCGGGAGAAACGAATCTCCATCCGTGGGGATCATTGACTCGCAAAGCATACGTCAGGTGTTGCCCCAGTCTGAAAAAGGAGTCGACGGCTACAAGTGTGTCAAAGGAATCAAGAGACATATTGTGACCGACAGCCTGGGTCATCCGCTGACGGTGGTTGTCACAAGGGCTAATGTCAGCGATGCAAGGAGCGTGTACCCCGTGGTTTTCAAGGCAATGGAGAAAATCCGGTCAATAACCCTCTTCAAAGCGGACAAAGGATATCGAGGTGCCATGGAACATGCGCTTCCCCAGGTTTCAAAGGTTGAATTGCAATGTGTGAAATCCAATTTCGGCAAGTCGGAATTCATTCCCCTGGAAGGAAGATGGGTGGTGGAGCGTACATTCTCCTGGCTCGGAGGCAGGCTCCGAATCAATTGCAATTATGAGCAGTATCTGCGGACCTCAGAGCAAATGACCACTGCTGCCTGCGTGGCCTTCATGCTCCGTTATTTCTAAATCACTCTAATGTAAGCCGGCCGGCCGTGTTGTCCGCTTTCATATATTTCGGGAGCGGACAGTTCCTTGTCGTGTCTGCTTCCCATTATAGCCGCCAGGCTCTTTGAAGTTACCTTTGTCCGGCGTCTGGCCGGTTAATTTTGCCGTTCTCTTCGGTTACAGCCGTTAGGCTGCGCCCTCAGAGACCGACAAAATTTCCTCGGCCACACGCCGCCCCAGCGACGTGAAAATTTAAGGAACGATGCCTTAGATGGCGTTGTACTCCCTGATTGCCTCGTCGATCCAGGGAATCCGCAGGTCGCAAGGCATGTTGGCGGAGCGTTCGATGGCTACCGGGACAACCGATACCATGCCATGATCCAGAGCCCATTCGTCCGTGTGGTCGTTGTCGGGCTCAAGATTCTCGAACACGCCGGTCAGCCAGTAGAAGGGGCGTCCGTGGGGGTCGGTGTACTCCTTGTATTCATCGTTCCAATGTCCCTTGCATGGCACGCACAGGCGCATATCGGACGGTGTGCCGCAGATGTTCGGCACGTTCACGTTCAGGCAGACGCCTTCCGGCAGCCCTCTTTCCAGCATATGGCGTGTCAGGATGTCGATGACCTTCAGGCATGGGGTGAAGTCGGCCTGCATGGAATGGTCGGTCAGTGAGAATCCGACCGACGGGATTCCGAAGGCGCAGCCTTCCATCGTGGCTCCCATGGTGCCGGAGTACAGGACATTTATGGCGGAGTTCGAGCCGTGGTTTATGCCGGCGACAACCAGGTCCGGACGCCGGTCCAGGATGTGGTGCATGGCCAGTTTGACGCAATCCACGGGCGTACCGGAAACCGAGTACATCTTCGCGCCGTTGTAGTCAGGATGCCGGGTCACGCGCAACGGGCCGGTCACAGTGATTGCCATGGATTGTCCCGAGCGCGGCTCGTCAGGGCAGACGGCCACTATATCGCCGAACGGCAGCAGCCGGTCAATCAGGACATGGGCACCGTTAGCCAGGTAGCCGTCGTCGTTTGTCACAAGTATCAGGGGTCTATTATCCATTGTTTTGTAGTTTCTATGTCTGTTAAACGGTTAAAAGGGGAGGGAGGTTTTACGTCTCAGGTAACGGGCCACGATTGCGGACTTTCCGGCTCCCGGCAGCGATGTCAGGATGTCGCGGTCCGGAAAACCGGAGTATTCCTTACGCATCTTGCGGAAATCATTATGGGCCTTCAGCACGGCGCGGGCGTTGGGAAAATCAAGCTTCAGCAGGAACATGCCCCATGCCAACGTGTCGGCCAGGCGGCGCTTCAGCAGCATCCTGCGGCCTCCCTGACGCGTCATGTTCTTGTGGATCAGAAGCAGGTTGTTGCGGAAATTCAGATAGGTCTTTCTCGGATTCCCCTGGTTGAGGCTCGCGCCACCCATGTGGTAGACAAGTGAGTCCGTGATGGCGCAGCATCTGTATCCGGCGCTCCATATGCGCGCGCAGAGGTCTATTTCCTCCATATGGGCGAAGAATCCTGCGTCAAGGCCTCCGAGGCGGAGGTACAGCTCGCGTGGCACCGTCAGGCATGCGCCCGATGCCCATGCCACCTGGATGGGATCGCCGTCGTACTGTCCCCTGTCTTCCTCTACAACGTCGAAGAGGCGTCCACGGCAGTAAGGGTAGCCCAGGTTGTCGAGCGCCCCTCCGGCTGCTCCGGCATATTCAAAGTATTCCCGGTGATGGAAACTCCTGATTTTCGGCTGCACGGCTCCGACGTCCTGATGTCTTTCCATAAACTCCAATATCGGTCGCCACCACCCTGGAGTGGTCTCGACGTCGCTGTTAAGCAACGTGACGTAAGGATACTCGCACCGGGCGATGGCGCGGTTGTAACCTTCGGCAAATCCGTAATTACGGTCGAATGCCACTAATCTCACTTCGGGACAGTGCCGACGTACCCATTCCACCGAGCCGTCGTCCGATCCGTTGTCGGCCACGATCAGGTCGCATTCCTCGCAGACGGTGTCGCGGCTCACGCCCGGCAGCAACCGCTGCAACAGTTTCAGGCCGTTCCAGTTCAATATGATTACACCTAGTTTCTTCATTGGTTCGGGACTATGTTATCGGTATCAAGGGTTATCCTGGTCACGGTGTTGGGCAGGGACCCGTCGAACGGAGCCTGTACCCGTATGTAGTTGTCGGTGAATCCCTGGATCATTCCGTCGTGGTCGGTATGCTCCCACAGTACCGAAGTGGTCCGTCCCTTCTGGCCGCGCAGGAATTCCAGGAGCTTGCGGTCTGAAATCTCGATCAGTTTCGCCACACGTTCATGGCGTATGCGTGGTTCCACCGGGTCGGGAAGATGGAGGGCTGCGGTTCCGGGGCGTTCGGAGTATGGGAACACATGCAGACGGGTCACGGGCAATGACTCGATGAATTCCCTGGCTTTCAGCCATTCCTCGGGAGTCTCGCCGCGGGCTCCGGCTATCACGTCCACTCCGATGAACGCATGAGGCATGACGCGTTTGATGTGCTCGATGCGTTCGCGGAACAGGTCCGTTCCGTAACGTCGGTTCATCTTCTTCAGCACATTGTCCGAGCCGGACTGCAACGGGATGTGGAAGTGCGGCATAAACGCTCTGGATTGGGCGACCCAGTCTATGATTTCGTCGGTCAGCAGGTTCGGCTCAATCGAGGAGATCCGGTAACGCTCCACTCCCGCCACACGGTCCAGTTCCTTCAGCAGGCTGAAGAACGACTGGCCGTTGTCGTTGCCGAACTCGCCTATGTTTACGCCGGTGATTACAATCTCCTTTGCGCCCTGGCCTGCGGCATCCTCAACGCGGCGCACCAGGTCGGGTATCTGTCCGGACCGCGAGCGTCCTCGGGCGTACGGGATGGTGCAATATGTGCAGAAGTAGTCGCAGCCGTCCTGGATCTTAAGGAACCATCTGGTTCGGTCGCCCCGTTCGCATGACGGAGAGAACGTCTGGATCTGGCGCGAGGGTGTCACGGCCACCGCCGGACTGTGGTCCGCCAGCCAGCGGTCCACGAACTCGGCGGCGCGCAGTTTCTCGCCGGAGCCAAGCACAAGCGCCACTCCGGGTAGCGCCGCGACTTCGGCGGGTTTCAGCTGGGCGTAGCAGCCGGTCACGACGATCGCGGCATCGGGATACCGGCGTCCCAGGTGCCGGATCAGGGTCCGTCCCTTCTTGTCGGCGGTCTCGGTGACGCTGCAGGTGTTCACCACTATGATGTCCGGAGACACCCCTTCGGGAGCCGCCGTGATGCCGCAGCCACGCAGGGCCCGTCCTATCGCCGACGTCTCCGAAAAGTTCAGTTTGCACCCCAATGTATGGTAGGATGCCGTTAAATTTTGATGAATTGAACTCATTTCAAATGCAAAATTAACAAAAAAGTATGTAAATACTTGACAAAGGGGGTGCTAATTTATTAATTTTGCAACTGAAACCTGAAAACCGCTCTGTCTGGTGGCATACGGACCGGGGCAAACGATAATGAAGAACAAGAACAAGGAGATCAAGATATCGTTCTGGGCATCGCATTTCACCACCATCATGACCGTGACGCTGGTGCTGGTGCTTGGCGGCATAATAGCCATGGTATGGCTCGGAGCCCGGAACGAGACCATGCGGCTCAAGGAGCGACTTGAGCTGTGCGTGATACTTGCGGACAGCATCCCCGACAGCCAGGGACAGGTGCTGGCCGCCGAGATACAGCGTCAGCCTTACGCCGGGACGGTGCGGTTCACCAGCCGCGACCAGGCGTTGAAGGACTGGACCGCCGATACCGGCGAGGACCTGCAGGAACTGTTCGGGGTGAACCCGCTCAGTCCCGAGGTGACGTTTACTCTGAAATCGGAATATAGTTCCAAGGAAAACATAGCGGGAATCAGGCAGGCGCTTGAGAAGGCCAAGGGTGTGGAGAGCGTCTCCAGCCCCGATGACGAGATGGTGGACGCCATGAACCGCAATCTGGCCCGCGTCACCGTGATATTGGGAATCGTGGCTGCCATAATGCTGCTCATAGCCTGCGTGCTGATCAACAATACGGTCCATCTGGCCATCTATTCGCGGCGGTTCACCATCCACACCATGCAGCTGGTGGGCGCCACCCGTGGATTCATCCGTCGACCCATAGTGCTGAGCAACATGCTGTGCGGACTGATCGCCGGGTTGCTGGCGTCGGGCATGTGCGCGTTGGCGGTGCTGGGCGCGCGCCATGCCGGTATCACCGATACGGCGACTTATCTGCCGTGGTGTATGTTCTGGATGGTATGCGTGGGTATGGTGGTGACGGGCGTGTTGATCTGCTGCGTGTCGTCACTGGTATCCGCCACGCATTATCTACATAAGGATTATGACGAGTTGTTCCGGTGACGGACTGACATTGGATAATTAATTGAGAATCATAATGACAAGAAATAAACCAGAGAAGGGCGTGGGGCCTGTGGGTGAGCTGAACCGAGAGCGTGCCTCGCAACGCCCATTCACAAAGACGAATTTCTGGATGATGGGAGGCTGCCTGGCCCTGATAGTGATCGGGTTCCTGTTGATGAGCGGTGGCGGCAGTTCCGATCCCAATGTGTTCAACCCCGACGTGTTCAGCACACGCCGCATCGTGGTGGGGCCGACACTGGCCTTCCTGGGATTCCTGTTGATGGCTTTCGCCATAATCTGGACGCCCGGGAAGAAAAAGATGGAACCCGAGTCTGGAATTAAAAACGAAGAGAAGTGATGGAATGGCTTGACGCACTGATATTAGGAATAGTACAGGGCCTTACGGAATATCTGCCTGTCAGCAGCAGCGGTCACCTGGAGATATTCAAGGAGATTCTGGGAATCGACCTGCCTGCGGACGAGAACCTGCAGTTCGATGTCATAGTGCATGCCGCTACGGTATGCTCCACAATCGTGGTGCTGTGGCCTATGTTCCGCGACCTGTGCAAGAGTTTCTTCACGTTCAAGCGTGACGATAACTTCTACTATGTCTGCAAGATTCTGGTCAGCTGCATTCCTGTAGGTATAGTCGGGGTGTTCTTCAAGAGTTATGTGGAACAGATATTCGGCAGCGGCCTGATGGTGGTGGGCATATGCCTGTGCGTCACGGCGGCGCTGCTGTTGTTCGCCCATCTCAGCGACATCCGTGCCAACCGGATGGTGGCCGCCAGAACGGGGCACGACATAACATGGTGGGACGCCATAGTCATAGGCATTGCCCAGGCTGTGGCTGTGCTGCCTGGCCTGAGCCGAAGCGGCACCACAATCGCCACCGGCATAATGCTGGGTGACCGCCGTGACAAGGTGGCCAGTTTCTCGTTCCTGATGGTCATTATCCCGATTCTGGGAGAGATGCTTCTTGACTTCAAGGACATGATGGAGCCGGGATATGCCGCAAGTACCGGAGCGTTGCCGCTGGTGGTAGGGTTCATCGCCGCTTTCGCAGTGGGTTGCGCCGCGTGTGCATGGATGCTCAACATCGTCAGGAAGGGCAAACTGTGGTGGTTCGCGGTCTACTGCGTCATCATGGGTGTGGTCTGTATGCTGTGGCAGTAATGTCTTAACCTGAAATTTGGGAGAATGGATTATATAAGTGGGGAAACGATAGTTGTGGACAAGCCGTTGGGATGGACATCGTTCGATGCCGTTAAGCGTCTGCGCGGGGCCATACAGCGGCGGCTGAACATGAAGCGTTTCAAGGTTGGTCATGCGGGGACGCTCGATCCGCTGGCCACGGGAGTGCTGATAATCTGCACAGGGCGTGCCACGCGCCGTATAGCAGAGCTGCAGGAAGGGATGAAGGAGTATGTGGCCGAGGTTACCTTCGGCGCCACCACTCCGAGTTACGACCTGGAGAAGGAGATCGACGCCACCTATCCGTGGGAGCATATCACGCGTCAGGGAATCCAGGAGGTGCTTCCGCGTTTCATAGGCCATGTGATGCAGGTCCCGCCGGTGTTCTCGGCCGTGAAGGTCGACGGCAAGCGGGCGTATAACTACGCCCGCAAGGGGAAGGAGGTGGAGATCAAGGCCAAACCATTGGAGATACGCGAGATGGAGATCATTGACTGGCAGGCTCCTCGTCTCACGCTGCGGGTGCTGTGCAGCAAAGGAACATATATCCGCGCCTTGGCTCGCGATCTGGGGGAGGCCCTGGAGTCCGGCGCGCATCTGACGGCCCTGCGCCGCACCCGTGTGGGCGACTGCCGTGTAGAGAACGCCCTCAGCATCGATCAGGCCGTGGATCTAATCAGCAACGGTCCTCTGGAGTTTCCCGAGGACTCGAATCATATTGACGACAATGTATAATGATACGGCCGCACGTGTGCGGCAAAACCATAATAAAGAATGAAGCTATCTGAATTCAAATTTAAACTTCCTGAGCAACTGATAGCGCAGTACCCGACGGAGAATCGCGATGAGTGCCGCCTCATGGTAGTTGATGCCCGCACGGGAGATATCAGCCATGTGCTGTTCAAGGATATCATTAATTACTTCGACGAAGGAGACGTGATGGTGTTCAACAACACCAAGGTGTTTCCCGCTCGTCTGTACGGCAACAAGGAGAAGACCGGCGCACGTATCGAGGTCTTCCTGTTGCGAGAGTTGAACGCCGAGAGCCGTTACTGGGACGTCCTTGTCGATCCGGCGCGCAAGATCCGCATCGGCAACAAACTCTACTTTGGCGACGACGAGTCGATGGTGGCGGAGGTGATAGACAACACCACGTCGCGTGGCCGCACGCTGCGGTTCCTGTACGATGGCGAGTATGATGACTTCAAGAAGGCTCTGTACGCTCTGGGCGAGACTCCGCTGCCCATGTATATCAAGCGTGCGGTGGAGGACTCCGATGCCGAGAACTATCAGTGTATCTTCGCCGAGGAGGAGGGTGCCGTGATGGCTCCGGCCGCCGGCATACACTTCAGCCGTGAACTCCTGAAGCGTCTGGAGATCAAGGGAGTGGAGCGTGGTTTCCTGACATTGCATTCCGGCTGGGGCAATTTCAAGGAGATCGATGTGGAGGACCTGACCAAGCACCGTATGGATTCCGAGCAGATGAGTGTTGGCCAGGAACTTGTGGAGATGGTCAACAAAGCTCACGATGACGGCAGGCGCATATGCGCCGTCGGTACGTCGGTGCTCCGCGGAATGGCCTCGGCGGTATGCATGAACGGCCATCTGATGACATTCGAGGGTTGGACCAACAAGTTCATATTCCCTCCTTACGACTTCACCGTGGCCAACGCGATGGTAAGCAACTTCCATATGCCTTACAGCACCATGCTGATGATGGTGGCGGCATTCGGCGGATATCCGGTAGTGATGAAGGCATACGAGACTGCGGTCAAGGAGAAATACCGCTTCGGAGCGTATGGCGACGCTATGCTGATTCTGAAGTAGCGGTTCGAAGTGGGTCCATGAGGACTCCGACTATACTGCGCGGCCGGCATGGGGGCTTGTCCCGTTCATGCCGGCCGCGTTAGTAATAGTCTTAAGAACTTGTGAATCAGTGTAAAATAAAAAAAGATTAATTGTCTCCCGACAACTAATCCTCTAACCTTAAATCTAATACCATGAAAAACACGTTGCAAAGTTAATATAAATTTTGCTAACATAAAAGCGTTTTTGCAAGAAATTTGCTTTCATTTTGAAATTTTTAACGAAAAAGGGAGAACATAAAGATATTTTTGAGAGAAAACCTGTAAAATTTAAGAAAAAATGGCGATTGAAAGGGTAACTGGACTGGTGATTGACACGATACGGCATTCCGACCGGCATAATGTCGTGACACTGTACACCCGCGAGCGTGGGCGGATGTCGTTTCTGTCGAACGTGGGGACGGGCAAGGCTGCGCGGATGCGCAACGTCCGGCTGCGTCCGTTGGCTGCTGTGATCACTGATGTGGATATGCGCGGCAACCGTGACTTGCAGCGGTTGGGTGCTGTCACTCCGGCAGTGTTATGGCATGACCTGTATTTCAATCCTGTCAAGTCCTCGATAGTGATGTTCCTGTCGGAATTCCTCAATACTTTCCTCCGGCAGTCGGATGCCGATGCTGGGATGTGGGATTTCATAGTGCGCTCGTTGCAGGGACTGGACGCGGAGCGCGGCCCGGTGGCCAACCGTCACCTGGCCTTCCTCATAGGTCTGTTGCCTCATGCGGGAATACAGCCGGATCTGAGTGGAGACGGGAAATGGTTCGACATGCGCGATGGTGTTGTCGTGGACTTCATGCCGTTGCATCACGATGTGGTGACCGGAGACGAACTCCAGGCGTTGAGGACAATCGCACGCATGACTGCCGCCAACTGCCGCAGGTTCCGTTTCAGCGCCTCCCAGCGCCGCCGCCTGTTGGCCGGTCTCCTTCAATATTACTCAATCCACTTCCCTGGCCTTGCCAACCTGAAGTCCCCCTCCATCCTGGCCGAAACCTTCTGTTGAAGATACGGGTAAGATCTGCCTGTCCTAAATTTTAGGACAAAAATAGCTAAAACTGTCCCCAAATTTAGGACACTCTTTTCAATTATGTTATGCTTATTGTCGGAATAATTCTGAGTGAGAGCCAAGGCGAACCAAGTCTATCTGGTCTGTCTCGTGGTCAAACCATATTAACAGAAAGTCACCCTCAATATGGCATTCCATATAGCCTGTGTAGTTGCCTGTCAGTATGTGAGGATTGTACTCGGCAGGAATGGGGGGCTGATTTAAGCAGGTTGAGTATGACCATAAGTTTTCCCAATTTGACAGGATTATTGCGAATGCGCTTGTAATCCTTTTTATATTGGGTGGTAGCGTGTAATGTTCTCAAAATCCCATAGAACGTTCCATAGCTTCTATGGAAGATAGGTCAAGGGGGTGGTATTTCTTAGAGATCCACTTTGGGCCTCTTTCATGGCAGCAAGTGTAACTTCGTTAGGTTCAGAGTAGGCAGCGTCAAGAAGCAGTGTCTCAACGTAATTGTTGAGGCTGCGGTTCTGAAGCTTTGCAAGATGCCGTAACCGTTCTATGAGTTCAACGGGTAATCGGAAACTCTGATTCTTTTTGGGAAGCGCTATATCCATATCATAAGGTTTTATGTTGCAAAGTTAATATACTTGTAATACAATAACAAGTGTTTGTGTAAAAAGTTTTGCGCCGATGCGTGGCGTTCAGTTGACAACAAAGAATTGATTTGTAACTTTGCGGGATTCTTGGAAGGAGACGCCGAGAATTCTTGCAGCCCTCAATAGGGCAGACAAGTTGGTCAAATCAAATTATGAGTTGGATAATATTGATTCTTGCCGGGCTGATGGAGATGAGAACCACCTTCTGGCGGATATTCTTCATCACAACCCTGGTCCTCTCGATAATCGGCCTGAAAGTGTTGGGATGGTAAAATACGTGCGGAGTCGGGACCTAGAGGTTCCGACTCCGTATGTTCCGGGTAATTGATTGATTTGATCTGGATTGTGTGGATTGTGTGGATTTCTGATCAGTGATGTCCTAGAGGAATCAGTAGTTGGTCTCCTCACGCATGAAGTACTCGGTGGGATGATAGCATGCCGGACACTTCTCGGGAGGTGTGACGCCTTCGTATATGTAGCCGCAAACCTGGCACTGCCACTTGATGGGCTTGCCGTCCTCGCTGCGGAACACCGTTCCGTTCTCGATCTGCTTGGCCATGGCCAGGAAACGCTCGCGGTGATGGTTCTCGATCGTGGCGATGGCCGCGAAACGGTCGGCTATCTCGTCAAAGCCCTCCTTGCGCGCCACGGCTGCGGCGTCTGTGTAAAGCTTGACACCTTCGAACTCCTCCTCGTGTGCGGCAACCTTCAGGTTGTCAACGGTCTTGCCGATCACTCCGGCGTCAACTCCGATGGCTGGAGCCTCGGTGTCGGCCTCGAACAGGTATTTCAGGAATATCTTGGCGTGATGCAGCTCGTTGTCGGCCGTCTCGGCGAAGATGTTGGCGAACTGGGGATATCCCTCCTTCTTGGCCTGCTGGCCGAAGAATGTGTAACGTGTGTATGCGCATGACTCAGCCACATATGCTGTGGCCAGGTTCTTCTGGGTCTCTGTGCCTACTAGGCTCTTGGGCAATGTAATACCGTACATAATTTCTATCGCTTAGATTTGTGTGTCTGTCGTTATTTCATGAGGTAAGGGATCCAGGTCATGTCCTAGTGTCCGTTACCTGCTATGCAATAGAAACAATCCTCATGACGTTAGGTTCACGGCCGGAAATGTCAGAGGTGCAACGCAAAGTGTTAAATAGAGTTAAAACTGCACTTTGCTTTGAGAAAGATTTACATATGTGAAATTTTATGATTATTTTTGCAGTGTGTTTTTCATAGTATTAAATTAAGATTAAGGTTTCTGTCAACCTCTTTGGGAAAAGGGGTTGACTTTTTTATATCCCGTAAAATTCTGGAACCGGCAAATATAAATGAGTGTCAAAGTTTTGACACTCATTTGTTTATCTGTAATGATGCAATATCATGCAGGGAAAGATGTTGCATAATTCCATCTTTATAATATCATTTGGTGCATAATGCAATCTGACAAAAACCTTAATTGAAAATGTAGTTTTGCACCAATCAATTATTCTGCAAATGGAATCTAAGCGGCAGTCTCCGTTTGTCCAGAGGTTTTTAGCCCCTTTCTTTATGAATTAAATCCAGCAACCGGGGCAACGCTTCATCCGTCGGGATGTTCTTCACTACACACTCCTTGCCCCGATAGATGCTGACCCTTCCCGGTCCGGCGCCCACATAACCGTAGTCGGCGTCGGCCATTTCGCCCGGGCCGTTCACTATGCATCCCATCACGCCGATCTTAAGTCCCTTCAGGTCGGCGGTGGCTGCCTTGACTTGCTGGAGAGTGCTCTGCAGGTCGAACAAGGTGCGTCCGCAGCCGGGGCACGAGATGTATTCCGTCTTGGAGGTACGCGCCCTGACAGCCTGAAGGATGTCCAGTTCCAGGCGTCCCAATGTCTCGTCATCGAAGTTGGGGCCGTCCACGCGGATTCCGGTACCGTAACCGTTCAGCAGTAGCGCGCCGAAATCGGCTGCTGCCTTTACGCGCAGTTCGTCCAGCGACGTTGTGTCGTATTCCAGGCGCATCAGGACCGGCTGACGTCCTCCGGCGGCCACATAGTTGTCGATAGCAGCGGCCATGGCTCCTACAGGATTTGGACCGGCCGAACTGATTTCCAGCAGATTGCTTGACGGAGCCGGCATATCGGCATGCCACGCCACGAACCGTGTGCCGGCGGGCAGAGGACCGTTGTACGGAGCTGTGTGCGACCTTGAGGTGCCGGGGAGTACGGTCTCAGGCTCGTCTATCCATGCATGGCCGTCGCGCGTCACGATGTAGTCGCGCAGCATCAGGGCCACGGGGACCTCGTTTTCCGGCGGCTCGCTCAGAGACACGCGGATGGTGTCGCCAAGGCCCATGGCCAGCAGTGCGCCGATCCCTGCTGCCGACTTGATGCGGCCGTCCTCGGCATCGCCTGCTTCGGTTACTCCTAAGTGCAGCGGGAAATGCATGTCCTCCGCATCCATCGCCGCGACAAGACGCCGCACGGTCTCCACCATGACGGTGACATTGGAGGCCTTGACTGAGATGACTATGTCGTTGAAGTCCATCTCGCGGGCTATGCGTAGGAACTCCATCACGCTCTCAACCATGCCTGCGGGGGAATCTCCGTAACGGCTCATGATACGGTCCGACAGGGAGCCGTGGTTGACCCCGAGCCGGACGGCGGTGCCATTCTCGCGGCACAGTTCCAGGAACGGCACAAGTGTCTGACGGATACGGTCGATCTCGGCCAGGTATTCCCGGTCGGTGAACTCAAGTTTCCGGAACGTGCGCGCCGCATCGACGAAGTTGCCCGGATTGATGCGGACTTTCTCCACATGTCTCGCGGCCTCGAAGGCGGCCTTGGGGTTGAAGTGCACGTCGGCCACCAAGGGGATGTCGCGGTGCAGACGGCGTTTGATCTCGGCCATGTTGGCGGCCTCGCGCACACCCTGGGTGGTGAGGCGGACAATGTCGGCGCCTGCATCGGCTATGGCGTTGATCTGTGCGACGCAGGCTGCTGTGTCGTTGGTGTCGGTGTTGGTCATGGACTGGATGGCAACCGGGGCGTCGCCGCCGACGGTTACTCCGCCGACTTTCACCGCCGAGGCCCGGCGGCGTGTATAGTTGTAGATGGACATCGTGTTTAGTTTTATTAATCAGCAGCCCCGCGCATCTGCACGGGGCTACATGTTCGGTTTGATTAATGAATCAGCATGCACAGGTAGACACAGGTGAATCCCACGGCATACCCTGCCAATATCTGGGCCAGCGTATGGCGCCTGAGCCACAGGCGTGCCGTGCCGCACAGCCCGGCGCAGACAATGGCGGCTATCTGCCATGAGAACAGTTGCGGGGTCGGAATGGCGTCGTGGGTCATGCGTATCAGTAACGCCACGATTCCAGCGATACCGGCCGCGTGCGCCGAAATCTTCCACCGGAAGTTCACTATCATCTCAATGACTCCTGTTACGGCGCCGCCGATGTAGAACATCACTGCCCATATCGGGAACCCCTTGGAGTACAGGAACCAGGAGGTCCCCAGCATGCAAAGGATCGTGATGATGTAGGGGATAAGGCGTTCCGTACGTCCGTTCAGGCCGATGTCCTGGATGAATCCCAGCCGTTTCAGCAGCGGGAATGATATGGCCGGTATGCCCAGGTTTATGGCCGCCACAATCAGCGTGAACCCAATCCTGGGAGTCAGTGGGGCGTAGCTCAGGATGGAGAGTCCTAAAATCAGCATGATGCCGTAGACGGGCATCAGCAGCGGCACCATCAGCCACGACGCGATGTTGCTGCCTACGGTCACGGAATGCTCGGCCGCGGTCTCCGGGCGGTCGGGCTCAGGGTCCGGCTCCTGGTAATAACCGTCATCGTCAGGCTCGGACACGACGGCATCCTCCGTCAGTTCCTCGGCGGGTATGTACGGCTCCGGGAACTCCTCAGGATACGGCATAGCATCCGGGTCCTTCGGACCATACTTCGCGAAGGATTCTTCCGAATGGTCCCGGTCATCGTCCAGCGGTGACTTGGGGTAGTATGAGCTTGTGTCTAATTTCATCTGGTCTTGGGTACTTGCTTCTCCCTGCGGGCTCCGACCACTGCCGAGAACTGCGGCGGAATCGGCGTCTGGAAGTTCATGTCCTTGCGTGTGATGGGGTGGGCGAACCTTAATGTGCGAGCGTGCAGGGCCAGACGGTTTATGGGGCTGGTCTTGGCGCCGTACTTACGGTCACCGGCAATGGGGTGTCCCAGGTCCTGGGCGTGTACACGGATCTGGTTCTTGCGTCCGGTGTCGAGCGAGAACTGCGCCAGCGTGTAGCCGTTGCCTCGCGCCAGCACCTCGTAATGGGTAACGGCCACACGCCCTTCCTCTGGATTCTCGGTGCTGTAGACCACGAACTGGGAGTTCTCCGTCAGTCGGCTCTTCACATAACCCTTGTCCTGCTCCAGGTTCCCTTCAAGCACGGCCACATACAGACGCTCCAGGATGATGTTGTTCCAGTTGTGCCTCAGTACGTCCTGGGCCTCCTGGCTCTTGGCGAACATCATCAGCCCCGATGTGTCGCGGTCGAGACGGTGGACTATGAAGAGTTTGTTGCGCGGACTCTGGTCCTTGACGTAGTTGCGCATTATCTCGTAGGCGTTGTCTTCCTTGCGGTGGCTCTCGGTGGGTACGGACAGAAGGCCGTAGCCCTTGTGGATCACCATCACGTCATCGTCCTCGTAGACCAGGCGGATGCGGGGGTGGTGGAACACGGGCCAGGGACGGGTGGCGTTGAAACTCACGGTCACACCGGGAGCTACGGGCTGGTCAAACTGTGTCGTGACGTTGCCGTCCACCATCAGGTGTCCGAATTTAAGCCATTTCTTTATGTCGGTACGTTTCGTGTCGGGCCTGTGCGTTGCCACGAACTGCATCAGCGGCACCGGTTGGTCGGTGTCGTTGGTCCACTGGAAAACGCGGTCCACGCGCTGTGTGATTCTTTTGGGTTCCATACGGTGTCTCTATCAATAATAGGAACGTAGTAAGATGCGATATGTTTCAGGAGGGGGTGGGACAATTGAACGGAATTCCGGCCGAGGCCTTGAGAATGGCTGCCGCGAAGCGACATTCCAGGCATCTGGAGTAGTCGCAGTACGCCTTGCGCAGTTGCAGCAGGGCCTGAGAGTCTGCGGCGCATTGCGGCTGGAGGCCGGCGGAGGTCCACTGCCGGATAAAGGTGTTGTCCTCGGGACGCAGACCGTCCCAGATGGACATGGCCGCGTCGGCCGCCTCGAAGTCTCCGCGGGACGCGCTGTAGGCTAGGATCATCGGAGCCACGAAATTGATCATCAGCAGGTCGACGGCCGCGGCCGACAGATTGCCCGAGACGTTGCCCGGTGTGTCGAAATCGGAATGGGTCTCCCAGTAGGGTGACGGTGTCAGGGTGAACAGGCGACGGATGTCGTCGGGAGTGCCCCGGTGGTCCCACAGGTCGGACAGCATGGAGAAGCCATCGGTCAGCGCGGCGGCAAGCATGGCGATGCGTCGGTGCGGGAAATTCTGCGGACGCGTGCGGGCGTATTTCCACATGGTGGCGTTCATAGGCCTCAGGCCGTACTTACGCGCCAGAAAGAAATACTCGCGTGCCAGCGTCTGGTAATATTCATCGAAGATATGGAGGGAAGTGTCCAGCATTCCGGCCTGTCCGAACAGCAAAGCCTCGATCTGCAGGATGTCGTCGGAATGATGATGGATGACGTTCAGGGGAATGGAGCGTGCCAGAATCTCGAACGGGTCGCCGTTTAGGTTGAATCCCAACGCCCGTGCCAGCGACACGAAGCAGGTTCGGTTCCAGTCGCCGCCAAGCGAGTGCGCGCAGTCCTGTATGCGCCGGGCTTTGCCCTGCAGCCGTTCCACGGCCAGTGTCGACAGCCAGTCGGCGCGTACCAGGTCCGGGACAAGATGCAGGTACGGCTCGCAGGCCACGGCCTGTATGCGTCGGCTCAGAGCCTCGTACATGCGGAAGAAACTCTCCGGAAAGGTGATGACCATCTGCGGAATCTCGGAGCCGTCGGGGCGCCGGACGCGCTCGTCGTCCACACCCACCACATGCAGTATGACGTTATGGTACGCCGGGTCAGTGTCATGGCCGTGACGGTGCCAGTCGCTGGCACGGACATGGATCTCGACGTTGCCGGCCCACAGCTGTCCGGCGATACGGACGCGGGCGTCATGGAAATCGGGGCCGGCATCCAGGTTGTGGATGCCGGCGTATTGGATCTCCACGTCTTCTCCGCGGACCGTTACGCATCTGCGTCCCATCATCCGCTGCTTCCAGAGATACTGGTAGAGCAGCTCCATAGGTCCGGTGTTTTATTTAAGGCTCCATTCGGCGCCGTTCTTGGTGTCCTTGACGTTGAAGCCGATCGCGGCCAGGCGGTCGCGGATCAGGTCGGATGTGGACCAGTCCTTCTGCGCCTTGGCATTGGCGCGGACTTCCAGCACCAGGTCCACGGCCTTGCGGTAGGGCTCCAGGTCGATACCGGCCGCGCTTTCCTCGGGCAGTATGCCCAGCAGGTCGGTCAGCACCGTGCCGAACAGACGGTTCAGGTCGTCGATGTTGCGTTGCGACAGTTTCAGATTGCCGTCGGTGGCGGCGTTGACTGTCTTGACGGCATCGAAGATGTGGCTCAGGGCGATCGGAGTATTGAGGTCGTCGTTCATCGCCTCCAGGACCTTCTCCATGTAGTCGGGCAGTTCGGCGTCCGTTTCGGCGGAGGCCTTCAGGTTCTTGAGACGGCCGCGTGCCTCGTTGAGTTTCTGCAGTCCCTTCTCGGCACCCTGCAGGTTCTCGTCGCTGAAGTCCAGCGGGCTGCGGTAATGCGCCTGCAGGATGAACATGCGGATCACCATCGGACCGTAGGGGCGCGTCAGCAACGGATGGTCGCCGTTGAAGAACTGCTCCAGCGTGATGAAGTTGTTGTACGACTTGCCCATCTTGGCGCCGTTGATGGTGATCATGTTGTTGTGCATCCAGTAGTTCACTGCCGGATGACCCTGCGCGGCGACGCTCTGGGCGATCTCGCACTCGTGGTGCGGGAACATCAGGTCCATGCCGCCGCCGTGGATGTCGAACGTGTCGCCCAGGTATTTGCGGCCCATGGTGGAGCATTCCAGATGCCAGCCGGGGAATCCCTCGCTCCAGGGACTGGGCCAGTGCATGATGTGCTCAGGCGCGGCTTTCTTCCACAAGGCGAAGTCCAGCGGGTTGCGTTTCTCCTGCTGGCCGTCCAGCTCGCGTGTGGTGTTCAGCAGTTCCTTGATGTTGCGGCCCGACAGGATGCCGTAATGGTGGTCGCGGTCGTACTTCTCGACGTCGAAGTAGACCGATCCCTGGCTCTCGTAGGCGTAGCCGGCGTCCAGAATCTGCTTCACGTACTCGATCTGCTCGATTATATGGCCTGAAGCGTGAGGCTCGATGCTGGGAGGCAGCACGTTCAGCGCCTCCATGTCGTGGTGATAGCGGTTCAGGTAATACTGCACCACCTCCATCGGCTCCAGCTGTTCCAGACGTGCTTTCTTGGCGATCTTGTCCTCGCCCTCGTCGGCATCATGCTCCAGATGGCCCACATCGGTGATGTTGCGGACGTAGCGCACCTTGTAACCCAGGAAAGTCAGATAACGGTACAGGATGTCGAACGTGATGGCGGGGCGGGCATGTCCCAGATGTGCGTCGCCGTATACGGTGGGACCGCACACATACATGCCCACATGACCCGGATGGACAGGCTTGAAAGCCTGTTTGGTCCGGGTCAGTGTGTTGTAGATAAGAAGGTTAGACTCCATTGGGAGCAGGGATTAGTTGTTTCCTGCGCGACTTTTTGCGGCTGCCGGCATGATTTCGCCGAACTGAGCCTCGTACTTCTGGATGTTGTCGGTCAGGGCGAACATCAGTTTCTTGGCGTTCTCCGGGCTCATGATGACGCGCGACACGACAGGCGCCTGCGGCATACCGGGAGCGGCGAAGATGAAGTCGATCAGAAATTCGCTGGGGTTATGGCCGATCATGGCCAGGTTGGTGTACTTGCCGTCGGCAAGTTCAGGGCGCAGCTGGATCTGCAGCTGCTGGTTGTTCTGTTCTTTATTTTCCATTTCCTTACAGTTTTCTTAAATGTTAAATACTTTCTTATGTCTCGGATTTTCTAATCCATTGCAAATTTACAACTTTTCCGCGACTATTCCAAACAGGGGGAATCTGTGGATGCGTTTGCGGATTCAATTGAGACGATGCGGCCGTCGGCCATTGAGACGATGCGGTCGGCAACGGTGGCCAGGGTGGGGTCGTGGGTCACGATGACGAAAGTCTGGCCCAGTTCGTCGCGCAGGCGTGCGAACAGGGCCTGAATCTCGTCGCGGTTGCGGGAGTCGAGGCTGCCTGTGGGTTCGTCGGCAAAGATCACCCTTGGCGTGTTCACCAGAGCGCGGGCCACGGCTGTGCGCTGACGCTCGCCTCCCGACAGCTCGGCCGGCTTGTGGCCGCGCCGGTCGGCAAGACCCATCATCTCCAGCAGTTCGTCGGCCCGCTTCAGCGCCTTGTGGCGGGACATGCCCCCGATCATGGCGGGCAACGCGACGTTATCGCGTGCCGTGAACTCCGCCAGCAGTTGATGGAACTGGAAGATGAAGCCGATGTTGCGGTTGCGGAACTCCGACAGCCTTCGGTCCGGCAGTCCGGTGACGTTCACTCCGTCGTACAGCACCTGCCCTGAGTCCGCCGGATCCAGTGTGCCCGCTATCTGAAGCAACGTGGTCTTGCCCGCTCCCGACGGCCCTAATATTGTGACTATCTCGCGTTCGCCTACGGTGAGGCTGACGTCACGCAATACCGGCAGATTGCCGTATGATTTATTGATGTTTCTGATCTCCAGCATAGTTATTGTTGTATTCCTGCTAATTTCACGATGACATGGTTCGCCAGATAGATGCCGAATATTGCCGGTATCGAGGCGATGGTGCCGAAACTCGACCGTTTGTTGGCCTCCTCCAGTGGAATTATGGAGAAGCGCTTGGGAGCCTCGGTGCTTGCCACCACTTTCAGGCCTCGGCGTATTCCGGCCTTGCGCAGCCGCTGGCGCACCACGCGTGCCAGACCGTCCTCGCGGGTCTCAGAGATGTCGAAGTATCCCACGCGGGTAGGATCAATACGTCCACCGGCACCCATGGAACTTATTATGGGTATCTTATGGGTCAGGCAGTGGATTATCAGCGCAATCTTGGGCGCCACTGTGTCGATGGCGTCGATTACATAGTCATAGGGCTCCGAAAGCAGTTCCGGAACTTCTCCGGCTTGTATGTATCGTTGTCTTGCGTCTATATTGACATCGGGATTGATGTCGCGGAACCGTTGCGCGAACAGTTCGGTCTTCGGCTTGCCGACGGTGCTGTGCAAGGCTATCATCTGCCGGTTGATGTTGCTTACGGCCACGTCATCGGCATCGACGATGGTGATGTGGCCCACGCCGGTGCGTGCCAGCATCTCGGCGGCATAGCCTCCGACTCCTCCCACTCCGGCCACAAGCACGCGCGCCGAGGCAAGGCGCCTCATGGCGTCCTGTCCCAGCAGCGTCTCGGTACGGTCGTACCAGTGTTCCATCAATAGCCGGTCTGCCGCAGCCAGCTGCCCTTGAATCCGGTCTCCTCCAGAGTCTTGACCACCTGGGCCGCCGCCTCGGCGTTCTCGGGAATGCCGTGGACTTCCAGAACCTTGTCGGCGTCCTCAAGGTCCATGTCCCACTGAGCGTTGGGGAACTTATTGTTCATTGCTTCCAGGATGCGGGCCTTACAGCCGGCGCAACGGGCGTTTGTCTTGAATTTCATATCTTTATTTTATTAAGTCGTAATGAGTTCGTTACCACGCATACGGAACTGAGCGCCATTGCGGCCGATGCGTACATGGGGTTCAGCAGCCAGCCGACTGGATACAGGACTCCGGCGGCCAGCGGTATGCCGATGGTGTTGTATATGAATGCCCAGAACAGGTTCTGGTGGATTACGCGGAGAGTCTGGCGCGACAGGTTCAGCGCCATTGGCAGACGTGAGATGTCGCCGGAGGCCAGTGTCAGTTGCGCGGTCTCTATGGCTATGTCAGAGCCGCCACCCAGCGCGATGGACACATCGGCCTTGGCCAGCGCCTCGGCGTCGTTGATGCCGTCCCCGCACATCGCCACGCGGTGTCCTTCCGATTGCAGCCGCTTTACTTCCTCCAGTTTCTGCTCGGGGAGTACCTCGGCGATGACCTGATCGATGCCGACGGCATTGGCTGCGGTCAGCGCGGCGGCGCGGCGGTCTCCGGTCAACAGTATCGGTGTGATTCCATCAGTCTTGAGGCGTGTTATCATGTCGGCCACGCCGGGACGGAGCGAGTCGCGGATACCCATCACGCAGGCCAGTTTGTCTTCGCGGTTCACCACCACGATGCTGAGGCCCTCACGCTCCATGTCGGCAATGTGCATGCGCAGTTCTAGATTGTCGGACGTCTCGGCCATTATCGGACTGCCGATTTCATACAACACTCCACCCGACGCGCAACTGATGCCTCGGCCCGGGGTGTAGCGGAACTCTTCGGGAACCATCCTGGCTATTCCCTCCCTGTCGAGATACGTGCAGATGGCCTCGGCCAGGGGATGTGTGCTTCGTGCCTCGGCACCGTACAGCGCCCGCTTCAGCGTGGCCTGGTCTTCCGGTGTCAGGCCGGTGGCGAAAAACACATCGCTGACTTCCGGATGTCCTGTGGTGAGGGTTCCGGTCTTGTCGAAGATAACGGTGTCGATTTTGGAAAGCAGTTCCAACGCTGCGGCGTCCTTGATCAGGATGCCGTTGGAGGCTCCACGTCCTATGCCGACCATTATGGCGGTAGGTGTCGCCAGGCCTAACGCGCACGGGCAGGCTATCACCAGTACCGATATGGAGGTGACCAACGCCTGCGGCAGATATTGCGAGCCGATGAGCATCCATACGCAGAAGGTAATGATTGCCAACAAGATTACGGTAGGCACGAATATCGAGCTGACTTTGTCCACCACCCGCTGGACCGGTGCCTTGGAACTTTGTGCCCGGCGTACGGAAGCGATGATGCGCGCCAGTTCCGTGGCGGCTCCTACACGGCGTGCGCGGACGGTAAGCGAGCCGTTGCTGCAGAGTGTTCCGGCCGTCACCTCGGAGCCTTTGGTCTTCTCCACAGGTATCGGCTCGCCGGAAAGCATGCTTTCGTCGACAGCCGCGGTGCCTTCGGTGACGGTCCCGTCAACAGGGATGCGTTCTCCGGGGCGTACCAGCAGTAGGTCGTCCGGGCGTATGTCGGCTATAGGCACCGGCTTGGATGTGCCGTCGGAATCCAACAGTATCGCTTCCGTGGGCTGCAGCCCCATCAGGGCGCGCAACGCGTCGCCTGTATGTCGTTTGCTGCGGGCTTCCATATATTTACCCGTCAGGACGAAGGCTATGATCATGGCCGCCCCCTCGTAGTACAGATCGGGCGACATACCTTTCCGCGTCAGGTATTCGGGCCAGATTGTATTGAACAGGGAGAAGAGGAAACTTACTATAGTCGACAGGGCCACGAGGGTGTCCATCGACGGGGCCTTGGCCGCTATGGCCTTTAATCCGCGGCGGTAGAATCCACGTCCGCAGAACACCATCACCCCTAACGCCATAAGCATATAGAGCCAGTTGGCTCCGGGGAAATGCACGTGCGTCATGCATAGGACTGCCAACGGAATGGTCAGCACCCATGCCACGATCATCTGCAATGTCAGCGTATGGAACTCCCTGGCCTCGCGTCGGCGTGTGGCTTGGTCGGCCTTCTCCTGGTCGTTCTCCACAATCAGCGCGTATCCTGCCTTGTCGATGGCGCGTGCCATGGCCTCGGGGTCGGTCACAGCCGGCTCCCAGGTGACGCTGAGCGTTCCGGCGGCATAGTTCACCTCCGACTTCTCCACGCCGGGCATCGCCTCCACGGTCCTGGCCACGGTGTTGGCGCACACCGCGCACATCATTCCCACCACGGGAAAAATGGCCGATTCGGTATCTATAGGTTTCTTATTCGCCATTCTTTTGGGTATAGGTTGTTGGCCCGCGTCCCGAGGTTCTTGACGAATCCAAGGCGTTGTCCGCGATAGGTTATTACCGTCAGTCCGCGCGGAGCGTCGGGGGGGAGGGTTATCGGATTATGGCGCAGGTACTCCAGCGCCGTTTCAAGATTAACCTCGGCCGTGGGGTATTTGTTCGCGTTGAAGTCCACGCAGAGAGGCGCGGTGGGGTCGGGAACCAGGACCTTCCCCTTCATTACCGGCGGAGGAAATCCATCAGCCAGGACGCGGCATTTCTTCAGCACTCGGTCCAACGCCTTGCGTCCGTTCTTTGGGGCGATGAGTTGGCCCGGTTTACGGAGGACGGCCACGAAGAGTCCTTCGCCGCGAGTGACGTGCGGCATGAAGCGCCTGGTATGGAGGACGGACAGGCCGAATTCCTCTGCGGCCCATTGGACATTGTCTTCGTTCTCAGTCCGGTTGAAGGTGCAGGTGGAGTAGATGAGTATTCCTCCCGGCAGCAGAGCGTCGACGGCGTTCTGTATTATCTCGCGCTGCAGGGTGGCGCATTGGCGTATCAGTCCGTGACTCCACTGCGTGCGGGCCACGGCGTCCTTGCGCATCATTCCCTCGCCGGAGCAGGGGGCGTCGACGGCCACAAGGCTGAACAGCTCCCCGCCATCGGTGAAGCGGGCGGTGTCGCTGTTGGTTACCACGATGTCCGGATAACCCCATTTCAGCAGGTTCTCGCGCAACGCACCGGCGCGCTGGGGTGTGAATTCATTGGATACCAATGTCCATCCATCGGGCAGGGCGTTCAGGATCGATGTGGATTTGCCGCCTGGGGACGCGCACATATCCAGTGCGAGTCCCGGAGGCATGTCGGCGCAGTATTCTGTCACGAGGCTTTCGTAAACCATGGAACTGGCGTCCTGGACGTAGAACGCCCCGGCATGAAGCAAAGGATTGAGAGTGAACTGAGGCCGGACGGGGAGATAGAACCCGCTGCGGCACCAGGAGACAGGTTCAAGGCCGTCGTAGCCAAGAATCTCTTCAGCCTGTTGGACTGTTAAGTCTCCGAGTTTGCGGCGGTTTACCTTGACGCTGACGGCCGGTTCGGTGTCGAGAGCGCTCAGCAGAGCCTCGCCATCAATCCCCGGCGTCTGCCGTATCATCTCCTTGAATCCCTCAGGTATCGGTGTCTCCATACCTGCAAAATTAACAATTTTCGGTCAATGTTGAAAATTTATGGGAAATTAAGATGTTGATGATATAATTGGAGTGGGATGATGGTCTTTAGATTTGTAGATGTGGGAAATTAGCGTTATATTTGCAGATAATCCTTCCGTTGACGGGAGGATGACACTAAACGCGATTAAAAACGCAGATAAAACTCATTGGAAATAAATTTCATCATATATGGACAACCAGAATCCTAACGGTTATTACAATCAGCAGTCCCAGGGACAATACAACCAGCAGGGACAGTACAACCAGCAGTCACAGGGGCAGTATTATCAACAGGGGCAGTGCAATCCTTATCAGCAAGGTCCCTACAATCCTCAGCAGCCTAGCGGACCGTATAACTGTCCGCCCGACGCTGCAAGCAAGAAGATACTGTGCGGCATCATGGCCATCCTGTTCGGTGGCCTCGGAATCCACTACTTCATCATGGGCAAGGTCTCGGCTGGAATACTGACTATTCTGCTGTCGCTCGTGACATGTGGACTCTGGACGCTGCTCATGCTGGTCCAGGGCATATTGATACTGTGCATGACTGACCAGGAATTCGTGCAGAAATACATCTGTATCCCCAAGTCATTCCCGATTTTCTAAGCGATGGCAGTGTGGAGGAAGCAACTGGCTTTCTCGCAGTGAGTCATCGGAATACGAACATGCGCGTTGCCTCATACCGGGGCAGTGCCATCAACTGTACGTCGGCGTGAAGGTCGGATACCACCTCCATGGCGTTTCCGACATGCTTGCCTGATTCTTCCAGCGCGTCGCGGACAGCCTTCAGCGCCTTGGCCGGCGTGTTGTTGTCCTTCGACAGATGACACAGGAACACATATTTCAGTTCCGGCCGGATGATCCGCTGCAGGAACTGAGCCGTGTGCTGGTTGTCCATATGTCCGCTGCCGCTGGCCACGCGGGCCTTCAGATATTCAGGGTAGCGGCCTAAGCGCAGCATGTCACGGTCATAGTTCGCCTCGATCACCAGGTAGTTTGCCTGCTTCATATAGAAGTCCGCACGCTCGGTGACTTCGCCCAGGTCCGTGGCCAATACGAAATTGTGATGGCCGAAGGTGATGGAGAAGCCCATGTTGTCGCTGCCGTCGTGAGGAACATCGAAGGCCGTTATCTCCAGCCGTCCGATCTTGAAGGGAATCTCCTTGAATATGGGGGTATGGTAATCCTTGACGCGTTTTGAGATGTTGTGGCGACGCAGCATACCGTTCAGCACCCTCGGTGTGCAGTACATGCTCATGTGCCTGTTGCTGCGCAGCAGCTGGTAGGCGTAGCGCACATGGTCCGAGTGGTCGTGGGTCAACAGCAACGCCTTGACGTCCTTCATGCCGAGACCGTTCTTCTTCAACGTAGCCTCCACCAGGTCCGTGCGTATCCCTGCATCTACAATTATACCGCCGGCATCGGTGCCGATATAGCAGCTGTTGCCGCTGGAGCCGGAGCCGAACGAGATATAATACAGCCGTTCGGGCTCGGCGCCCTCCTCACCGGCGTTGATCAGAAGCTCAGCCTCCGGGGAGTCACCCGATGCCTCAGACTGCGATGTGTCTGCAGGCAATGGCTCATCGCTCCATTCCAGAAATTCCTCGAAAGGCAACGTGGGTTGTGGAAATGAGATCTTGCTGTTTTTCCTCATCGTCTGGCCGCCCCCTTTCTGGCCGCCGCCGGAGCCGACATGGCCACATGTATCAGGAATATGGCCGGACGTTTGTCATAGTCATATCTCGCGTTGCGCCAGGCCTTGGCCGGCCTGGTCACGATTTCCTCACGCTGGGGGTCGGTTATGTCGGCGGCCACGCACAGCAGTGTGTCCGGACGCAGAGCCTCCGCCAGGAACCGCACCATACGGTTGTTGCGGTATGGGGTCTCGATGAATATCTGCGTCTGGCCCGTGCGCTGGGCCGTCCGTTCCAGTTCGGCGATGCGTGCCGATCGTGCGGCGGCATCGACCGGGATATAGCCGTTGAAGGCGAACCCCTGGCCATTGAATCCACTCGCCATCAGAGCCAGCAGGATGGAGGATGGCCCCACCAACGGAATCACCCTCAGCCCCTCGCGTTGCGCTATGGACACAATGTCCGATCCCGGATCGGCCACTGCGGGACATCCCGCATCGCTCATCAGACCCATCGGCACTCCGCGCCGCAGTGGATCAAGCCATGCCGAGACACCGGCACGGTCGGTATGCGTGTTCAACTCATGGAACTCGCACTCGTCGATGGGAAACTCCGGGTCCCAGCGGCGCAGGAACCGCCGGGCGGAGCGAAGGTTCTCCACCACGAAGTGCCGCAGCTGGCGCACTATGTGCAGGTTGCCGGCGGGGAGCACGCTTTCCAGCGGTCCTCCGCTCAGTTCCACAGGAATAAGGTACAATGCGGGAGTCATATGGGTACGCTCTTGGCAGTGGTTATGTTCATCACCGCGCCCTCGGTCCCTTCGGCCGCCATAACCTTGCGGGTCTCTATGCGCAGGTACCCACCTCCGAAATCATATACGGCCTTGTGGATGGTGTCGCCTTCCACAGGATCTTCCTCCTCGGCGACAGCCACGGCCACGACATCGTTGTCGCCGGAGTTGAGGCTCTGGACCAGGTAGTTCTCCAGGTCCCAGGGCAGCAGGTCGCCCACATGCGTGTTGCGGATCACCGCTGACGTTGGCGATGTTACGTCCACTTCCCATTGTCCCGGCATTCCCTGCAGGTTGGTGTAGAGGGGCCGTCCCGTGCCGTCTGTCAGTACGCCCTTGAAGTCGTAGTCCGCCGAATCGAGTTCCTCGCCTACGTTGAGGGCGTCCACCAGGCTGCGGACAGTCATCGCTATGTCGTTGTCGGCATGGTATGTGTCAGGCACGGCGACATATGCCGAATCGCTGGCCGCAGCCCGCTTGGAGCCATTGCAGCCAGCCATTGCAATCAATACCAATATACCTATCGTCAGAGACAGGTTTTTCAAACTAATGCGAAACACTTTTGTAAGTCACAGAATTTCGTTGCAAAATTAACGTTTATTTTCGACATAAACACATAAATGTCAATAAAAGTTAACAAGAAATGCAAGAATATTGCTGATGTGGCGGATGTGGTTGATGTGACGGATGTGGTTGATGTGACGGATGTGGTTGATGTGACGGATGTG
>ERZ827108.902-NODE-902-length-45019-cov-30.249577_pt1 | contig 45019 bp, 48 predicted proteins | sample MGYA00519921_ERZ827108 | MGnify/ENA primary metagenome ERZ827108 (study PRJEB31778, sample SAMEA3449258) | human gut metagenome | biome: human gut; feature: human-associated habitat; material: faeces | place: United Kingdom | collected 2010/2012 ...
CAAAGTTCGGCATCATAGTCGTGTCTCGCAAGACGTCATTTTTACACGCTTACATCTGATCGGTTTAATATCCTTAAAATCTTACTTTGACCCCTCCCATAGCTGTGAATCCGGGCATTTCATAACCTCGGTTTATCATATATTCGGCATCGGTGATATTTTCCAATCGTGTGAAAATTGACACATACCGGCAAATATCCCATGTCACTTTCAGATTTAGCAGGGCATAGTTCTGATACTCTATGCCTTCAGCCACATAAAGACCGCCAATCCCTTTCAGATCCGCTCCGATGTTGAGGAATTTCCACGGTTTCCACTCCGCTCCGATGAAATATTGGTGTTTAGGCGCACCGACAAGATTTTCCAATGATGTGTGCAGATAGCTGTATGTCGCAGTGAGCCAGAGATTGTCCAGCGGATGACTGTGTGCCGATACCTCTATGCCCTTGTTGATGAAGCGACCTGTATTCAGATTTTTCATGTCAACCTGCTGTATCATATTGTCGCCCTTGCTGTAATATGCAGTTACTTCCGCTGAAAAATAACGGGAGAAAGACTTGCCTACCGACAGCTCGTAGTTCATCATTTTTTCCGGTTGCAAATCGGGATTGGCCATGCGGTAGAGATACAACTCACGGAATGACGGATTGCGGTAGCCCATCGCGAGATTGCCTTTGACGGTAAGCCCGAAGCCGGGGTTTATCGAAAAACCGAACTGGGGTATCCATTGGGTGTCAAACTTATCGCTGTTTGCCATGCGCAGACCGCCGTTGATGTTAATCAGATTGTCGAGGAACATCTGCGAAAGGGTAATGTATGGCGAGTATTCCGTCACTGTTTTACGGGCTATTGTGCTCATTGAGCTTTCGGTATGGCTGTTGCCTCCCGACACGGGTATCTCACCCGAATATGTGTCAAAATCAAATCCAATTGTTGCCGAAGCATTGCGCCACGGCTTGAAATTCTGATAGATGATTACGCCCAAGCGGTCATCCTTGCTATGGAAATGACGCGGGTCATCCACAAAGTGATTGCCGTAGTTGTAATATATACGGGTAGTTCCCGAAGTCGCGCCATAATTGTTTGAAACGGTCGCGGCAGCTTCGCCACGGATTATATTCTGTCTGTAAATATCGGTGGATTCAGGATTTGAGAGCGTGGGATAAATCGGATCATTGCCACGGAAATTCATCAGTGTGTAGTCAAGGTAAGCGCTCCATTTGTCGGAAAAATCATATCCTACTTTCGCATAACCGTCAGCCTGTTTGAAATCGAAATTACGGGCTGTTCCGTCTGTACGGTTGTATGAGAGCGACACAAGCGATGAAAAATTGCCGTATCTCACGGTATTTGTCGCCGATGAGAGCCACGTGTTGTAAGACCCGTATTGTGATTGGATGGTAGTACGCACTCCGTTCTCTTTCGCCGTTTTGGTAATCACGTTTATGGTGCCTGCCATAGCGTTTGAACCGTAAAGCACCGAACCGGGACCACGAAGCACCTCTATACGCTCCACATATTCCTTGTCGTAGAAATCAGCGATATGGTGCGAGTATATCCCGGCAAACTGTGGCTGGCCGTCAACCATCATAAGCACAGCACTCGCCCTGTCACCGCCTACACCGCGAAGTTTTATATGCCCCGCACCGTTATTGCTCACCCCGAAACCGAAGATGCTTCGCTGGGTGACAAACAGGCTCGGCACCATGCCGGATATTGCAGACAGTATCTGCGTCTGCCCGGTTGCCTCCAATTGCCGGTTGTCTATCACCGACACCGTGTATGGAAGCAGCTTTTGAGGAACACGGCTGTTAGTGCCGGTAACAACCACCTCATTGAGAACCTTGGTCGTATCAACAATTTCGGCTCCCGATAAATCAAGAGCCGAAACGGATACTACCGAGGCAATTGCTGTAAAGAAAGCTATATGCCTCATCGCGCATTTATTCAACTATTTGTTTCTTTCCATTCACTATATATACTCCGGGGGCGAGGCTTGAAAGATTGTCGGCATTGGAAAGCACTTTGACACCTTTGAGGTCATATACATTGTATCTCCTTACACCATCGGCGGCTACATCGTTTATGCCGCTGCTGTTGGTAATGTCGATAAGTTCATAGCTCTTTGTGCCAAGCCCTATCTGTTCTGCATAGTCAACGATATGTGTGCCGTGACGGCTGTCTATGCGCTGGACAAGCGGACGGTTGTTGTCACCGGTTGTAGGCTCGTGGTTATAAACGAGGTCAAGGCAGGCTTTGTCAAGGGCCACGGGATCAAGAGAAGCGAGTATGCCTATGTCTTTCATCTCCGGCGCATGGGGATGGCCGTCGCAGTCGCAGTCCACCGAAAGATTGTTCATAACATTTATATATACTATGCCTTTCTTCCCCTTGAAATAGTTGTGTACCGACTGTGCGGCTCCCGCCATTGACTCCAAGAACGCATCCTGACCATGCGGCTGCTGGAATACATAACGTGGATCGGAATACGCACCGGCCGTATGTATCCGGGTCTTGCCGTCGGGTGTTGCGATGCCGATGCTCTGATTTTTCAGCACGCCACCAAAGCCTCCCATAGCATGACCTTTGAAATGCGCGAGGTTTATCATAAAATCATAGTTGGCAAGATGTCCTCCCACGAGATTTTCAGAAAACCACTTGGTGTCCTGCATCGGGAGGTTCATACCACCTTCCTCATCCATAATGTCAACCGTGGCGATTTCTCCATATCCACGCTGTTCTATGGCACGTCGGTGGTTGGCGGTATTGGAGCGGTTGCCACCATAAGCGGTGTTGCACTCAACTATCGTGCCTTTCACATCCTTTACGAGAGTACCGATAAGTTCAGGACGGAGATGGTTGCTTTGGGCGGATTCACCCGTACCGATTTTGACTGCCACGTTCCCTTCGGGTGTCACTCCGAGAGCCTTGAACATAGAAAGTAGTGTTTCGGGAGTTATCTCCGAAGTGAAATAGACCTTTGCCGGTTCGGTTGGGTTCTGCGCCATGCCTGTCGTAATGGACAGGCACATAACTAAGGCGGCTAATGCTTTTTTTATCATCGCAGGTTCAATTTTTGTTTGCAAAATTGCCTATTTTTTGCGGATAGCAACTTATGAAAATGTCGGCATTTGACACCAATATTACCGATAGCGGAAAAATTCACATCAAAGTCCGAAAAAATGACAAGGGCGCATTACGGTTTTATGGGTAATTTTGCAGAAATTTAACTTAGAGGCAAGTATATGTTCAAATCCGTACTCCTATTCATATTATGCTTTGTGTCCGTAAATTCACTTACGGCAAAGCAATCCGACGGCACATCGGTCGTCATAAACGGTATAGTCCGTGATGCCGAGAATAAAAAGACTATCGAGAATGTCAGTATCTCATTGCCGGGTACTCATATAGGCACCGTGAGCAATGCCGACGGTTCGTTTTCGCTTAAAGTACCAGAAGAATATGCCACGGGCGACATCAAGGCGGAACAATTAGGATATTTCAGCAGCATATCGTCAATTCCCGGCTTGATGAAGAATGGCAGCAATGTCACAATCTTAATGAAGTCATCGGCAAAAATGCTCAAGGAGGTAGTTGTTCATGGCGGCAAACCGGAGGAGATAGTGGCGCAGGCAATTAAAAAGATACCTTTGAACTATTCTTCCGACAATAGCCTGTTCACGGCTTTCTATCGTGAAACGGTGCAGAAAGGCAAACGCTACATAGGTGTGTCGGAAGCAATGGTGGATGTTTACAAGACCCCGTACAGCCGCCGTGTGAGCAACGGGGAGCGTGTTCAAATCAAGAAAGGACGCAGACTTATAAGCCAGAACAATCGCGACACTCTTTCTGTGAAGATAGTCGGAGGTCCGACCTTGCCCGTTATCCTTGATTTTGTAAAAAACAGCGATTTCCTTTTTGGATATGACGACTTGGATCTCTACAAATTTTCAATGGAAAAACCTGTAAGCATTGATGAACGTATGCAATATGTTATCCGCTTCACTCCGAAAGTCAGACTTGACTATGCCATGTGTCACGGATTGCTCTATATTGACCAAGAAACACTCTCGTTCAGCAAGGCGGAATTTGACCTTGATATGTCAGACAAGGGCAAGGCAACAAATGCCATACTCCGTAAAAAACCGAGGGGGCTTCATTTCAAGCCGCAGGAGGTTGCTTTCACCGTCACTTACAAATTGGTTGACGGCACATCATACCTTAATTATATAAGGACAAAGACACGTTTCAAATGTGACTGGAAAAGGAAGCTGTTCTCATCGGGATACACCACATACGCCGAGATGGTTATGGTGGACAGAGTTGATAGTCCCGAAGCTGGAATATCCCGAAAACTCGCTTTCGGCAATAACGAGATATTTTACGACAAGGTGGACAATTATTGGGACAATGACTTTTGGAATGACTACAACATAATAGAGCCAACCGAATCATTGGAAAAAGCTGTATTGAAATTGCGGAAAAACAATGCTTCAGTCATGGCATTGTATCCTTAAATATCACTAACTTTGCATTTATAAAACATTGCCTGTATGGATAATACAAAGGATGTGATTATATCAGACTCACTTGAAGGTATCGGTACAGATGCTTTCGGTGATTATCTTGCCCATGCGATATGTATCGGCGGCTCATGTCGGTTCATGTTCAACGGCAAGGATTACGAGTTGCATGAAGGCGACCTGATGATAGTACGCAAAGGCAAACTTGTTGAAAATATAGAGCCTTCAAGTGATTTTAGGGTAAAGACCGTATATATTAAGCCAAGCTACGTAGAAATTTGTACTCCCAACACCAACTATGGGATAAAAGGGCAATTGTCGTTATTCCTAAATCCGATCATGTCATTAGACAGGGAGCAGATGACAAGGTGCCGCATTGATTTTGACTCGGTTGAATATTGTCTTGAACATACCGAGCATCACTTTCATAGCCAAATGAAAATCAATGTAATACAACGGCTAATACTGAATTTTTTTGATTTTCATTCTCATATATACGGTGAAAGTCCAATTTCTACACAGAATGCCTCTGTTATGAGCCGATTCCTCAACATGTTAGAGAATGGCAGTTATCGCCGTAATCGAGAGGTGTCATATTATGCAGACGCTTTATGTGTCACTCCGAAATATCTTTCGGAAATATCCAAGAAAGTCAGCGGTTTTACTGCAAATTACTGGATAAACCGCTATACCATGCTTGACATATCCCGCCTTCTCCGCGACAAATCCCTGACATTCGTTCAGATCTCGGATATGTTCGGTTTTTCCTCGCCGGCATATTTCAGCCGATATGTCCAGCATAATCTCGGAGTCAACCCTACGGAGTACAGGGAATAATAAGACTACAATCCAAATGTCATTTTCGGTAAAAACTGATGTTTTTGCCGAATTTTTCATATCAATGGATTTGTCGGACGGCTGTAATTTTGCCGTATAAAAAATCTAAATTGATATGAACGTAAGATTATTATCTTTTCTGATAGTGCTGGTTACAGCATTGGGGGCTATTGCACAAGACAATAAGCCACAGTTTTCTCCTGCCGAGCAGGAAATTATAGACCTGTCGAATGACAAATGGCAATGGATGTCGGATAAAGACACTGACAAACTTTCCGGCCTGTTCCATGACACGGCTCAATTCGTACACATGGGCGGATATTGGGACAAGGAAGCAGAGCTGAATACCATTAAAAACGGTGCTATATGGTATAAGAAAGCCGAGATCCATAATCAAGAGGTGAAATTCACTGAAAATACAGCTACTGTTTACAGCGTTATACATCTCAATTCGGAGGTTGGAGGAAATGCTGTTCGTTTTCCCTTCATAGTCACCGAGGTATATGTCAAGGAAAATGGCAGATGGTTGCTCACTTCTCTTGTATTCACAAAAACAATAGGCGAATGACGATAAACAAATTCAGAACCATACTACTTGTGATGGCTTCATTTATAACAGCAACAGTTATGGCACAAGACGTAAACAACTTCAAACAGCCTTACGAGCCGGGGCAAAAAATAACCCCCAATCCGAATTTTATCGGTGACGCATGGCTGTTCCCATTGAGTAAGCATCAGGAATTGAATGTACCGATGTTCAACGTGACATTCTCTCCGGGATGTCGCAACAGTTGGCACAAACACAGCGGCGGCCAGATTTTGATTGCCACCTCCGGGATTGGATATTATCAGGAAAAAGGTAAACCGGCACGAAGGTTATTCCCCGGTGATATTGTTGAGATTGCACCTAATGTGGAACACTGGCACGGCGCAGCTCCCGACAGTTGGTTTGCGCATATCGCCATTGAATGTAATCCCGAAACGAACAAGGTCACATGGCTGGATCCGGTCAATGATAACGATTATCTTACCGCGACAAACGATAGTGTAGCCGTATATGATGAAGCCAATAAGGTTCTCTCTCCCCGTCAGCAGGCTATCGTGGAAATTGCCTCATATACCGGAAAAGGTGATTTGGAGCATCTACCCACTGCCCTTGTCAAAGGATTGGATGCAGGGATGACTGTGAATGAAATATCTGAAGTATTGGTACAGGTATATGCTTATGCCGGATTTCCTCGTAGCCTTAGAGGAATACAGACATTTATGGCGTTACTTGATGAACGTAAGAAGCAAGGGATAAATGATCCTATTGGACGTGAGGCTACTCCGGTTGCTGACATGACCTGCACCGAGAGATATACAATGGGCAAGAAGAACCTTGCAGAACTTACAGGTACACCTGTCGATGCGCCGTTAAGCGGATTTTCACTGTTCTCTCCCACGATTGATAAATTTCTGAAAGAACATCTTTTTGCCGATATTTTCAACCGTGACCTCCTTACATGGCAGGAACGTGAGTTGGCCACCGTTTCAACTCTCGCAGGAGTTGGAGGTGTAGAGCCGATGGCAAGAAGCCACATGGGTATATGCCTTCACCTCGGCACAACTCCCGCACAAATGACAGCATTGCTGAATATAATTGAAACAAATCTCGGCAAGCAAAATTCAGCTCCATTACGTGATATACTCATGCAATTAGCAAAGTGATTTATACCAATATATTACACACCAGAAAGGCGGGGCGACCTGCCTTTTTGTGTCTAAAACCGGAATTAAAACACCCTAATAACAATATGTTTAACTAAATCAAAAATCAATGAACAGAGTATTGATTGTTGATGCGTCATCCTCCGATTTGCGGATCATGGCTGGCTTACTTACGAAAGCCGGCTATGACCCTGTAACAGCGGAGGATTTTGACGCAGCAAAAGAGGAGGTGGCAAAGTTGCCACCCGGAGCGGTCGTTGTCGCGGCGATGAAATTCACCCGTGGCACGGCTCAGGAGTTAATCAACTGGCAGAAGCGCGAGGGTTACAAATTCCCCGTCATTGCCATAGTGGAAAATCTTAACGGTCTTGACACTATCGAGGTCTTGCAGGATCACGGGGCTGTCGCCGTGGTGCAGCGCCGTGCCGTTGACAAACAGTTGGTGGAAACGGTAGCGAAATATGCCGGAGTATATCCCCAATCGGAGGTCTCGCTCATACCTCGTCCGAGCATGGAGTTCCAAAAGATAGAAGAGGAAATCCAGCGCATTTCCACATCCAAAGCCAACGTGATTATCTTCGGAGAAAGCGGTCTGGGCAAGGAACAGATTGCCAAAGCCATCTATCAGAATAGCGGAAGAGCCGACAAACCTCTGACGATACTTGAAGCCGGCGGCGCCGCACTCGTCGGCAAGCATGACCCGGCATCAGGGAACAGCGAGATGTATAACCGCATCAAAGGCTATTTCAATCATGCCGCCGGAGGCACAATCATCATCAAGAACATCCATCTGCTTAACTTCGACAAGCAATCGGTACTGTTGCATATCCTTTCATCGGAGCATCCCGATGTAAGGGTGATATGCACTGCGGAACCGGAACTGCTGGAGATGGTCACCGAAAAGACATTCCGCCCGACCCTGTTCTATCATCTGCGGACGGTGGACATAACAGTGCCGCCACTGCGAAAGGTGAGCGAGGACATTCAGCCGATAGCCGAGTATTTCCTCAGAGAAAAAGCCGATAAGGAGGGTGAGCCGGTGAAAAGACTTGATGCCTCGGCAGTCAAGGCATTGAAACTCCATCCGTGGCCCGGCAATATCCGGGAGTTGAAAAACGTGGTTCTGCTTGCTGTGGAGAATGTCAATGGAAACGTCATCACGGCAAAGGATCTTCCAATCAGCCATTCGTCACCTGAAACGAAGGACAGCCTACGTCTCCGCAATCCGTATGACGAGAAACAGCGTATAATCGAGGCGTTGGCAAAATCAAAGGGTAATAAGACCCAAGCTGCAAAGCTGTTGGACATAGACCGAAGCACCCTGCGCTACAAGATGAAGCAGTATGGATTGGACTAACGACTTAGCCAATAAGCGTTAATTCGGAAAAAATGCTTAACTTTGTAGCGAAATTAGAAATATTGGCGGCTGAAGAGTCGGTCGCGACTTAGATACATCATAACATAACACCGCATTTTGATTAAGTGGAAATCTGGTAAATAGAAACTTTTAGAGGAAATGCGTGATGCTTATGCTATGCACTTGCATAGCGTACCATCGCGTCTCTCTAAAAAGGTTATACCAGATACCTCACTTCGGGCGCCTTGGTGCGCTTTTTTATATTTAAGGTGGGGTATTTTTCTTCGGAGTGGTAAAGTTCATCCGAAAAGCACAATTAACATATCTAAAAACAGGGATGGGTATTTTGAGATAATCGCCTGAGAAACACGCCAATTATATTTTAACATTTAATCCTGTAATCCATTTGTAACAGACTGTGGTTTAATATTGCGAAACAAAAAACATAATGTCTAACAATTAAATCCCAGCCCCGATAAATGGATGTATTTTCACTTACCGAGACCGAGTTCTTCCAAAAGCTGACCGAGGGGAAGAACGACAACCTGCACATCGCCTACAAGGACTTCGTGCTTCAGGTCAGCGAGCTGTGCCATAAGGAATCACACAAAGGGTATGTAATCACCGCCCTGCTTCTGGTAGAGGTCGAAATCAGCTATCTCCAGACCTCAGTACAGCGTCAGGAAATCAATGAAGCGCTCACCGCATTCATCACAAAAGCCTTGAATTTCATAAGGCACACAATAACTCATTACAAAGATTTGGCAGTCCAGCCGGTTGCAGAAGACAAAATCATAGACGAGGTAAATCTCAAATGGACTGAAAAGAAAGTCGCCCTCGTCGAGTTGGGTTACGCCTTCAAGGTCGCCAAATGTTTCGGCGAGAACATCTCCGTGAAGGAAATAGTGTCAAAACTCGCCCGACTTTTTAACGTCGAGATGACCGAGAACTATATCTACAAGAAATACAATGAAATCCGTGTCCGTGGCAAAGAGAGCCGTACATATTTCATCGACATGCTTACGGATATGCTCAACCGTCACATGTGCACCAATGACGATGAGGACTGACACCGTTGTCCAACCACTAATCCAACCAATACACTGAACCACAATCTAAAGACAAACTGACTGCATATCAGTGATGTTTTCATTCAGATGTTGAGAAGCCCGACCGCTCGTGACGAGTGATCGGGCTTTGCTCATATCCGGAATTCTATTTTATATGGAGAAGATGCCGGAGTTCGGGATCTTGGCGTATGCGTTCCAGTTCCGAAGCCACAATATCTTTAACATCCTGTTTAACTTGGTTGTAGTTTGACTGAATAATCCTCTTCATTTTGGATTTGTCTGGAGTGTCGTCCTTGAAATCCGTTATCAGGGGAATAGGTTTATAAGCCGCAGTCTCCGCCGCCACAGTCTTGGTGTCAACCACAATCTCAGCATGGAAAATCTTCTGATTGATACGCTCGTCGAAATTGTCGCTGACAGCCCCGACAAACATTCCCTGTGTCAGAGTGGAAATCTTGCTTGCCGGAATAAGGCTGTCCATCTGCGTGTTGATTGAGTGGCTCACATCGCTGCGGTTGATGCTCATGGACTGCCGCTGCTGGAGAACCTTACCGAAACGTTCGGAGAGCGTCTTGGCGGTCTCCCCCACGACCTGCCCGGAGAATATGTTGCCGACGGTGTTCATAACAACCGCCGCCTCCTTGTCACCATAGTCGCGTTTCAATTGGGAGAAATCCTGAAAGCCGAGGCATACCGCAACCTTGTTGCTTCGCGCCGTGGCGATGAGATTGTCGAGACCCTTGAAATAAATCGTCGGGAGTTCGTCAATTATCACACCGGACTTCAACATCCCCTTCTTGTTGATGAGCTTCACAATTCGGGAATTGTACAGTCCCAATGCCGCCCCATAGATGTTCTGACGGTCGGGATTGTTGCCGACACACAGGATTTTAGGCTCCTTCGGGTTGTTGATGTCAAGTGTGAAATCATCGCCCGTCATTATCCAGTAGAGCTGCGGTGAAATCATTCTTGAAAGCGGAATTTTCGCCGACGCGATCTGGCCGGCCAACTGTTCGGCCGCGCCTCCCTGCCATGCGTCGATGAACGGTGAGAGGTAGTTTTCCAGTTCGGGATAAGAGGTCAGAATTGGGAAAATATCCTCATACCTGCGGCATAGAAACTCTATCGCATGGGGGAAGGTACAGTATTTGCCGTTCTCATAGATTTTAAGATACCAGATGATAGCGGCGAAAAGCACAATCGGAGACTCCACGAAGAAATCGCCCTGCTTCTGAATCCATGTGCGGTTCAAGTTCATCATGATGGTATATGCCGATTCGTAAGCATCCGCAATATCCGTCATGAAGTCAGGGTGTATCGGGTTACAACGATGAGAGTGTTCCGGGTCGTCGAAATTGATGACGCAGAAGGTCGGCGGATTTTTGCCGTAACTTTTGGCATGGGTCAGCATGTGGTTGTAAGCAATGAGCGTCAAATCCGGAAATTTGTAGTCATATAGATAAAGCCCGAAGCCCTTCTCTATCTGCTGTTTAATAAAGTTATTGACTATGGCGAACGACTTGCCGGAACCGGGTGTGCCCAACACTATCGTGGCTCGGAAAGGATTGACAACATTTATCCATCCCTTGTTCCACCGTTTCTTGTAATAGAAACGTGTCGGTAGGTTGACGGAGTATTCGTTATCCATCCTTTTTGTCTCCTGCATGAACGACTCGTTTTCCTCGTTGAAGCGGTCATCCATCATATTGTTCTTCAACAGACGGCTCATCCATACACCTCCTAACAACAGGCAAACGTAGCCTGCGGCAGTTGTAAGGATATATATGTAGTACCAGCAGAGTGATACCATCCACCAGTTGAGGAAGAACAATACCGCTCCAATAGAAATAATGAGCCATATCTGCCCCCATTGTATCTTGTCATTCTTCACCCCCTTCGTGCCGAAGCATGAGAGGGCGAGGAACAACAGTGTCCACCATTTGGCGTTCCACGGATTATGGAACAGTTTTCCCGCCTCGTCGAGACCTGATAGAATCTTCATCGTCTGCGGGTGGAACTGCCAGCCCTCGACCGGAGGACGGCAGAACCAGTAAATATTTGCGACCATCACGGCGATGCTGAGACCACGGAGCAAGTCCATGATCTTGGCCAACGCCCGGAGGTCATCTTCCTGTTGTGACATAGTTTCTGAGATTTTGTTTTTGAATAATCATAGTTTGGGCCCGCGGCGTTTCTTTTTCTTCCTGTGCTGCATGGCGCGGTAGAAGGCTTCCTCGGCGGCATCGAATCCGGGACCGGTCTGGAACAGGTCAAGACCCGGCAATGTCGGGGCATCGTCATACCGGTGGGATTGTGAATTGCCTGGTCCGTAGTTGGATTGGGCCTGCCGATTACCCTGCGGAGGTGTCTGCGGATTGTCTCCGTTGTCATTATCAGTCTGTTGCCGACTTTCTCCCGAAGGCTCGGATTGGGTATTGTCCGATTGAGTCTCCGAATCATCCCTATGCGGGCTGTCCGGCTGAACAGGTGTAAGCTCCGGCTTATTGCCATTGGAGAACCATCGCTCAAGGGCGTTGGCGGAGAACTCCTTGCCAAGACGGGAACCGTTGAGAACCGTCATCGTGTTATGGTCTATGAAGGTGGCTCCATATATGCGTCCCGTATCGGTATATCGCAGAATCAGGTCGATGTTCCTTTCTTTGAGATTGGCGATGAAATCATCCTTGCCGGAGGATTGAGCCATGACCTCTGCAACAGCCTTCTTTGTGGGGCGTATGTCGATTTTCTCCTTCGCCCGCTCAAACCGTCCGTCAATGGCCATGCGGCTGGCGAACTTGCCGAGGCGTGAAGCCTTGAACGGCGAGGCGATTGTCTTGCCCTCGTCATCGGTAGCGAAATAGACCAGTCCGTGGTACTCCCTGCCGTTGACACGCCCGTCGGTCTGCTCACACCTTATATTATATAAGGAGAGGATGGCGTTGTATTCGCCGATGGTCTGGAATTTGTAGCGCATACCCACCATCTTGACCGTGTTGGCGACCTGCCGCTTTATGTCGCCCGACGGGTCAATCTTCCTGATAGGCATATCCGGAGTGATTTTTTGACGCTCCGCGGTGTGGAGACCGTATTTCCTTTCCAGCTCCCTCGTCACCTCCTTGCTGCGGTAGAAGTTGTTCCGGTCGGAGATGCAGGTGCCGTCCTGCCTGACACGGAGGGCCACAATGTGGATATGGTGACGGTCGATGTCGGCGTGTTTCACTATTATATACGGCATCTCGGCAAAGCCCATCCTCTCCATATACTCATGGGCAATCTGCGTGTACTGCATCTCGCTCAGGCGGTCATCAGGATGGGGATTGAGCGATATGTGCATCATTGTTCTCTCCGTCTTGGTAGATTGAGGCATCCATCTTTTGAAATCCTCGAAGGCACGGTGGATATTGATGTTACCCGAACCGTCATTGTAGATCTTGTTGGTGTCGAGGACTCGCCCCTTCTCCTTGTTTATCTTCTCGGCGTTGTATGACAATGCCCCGTAGATAGACTTGCCTAAAGAGATTTTTGCGACCATCGGGCATCGAAGTCTCCGGCGAGTGAGACAATCTCGCGGTTAAGTTTCACCAGCTCTATCGTGAGCCGCTCCAGTTTGTAAAGAGCCGTCATCGCCTTTTTCTCGGTGAAATTCTCACGGAGGGTTTTCACGGCGAGGTCATAGTCAATGCCGATGGTGCGGTATTGGGCGTTTAACGCTGACAGTTTGTCAATGAACACACGGGTATTCTCATCAACGGTGAAAACCTTGAAAGGCTTTCCGAAGATGCGCATCTTGACAAATGCGGAGATGGAATCAACGCCCGACTGTTCGTGCATCGTCTGGAATGCGGCGTGTTCGGCGGCGTTGAAGTTGACCGAACAGCGGAACACGGTGGAGTCAATCTTGGGATGCCTCCCCGCTTTCTTAAAGTTCTGTTTCATTTTGGATAAAAATTTAGTGGTTTGTAAAAGTGCCGACCGCAGGTTTCGTCAGAGGACATTTCGACTTTGGAGAAATACCGGCTCCATGCAATGGCAAGGGTCGTGTGCAGCAAATCTTATTTGGTGCTGCATACGACATACCTTGCCATGCACGTTTGTGCATCCTGTCTGGTAATGAGAATGTTGGAATGGTAGTTTCCCGGATAATCACTACGGAAGGTGTACGAAATCCGGCTATAAGCCAAAACCGGCGCCGGTCTTTGCCGATTTTAGCCGTGATATATGCCCTGCAAATTATATTATGATGCGTATGGGGCATATATTCTGCGGTGCGGTTGCACTGCAATAATAACAATGAGGGGTAATGTTATTGTTTCCCCGAAAAAGAAAAGTAACGCAAAGTAGCGCAATCGTTACGCAAAGTAACGCAAAATCAAACAGTTGCTAATCTTTTTGTGAGTTGCCATCGTTTAACTTGCACAGAGGCTCGAATGACAGGGCGGATGTGACAGTGACAATATGGACATTGCTCCACTCACAGACTGAACCGGTCACTGCACGACTCTTTCACATGAGCATCTGGCAACAGGCATTACAACCGCCTCATTCCCGTTATCACCTGCATTCAGGTGTGTATGAGTGACAAAGTGAGTTTGTGACAAAGTGTGTGATAAAGTGACAGTGTGACTTCGTGACAACACACCCCTGCACTCAACGGATAACGGGCATTGATTAGGGATAACTATGCCGACCACATTAACCAATGCACCGCTGACCATATTATAACAAGACCGGTCTTATGCATCAGTGGATGTGCCTTCCGCCCGGACACGGCTATCAGGCCGGGGGATTATGGCAAATGTTGCCAACCAAAATACAATTATTTTATTCACCCCAAACCGTAATTATATGCGAGAACCAGTTTTCGTAGCCTTCGCCACGCAGAAAGGTGGCGCCGGCAAATCAACCCTGACCGCTCTTACGGCAAGCTGCCTCCACTATCTTGAAGGGATAGATGTAATGGTCATCGACTGCGACGACAGGCAGCACTCCCTAAACGACTACCGGGACAACGACCTTGTAGTGACGGGAGAGAACCCATATCTCAAGAGGGCGATGTATAATTTCTACAAGAGATTCCAAAAGAAGCCATACGAGATAATACTCTCCAATCCTGCCGAAGCCGCAAAGGTGGCTCTTGACCGTCTCGAAGAGGGAGCGACGCCGCAGGTGGTGTTCTTCGACATCACCGGGACAATCAACGACCTCGACATCGTGAGGCTGCTGTCGGTAATGGAGTACCTTTTCGTGCCGATAACCACCGACACCGCCGACATGAAAAGTTCCATCCGTTTCGCCAGCCAAGTGGTGAACAACATGGTCACCACCGGAAAAACAAAAATCAAGGGTGTCAACCTTGTGTGGAACCGAGTACCCACCAAGAGCAAGACAAGACTGTGCGAGGTCATAGACAGCTATCTTGACGAGCTGGGCCTCCGTTCCCTCGACACAGTGTTGAGCAACAGCTCCAGATTCTTCAAGGACGGGGCGCCGACAGGCAGAACCGGATTATTCCGTTCCACAATGCTGCCACCCGACAAACAGTTGCTCAAAGGGAGCAATCTGCCGGAACTTGTGGCTGAAATCCGGAAGATAATAGAGGTGTGACGCTATGGCGAAAAAAGACATAACAACAGGCTTTGATTCGCAGGACGCGCAGGACTTCCTCGACATCTACCGCGACGGGGCTGTACCCACATACCGGAATGCGAGGAAAGAGCCTGCCACTGAATCACCTCCCGTCACCATTACGGAAAAGGAGGAACTGGCGAGAACCCCTGTCGTCCCCGACCGGACAAAGGAGGAGGATGAGTATCTGAAAACCTTTGTCGAGAACTGTCCTGTTGACGCTTTCAACAAGAAAGGCCGTCAAGTGATGGTTGTCAACGAGTTCCGTCGCAAGATAATCAAGATCCAAGCCCTGTTCAACGAGGACATCACCATCGCCCAGTATGTACACAACGTGCTGGCGCAGCATTTCAAGGATGTTGACCCGATATTGCAGGGCCTTTACCAAAAAAGCAAACAATTCTAAAAGCAAGAAACAGAAATGAGTAATCCGAAGTATTGTGACCTTCGCCCGTGCGCGAAGGCGAAGGAGGAAGTCAACACAGGCTTTCCCAAAGAGAAGGAACTGTCCGCCTACCGGGATGAATTCCTCGCCCCTTATACCGTTGGTGCCAGAAAAGGCATCTTCGTTCCCCGTGAACTTGTAAACAAGCTCTCCAAGACGGTGGCACTGTTCGACAACCGCGACCTCACCATCGGGGCGTATGTCACCAATATCATAATCTCCCACCTCGTAGCCAACCGTGACGTCATCAACGAGTTGACGGAGCGCGGCTCAAAAACCGTGACGTTATGAACATAGAGATGTTTTCATACCCGGTCATCCTCGTGCCTATGCTGCTGTCGGTGCTTCTCGTCGTAGGGATGGCGGTCTATGACCATAAGCTGTCAAAACTCAAAAAGGATATGCAGAAACTCTTTCGGGAGTTGGTGGATTATACCGAGAACATCCCGAAAACTCTTGACGGCGTAACGGCCACTTGTGCTAACAATATCGCGAATCTCGTCCATGAGCAATTGTTCGGAACGGCTCTGGAAAAGGCAGCCCCGTCAGAAGTATCTCTTTCCGATGTGGAGTTCGGCAATGACATTCAGCCCCTCGATATAGTTGACGTAGCCGATACCGGACCGCTGGCAAACGGCACCTCGATGGAGGAACTTGAAGACGCTTGCGCTTTCAGGACTGATTTCCTTGAAGAACGCTTCCGTGGCAAAGACCGTGCCGGCTCAAAGTGTGTCGTCATCCGTAAGGGCTACCATGAGATGCTGAGGGCCGTATGCCGTATGTCCCGGAACAACGAGCTGACAATGAGCGGTTATCTCGACAATATCCTCACGGATCACTTCAACCGTCACGGTTCTGAAATAGAGGCAATGGCTTTTGCCGGTGAAAAACCTAATGTGAAAAGCCTATGACCGGATTGGCGATATTCATAGCCGGAGGCATACTCCTCTGCAACATGGCTCTTGTCGCGGTCGTTGTCCTTGACTCACGGAAGAAAGGGATATTAAAGGAGAACGAGCCGGTTAGTTCAACAAATCAGGAATTTGAGGAAAAGAATTCGGCATCTGCGGAAAATCCTCAAAAGAAAGCAGGTGTCGGCAGGAGCAATTTCGACATTGACAGGTTCGAGTCGATGATGAAGGCTACTGTGGAAAAGGTGTTGCCTGCAATCCTGACTGACATGATGGGAGATGTGAGGCTCAAGGATGTTGAGTTTGACGACGAGACTGAATCAGGGGAAACAACACCCGCTATTGTCAAGACCGATGAAAAGCCGGCACCAAAATTCCAACCTCTTTCTGAATCGGCCACGAAAGATGCCTTTGAAACCGACATACGTGATTTTGACGATGAGCCGTCCGCCCCGGTTGCCAGCGGCACCACCATTGACGAGCTGGAAGGAGCGGTTGACACTGCGATGAATCCTGATTCAACGCCGCAGCAACAGGCACAGGCAGGAAAGATTCTGTCCGAAATGCAGGGTACTGAACTGCTTGATAAGCTCTCGCAGAATGATGATATTGACAGGCGTGTAAACCTCTGTATCAGAATGAGCATCCGCGCTGAAATAGAATCAAGGGAAGCTCCTATCCCCAAGCCCAAAACCGTGAAAAAGTCTGTGTCCGTCAAGATTGTCACTGACAACATAGACGATTTCAACCCTGCCGACCTGCTGAAATAAGGTCAGACCACTAATCCGCGTCCGCAAGGACAAATCCAACCAAATTTTATCAACCCGAGGCGTGGGCTGCTCCTATCCGGAGCGGTCAGGGGCTTCCCATGCCTCACAAAAAAGAAACAAGAACTATGATTAAAAGAAAAATCTTCACCCTGCTGCTTATAGCGGGCACTGTATCAAACTCTTTCGCCGCCGGAAACGGCATGGCGGGCATCAACGAGGCCACCTCTATGGTGAGTTCCTATTTCGACCCCGGCACCAAACTGGTGTATGCCATCGGCGCTGTCGTGGGCCTCATCGGAGGCATCAAGGTCTATTCCAAGTGGTCGTCGGGAGACCCCGACACCTCCAAGACCGCCGCAAGCTGGTTCGGCGCGTGTATCTTCCTCATCGTGGCGGCCACAATTCTCCGCTCATTCTTCCTTTAATGGCCGAGTATTCAATCAACAAGGGCATAGGGAGGTCTGTGGAATACAAGGGGCTGAAGGCGCAATACCTGTTCATCTTCGCCGGAGGGCTGCTCGCCCTGTTCGTGGTGTTCGTCATCATGTATGTCGCCGGAATATCCCAGTGGGTATGTATCGGCTTCGGCATAACGGGCGCGTCGCTCCTTGTCTGGCTCACATTCCATCTCAATGCCAAGTACGGCGAACACGGTCTGATGAAACTCGGAGCGGTGAAACACCACCCACGCTACATCATCAACCGTCTCCGCCCTAACAGACTGATTAAAGGAACAAAACGATGAGAAACACGTTAAAAGCGACTACCCTCGAAAGTAAGTTGCCGCTCTTGGCTGTTGAACACGGTTGCATCATCTCAAAGGACGCCGACATAACGGTGGCCTTTGAGGTGGGCCTCCCGGAGCTGTTCACCGTCACCTCCGCAGAATATGAGGCGATGCACTCCGCATGGTGCAAGGCTATCAAGGTGCTGCCCCATTTCTCGGTGGTGCATAAGCAGGATTGGTTTGTCAGCGAGAAATACAGGCCGGAACTGCAAAAGGATGATTTATCCTTTTTAGACCGGAGTTTTGAGCGCCATTTCAACGAGCGTCCGTATCTCGCCCACAGATGCTACCTGTTCCTGACAAAAACTACTAAGGAGCGGATGCGCCAGCAGAGCAATTTCTCCACCCTCTGCCGTGGGCGGATATTGCCGAAGGAGCTGAACCACGAGATGGTTGTCAAGTTCATGGAATCTGTGGAACAGTTCGAGCGTATCATCAATGACACCGGGTATATCAGGCTGCGCCGGCTCAACGATGATGAGATTGTCGGGACTGAAACATCGTCTGGACTTATCGAAAGGTATATGGCCCTCTCGATGGAGGATGTTACCTGTCTGGAGGACATAGACCTGTCGGCGAAGGAGATGAGAGTCGGAGACAAATATCTCTGCCTTCACACCCTCTCCGACACCGACGACCTCCCGGCAAAAGTCAGCACCGACAACCGTTATGAGCGGTTATCGACTGACCGCTCGGACTGCCGCCTGTCATTCGCCTCCCTTGTGGGATTGCTGTTGCCCTGCAACCATATCTATAACCAGTATATTCTGATTGACGACCATGACGAGAACCTTGCACGGTTTGAAAAAACCGCGAGGAACATGAACAGTCTTTCAAGATACAGCCGCAGCAACGCCATAAACAAGGAGTGGATAGACCGCTATCTAAACGAGGCTCATTCCTACGGGCTGACCTCCGTCCGCTGCCATTGCAACGTGATGGCGTGGAGCGACGATGCCGAGGAACTGCGACGGATCAAGAACGACGTAGGCGGCCAGTTGGCGACAATGGGCTGTATGCCGAGGCACAACACAATCGACTGCCCGACGCTGTTCTGGGCGGCGATACCCGGCAACGAGGCTGACTTCCCTGCCGAGGAAAGTTTCTACACCTTCATCGAGCCTGCCGTCTGCTTCTTCACCGCCGAGACAAACTACCGTTCTTCGCTGTCTCCTTTCGGGATTAAGATGGTCGATAGACTGACAGGAAAGCCCATACACTTGGATATAAGCGATGAGCCGATGAAGCGAGGCATCACAACCAACCGTAACAAGTTCATCCTCGGTCCGTCGGGTAGCGGTAAGTCTTTCTTCACGAACCACCTCGTGAGGCAGTATTACGAACAGAACTCACATATACTGCTGATTGACACCGGCAATTCCTACGAAGGTCTGTGCAACCTCATTCACAACCGTACCCACGGAGAGGACGGCATATATTATACCTACACGGAGGACAAGCCGATTTCATTCAATCCATTTTGGACTGATGACGGTGTGTTTGACGTGGAGAAGAAAGACAGCATCAAGACATTGCTCCTGACCTTATGGAAAGCCGAGGATGAGAGGGTCACTAAGACCGAATCGGGAGAGTTAGGCTCGGCATTGTCTATATTCCTTGACAAGATGAGGACTGACAAGGATATTGTCCCATGCTTCAACTCCTTCTACGAGTTTATGCGAGACGATTACCGTGCGGAAATGGCAAACCGTCCCATCCCCATCTACAAACAGGATTTCGACATTGACAATTTTCTGACTACCCTCCGCCAGTATTATCACGGTGGCCGGTATGACTTCCTGCTCAACTCGAAAGAGAACATAGACCTGCTGAACAAGCGGTTTGTGGTATTTGAGATTGATGCCGTGAAGGAAAATAAGGAGCTTTTCCCGGTTGTGACAATCATCATAATGGAAGCCTTCATCAATAAGATGCGACGGCTTAAAGGTGTCCGCAAACTTATAATCGTGGAGGAGGCTTGGAAAGCTCTTTCAACGGCGAACATGGCGGATTACATGAAATACCTCTTTAAGACCGTCCGCAAGTATTTCGGTGAGGCTGTGGTGGTTACGCAGGAGGTTGACGACATAATATCGTCGCCGATTGTCAAGGAAACCATCATCAACAACTCGGACTGCAAGATTCTTCTTGACCAGCGTAAGTACATGAACCGCTTCGACCAAATCCAGAGCCTCTTGGGTCTGACCGACAAGGAAAAGTCGCAGATACTCTCCATCAATATGGCGAACAACCCTAACCGGCTCTACAAGGAGGTATGGATCGGACTGGGTGGAACGCAGTCAGCCGTCTATGCCACGGAGGTGTCAGCCGAGGAATATCTGGCCTACACCACCGAGGAGACAGAGAAAATCCAAGTCCTTGAACGCGCCAAGCAATTGGGCGGCGACATTGAGGGCGCAATCCGGCAGTTAGCCAACGAGAAAAGAGAGAATTAACAAATAAGAATCATGTATGACAAAACGAATATTGAGAATGGTTCTCACTGCAATATCCGTGACCCTCCTTGCCGGGATAGCGATGGCCCGGATGATAATCCGATGCGCCAAAAGTATCAGATAAAATAAAAACCACAAATCCGTAAAAACAAAGATGAAACAGTTAAAATTCCTATTCCCCCTAATCGCCCTGTGCCTCATGTTAGGCACGGGCAGGGCAAACGCCCAGTGGACAGTCATAGACCCGTCCAACATCGCCCAGAGCATCGTCAACTCCTCAAAGGAGCTGGTGCAGTCCTCGACAACGGCCGAACACATGGTGAAGTCGTTTCAGGAGACCGTCAAGATCTACGAGCAGTCGAAGAAGTATTACGACGCTCTCCGCTCGGTCAACAACCTCGTCCGCGACGCCCGCAAGGTGCAGCAGACCCTCCTGATGCTCGGAGACATATCCAAGACATACGTCTCCAATTTCCAGAAGATGCTCACCGACCCCTATTTCACGTCATCCGAACTGTCGGCGATAGCCTCCGGCTACACCCGTCTGATGGAGGAGGCGACGGGGGTTGTCGGAGAACTCAAAAACGTGGTGAACATCACCACGATGTCGATGACCGACAAAGACCGCATCGACATTGTGGACAAATGCCACAGGGAGATGGTGAGGCTGCGGTCGCTGACCTCCTACTACACCAACAAGAACATCAGCGTGTCATATCTCCGAGCCAAGAAAAAGGCGGACACCCAGAGGGTGATAGACCTTTACGGCGAGGGGGCGCAGAAATACTGGTAGGCTATGCTTTGCGCTATTGATTTCTCGAACCTTCACACCATACTGCGGTCGCTCTATGACGAGATGATGCCGCTGTGCGAGAACATGGCTGGTGTTGCACAGGGGATTGCCGGACTCGGCGCCCTGTTCTATGTCGCCTACCGTGTGTGGCAGTCGCTGGCGAAAGCCGAACCGATAGACGTGTTCCCCCTGCTGCGTCCATTCGTGATAGGATTCTGCATAATGTTCTTCCCCTCGGTGGTCCTCGGCACAATCAACTCGGTCATGTCGCCGATTGTGCAGGGTACGGCGGGTATGCTGGAGGGTCAGACACTCGACATGAAGAAGTACCGTGAGGAGAAAGACCGGCTGGAGTATGAGCACATGATGAACGACCCATCGACCGCCTACCTCGTTGATGACGCGGAGTTTGACAGGCAGATAGACGAACTCGGCGTGACAGAGATAGGCACAGCCGCCGGAATGTATATCGAAAGAGGCATGTACAAGGTGAAGAAGGCAATACAGAATTTCTTCCGTGAACTTCTGGAGATGCTCTTTCAGGCCGCGTCGCTCACAATCGACACCATAAGGACATTCTTCCTGATAGTGCTGGCGATACTGGGGCCGATAAGTTTCGCAATATCCGTGTGGGACGGTTTCCACAACACCCTTGTGCAGTGGATATGCCGGTATATTCAGACATATCTGTGGCTACCCGTGGCGGATCTGTTCTCAACGATATTGGCGAAAATCCAAGTCCTGATGTTGCAGAACGACATATCGGAGTTGGCAAACAACCCCAATGCAGACCTTGACGGCTCAAACACAGCGTATTGCCTGTTTATGATTATCGGCATTATCGGATATTTCACGATTCCGACCGTGGCCGGTTGGATTATTCAGGCAGGAGGCATGGGCAGCTACAACCGCTCCATCAACAATACCGCCATGCAGGGCGGGTCGTGGGCCGGCAGCGTCGCCGGTGGCGTTGCAGGAAACGTGGCGGGTCGTGTCGGCAAATTACTTAAATAGCATGTCCACCGGTTCTTTATGCACAACGACGGACTTACCGTGCTGTCGCTGTTTGACGGCATGTCATGCGGGGCAATCGCCCTGCGTGAAGCGGGAATCAGGGTAAGGCAATATTTCGCATCGGAGATTGACCGTCAGGCGATAATGCAGACACGGCACAATTTCCCCGACACAATCCAGTTAGGGAGCGTCACCGGGGTGAAGGCATCCGACCTTCCCCCGATTGACCTCCTTATAGGAGGCTCGCCCTGTCAGGGATTCAGTTTCGCCGGAAAGCAGTTGAATTTCAACGACCCGCGAAGCGCCCTCTTCTTCGAGTATGTCCGCATACTCCGTGAAATCCAATCATACAATCCCGGTGTGATATTCCTCTTGGAGAATGTCAGGATGCTCAAAGAGCATGAGAATGTCATCAGCGAACAACTGGGGCTGTATCCTGTAATGATAAATTCGGCATTGGTGTCGGCGCAAAACCGTGTCAGGCTGTACTGGACAAATATCCGCACAAAATCAGTCCCGAATTTATTCGACACCGAGGTTTACACCGATATTCCCCAGCCCGAAGACAGAGGGATATACCTGCAGGACATTCTTGACAAGGATGTTGACGAGAGATTTCACCTCTCACAAAGGCAGATAAGGCATCTTATCAGGCTTGACCTTGCCAATGCCGGGGGTGACGCGGTAATCAATTCAGTAATCAACGGACACTCATACTGCGTGGCATTGCGCGGAAGGTTCAATCCGGAAACCGGATGCAACGAGCAGAAGCCGGAGATTCGCTTTGACGGTAAGACCAACACACTCACCACCGTGCAGAAAGACAACATGGTCATCACCTGCGGTTGCCCTCAACGGATAATATCGGGCACGATAGATTCCCGGAAAGACGGGGTCGGATTCCGCCCGGTCATAAGCGGCAAGGGTGCATGTGTCAGAGCCACCGCAAGCCATCAGAGCGTGTGTATGCTTGTCAGCGGAGACAATATCCGTCTCCGGCATCTTACCCCCGCTGAATGGTGCCGGCTTCAGACCATTCCCGAATGGTACGAGTGGGTCTGTGGTGAATCGCATATCTACCGGTTACTGGGCAACGGCTGGACTGTCGAGGTTATTCGCCATATCCTCCAATTTCTTAAAACAGATTATTAACAAATTCAAACACTTATTGAATGGAATTCAAATCCCTTAGAAACATCGAAAGCTCGTTCCGGCAAATTCGACTTTTCGGCATTGTGATGGTGTCGCTCTGCGCCTTCATCGCCATCGGCTCGGTGGCCCTGTCACTGAGCTTCGCCGAAAAGCAGAGGGAGAAAATCTATGTCCTCGACAACGGCAAGAGCCTAATGCTCGCCTTGTCGCAGGACATGGAGCAAAACCGCCCGGCGGAGGCGCGCGAACACGTCCGGCGCTTCCACGAGCTGTTCTTCACACTCTCGCCCGACAAGTCGGCGATAGAGCACAACATCAACCGCGCCATGTCGATGGCCGACAAAAGCGCATACAACTACTACTCGGACTATGTGGAGAAAGGATACTACAACCGCATAATAGCCGGAAACGTCAACCAAGTCCTTCAGGTTGACAGCATCGTATGCGACTTTGACGGTTACCCCTACACGGTCATGACTTACGCCCGTGAGCTGATAATCCGCCAGAGCAACGTGACACACCGCTCGCTTATAACGAGCTGCCGCCTGTCGAACACCAGCCGTTCCGACGACAACCCCAACGGATTCATCATCGAGGGGCTGACGATACTGGAAAACAAGGACATATTAACCACCAAAAGAACTTTATCCCAATGAAAAAGAAACCCAAGTTTACAATCCGCGACTCCGCCATATACAATAAGGTGTGGAGGTCGCCAGTCGGGAGGCTCAAAACCTTCATAAAAAGCAAATGCGAGAGCCTTCCTCCCGGACAACGCCTGACGGTCGTGACCGTGCTTCTCTCGGCGTTTGTGCTGACCGCCTTCTTCGTGTTCGGCCATGCCTGCTACAAAATCGGGCTGGGTCAGGCACGGAAGGCGATAGAGATAGAGCATATCGAGCCTGTGGAAATCTCCCCCGAAGCCGAGGCGGAATATGAGATGATGAGTAAAATCAAAACGGAAGCCTATGAATCTTTCCAGTCTGAAAACGAGGCTCAATAACATATTCGCCTTAAAGACCCCGGCTGAAAGGGAACGGATAAAGAAACTGGCGGTCTATACGATGCTGTGCCTTTCATTTCTCGTATGTCTTTGGCTGATATTCTCCCCCGGAGGCGATGATGGGATGGTGGCCGGAAAAGCGAACATGGAAATCCCCGAAGGCACGACCGAGGGTATGCCCAAGACCAAGATCGCGGCATACGAGCAGGAGGAAGCCCAGAGGGAGAAAATCCGCAGTGACAGCTCCATCAGCACGGTCAGCACGGCTCTGGACACCGTGGCGGTTGCAGCCGACACCGCTCCCGACCGGATCCAGACATCGGCTGACGCCTACCGTCAGGCACAGGCTACATTGCAGGAGTTCTATGTCCCCGACTATTCGGCTGAGAATGTGGAGTTGGATGCCCTGAATGAGAGGATTGCCGAGCTGGAGGCTCAAAACGCTATGGTCCAACAGCAGTCGCAGCAGTCCAACGACATGGCCATGCTGGAGCGGTCATATCAGCTTGCGGCGCAATATATGGGCAACGGTAATGGCGGCAACTATCCTCCTCCACAAGTCCAGCCCGATGAAAAGGGCAAACGCAATGTTCAGCCCGTTGCGCAGGTCAACCGCAATGTCGTTTCCTCTCTCAATGCCTCCACTGATTCCCAACGTCTGACAACTGCGGTCGGCACGACAAAGACGGTGAATAAGAATACCATTTCGGCTGTTGTATCAGGAAATCAGAGTGTTATAGACGGCGAGAGTGTAAGACTCCGTACCACCGAACCTATGTGGGTGGGCAACCGCCTTATCCCGCGCAACACCGCCATCGTAGGTTCTGCAAGGGTGCAGGGCGAGAGGATGGAGATTGAAATCACCTCCATCGAGTGTCAAGGCTCAATATATGATGTGGAGTTGCAAGTGTATGACTCCGACGGTCAGGAGGGTATCAACATTCCCGGCAATATGGAGTCCGACGCCCTGCACGAGATAGGCGCCAACATGGGCAACACTATGGGCAGTTCAATCAACATCTCCACCAACACGGGAGCGCAGATAGCGTCCGATGTGGGCAGAGGACTGATAAACGGAGTGTCGCAGTATCTCACCAAGAAGATGCGGACTGTCAAGGTCCACCTGAAGGCCGGATACCGTGTTATGCTCCACCAGCCCGAACAAAACTGAATTTCAAAACAAAACCACAAATCCAATTAGAAAAAAATGAAACTGAAACTGAAAACAATTATCCTTTCCGCCATCGCCTTTATCGGCATGGCAACCCCGGCTTTCGCCAAAAGCAAAGCAGCCAAAAACACCGATAGCCATGTGTCATCTGACATCGAACAGGTAGCCGAACACGACATGAACGTGTACGGCGGGAACTACACCGACGGCGACAAGTTCAGCGGTCTTACCCGCAAGGTCGGATTTGACCGCATGATACCGCCCCATGCGCTGGAGGTTTGTTTCGAGAAAACCACGCATATCATATTCCCCTCGGAGATAGTCTATTGCGACTTGGGCAATGAGAACCTTGTGGCCGGTCTTGCCGACGGCGCGAAGAACGTGCTGCGTGTCAAATCCGCTTTCAAGTCTTTCAAGCAGGAAACGAACCTGTCGGTGATAACCGAAGATGGATCATATTATTCGTTCAACGTGAAATTCGCCAAAGAGCCGCTCTTGCTCAACATCGAGATGACCGACTTCATACACGACGGCGAGGCGGTGAACCGCCCGAACAATGCGCAGGAAATCTATCTTGAACGCCTCGGCAGCGAAAGTCCCATGCTTGTCAAGCTGATTATGAAATCCATCCACAAGCAGAACAAGCGCGAAATCAAGCATATAGGCTCAAAGCGTTTCGGAGTGCAGTTCCTCCTGAAATCCATCTATGCCAACAATGGATTGCTCTATTTCCACACCGAAATCAAGAACACCTCCAACATTCCTTTCGACATTGAATATGTATCATTCAAAATCGTGGATAAGAAGGTAATCAAGCGAACAGCCATGCAGGAAACGGTGCTTGAACCGCTCCGCGCCCAGAACTATGTTACAGTCGTCAGTGGTAAGCAGTCCGAGAGAACCGTGTTTGCTCTGGAGAAATTCACCATCCCCGACGACAAGCAGCTCGTTATCGAGGTAGCCGAGAAAGAAGGTGGCAGACATCAGTCCTTCGTGGTGGAGAACGAGGACATTGTGAGAGCCAACGTGATCGACGAACTTTCAATACAGTAATCAGATGAAAAAAGCGATATTCATAATCGCTGCCATGCTTGCCCTGTTCACAGGGCAGGCAATGGCCCAGCGATGCCTACCCGGTATGTCGGCGGTTGAAATCAAGGCTGACATGGCAGACGGATTTTATACCGGCAAATCCCGTGACTGCGGTTATTCATTCGGAGTGTATTACTCGGTGTTCAAGGGCAATGCCAACACATGGTCTTTTGGCGGCGAGTATCTCCAGACCTACAAGCCCTACGGCGAGAAAGGCCGTATCCCCGTGGCGCAGTTCACAGGCGAGGTCGGCTACAATCTCCACCTAATCAGCGACTATTCGCAGACATTTCACCTCTATGGCGGTCTGTCGGCTCTCGGTGGCTATGAAACAGTGAACTGGGGCAAGCCGATTTTGGCTGACGGATCGACTCTCCTTGCAAAAGATGCCTTCATATATGGCGGAGCCGTCACCTTGTCGGCTGACTTCTTCCTATCCGACAATATCGCCCTCGGAGCGCAAATCAAGGAGCGGTTTATCTTCGGAAACGACACCGGGCATTTCAAGTTTCAGTATGGTATTCACCTCAAATACTGCTTCTGAACATGAGATACACGAAGAAAGACATTCCCAAAATTCCTCTCACGGAGTTCATGGCTGCTCTCGGCGAAAAGCCGGTAAAGTCTTTCGACGATATGAAGCTCTACTATGCGCCCCAGCGCGATGACTCTGAACCGATGCTGCTTGTCGATACAGTTAAAAACCGTTGGTATGACCATGCCACTGACGAGAGCGGCGACATTATAGACCTTGCCAAACTTAAAATGAATCCTCTTGTCTATAAAGATCCAAAGGATTTCATTGTAAAATATATGAATGAGTTTGAGATTGGCAAGGAAATGTCGGCAATGGCCCGTCGCCCTGTTGAGCCAATAGTCATAAGTCTTGACATAAGGAAATTGCCGTTGACAGACTTTCTTAAAGCCATAGGTTGTGAGCCGGTGAAAAAGGATGGCAATATCTTGACTTATCCGGCTCCATACGACAATGAGAGAAAGCCGACAATGTTGGTTGACACCTCCACCAATCAGTGGCGCGACACAAAATCCGGGGCATACGGCGGTATCTATGACCTTGCCTATGAACTGACCGGATCGTGCAATATGTCAGAGCTGAATCGATATATCGCCGGACAGATGGGTGAATTTGACAAAAAGCAAGTCAAAGACACTACCCCGAAGGCAGAAAAAGCAGAACCATCCAAACCCAGACGAAAAATGCGGTTTTAGCCTATGGATATAGACGCTATCAAGGGAATATCCCTCGTGGATTTCCTGCACCACCTCGGCTATGACCCGACGGGGCGCGACAGCAAGGGTCTGTGGTATTATGCCCCGTACCGCAATGAGCGCAGGCCCTCTTTCCATGTAAGACCCGGCAAAGGTGTATGGTACGATTTCGGTACAGGTAACGGTGGCGACATATTTACCCTTGCGGGTGAACTGTCTGGAAAACCAGACTTCATTGAGCAGGCAAAATACATCGCTGAAACGATGAATATGCCCGTCGCAGAGCCTTACAAGCCGCTGCCTTTCGTTGAAGAACCCACATTCGAGAATGTGCAGGTGTCAAAGCTGGTATCTCCGGCTCTCCTTCGCTATCTCGCCAACCGTGGCATACCTGCCGACATCGCCCGACGCTCTTGTGTTCAGGTGGATTACAAGTTGCACGGCAAAAACTATTATGCCATCGGATTTGAGAACAACGCCCACGGTTTTGAGCTAAGAAACGCTTTCTTCAAAGGTAGTTACCCACCAAAGCACATCACCCATATCAATAATGGTAATCCCCGATGCAATGTATTTGAAGGCTTTATAGACTTTCTTTCTGCTGGACGCCTCGGCTTCAATGACGACACTGACACCGTTGTCCTCAACTCGGTCGCCAATATCGGCAAGGCAATCCCGGCTCTAAGGGATTATCCGCTGATACTGTGCTATCTCGACAATGACGAAGCTGGGCGAAACGCCCTTGCCAGATTACAAAAGGAGTTCGGTGACAGGGTAATGGACAAATCGGCTCTCTACCCAAAACATAAGGATCTGAACGACTATCTTATTTCGCTCAATCCGAAAAAGTCAACAAGAATAAAACTCTAAACAAAAATTATTATGACAAAATCCAATAAAAAATCATTCGGCGTCATCGCCATTCTCACCCTCGTAATCGCTGCCGTATGCGGCCTAACATCCTGTTCCGACGACCTCGACGTGCAGCAGTCCTACCCCTTCACGGTGGAGGTCATGCCTTTCGCCGACAAAATCACGCAGGGGCAGACCGTGGAGCTGCGCTTTGAGATTGTCCCCGAAGGCAACTATGCCAACACACTCTACACAATCCGCTATTTCCAGTATGACGGGGAAGGCACGCTCAGACTCGTCGATGGCCCGGTGCTGGTCAACAACGACCGAGTGTTGCTCGAAAGCAAGACATTCCGCCTGAACTACACCGCCAAATCAGCCGATGCCCACAAATTCCTCGTCGTGGTGGAGGATAATTTCGGCTCAACCCCGTGGGAACAGACCTTTGAGTTCAACGGCAAGGACAGCGGCGATGATGACGGCGGCAAGGTTGTCGGCCCGATTGTGACACCCGTAAACCCGGTTGTCAAATGAAGAAACTGATGATGTTCTTAGTGGCGTTGCTGACCCTTGCGGCAGCAACGCCCGCCGCCCACGCAAAAAGGAGCATAATGGAGCTGCCACCATTTGAACGTGCGGTGCTGATTATAAAGAAGTTTGAGACTTTGCACCGCCCGTGCCATTGGCCGGCGGTCGGATACGGTCACATGGTACAGCCGGGAGAACCGTTCCGCCGCGGTGTCCAGCTGTCTGAGAGACAGGCTGATGCATTATTGAGAAAAGACCTTCGCAAGTTCATCGCCCTGTATGACGATTTCAGACCGGAGGATGCCTTGCTTCTCGGAGTGCTGGCGTATAACTGCGGTCCCGGTGTCGTCAACAGATCCGGCGTTTACAAACGGCTCAAATCGGGCAACCGCGACATATATATGTCCTACACATCGCATTGCAGATACAAAGGCAAATTCCACAAGCAGTTGCACCAACGTAGGATTACGGAATATTTATGTCTGTTCCAAAAATAACAACTCTTGCACCAGCAATCCCCATGTGACAACGCCGCCTGTGGCGGCCGAAATTTTGAGCGAAAAATGCCCCCGTCTGGCCTTCAACGGCTTGGCGGGGGCTGGCTATGCAACGAAATAAAAATTATCTTCCGGTTATGGTCTCGGCATCGGGGTTTTGTCGGTGGAGCCTCCAATTTTGAAGTGCGCACTCCTTTGAGCTGTTGGCGTAGCAATATTCACAAAGATGGGGGCAGGTGCTGTATTCGCCGATGTCCTTGCTTTTCATACAACCGCAGACCTCGCGCTGTCCCCTGTCGCGGTTATCCTGCGTTATGACCGCGAAACCTCCTCCGTCAAGCGGGATGGCGTTTTCGGGAACATCCGTGCCGAAGAGCGAGGGTTGTATAATCCTTGCGCCGAGATATTCCATTAGCTCCCTTGAGCGGTGTCCGAAACGTACTATGAGGCGGTCGTCTATGCAGTGGTTCTTTTGTATGCCGTATTCCGAGAGGTCCACGCGCTCCCCGCAGGTGGCGAGTTCATATCCCCACTTTTTGTTGAGCATTGAGAGTTCCCTCGCGAAACCGCGCATCATTTCCTCGGTCCAGTCATTGTAGCGTATCCCGTTGAGTTCAAGGTTTGACTTGACCCTGCGGTACGAAACGATGTCGGCAAAGCTGAAAACGAGTTTTTCGGTGTATCCGTTCAGTGTGTCTCCGACATTCTCAATCTTCCATAGGAGCAAGTCCGTGTCTATGCGGTTGGTAAGGATGAGAGGGTCAAAACGCCATATCACCCTGCCTTTGCCGAGACGGTCAACGAGCATATGGAATGTGTCGATACGCTGTGACAAAGTAGGTACGCCTTTTTCAAGACCCTCTCTTTCATAATCGTTGATAGTATATTGGATGTAGCATCCGATGCCGAGTTCATCAAGCGTGTCAAGGTGTCCAAGCAACGGCTTCGGGTTCTTTGACCAGAACACGATGAATTTGGTGCGCTCGTAACTTATGTTGATTTTGGTTGAATTGTAGGGGTTTGTCCATGCCGAATATCCTTTTTTGAGACGGTTGAAAAACCATTCGGAATAAAAGGCGGGGATGTCGGTGCTTCTGCTTGCGGATATTATCACGGGGCATAGGGCTGTCGCGGTCTTTCCGCTGTCAAGCCTTATTTCAGTCTTTTCGTTCATATTGGTGGTTTGTTATGGAGCGGTGTCGGATGTCGCTGTCCTTTACACTCAACACCGTTCCCAATGATTAGTTTTTTAGCTGTATCGCTATCCATTCGTCACGCTTTTGTCTGCACTCTTTGAGGGTGGGTGCGACGCAGGAGAAAAGTTCGTTTGTGTCCGGGTCGCGCCAATCGTACATTATGCGTATGACCTTTTTACCTCGGTGTGAGGAATAGAACTTCTCGTATTGTTCTCCGCTGACGGTGGTTGATACGCCGTGCTTTGTCATTTTGGTTGCCATATCAGTGAATTTTAGAATTTTACAATCAGTATGCGGTAGTTGAATATCTTTTCGGGGTCGGTGATTTTCCTTTGAGCCAGCCATTAATCAAAAGCTTTTGATTAATGGCTTTATCTAAAGAGTTATATAATCAATACTTAACCCATTTGTATAATATAAGTAGCTGTAATTCAATATGCTTTAAGTATAAACACTTGTGATTATAATCTAAGCCAAACCTTTGAGGAAATGTTTGAGTTTATCATCTTTTTCCCATTCACATTCCGTAGGGACACCACTTACATCAATGTAGGCTTTTTCTAATGCCTCTCGTTTATATTTTGAATCTGCCCTTGCATATATTTCAGTAGTTTTAATAGACGCATGACCAAGTATATCCCTTATATACACCAAATTGACACCGGATTGTAGTAAATGCATCGCTTTTGAATGGCGCAACACATGCGGGCTAATCTTGTCCGGGAACAAATCCTCATGTTCTTTCTTCGCCATAAGATAATATTTATCAAGAATATACGACACTCCGGCTGTTGATAACCGCTCTCCCCAACAATTAAAAAATAGGGGGAAAACACGTTTGGAACAATCATCAAGATTATTCTCTTTGATATAGCAATTCACCAATTCTATTGAGTTCTCATCAATTGGAACTATTCGTTTTTTTGAACCTTTACCGAGAAGTTCAACCGTGAATGGTTTTGACAGCCTAATTGACGAGGGAGTCATGTCAATTATTTCTTGAACACGCGCCCCTGTTTGGTACATTAACGTAAGCACGGCCATGTCCCTTCTTCCTTTTCGGGTATCTACCGGAACATAATCCAAAAGACATTTCAATGCCTCCACTGACAAATAAGCCAACGAGCCTTTCACATATCTCTTCAATCTAATTTCACATATATTTTTCCATTGGGACATATGTGTGGGGTCGATATACATCATATATCGAAAAAACGAGCGTAACGCCGCACATCTCTGATTCCTTGTGCCCGTTGTGCAACCCCGCTTACACTCCAACCAGTCAAGAAATTCCAAGATACATTCTTTCCCAATATGACTGAAGGATATGTTGTATGGTTTTATATTTTTCTCTTTTGACAAGTAATCAATCAGCAATACAAACGTATCACGGTAGGAGCGTATAGTATGGTTGCTTGCACCACGCTCCTTTATCAGATAGTCGGAAAAGAACTTTTCCAGACATGTTGCAAAGTCAAAATAATTATCTTTTTGTATCATATCCTTGGAATTAAGGGATTTATGATGAGGAGTTTGAGCTAATTAATTGCCAACAAGACATCCGGATACATACTTTGAGTCAATCTTACATAAGACTCGGTGCTTGCGGGATTCTTATGTCCCATATATCTCGCGAGCATCGGAAGAGCGCAATATATATCGTAGCCCTTTAACACCAAGCGAACCATCGCATGAACGCAGGCTGTATGACGCAAATCATGGATTCTTGGTCCCTCCTGTTGACCATTAAAGGGTATATCTGCTGCCAATATTATTTTTTTGAACCATACTGAAACTGTATTCCTTTTGATTTGCCGTCCTAATCCGGAAACAAACATAAAGCCCTCCGGCGCATCAATCCCAGGGACAGGTAACATATTTCTATATTGTAGATATTGTTTAAGCACTTTTTCAAGAGATTGGTTGATTGGTGCCAGACGTTGCATTTTATTTTTGAGACCTGCAATTAAAATCTGTCTCTTGTCGAAATTTACATCTTTGTTTTTTATAGAAAGAGCCTCGGATATTCTTACACCAGTGCTATATAAGAAACGGATTAAAACAAACATTGAGAACAGCACAGTATTGTGCCCGGAGTAATATGCAAGAGCCATATTGTCACTGGCTTCAAATATACGTCCTATTTCTTCATCGGAAAATATATACGGTACAAAATCTGATGCATGGCTTTTATGAGGTGGAGGGACATAACAATCATTTCCCATTGAGCACATATATTTCATAAACGATGTGAGGATTAGAACCTTGCAGTGTATCGTAGATCTTTTTCGATTTATGGATGCCCATTCAAGCCATCCATCATATGTACGCTTGGATATGCTGGGGCTAGTATGTCCAATCTCAATCAGATACTTGTCAAATTCATGCAGGCACCAATAAGCCGATTCGGTATTCTGACATAGGGATTCCTTCTCCGCTATATATCCTCTCATGTATGCGGCGAGGACACTGTTGAAAACTCTATTACTATCCATAAAAATACTTGTCCTTTTGTGTGTAAAAACTTTCTTTGACTAATACCACATCGTTTGCACATAGAAGCAATGCTTCATTATCAATTGAGAGATAAGACATAGTGGTGTCTGTGGACTGATGTCCAAGGGCTTCTGAAATTACAGGCATCGCCACGCCATTTTTCAACAGCTGTGATGCAAGACTGTGGCGAAGACTATGAGGTCCGTGATGTTTGCCATCATATCCCACGCCTGCCTTATGCATATATTTCACTACGATTTCACGGAATGTGCCTTCCATAAGGGGTCTTACGGGAAAATTACAGGAAAGGAAAACATTTTTAAGGTTTGATTTTGGTCGTCCGTATCTCAGATATGATGCTATTGCATTCCCTACAATTGGAATCAATGGCAGTTCTATCGGGACTCTTGTTTTATGCTGCATTAGCCTTAAAATATGCGCATCCCAGTCTATATCCGACAGTTTAAGGTCTAATATATCCGAGCTTCGCAATCCAAGTCTGGAAGCCAACAGTATCATGGCATAGTCTCTGAGTCCTTTCTTGCCGCTTTTGCATATGGCATTCTCTATGGCGGCTATTTCATGCGCTTCATAGTAGGAAGGTAATTTTGTCGGTCTTCTCCTTGATTTTCCAATCAACGGATGACTCAAATTTGTGATTGTAATCTTGTTGTCGTATAAATAAGACATAAAGAATCTAAGTATGGAAAGCCTGTCGAAATCACTGTTGTGGGTCGAACTAATGAATGCAATGATGTCCGCTTCAGACAAATCCCGTAGCGTTCTATGTCTTAGCTCCATAAGAACCGCAAATTTACTGAGAACTCTTTTATATTGTTGGACTGTATTCAGGCTTAGACATTTTTCGTCTGTGCGCTCGTTTATGAATTGTTCTGCGACGGCGCCAATATCTCCGGGAAACCGATAGGATTTATGCACATATCGTTGCTCTTTTGGAATCGTATAGGTCACCTCGCCCTTAAGATAGGCATTGACAGCTCGGATTGCAGGTATTATTTGCATCCTTCTGTATTTAGATATATTTTGTTCAAATATTTCAACGATATATCGTTCTCCTTCTTCCGGTTTGTAATTTGATACACCGTCCTGCTGCAAATGCTTGCGTAACAATCCAATCCCTTTCATAAACCGACTTTTAACATCAGTCGTTAATTGAAAAGTCTCAATAGCCTTTTCACATACCTCTATCAAACCATCAATGGGAACAGTCGTGTTTTCCATATCTTGACTATATTATGGGGATCTATAAGTAATACAGATATTATCCCAAGATAGTTATCATAACTACCCTTGACTATTAGACTATTATGGATTTTTAACTTTGAAAGTATTGATTATACAACTCTTTAGATAAAGCCAAAAGTGGTGTTTGCCGTAGCCATAGACAAAATATTTGTCAAATACTGTCTTTTCAGCATAGTCGGCTACCAATCTTCTTAAAGACACCTCGCTGTCGGCAAATAGGATATGGTTCACAAAACCTATCAGCACATCCGCTATATGGTTGTCATAGACTACTGTCGTATGTTCAAATGTCACGTTCATAATCGGTGGATTTGTGACCTGCGCCATTGCTGACGCAGGTCTGGTTAAACTTATGCTGTCTTTTTCTCGGCTATTAGGGAGGTATTGTCATTGACTATCCTTGCAATTTGGTCGGCATATTTGCATATTCCGTTGGCAAATGCCCTGCATTGCAGGATTGAATAGTCATTGAGGGAGATTTCAACAGTCGCTATCTGCTTGTTGCCGATTGTGGCGATGAACACCAAAGTGGCGGGTTTCAGATAATATCTGCTCGTTCCCACACATATATGTTCACGCTTGCCGATTTTGTAATATTCGTCTATGCTCTGCGGAGTGTGCATTTCTATCTCTCCGTCAGTGAGAGCCAATCCGAAGAACCTCTCTTTTAGTTCCTTGAATGTGGCTTCGTCCTTTATGGCTTGTTGACGCTCCATTTCCCTGCGCTCCATTTCCCTCCTGCGGTTGACTTTGCCGACATATTCATCGTGGACGGCTTTCAAGTCTGCGGGGCAGAGGTATTTGGGGCTGCGTATGTCCTTTCCTATGGTCTCCAACATTTTTATGTAGTCAAACCACATCTGCGAGTCAGTGACCTTGTAGCCGTTTCGCCTTGCAATCTTCACGATGTCCCAATAGCGTTCAAATTCGGCGGTATGGTTGCAGAGGTATCGGAGAAGTTCGGTATCGCCCGATTTCATCAATGTCTCCGCTTTGGGATTGGTGAGCAACTGCTGGAAAAGAGTCACGGGGTGTATGCGGTGGCAACTGCCTCTAAATCCGTTGCGCCTTACTTTTTCGGTGGCATTGATGTAAGGATATACCCATTCGTTTGCTATGTGCCAGAAAGCGTCATTGTCCTTTCTGATTTCCAACGGAGAACCGAAAGAAAAGGTGTCTATGTAATGTCCGAGTGTGCGTTGCAGACCAATGACCGTCTTGTTTCCATTGGGGTCTATCCAATACTGCCCGATTTCAAGATAGGCGGGAGACGCTTTCAGGCCCTTGCGCATTTCCGCTATCATAAGGAACATACGGACTATCTGATAATCACCCTTTGCGGTGATGATGTTGAAATAGGATTTTTCTCTCAACACACGGTCTTTTGTGTCCTTGATTTCAACCATTGCTCCGCATTTGGGGCAACGGCACTTTCCGTCCTTATCCTCGTGCCATTCGTGTCCGCAGTCCATACATACGGCTTTCCCGGATTTGAGACGGTATGCGTAATGGTTTATGGTGGCGTTGAACGCCCAACGCTTTTGGGCGGTGGTGAGCGGGTTAAGCTGTCCGCTCATTGCCAATATTGTCGCTTGCTTTTTGTTTCTCGGTTTCATAATAGTTTATGTTTAGCAATCAAAGAGATTGGGTTGGACATAGGCGGTTTCTTTCTCGGTGGCTTTCTTTGGCTGTGAGGGTCTGCGCATTTTTGCCATTTCCTCGTCACGGAGTCTGTTGATGGCGTCCTGCCGTGCCTGTTCCTTTTCTTCCTCGGTAAGTTCTACCGTATGGTTCACCACCACCTTGCAGTTGATTGGGTTGCCGACCTCAATCTCGTCCTCGTCCCAATAGTGGACTGCCATTCCGTACACCTCTGCGTCAGTAAAGCCGTTGCAACCGCTTTTCTTCACTTGGTTGAGAATGTAGGTCACACATTCCTCCACCGATTTGGAGGGGTTCGCAAAGCGGATAGCGAACAATGCGTCATTTTCGGCTCTTTCTTCAAGATAAGCCTTGATTGTGTCGTTGAAAGCTCGTGTGCCTTTGTTTTCTTTCGTTGCCATAGTCGTATATATTAGAGTGTTAATATCCAACAGATTACTCCGATTGCGGTTAGGATTGATATGAGCCAGCCTATTCCCCTCAATATGGGTTTCGCTATCGCCCACAACGCTATCCCGATAACCGCTCCGATGATGATTGCCACAACCTTGACCGCCTTACTTATGCGGTATTGATAGGAGGATTGGCGAGCTTGCCTTGACCTAATATCTTTATGTTTCCTTGTGGCTTTCATATCGGTGGGAGCTTTTTTTTAACCATGCGTCCAATGACAGTGTGGTTGTATGAGTTGCTTGACACCTGTAAGGCGTGTGGCGGAAGAAAAGGGATGTTCTGCACTTGCCGTTAAAAATACGAGCCGACAAGGGAGGTCTGGAGATTTTTCACGACAAATGCGATAGAATATCCCTTCGCCGCACGTTCAGTCAAGTCAAGCAACCCATACATGCCCGCTTGTCTATGGTATGCTCTGATTCAGAATGGCTCCCCCGGTAGGAAAGCCCAAGGGAACATAATCGTCCCTGCCGCCCCCGTGCTGGCGGCAACATCTGAAAAACGGATAAAAGAAAGGCGGGTCAGCCCCGGTTAAAAAGAAGTGTGCCGCAATACCGGAGACAATGAAGTCCCGATATTGCGACACTGTTCTTTCAGGTGGCTGCAACTCAAGCTGCGAGTGGCGGGGCGGTCTGAAAAATCCTTATCAGGCAATGTGTCCCGGAACACGGACAGGCGGCATTCAGTCTTATGGTGAGGGCAGCGTTCCCGATGCCATTCCATAAGGCGATGCCGTATGTCGGTGTTCAGCATTGCCCACAGGCGTGTTGCGGTCGATGGGTGTCAGTGGCTTGCCACCGTCACTAATTGACGGCATAACGCCTAAAAACCGGAATACCGCCCCGCCTCTCGCCGCTTTCGCCAGCGAAAAAGCAAAAATCAGCACATGTAATTTGGCTATGATTTATTTTAGTGCTAAATTTGCAATAATAATTATTGCGAAATGGGAACTAAAATAAACAGATTGCGACAGCAAATCCCATCGACAGGGATAATGCTCACTTCTTGGCTTGAGTCTCATGGCTTGAGCAGGACTGAAATATCCGCCTCCGTAGAATCCGCATGGCTGGAGCGCATATCTACCGGAGTCTATAAATTTGTCGGTGATTCTCCTACGATATATGGAATATTAAGTTCCTATGGCAAACAGTGTAATATGAGATACCATATAGGTGCTGCCTCGGCCTTGGAGTTGAAAGGATTTTCCCATTATGTTTCTATGGGCAAACCTAAAGCGGTTGTATTTGCCCCGGTCAGACCGTCTTTGCCAAAATGGATTGAAAATGCCGATCTGGATATGCAGCTTGTCAGTGTGTCCACTAAAATATTTGGAGAATACGGCATAGAACAGATGGACTATCAAGGTTTGCCAATAATGGTTTCTTCACCGGAGAGGGCAATAATGGAATGTCTGTTACTTACGCCGGTGCATTATAATCTTATGGATGTTTACTATCTTTTTGAGATGCTGACATCATTGAGGGCTTCTATGGTTCAGCGATTATTGGAATCATGTTCCTCGGTAAAGGTCAAGCGACTGTTTTTATATATGGCTGAAAAGTCACGCCACAGATGGCTTGCAAAACTTGATATAAGTCGCATCAACCTTGGCTCCGGAACGCGGAGTTTTGAAAAAGGAGGTGTAAAAAACGCCAAGTACGATATTGTAATACCCAAAGCATTGGCTGAATATGAATGACGTTTATCGAAAGAAAGTAGAGTTGTTGCTACGGATTCTTCCGTTTGTTACAGACGAGGAATGTTTTGCCATTCATGGTGGGACGGCAATAAATCTCTTTGTGAAAAATCTTTACAGGCTATCCGTTGATATAGATGTTACCTACATTCCGATAGAAGATAGGCAAACAAGCATCGAACATATCAATGAGGCTCTTCTTAGAATCGCAGAAAAAGCCAGACGGCATTTTCGTGACATCAGAATAATTCCGCGACTTGATATCTGTAAAATAACTTGTGAGAGACAGGGCTGTCAGGTAAAGATAGAGGTCAACCAGACAAAGCGTGGACTTGTCTGTGGAGACGCCACTTTACGTCCCTTATGTGAAAAGGCTCAGGAAATGTTCGGAATGGAGGTCGATGCCCGGATTGTTTCCATCCCGCAACTCTATGGAGGGAAGATTTCTGCCGCATTATCGCGACAGCATCCCCGCGATCTTTTTGACGTCATGCAAATGGATATTCCCATAGCATCCATAAAGGAGGGGCTTATATTCTGTTTGCTTGGCAGTGACCGACCAATACATGAATCATTCGCTCCAAATCTGATAGACCAGCATGACGCTATGGAGCATCAATTTTCGGGTATGAGTGAAATCCCTTTTGGGTATAGTCATTTCGAGGAAACGAGGGATAACCTTATTCATGAGGTTAATTCCATTATGACGGAAGATGACAAAAATTTTCTTGTCGGCTTTGAAGATTTGACGGTTGATTGGGAAAACTCTCCTTATTCCCATTTTAAAGGATACCCGTCTGTAAGATGGAAGATTCAGAATCTACAAAAATTGAAAACAACGAATCCTAAGAAACTTAAAACCGAAGCGGATAAATTGCGGCAGGTTTTCAGGATGGATTAAACATTAACACTTATGTGTAAAATAGTTAAATTGAACCTTCGGACTTGCGGGAGCGGTAGAAAATAATTAAATTCGCACAATGGTTTGGAGCTTCGTGGAGACGTGGCATAGATGCGAAAATCCGTAGTTTGATTTTCAGGCACTACCAAGGCACTAAGAAAATTTCAGAATGTCTATCTACTTGATAACGGCATATTTGGAGCGTAGGGAACAAGTCCCTCCATGTCCCCGTGCCGGAAGGCGAATACCGGATGCTTGACCTGCGCTCCTCTTACGATGTCCTTGCTCCCGAAGTCTATGCCATGGCCGGCAAGGCCCATGAACTGCTTTACTGGGACGCTTCCACGAAGTTCTGTTCCGTATGCGGCGGCCCGATGAAGTTGCATACCGACATCTCCAAGAGATGTACCAACTGCGGGAAGGAAGTCTGGCCTCAGTTGTCCACAGCCATTATTGTGGCGGTCACTCGTGGCAATGACGAGATATTGCTTGTGCAGAGCAACAAGTTTCGTGGCGACTATTTAGGGCTGGTCGCGGGCTTCGTCGAGACGGGCGAGACGCTCGAGGAGTGTGTCCGGCGCGAGGTCATGGAAGAAACGAACGTGAGCATCCGCAATATCCGTTATTTCGCCAGTCAGCCTTGGCCTTATCCCTGCAATCTGATGATAGGCTTCAAGGCTGAGTATGCCGGTGGCGAGCTTCGTTTGCAACGGTCCGAGTTGAACAAAGGCGGATGGTATGGTCGGGACAATCTGCCTCCCATACCCGGAAAAGTCAGCCTGGCCCGCCGGCTGATAGATGATTGGTTATCCGACGGAAACATAGAGATGGAAATATGAAAACATACGGAGACTTCACACCGGCAGAGCGTTTGGAAACGCTACATGCCTTGTTGCAGATTTATCGTGACGGGAACTTGCGGCAGCTATGGCCCTATTTCCGCCGTCTGGGGGTGTGCCTGCGCGAGATGCGCGGCGGGCAGTCCCTGCGTGACGGCTTCGGGCTGAATAAAGTGCTTGTCGTATTGGAATCCATACAATTGGCGGCGGAAGAGATAGGATTGCGTGACACCGTCGTGCCGGCATTCGCCATCAGCTACCTGTTCGACGAAAGCGAGACCCCCGAAGTGCTGAAGACCCTGCCTCCGGGTACCGCCGAGGCTGTCGAAGCCTTTCGCAGGCCCCTGCGTCTGAATGCCAATCCGGAGGCGATGCGCACCGACAATTACAGGAACTTGTTCGTTTCCCGTGCCGGCGACATGCGTGTGGTGCTGTTGCTGATATCCTGGTGCGTGGTCATGATGCGCAAGATAAAGGACACCTCCGACCGGAAGGGGCGGGAACGCCTTTCCCTCGAGGCCGCTTATCTGTATGCCCCGTTGGCGCACAAGTTGGGGCTTTATAAGTTGAAAAGCGAGCTTGAAGACCTCTCCCTGAAGTATCTGGAACACGACGCCTACTATTCCATAAAGGAAAGCCTCAATGCCACGAAGAAGTCGCGCGATGCCTACATCGAACGCTTCATAGCTCCGATTCGCAAGATGCTCGATGCCGAAGGCCTGCGCTATCACATGAAGGGCCGTACCAAGAGCATACATTCGATTTGGCAGAAGATGAAGAAGCAGCAATGCGGGTTCAGCGGCGTGTACGACCTGTTTGCCATCCGCATCATACTCGATGCGCCGGTCGAGAAGGAAAAAGAGCAGTGCTGGAAGGTCTTTTCCCTGATAACGGACCAGTACGAGTCCAACTTGAAGCGCTTGCGCGACTGGCTCACCGTGCCCAAGAGCAACGGGTACGAGAGTCTGCACATCACGGTCCGGGGTCCGGAGGACAAATGGGTGGAAGTGCAGATACGGACGGAGCGGATGGACGAGATTGCCGAGCATGGTTTGGCCGCCCACTGGCGTTACAAAGGCGTTAAGAGCAGTGGCGGAGGTGTGGATGCCTGGTTGGCGGATATTCGCAGTGCACTGGAGAACGGCGATGAGGGCCTGCTGTCCGAAAGCCTGGCGACGAAGACCCGCAGGAATGAGGTATACGTGTTTAGCCCCAAGGGAGACCTGTACCGTCTGCCGCCCGCGTCCACGGTGCTGGACTTTGCCTATTACGTACATACGGGAGTGGGAAACCGCTGTGTCGGGGCAAAAGTGAACGGCCGTAACGTTTCGATACGCCAGACGCTGGAGAGCGGCGATACCGTGGAGATTATCACTTCCAACTCGCAGACGCCGAAACTCGAATGGACGAACATCGTGGCTTCGAGCCATGCCAAGAGCAAGATTCGTTCGGCTGTACGCGACTTGCAGGTGAGAGAAGGCGCGTTTGCCCGCGAACTGCTGGAGCGGAAACTGAAGAACCGCAAGATGGAATGGGACGAGAGCGTCCTCAACCAGCTGGTCAAGAAATCGGGCTTCAAGGAGTCGGTCGAATTTTATAAGGCGATAGCCGAGGAAAAAGTAGATATCAATGACCTGCTGGAGACCTATCAGGAACTGGCCCGCCGCGAGGCGGGACTGGCCGAGCGTGCGGCAGTCCGGTCGGCCGGGGAGTTCAGTCTGGAACGTGAGCAGGAAAAGCAGAACACGGCATCCGGAGAAGACGTGCTGGTCATAGACCACAACCTGAAAGGCCTGGACTTCCAGATGGCCCGTTGTTGCAACCCCGTCTATGGCGACGATGTGTTCGGTTTCGTCACGGTCAGCGGCGGCATCAAGATACATCGTACAAGCTGTCCCAATGCGCCGGCCCTGCGTGACCGTTTCGCCTACCGCATTGTGCCGGCAAGGTGGGCCGGAAAGGGTGGGGGAAAGTATCCCATCACGTTGCACGTGGTCGGGCAAGACGACTTAGGCATCGTAAACAATATCACGTCCATCATTTCCAAGGAGGAACACATCATGTTGCGCAGCATCAATATCGATTCCAACGACGGGCTCTTTTCCGGCATACTGACCGTCATGGTGCACGACACGCAAGTGCTGTCCGCATTAATCAAGAAAATCCGTAACGTAAAGGGCGTGAAGGCGGTGACGAGGGCCTGAGGCCGCCGCAACCGGTATCGTCGCTTTTATGCCTTTCCGATTTTAACATAATTTGCTTTCGGGCGAAAAATGTATTATCTTTGTATGGCGAAAGCACGGGGGCGGTCTGAAACCGCCCCTTTTTCGTGCCCGCAGGCCCGTTTTCGGTCGCAATTGTCCCTATTTTAGGATTTCGCAGAAGCCATGTAGGCGGAACTACATGGCTTGTAGTTTTTCCCGTCCCTGCATGTAGTCTTTCCTACATGGCATGTACGCGGGCCGGAAAAGTGTACAAAGGTTAAAAATGTTAATGTCGGATGGTTGCGGAATGGCGTTCCGGCAATCCGGATGGCTATAGACAGGGCAGGCTGTTGCGGTAGCCGGATTTTTTAGGGTGGAAATTCGATTTAATTACGTTCGGTGCCGTAATCTTAGAAAGATTATTGTATTTTTGTGCTCAAAGAATAGTGTAAAAAAGCGATATGATAATATCTTTTGTCGGCTCCGGTAACGTGGCCACCCATCTGGCCTGGGCTTTCCATGCTGCCGGACACGAGATTGCCGGCATTTACAGCCGCTCGCAGGCCATGGCGGAAATGCTGGCCCGGCAGGTAGGTGCCGCGGCCGTTACGGATATCCGTCACTTGCCCGCATCCGATGTCTATATATTTGCGGTCAAGGACTCTGTGCTGCCGTCACTGGCGGAGCAGTTTGGCGGAATTGAAGGCGACAGCCTGCTGGTGCATACGGCCGGAAGTATGCCGTTGTTTGTCTTCGGCCGGAAGGTGCGGCGTTGCGCGGTGCTCTATCCTCTGCAAACCTTTTCGAAGGCGCGCGCGGTGGACATGCGGACCGTGCCGTGCTTTGTGGAAGGAAACAATGAGGAGTCGCTTCATCTTGTGACGGACCTGGCGCGCAGCATATCGGAACATGTGGAGAAACTGGACGGCGACAAGCGTCGCTACCTGCATCTGTCGGCGGTTTTTGCCTGCAATTTTGTCAATCATTGCTATGCTATTGCGGCCGATATACTGGAACAACAGGGGCTGGATGCCCGTGTGCTGCAACCGCTCATGGCGGAGACCGCGGCAAAGGCCAAGGATATGACGCCCCGCGAGGCGCAGACGGGGCCGGCGGTACGGTTTGATCAGAAAGTGATGTCGGCACATGAGAAAATGTTGGACGGCAATGCGTCGCGGGCGGCCATCTACAAGTTGATGAGCAGCAGCATCCATGATTTTTACCGGAACAAAGAAAAAGAAGACCATGATAAACTATGACCTGAAAAAGATAAAGGCTTTGGCCTTTGATGTGGACGGTGTGCTGAGCACGGGTAATGTTGTGCTTTTGGAGCATGGAGAGCAGCCTTGCCGAACGGCCAATATCAAGGACGGGTATGCTTTGCAGCTCGCCGTCAAGCGCGGTTTGCAGGTTGCCATCATTACGGGCGGCCGCAGCGAGGCCGTGCGCCGGCGGTATGTAGGGCTGGGCATCCAAAATGTCTTTATGGGCGTTTCGGTCAAGCTCGAATGTTTTCGCGACTGGCTGGACGAGAGCGGTCTGAAGGCCGAAGAAGTGCTCTATATGGGTGATGACATTCCCGACTACGAAGTGATGGCGGCTTGCGGCTGTCCTTGTTGTCCTTCTGATGCCGCTCCCGAGATAAAGCATATTGCCTGTTACGTGAGTGACAGCAGGGGAGGGGAAGGTTGCGCGCGCGATGTCATCGAACAAGTGCTCAAGGCGCAGGGACTATGGATGTCGGACGCCGTGGCCTTTGGCTGGTAGTGTGTGATGATAGGTCTCCCTGGCGGCACGGCTGCATGTGGAGACGGTTAAATGTAATAAACGATGTAATATGAGAGTACTCGAAAATCTGAACAAATATAAAGTGGTGCTGGCCAGTAATTCCCCGCGTCGCAAAGAACTGCTTCAACGTCTCGGAGTGAATTTCAGAATCCGCACGTTGCTGGGAGTGGACGAGAGCTATCCGGACACGCTGTGCGGGGAAGAGGTTGCGCGCTACATTTCCAACAAGAAAGCCGAGGCATATAAGGCCTCGATGGGGCCGGACGAACTGCTGATAACGGCGGATACGATAGTCTGTCTTGACGGGAGCGTATTGGGAAAACCGTATGACGAACAAGGTGCCCGGGACATGCTGGCGAGGTTGTCCGGACGTACGCATCAGGTGGTGACGGGTGTCACGGTAATGACGGAGAACCGCAAGGAATCCTTCTCCGTAACCAGCCATGTCACGTTTGCGCGGCTGACGAAGGACGAGATAGACTATTATGTGGACAATTATCTGCCTTTCGACAAAGCCGGTTCCTATGGCATTCAGGAGTGGATAGGACTGGTGGCCGTCGAGGAACTGCGTGGCAGCTTTTTCAACGTGATGGGACTGCCCGTGCAGCGGTTATACAATGTACTGAAATCCTTTTGATTGATACTGTCTAGTCCTGAAAGATCTTGACTAAAGGGTTAAAGATTTTAACGGACAA
>ERZ827108.907-NODE-907-length-44765-cov-4.611407_pt1 | contig 44765 bp, 34 predicted proteins | sample MGYA00519921_ERZ827108 | MGnify/ENA primary metagenome ERZ827108 (study PRJEB31778, sample SAMEA3449258) | human gut metagenome | biome: human gut; feature: human-associated habitat; material: faeces | place: United Kingdom | collected 2010/2012 ...
TCATAGCCCAGGCCGCTGCGGCCCACACTCGGCCAGCGGCGCTCCCCGTACGGCAGGTCAGTCGTGACCCAGCACACCGACTCGGTAAGGCCATAGCAGTTCTGCAGGCGCACGCCGAAGCGGTTCTCGAATTCGTCTTTCTCAGGCTCCTCGATAGCCAGGTAATACTGCACCGACTTCACGTTGTGGTCGCGCTCGCCTTCCACCACGGGCTGCATCATAAGGGTGCGCACCATCATGGCAACGAGCTGCAGCGCGGTGGCGCCGAATTCGCGCACCTGCGACCAATAGCGACGCGCGCTGTATTTCTCGACGAAAACGAGCGTCGCGCCACAGGTAAGCACGGGCATAAGCGCCGCGGTTTGGAAATTGGAATGGAACGCCGGCATGGTCGTGAGCAGTCGGTCGTCGGGCGAAAGATTGCACTGCCAATCGCCGTAGTAGCCGCCATAGAGCATGTTGGCGTGGGTTAATTCAACACCCTTCGGGTCGCTCGTGGTGCCCGAGGTGAAAATGATCATGGCCGTATCGAGCGGGTCGATGTCGATCGAAACCGAAAGCTCGCTTGTCTGCTCAGCGACTTCCGCGTCGAAGTCGCGCGCCGCATCGAAGAGTTCTTCGTCACCCGCGTGCGCAATGAACAACGTAGGCACAGGGTACGGCTCTCCGCCAAATGGTCCGGCAATGCAGCTTTCCACGCCTTCGCAGTAGTAGCACTGGCAATCGGGCTCGGCGATAACCACCGAAATGTCGCATTTCTCGAACACATACACGCACTCGGCAAGCGTATGCTGCATGTTGATGGGCACCGCCACCGCGCCGAGCTTGGCGCACGCCATGCAGCACGCAATGTGCTCGGGGCTGTTGTAGAGCTGCACGCCCACATTCTGGCCAGCGGTCACGCCGACCGAGCAAAGAAGATTCGCAACGCGATTGATGTATGCATTGAAGTCGGCATAAGTAAAATCGCGCTGCGAGCCATCTTTGCCATGAAACTCAAGGAAGGTATGCGACCCCCTGTTAGTGGCGAGCCATTCCCACATGTCAGCCAAATTCTGGTTTCCCACAATAGTTGCCATGCGCTAAAACCTTTCCCCCAAAATTCCTGGTAAAAATCCCCAGTTTTAAATGTGGCCCGCACGAATGCGGGCCACATCAGCAATTACGCCGCGATGAGAATCGCGAAATCCCGCTTAGTTCTCGCCGATCTTGACGACGTTCTTCTCAGCGAGCTCCTGCACCTGCTCAGCGGTGTAGCCAAGCTTGGTGAGGGTATCCATGGTGTCGCCACCCTGGGCAGGCATCGGGCGCCAAATCTGGCCCGGGGTCTGCTCGAAGCGAGGCATGGGAGAGAGGCCCTTGAAGGTATCGCCGTCTTTGGTCTCCCACTCGACGAAGTTGCCACGGGCAGCCATGTGCTTGTCGGCAACCATGTCTTCGAACTCGTAAACGCTCTGAGCAGCGATGGCATGCTCGGCCAAAATATCCTCAAGTTCGAGCTTCGTGCGCTCAAGCAGCCAAGCCTCAAGGCGCTTCTCGAACTCTTCAGCGATGGGCATGGACAGCCACAGGGAAGCGGTGTCCTCAGGCAGCTCAGGGGTGCCCCAGTGCTCGCCCAGGCCGAGCTCTTCGATGATCCACTTGTTCTGGCGAATGCCGAACAGGTTCAAAGCGATGAAACCGTCCTTGCACTTGTACACGCCAATACCGCAGAGGTTCTGGTTGCGGGCGCCAGCGCGAGGCCATTTGATGCCGTCGTTGAGGAAGTCGACCAGGTAGTACTGGCTCATATACATGATGCCCTCATACATTGCCCAGTCGATGCTCTCGCCCTGACCAGTGCGATCAGCCTTGCGCAGTGCAGCCAGCGAAGCAGCAATGAGCAGGTAAGAGTTGATGTAGTCACCGGAGTACGGCATGGTGATCATCGGCTGCTCAGGAGTGCCGTTCTGGCAGGTGAAGCCGGCGTAGGGGCCAACGGTGCCGTCGTAGGCAGGACGCTTGACGCGGTCGGGGTCGCCGAATTTACCATAGCCGGAGCAGTGGACGATAATGAGCTTGGGGTTAACGGCCCACATATCCTCATCGGTGAAGCCCTTGCGATCCCACGTGCCGCCCTTGGAGGACTCGAAGAAGATGTCGGTGTCCTTGAGCATCTTCAACAGAACTTCTTTGCCCTCGGGGGTGAACTGGTTCAGAGCAACGGAGCGGCAGTTACGACGCTCGGCCTGAGCAGCGTTCTTAGCATCGCGAACGGTGTCGCCGTAGCCCGTGTTCTCGAGCCACGTAACATCGGCACCCCAGTCAGCCATGATGTTGCAAGCGCGAGGAATAGCTTCCTCCATTGCAGCGAAGACGATTTTGACGTCGTCGAGAACACCAAAGCTCGGTTTTTCGGTAGGAATGGCAGCCATATTGCTGGTCCTTTCTCGTTTCTCAGGGTGCGCCGCGCCCTCACACGGCGCACCCGTTGAGATTTCCCCAAATGCGAGGCGGCATGCGCCTCACGTTATTAGTAAACGCTGCACGACCCCGCCCACGACGGGGCCATACGATGCGAATTACTGGCGATACGCCTTGATAGCGTTCTTGGAAGCGGTGAGAATCATCATCTCGTCGGTGCCGCCGGAGACGCGATCGACACGCAGGTCGCGCCAGATGCGGTTGATGCGGTGCTCAGAAGCAACAGCGATGCCGCCCATGACCTGCATAGCGTCGTCAACGACCTCGAAGGAAGCGTTGGCGCAGAAGTACTTGCACATTGCAGCCTGACCAGCGTCGACGTCGCCGCCGAGGTTGGTGTCGGCGTTCCAAGCAGCTTCGTAAAGCATGTTGCGCATGGAGTCGAGCTTGATGGCCATGTGGCAGAACTTCAGGGAGTTCAGCTGGAAGCGAGCGACCGGCTTGCCGAAAGCAACGCGAGCCCAAGCATGCTTGGCAGCGTCTTCGAAAGCAGAGATAGCCGTGCCGTAGTCGCAAGCAGCAACGAGCCAGCGCTCGAAGTTGAAGTCAGCGACGCCGCGGTTGAAGCCGTTGCCCTCTTTGCCGAAGAAGTCCTTCTCTTCCATCTCGACGTTGTCGAGGTAGACCTCGCAGCAGGAGTCCATACGCAGGCCCAGCTTGGTGAGCGGGGACAGCGAGATGCCCGGCTTGGACATGTCGACGAAGAACTCGGAGATGACATCCGGGTTGTCAGCGTCGCGGCACATGATGATGAGGTACTTAACACCCTTGGAAGAGGTAATGAAGGTCTTGGTGCCGTTGAGGTAAATCTTGCCGTTCTCGCGCTTGTAGGTGGTCACGAGACCGGAAACGTCAGAGCCGGCGCCCGGCTCGGTGCAAGCGGAGTTCACAACCTGCTCGCCCGTGCCCAGGTACTTCAGGCAAGCATCGATCTGCTCCTGAGTGCCCTCGCGGACGATGGTGTTGTAACCGGTGAGCAAGTACAGAACGTAGGTCGGGGCACCGTACTGACCGAGAACCTCGTAGATCGCCATCAGCGTGGTGATGGGCTGCTCGAGGCCGAGGCCACCGTGCTCCTCATCGAGCATGATGCGGTCGAAGCCCATTTCGCAAAGGCCCTGGGCCCAGCGCAGCGGGTACTCGTGCTTCTCATCGCACTCGTGGAAGTAGGTCTCCCAGTTCTCGCTCTCCATGTAGTCGCGATAGGACGCCACGATGAGCTCTTGTTCGTCGGTCAGATTGAAATCCATTGAGGAACCTCCTTATTGGTTGCACTCACATCCGGCCTCGCCGGAATATGACAGGATTGGGGGTGGGCATCTGCCCTATTGAAGCTACGCCTGATGGCGGGTCTTCCAGAATTCAGCGGAATGTTCGATGCACTCAGCAGCTTCATCGAGCATTCGGGAGTAGTGAACGAATGCATGCAGCACGCCTTCGAACACTTCGTGCTGGTTGCGCACGCCGTTGGTGTCGAGAACGCGGTGCAAAAGCTCGGAATCGTCACGCAGCGGGTCGAGACCGGCAGCGGCGATGTAGCACACGGGCATGCTCGTCGTAAGGTCGTTGTGGAACATGTCCACGTACGGCGCCTTGGTTTCGGTAGCCAGGTCGTTGAGCCAGCACTCGTTGTAGTAGATAAGGTCTTCCTTGCGCATGCCGTCGATATCCCAACCGTACAGGCGCTGCGACATGGAATCTTCAAGGCCATAGAAGCCGTAGTACAGAAGCAGGCTCTTCACGAAGGAGTTGTCGCCCTCTTCGTCGCGCAGCCACAAATTCGATGCCATCGAAAGAACTGCGCCGCCCGAATCGCCGGCAAACGAAAGGTCGTCGCCGTCGATGCCTTCTTCAGCACCATGCTCGTGCAGGTGCTTGGCGACCATCACGCACTCTTGAATGTTGGTGGGATACTTCGACTCAGGAGACAGGTGGTAGTCGACGCTCACGACAACCGCGCCCGTTTTCTCGGCGAGAATGCGGCACACGCGATCGTGGGTGTCGGGGCTGCCCACAACAAAACCGCCGCCGTGGATGAATTCAATCACGGGAAGTTTCTCAGCTTCGACGGGGTAATAGTAGCGAGCCATGAATTCGCCCATAGGACCCTCGAACGTGCGCTCGACGGTCTTGGCCATAACCGGACCGCCCTCGTTCCAGAAGCGGCGCTCGCGCACGTAGTTTTCGCGCATCTCAGCGAATCCTACGTCGGTGACGAAGGCGTCGCCGGCAAGCTCGGCCGACTTCTGGAGGACGGCTTTCATCTGATCGTTCATAAGCAGCTGTGGATCGACTTTATTTTCCATGTTCAATCCTTTCTCGATGACTTGGGAAGCGGAGAGGCGTTTGGCGTCGCCTCTCCACAAGGCCAGCGGATTCGCTGGTAATAAGGGGCCTGTGCGGCCGGTCGGCATTATGCGAGCCGGCCGCTAAAGTGCTTGAAAGTTAGTTGGCCTGAGAAGCAGCATGCTTCTTGATGGCACGGATGCACATGACCAAGAAGATGATGCCGAGGACGGCGAACATGATCTCGAAGCCGAAGATCTGGTTGAAGGCTGCGACGCCGGAAGCGTCAATCAGCGAGCCGTACCAGGTGTGAATGAACACGTCAGGCAGGAAGCCGATAACGGAAAGGATGCCAGCGGCGGTGCCGAAGATTCGCATCGGGATGCCGAGCTCGGAGAGCGGCGAGGAGCCGATGGAGAAAGCGCCGTAGGTGGCGAAGCCGAACACAACGACCAGGCAGCAAGCCACGATGGACAGGCCGGAATCCTGGGGCATCACGATGAAGGCGCCCAGAACCACGATGGCGAGCGCGAAGCAGCCGATGATGGTCTTGGAAGACTTAGCCTTCGCAGCGATGGCACCGATAACCGGGCCAGCGAGCAGGCCAATACCATAGGTACGAATGAGGCCGATGATGTTAACGGTGTTAGCGTCGGTGCCCATGGCCTGAGACAGATACGGAGTGGTGTAGGTAGCGCCCTGGTACACGCAGTAGACGCAGAAGTAACCGAGGCAAGCCCACAGAACGCCGGGGGTCTTGATGGCCTCAGCAGCGTCAGCAACGCTGAAGAGCTTGGCGTCCTTGTTAATCTCGCCCTTGAAGTCGGGGATGAAGACGAAGGACAGAACGCCGAGAACAGTAATCAGAACACCAAGGAAGATGATGACCGACTGCATAGCGAAGATGGTGTCGGGGATAGCAGCAATGATGGCAGCGTTGATAACGCCAACAACAAGGCCGGTAACGCCGTAGATGGAGTAGGAAACACCAATGCGGGCAGGATACTCATCCTCTTCGCAGCACAGACGAATAACCTTGAAACGGGTGCCCCACCAAATCAGGATGGAGGTAAGACCCATGCCGCCGAACAGCACGTAGCACATCTGCACGGAAGGAAGCATTGCGTAGAGGAACGTGAGCACTGCGGTGCCGATGAAGCCGACCCATGCGAGAGTACGCATGCGGAACTTGTCGGCGATGATGCCCGAAGGCAGGTAGCAGATAAGAGCAACGATGCCGTAGAAGGACACCATTGCGCCCAAGTCGGCGTTGGTGCAGCCGAGGGCCGTCATCAGAGGATCGTAGAAGACGCCCTTCAGATACATCGGCGTGTAGATGATGGAGGAACCCATCGAAATGAGGACGATCAAGAACCACTTGTGGAAACCAGTGAGGTCCTTGTACGTCACCTCGCCCTTGCTCTTTGCAAGAATGGACATGTGTTTTCCCTTTCTCGTTTACCTTAAGAAAGCATTGCTTTCCGGTACGAGCGCCCCTCTCCTTGCTTATGAAGTTCTTGATCGTTTTCCGAATTGCTCCGTTCAAAAGAGCCAAGGACTTCATAAGAACTCGCGGGACGCGTGTCGCGCATGCGCGACGCCAAATAAGTAGGCCCCTTAAGCCCAGCGAATTCCGCCTCCTTCCAAGGGATCGTGCCATCGCATGAAGCCTTATTCCGGATGTTCGGCTTTGTTGCCGAATCCCGGTTCCCCAAAGGCCTCATCGATCAGACAAGTTGCATTTTGTGGCCGAATCGTGAAGTGCGCTATCGCTTGTTGACTATGAATCGCTCTTTACTGGCAAACGAGTTAGTGGATAATTGGAGCATACTTAAAAAACTGTGATGCAGGTTTAATCCAGGTGAATTACCCTATTCAGCATAAATCTGGCCTATTGGAACAAAAAAATCGATAAGCTAGATTAATAAATCGGCATATGCCGCACTGCACGAGGGAAAGGATGGGGGGAGCGCTGTGAGTATGGTTTCCTTCTTCGGAAGCGATGCGGAATCGGTAGAAAAAAGGGATGCGTTAGGCGTCCATTATCTTGGTCTGAGCCTTGTACTCGCGTGGTTTTATTGCCTGTGGTTCTCACCAAGCGTGTTCGTGTGCATGCCGCTCATGGGCCGCGCTATGGTGTATTCCTGGCTTGCGAGCCTCGCGTTTTCGGCGCTTGCATTCCTCGTAATGCCGTTGGCGCTTCGACGCATCAATATATATGAGCACCCTACCCTTGTATGGGTTTCGGCCGGAACGCTTGCCGTGGGCACGCTGCTGTTCACGCTCGTGGAGCCGCTGGCGACTATGCCCTTCTTCATTTGGGTGGTGTTCCCCATTGTGCTAGCCGTGGCCAACGTGATTCTGTGGGCGGCATGGGGCGAATTCCATACGCGCAAACGCTCGACGTTCGCGGTTGGTAAATTCGCGCTTGTCTACGGATCAGTAATGCTCGCAGCAATGATCATGACCGAGATTTTGCCCGCGCCCGTATCGAACGTGTTCGTGGCGCTGCTGCCCATTGCGTGCGGCGCGGTATACAAGTTCGAAAACGAGACAGTTGAGGGGCTTGTGTTCCCCACGCTTTTGCCGAAGGCAATTCGCAAAAAGACGAATCGTGCAACGCTTATTATATCGGTTTCGCTATGCATCGCGTGCGTGGCCTGCTACTTCACGATTGCTATAGTTCCTGAAGACAATGTCCTCACAGGTGCAGCGGCATACCCCTTGGGAATGGGTTTGGCGGCAATTCTGTGCCTTGTTATTGCGTCGATCGCACGCGTTGGCAAACGCACCGAAGCCGCGTACAAGCTTCTTCCCTACTTCATGGTTACGACCATTGTTGCCATTGCCTTTTTCCTGAGCAATCACGTCGAATTTGACACAATTGCGTTCACGCTCGCCGTTATTCTGGCCGGCATTTTCGAGTTGTTCGTGATTTCATATTTCGGCACTATGTCGGCGAAGGGCTACATGGCTCCCGTTGCAGCGTTTTGCGCGTCAAGCGCCATTGTGCGCCTGGGCTTTTCGATTGGCGAGGTTTGGGCCGTGCTCTATGAAGACATTCAGGGCATTTGGAACATATTCGTCGAGCCCACATCGCTGTTCCTTATGTGCCTTGTAGCGCTGTCGCTTATTCCGCTCGTGCGCAGCGAGGGCGACATTATTCACGTAACCACGGCGCCTGCCACGCAGAACGATACCGAAGAGATTTGCGACGCGGCGATCGTGGAATTCAAGCTCTCGAAGCGCGAGGGCGAGATTTTGAAGCTCGTGGCGCGCGGCTACACGGTGGACAACATCTCGAACAAGCTCGTGATTAGCCCCTATACTACGCAAACGCACATTCGCCACATTTACGCGAAGATGAACATTCACAAGCGCAGCGAACTGTTGGACTACATCAACATGCATCGCGACAGCGAAAAGCCCGTACGCCCCGCCGCAAAGGCCGAGAAGAAGTAGCAGAATCGGGAGAAGATGGTGAGGCGCCCTGCGGGGCGCCTCTTTTGTGCTTTGCGGATTTAACGAGAAGAAGGCGACTTGCCGTCGATCCGTAGCCCACATCTGTCTGCGGCTTATTCGTTCCCCGATACGTTAATCAAGATGCTACCCACCAAAAACAACGCATTCTCGATGCCCGGCACAACCAGAACCAGAATTCCGATTCCCTTCGCTCAAACGTTGAATGACGAGGCGACATCTTGCGCAATGCCTGCTGGCGCTGTACGACAGTCCTTATTGAACCGATATTCCCAGTTAAGCCCAAAGCGCAAAAGCAAGCACCTCGTTTGCCCTTAATCATCACGCCCGCGCAATGCGATTGCGTTCAGCAGCTCAACCCTCGTATGGACATCGAATTTGCCATAGATGTGCCTCGTGTGGCTTCTGACGGTTTCAACCGATATGGTCAACTCGCTCGCAATGAACCCACGGTCGTAGCCCTTTGCCAAATACGGAAGTATCTCAGACTCCCTTGGCGTCAACCCTTTTTCCAAGGCGGCCTCGCTGCACAGCTCGTCAATTCCCCTCAATGTAGCAATGGTGGCTTTTTGCTCATTGTCTTTGCCGGAGCTTAACTTTGCTAGCAGTACGATCACGGAAAACAAGAGGATATAGATCATGACATTAGCGACGGTCGCGGCCATCGGCTGAACGTCGAGAAAAATCGAGCACGCATCCATGACAACGGCACCAACTATCTGCCCAAGCTGGTTCGAAAAAATCCCCCCACGAATACACGAAGGGGATTCCGCGCATCACGCGAGTAGAGGGCACAGAACACCCAGAGCAGCCCATAAAAATACGCAAATCCAATCGCGTGGATGGCGAGAGGCATAAAAGCGGCAAAATACGATCGCTGCGAGGCAACCGTCAATGCAATAAACGCAGCAGCAATCAACGCAATAGCCCTGTAGAACAGCGAAAACGACCCGTCACGTTCGGGAATTCTCGATGCAAAAAGCATCGCCGCAGAGCACGCAACAGAAATTCCCACAACCAGGGCATTCGGCTTTACACCGGGCTCCCCACCAACAAGACCCTTTAAAAGGCCTGCCGAGACTCCAAGCACAACTGCGAGACCCATGAACAACATCACAGACGGACGCGCACGATTCTCAATCCCGTCTTGCACGTGCAACTCTTCATCGGACAGTACCGTCCGTCCACCAAGAGAGGCATCAAGAACATCGGCAAGAAATCTCGACATCACAAGGGGCAAAACAACCATCATGATATATGCCACAGGAGAAGCGACAAGCGCGACCAGCATCGTGAGCAAAGAAGAAAATGCCAGAGACGCAGCGATAAATTGCAGTATGACACTTGCATCGTACCTCACGACAATCCTGGCGCAAACAGTGGTCGCAATGCCCGTGCCGATACCGCTCGCAATGCCGCTCGCAACAAAAAGAGCAGCTCCTTCATCAGCAGAAATATGAGAAAGGACCGATAAAACCACGCTCAAAATCATAAACAGAGAGCCCGCGCGCGCGGCGAATGCCTCACGCCGCACGGGACGCAGCAGAAAGACGCCGAGAACAACAGTGCAAACAGCAAGCGACGTAAACCAGATACCAGCTGACGCATAACCAGATCCCGCCAGAGAATCGGGCGGCGTAAACACCCCACTCCAGCTCATAGAAAAGACCCACCCGTTGAACGCCGAAAGCGAAAGCACGGTTTTCCAGTGGCTCAAAAGAAACGCTACGCCCTGCTTGGCAGCCGTAATGCGTGCGAAAATAACACGCTTAGAATTTTCCATATGCCGCATTCGTCCCTCCTCATTTGCAATTATAGAGTCGGCTCAGCAAGAATACGCCGCGACGCGCTGGGAGGGTCGCGCGACGCGGCGTTCGGACAGGTGCTTGCTATTCGTTTTCTACAATATACTTACCAGCCAAATAGCTCAGCGTAAGATTGGATCCATAAGTGAAGCCAGGAATCATGTACGTATACTGCGCATAGAACATGTCGCCGGCCATGCTTCCTACGTTGTACAGGCCGTCGATAGGATTGTCGTCTTCGTCGCAAACGCGCATCTCGTCATCAGTACGCAAACCACCAAGGATGGTAAGGAAGAAACTCGTGTTTGACACCGAGCCGTAGAACGGCGCCTTTGTCACGGGAATCATGAGTGACGCATCTTTGTGGAATTCAGAGTCCTCACCCGCATCGCACTGCTTGTTGTATTCGGCAATCGTGTCGAGAGTCGACTCAGGAAGCCCCATGGCGCTGACAAGTTCCTCGAGCGTGTCGGCCTTGACGAATGCCTTGCTTTCGACCATGGTTTCCCACGATGCGACGGTCTGCTCTGGCGTTAGTTTGTTGTCGGTACCATACGGAGCACTACCATCAATCCAACCAAGCGGATACTGCTCTGCGTAATTCATGTCCCAAATGGCGTACGACGTGCCACCCGGACAACCCATTTCCGTCGTAAACGGCATCGTACCGAGCATGCCGTACTCGTTGCAGTAACGTTTACCATCGCGATTGACGGCAAGGCCAGTGAACGGGATGATGCCATCCATTGGACCAGCCTTCACACCACCGCCATTCGGGCAGCACGGCCACGCCTTCTGCCACGCGGCGCCGACCCACAGCCCCATCTTCTGTCCATCTCCGGGATACAGGCCACCGTAAAACAGTTCTTTGTCGTAGTCGGTTGGATTATCAAATTCCTCCGGCGTGACGTACTTCACGGCCTGAGGAGCGTATTTCGCCATCATGTCACGATTGGTCGAGAAATCACCCGTCGCGAGCACCACGGCCTTGCTGCCGACGTACTTCGCATACGTACCATCCTCGCGCTCGGCAATCACGGCGGTCACTCGGCCCGTAGTGCCATTAGCCTTATCCCCGCGCACCAGCTGACGCGCGATGTTCTTATAATAGATCGTGGTTCCAGAAAGCTCCTCGAATCGCGCAGCGAGCTCGTTAACCACAAGGGGCTGGTTCATGCCCATACCAGGATGTTCGTCGTTGTACCAGCCATGTGCGCCAGGCACGTAATAAATCGAGCCACTCTCACTGTCGAGCACGGGAAGCGGCGACTCAATGCCGGTAGTGTAGCCGCGCTCCTCCATAATGTCGATGAGCCAATTCATAACGGATTCAGAGTTGTTAAAGTATTTGTACCACTTGCGCGCATCGACGCGAGCGCCATTAGCCTGGAGCTCTTTTTCAAGATGCGCAGCGTCGTTGCGCGGCAGACCGGCGGCCTCCATGGCCTTGGAGTATGTCGCGTGGTTCGAGCCGCCTCGACTGATAGGCTTGCTGCTGGCGGAAATCAGCACAACCTTAACGCCCTCCTCGGCAACGGAGTTCGCAACAGTCAAGCCGCCGGTTCCGGCGCCAACAACTACGACATCGGCTTCGATGGTCTCGGCGATCTTGTCGTCGGCAATTGCTTCATCGGGAACTTCAAAAGCCCATTTGCCAAAATAGGAGTCGGCGTTCAACGGGCTTGATGCATCAGCGATTGCAGCAGGCGATTCCTTGGACGTAGACGGCTGCGAAGAGCACCCCGCAAGCCCCATCGCGGCAGCGCCCGTCGCCGCCAAAGCGGCTCCAGCAATGAAATTCCTGCGCGACATTCCTGATTCGACAGAACCCTGAATTCCCTTTTTCGGATCGAAATACATGACCCCTCCTTTGCACGGATTCGCGTCGGCCTCCCTGCCGACACCAGCAGAATGCGCGCAACGAATAAGCGCCGCAATTCCCCAGAAGGGTCAAATCGCAGTTTCACCCCTTTGGGTGAGATGAGGAAAGCATCGGGGAGGGTCTTTCTTGAGCAGCTATTAGATTGCCTTTCTACGACCGGCGTCTTGCCGCACCTAAAACCGTCGAAAGACCGGAGAACAGCCGGACAGGATCTGTTCATATTGAAAAAGGAGTCGACAGAGCATGTCTCCGTCGGCTCCAAGAGTAAAGCGCCACTTTGAGATAGTCTAGATACCTGACATCTAGGAAGAGGTCAGGACTACCTACCGACTATCCGATTAATTACTTCCAGCATACCCTGCATTGACTCGATTTAAGGGTTCACAGCGTCGCCATACTGCGCTTCGAAGATGTCGTCAAGAATCTTTCGGGTTGATTGAAGAAGTAGCCCGAAACAAATCGAAGAGTTACCAGAGTCCCCGACACTTGAATCTCGCCGAAGACCCTCATAAAATGGTAGATGTTGGCCCGCTAAGTCAACATCACGCTAGGCTTTAGTTGCCGCTAAAGCCTAGCGAATCTTTACCTTTATGGATTTCGTGGTCGTTCCGGTCTTCCCGATCGCACCCGTTGAGCTAATTCGGTACTTCGGAATCTTTACGCGAATTGTCTTCGAAGCCATATATATCACCTCCCTACCGTTACATCACGCCTTGCTCGCAGACTAGCGATGCTTGGCAATCTGGTGCTTGACCATAGTCTTCGCAGCCGCGGACTTCGCGGCTTTACTCGTCGAGGAGCTCGCGAGTGTCTTGGCAGCAGCGCCCACCTTTCCTCCATGATGAGTAGCCATAATCTCACCTCCAATCTAGAACAGTTTGAATCTTGGCAGCCCAATCATAACATACTTCATTGCATCACTGTCCAAATAAATATTGCTTTGTCTCATACTGTCCCATATAATAACAGCGAGGAGAGGAGCGCACATGAAGAGATCAGACATCATCGACTTAATCCGAGCGCATTCGGAACACGACGATCTCGCCTTCAACAACGCAGCCACTATTATCGCGAAAGATTTTGAGACGTCTGGACAGCCCGAGCTTGCAAGTTACATCATGGCCCTCATTGCCAGAACGCGCACATTTGTACCGCAAGAAGTCACTGAGCAGAAATACGACTTCCTGGAAAAGGTAATCAGCAACAACGCCTCGCTACCCCTTCCCCAGGCCATCGCTAATGATATCCAAGGGCTGCTCAATGCTCTATCTAAAGATGTGGACATCAACACCGTCCTCTTTTACGGCGCATCGGGAACCGGCAAAACCGAAGCTACAAAACAGATAGCCAGAATACTTGACTACCAGTTATATGCCGTTGATTTCAATCAAATCATCGATAGCAAACTCGGAGAGACGGCCAAGAATATCGCGAAGGTCTTCCAAGAAATCCACGATATCGGCGATGGCGCCATTGTCCTGTTCGATGAAATCGATGCTATAGCCTTAGATAGAATTAACCAAAACGACGTCCGCGAGATGGGGCGAGCCACAAGTGCACTCCTAAAAGAGTTCGACAAGCTGAACACGCGATCCGCCATCATCGCAACAACGAACCTTTACGACAAACTAGACCCGGCACTCGCCAGGCGCTTCGATGTACAAATTGACTTTAATAGATACACCCATGACGATCTCGTTGATATCGGCGAATCAATCGCAAAGAATCTGACCAAAAACAATCAGACAATCAAAAACGACTCTCGGACCCTAAAAAAGGTGCTGCAGAGTTGCCCGGATCTGCCCTGGCCCGGCACGCTCAAAAACCTCATTAAGACCTCCGTCGCGTTTAGTGACCCTCTTAATTCAAACGACTATCTCCGCAAGCTGTATCAGCGTCTACATGGATATGAGCCTGATTCACTCGAGTTGCTTAAAACTCAAGGTTTCACTTTAAGAGAAATGGAAGTTTTGACAGGCATTTCACGAAGCACCATTGCGCGAACCCTAAAGGAGTAGCTCATGAACAGCTTAATCAGGCTCACTGGCGATTTTCAAACGGCAAGAGGCTCGCGACCGGGCCCCGCAACGCTCCCCGCTAAAGGAACGGTTACTGCAAAGAAGATTTCGCACATTCGCAAGAGCCTCGAAACCGTTCTGAGCAAATGGCCCAAAGATGCCATAATCGAAGACATCTTGGTCTCCGTTGAATACCGTCAGATTGTAGCCAAGAGTAATCGAATAAGAGAGATGCTGAATGGCGGGAAAAACCAAGAACCGGAATTGTCCATCCGTGGCGCCCGCTACCTCGATTTTAACGGAATCCATCCAAGGCATCTGATGACCCATTACGTGCCCGAGACGACCATCCGGTCAACTATTAGCAAGCTGCGTGAGTGCGAGCGAATCGTAGTCGATCATTTTGATGGACTGATGAACGCAGATAAGATGGTCGATCTGGTTAAAAATGATAAGCTCAAGCAAAAATGGAATCCGGCCATTTCACACACACTCACCCGTTCGGGCTTTGCGCAACTCATACGCGATTCCTATTACGTCAATGAATTTAGAATAGACAAGCCGCCGGCGGCTACCGACGAAAACGCAATCGTTACGCTATTTAAAACGGAGAGGGACCCGCAGGATCTATTTGAGGAGCTTCACATTGACGTATCCCCTGCAAACCTCTTGGAAAACAGCGTTCTATTAACCGAAACAGAATATCGAACGCTGCTCGAGCGCGCCCCTTACCTTGTAGCCATGTCGGTCATCGATCTGTCTTCCTATACTCCCATGAATGACGGAGGCTCGGCCCCCCCTGCCATCAGCAACCTTCCCGAATATCCCACCGATGAGCCCATCATCGGCGTAATCGACACTCCATTTGAGGAGAAATACCCACCGTACTTCAGCAACTGGGTGGACTACAGAAGCTGCTTACCCGAAGACATACATCCCACTTCAAGCGACTATCGACATGGCACATGCGTCAGTTCATTGATCGTTGACGTTCAAGCCCAAAATCCGTCGCTGGACGACCATTGTGGCCACTTTAAAGTTCGACACTTTGGAGTTGCAACCGCAGGCAAATTCAGCTCGTTCGCGGTAATGAAACACATTGAGCGCATCGTTGCCGAGAACCAAGACATCAAAGTTTGGAACATCTCCTTGGGATCAATGGAAGAGGTGTCTCGAAACTCCATATCGCCCGAAGCGGCCCTACTAGACAAACTGCAGCAGAAATACGACGTCCTCTTTGTTGTTGCCGGCACTAACCAGGAAAAAGGTAAGCCCACATATCTTGGATCCCCGGCAGATTCCATTAATGCCCTCGTTGTCAACGCCGTTAATAGAAATAACGAACCAGCCACCTACACAAGAAGAGGGCCGGTATTGAGTTTTCATCACAAACCGGATCTTGCATATTACGGAGGGGAAAGCAACGACCCTATCACAGCCTGCTGCGGAACTGGAGCTTATCCGGCCGTCGGCACTTCTTTTGCAGCCCCGTTAATTGCACGGAAAGCTGCCTATCTCATTTACAAAATGCACCTGAGCTGTGAACTTGCCAAGGCTCTGCTAATCGATGCGGCATGTGCGTGGACAAAACCCGAAGACATGGATCGACTTGGCTACGGCATCGTTCCCGTCCAAATTGAAAAAATACTCGAAACTAGTAACGACGAAATTCGATTCATGCTCAGCGGCGTGGCCACCGAACGCGAGAATTATAACTTCAACTTTCCTATCCCTGTTTCGGGCACATCTTACCCCTCCGTAGCGAGAGCGACCCTGTGCTACTTCCCTAAATGCAACAGAAACCAAGGCGTTGACTATACGGACACCGAGCTCGATTTACATTTTGGGCGAATCGGAAACGACGGGCTAATCAAGTCGCTGCAGCCCAACGACCAGGGTGAGGAAAGCTGCACGACCGATGAAGAGAAGGCTCGGAAAAAGCTGCGTAAATGGGACAATATCAAGCACATATCCGAACCGCTAACCAGCCGCAGTAAGCCCAAAAAAGTGTATGCCAACCCAATGTGGGGCATGATGATTCGCAAGTCGTCGAGATATCAAAAGGGTTCGCATGATCCACAACGTTTTGGCGTAGTGGTCACCATCCACAATCTAAAAGGCGAAAACCGAATTGATTCATTCATGCGACAATGTTCCGCCATTGGCTGGATAGTCGAACGGGTCGAAATTGATAACGAGCTTAAGATTTACGAGCACAGCCAGGTTGAGGTGGAGTTTGAGTAGCCGTTAGCAGCAGCAGCGTTAGGCAGGAAAAGGGTACGGAGGTTATCATCCCGATGCCCTTTTCCAGTGTTTTTGCTCCACCGTCAAACCATCCCGGCCGTTAATCTGAGCCCAATCGGTCAAGCCTGTCTGTATGTCATTTGCGCCATATCTATCACGGGCCTGAATCTGATCATGTTCCGCCAAAATCATCGGTCGCGGACCAATCAGAGACATTCCTTTTGTCAAGACGAAAATGCGAGGGGAAATGGAAGGACGAGAGAAAATCGCGCACATTAGTTCGTGTCAAAGTGGAGCACACACGATTATTCGCAAGCTGGACTAGGGCGAAAAAAAAGCGAAGAAGCAATTGCTCGCTCCAGCATCTCGTCCGAATGCCAGAAGCGTTCGAGTGTTTAGAGAGGTCGCATTCCTTGAATGCGGTAAACCCCGTCACCGAATCGTTCAAGGCATCGACCGATGCTGCATAATTAACCTCATAGATTTGAGCACGCGCCCATGGCTTATTGAACAGAGCTACACAGGAGGCGCTATTGAAGTCAGACTGCGAACGAGCCATCAGGCAAAGTTGAAGAAGAGCATATTAAACTGCCGCGGTTACGAGCAAGGGGGCAACATGACCGAACGCAAAGCGAGCGAAACACCCTGCATTCAAACGCTATCCTATCCTGGATGCATCGAGGCAGCTAGAGCGATTGTTCCCTTCATTAGACAGTTCGATGTCGACAGCGCAGCGTGTGCGATATTTTGCATCAACTCCTGGCATGAGAACAGATCTTCCCAAAACTCTGCCTACACACTCAACGCCGCGCTTCTCAGCATCGACGCATTCGGAACGCGACAAATCGCAGACTACAAATCGTTCTCGGCGTTCTTCTCGCGCATTAAGGAAGCCCTCTCAGCGCCTTGTAGCTTTGAAGACGAAGTTGTGCCCGTGATGGGACAAACGTTGATTCCCTTTAGAGGAAAATGGCATCGGGCGCTTCACGGATGTGGCGCCACGCTTGAATACCCAAGGCTCTGCTTCGCGAGCACTATCATCGATGATCCAACCGAAATATCGGAATTCGAAGAACTCCTTGATTACGTCGATGAGATGTCACAGAAGCTAGGGGGTGGAGAATGGCAAAATTCAGATGTGGCACCCGGTGACATGCAAATGCCAAGCCGCGACTACTGGAATCGCGTATGCAGATGGATGGAAACCAATCCCGTTAGGCGCTTGTCGGCCGACACGATAGCTGCAATCGACGAATCAACGAGCTATGTTGAAAACAAATGCTTCCTCATGAATGGCGACAGGACAATCCCCCTCTTCTGCCCGTCGATTCTTGAAGACTACTTGACTCGAAGTATGGACAAGAAACGAACAGAGAAGAACCAGGCTGGCATAGATGTCGCTCTGCTGAAGCAGGCCCGAGCGATATTCGACTCCCCAAAGGAAAAGGGGAGCTCCGTTTTGGCATTCCCTTTGTTCCTCGTTAACGACAAGCCCATAGAAAACTGCCCGTCGACCTTTCTCGTCCTCGATGGGGAAAGCAAGGCGACGCTCTTCTACAACGCAAGCGCCGGTCATAGCGACAGCGGGCTCGAGGAGCTCAAGGCGCTTTTTCGAAAAGGCGAGGTACCTCTCGCCGTCCTGGATTACATCAAAATACAAGGACGGCGAAGGAGGCTCGTGCTCAAACAGCCAAATCACCTGGACTTCACGATCGTTGCTTACCACGACAATGTCGACATGCCTCCGACCCCCAAAGCCGAAAGGCTATCGGGAATCGCCGACTACGACTGCGGCGCCGCGGACCTTATGGCCATATTGATGATGGCCAGCAACGCGGGCGAAATCTGCACGTTCTTCCAATCCGCCGCAACATCCCCGAACACGATGCTGGCACCCTACGCCGCTGCAAGCGATTACTTCATCATCTGGTCCGACAGCAACCGACAAATCCTCGACGGCGCAGAAGACCACCGGGGCGGGGTCGCGTTGGCCTTTGACTACAATGAAACCGATCGATATTTTGCGGAGCTCTTCCGCGACGGGCTCGTAGATTTTCCCAAAGACTTTAGCGGCGAGTGGGTTCTCGGCTCCCCATTTGCGTACAGCTTGAGAAAGAACGAACGTGGATTTACCGAGATCATACGGAAAAGCGACGGGTGGAGCTTCGGCTTGGCGAAAAGGCTTCCCGGCGAGAACGGTCAGCCTTGCTTCATTCACCTCAAGGCGGACGTCGAAAGCGCCCGCAGCGTCCCTCCTAGAACATTCGAGAGAAATGCCTCCACATTCCCCTTGTTCGAGGACCTCTTGATGTGCATGACAAATGACGCCGAACCAGAGATTGCAGGACTTATCTCCGATCAAAGCCGTCTTGACCTCATATACGTGATGCCGGGAGGATCTGAGGCGAACGATCTTCCGGTGATCGATGACGAGCTGGGCATCAGGGCCCTCTTCGTTGAGTCAGACCACCCCATAGTGCTCTACAGCGCCGAGAGCGAGACGTTCTGCAACGCCATGTCAAACGTACAAGATAGGAGCGTCGAATGCCGTTTCGCCGGCGCCGTCCTGTCGCTTGCCGGAAATGGCCGCTTGAGCGCCGTGCACGCCTTGGCGTCCAAGCTCTCGCGCCTTTCGTCTGAAGGGAAGATGGTAGACGTGGGGAGCCTCTCCCTTCCCTACAGGTGGCGTTACGGCGCGAAAAGGATTACCTTGGACGCCGCCTCCAAGGCGGCTGCGCTGAAAGCGGTGGCTTACGCCGTTGACGACGAGGGCGTCAAGCCTGGCAGCTATTTCGGAGCCGACGCGAACCGCGTAATCAGGAAATTCCGAAAAGCGCTGAGCAAGGCATTCGAAGATCAGCTTGCGCGGTTCGATGAAGAGGACCTGCTGATCAAGATTTACGAAATCCTGGCAAACTCCTCCCATGCTTTCCACCTCGACACCAAGAGATACAACTCTTTCTCGAACCTGCAAGACAGTGAGGAAATGAGGGTCGAGGAGAAGATCATCAACCAGAGGGAGGATTCGCGGCACGAGGCGAGGGCGGCCATGTTCTCGATGGAGACTCTGCTCACCATATCGCGCCACGGAGACTGTATCGCCGACGCAAGCGAGGTCGCGACGCTGGTCGCCGTCGGCGGACAGCTTCTCGCGGCATCGGACGCTGCCGGCATGCTCATGTTCAAGCCAAGGGGCATGGGCGTCGAGATAGCGGACAACTGCGTCGCCACGGCGATAGAAAACGAAGAGCTGATGGAGAGATCCCGCAGTCTCAAGGCCCGGCAACTGCGCGACGGGGGACACGTCGGATCGGATGCCACAGAGGACGAAAAACATGTCGGATTGGCAAAGGAGGCTTTCGAAGCCGACACGGGCGTTTCGTTCCCTTGCTTTCTAGACGTCCTTAGCATCCTTTCGCTTGACAGCTCGGCACTTCCCGACGAGCATTATGTATCGCCAAATGTCATGTCGGTCGAGAAGGCCTCGATGCTCGATTCCATCGAGCAGGAGCTCTCTGGCATTTACGACGAAGCCATGATTGAGAAATGCGTCGACTTCCTTACCCTCGACTGCGAAAAGTTAAAAGAAATCGACGGGCAGGCAACCGAATACCTGCCTTTCGGCAAGACGAAGAACCGCCCGAACAGGATCGAGCTGAAACCACTCGTGGAAATCGACGGCAGGCTTGTTTTCTCGCCGGTTCGCACAGGATTGCTTCGAGAGCGATGGGTTCGAGGCATTGCGGAGCGATTCATACCGGCCAAAGCGGCGTTCCCGTCGCTAAACACGGTCATGGGAAACTGGAAGCGCCGTTACGAGAAGGCCCTGGAGAAGGACGTTCAGAACTGCTTCCTGAGAGAGGGGTTCTCGCAAAAGCACGTCTTCAGAGGAATTGACCTTTACAAGAAGGGAGACCACCCTCAACAGCTCGGCGACTACGACGGACTCGCATACAACCCGTCAACCGAAACAATCTGGGCCATCGAATGCAAGGAATTCGAGAAGATCGAGTCCGCCTACGACTATATGCAGCTCCAAAGCCGATGGTTTGGAGAGAAAGGCAAACTGCTCAAATTTGAGCGACGAATCGAATATCTGCGGGACAACCTCGACGAGGTTGCCGCAGACCTGGGATTCGAACACACCGGGACGTTGCACATACGCCCCTACCTCGTGAGCAACAAGCTGTTCGTGAACGCCATCGGCCAATCGAGCTTTCAAGTCGTCACCCTATCGGAGCTAGAGTCGCTACTCGAGGAAGAGAGAAGCGGCTCGAAACTCAACAGCTAGGCGAAAACGCATAAGCCCACCACAAATCCAGATCGACCCACTCGTCAAAGGTTATGGAGTCGCGGTTGCGACGGGTTTGTCGGTAGCAGGTCATGCCGGGCTTCGCCAGCAGCCTTTGACGCTGGTAGTCGTTGTAGGCTGCAACCGCGTTCGGCAGTGCTGGGCGCGGCCCCACGACGCTCATCCCTTTTGTCAAGACGAAAAAACAAGATTACCTGCAGAAATGCTCTGACTAGGTAGTTGAACTATCTGCCTTCTGGAGTTTGAATCTCAAGGCTTTTGCAACTCATTCCAACCGTCATCGGCGATGAACCAGCTTCGAAGAGTTGCCTTCAAACCGAATAGCAAATCATCCCATTGGGACAGATTCCCAATGGGATGATTCTTCGCATCGACGTCGACGCATACACAAACCCAGCGATTTAGCGAAACGGCAAATCTGAGTGAATCGCGTGGCGAGATTTTCAATAAGGTCAGAATCAACGCGGCGTTGCCCCCTTCGATTGGCCCTGCTTCAATCGCATAGTCGGCGTGTGACACTTCGATGTTGCAAATGTCTGAAATTTTCGTACAATCGCAACATGAAGTATGCGAACAACATAGCAGCCATCGACGAGCTCTCGGCATCGGAGGGCGTCTTCACCACTGCCCAGGCACAGCGCCTCGGCATCAGCAGGAACGCCCTCTCCCACGGCGCGTATCGCCTCTCCGGTGCGCCGAACTCGGAGACCGACGAGCTGGCCGCGATCTGGAAGCTCACGGCATCGACAGCGTTCTCATGGGAGCGGCAAGCTAAGTGGGACGGCGTGGCCGTCGGTGGCTCTACGGCTGCATGGCTCCTGGGAATCGGGGACTTCCACCTCTCCCCCTACCGCATCTACGCGCCCGAGCGCATCAACTCAAAAATCGAGTCGGCACGTTTTGGGGTGAGAAACGTCGACGAAGGCGACATGGCCTGGATGGGCGGCCTGCCTGTCACCCGCGCCGAGAGAACGCTTGCCGATCTGTGCCTCGACTGCGAGGACCCGTCGCTTGTCGAAGGCGCCTTCCGCGACGCCGCGGCCCAAGGTCTCATCGACTCCGCGAAGCTTGGCAGCCTGCTCGACGAGCTCAGCGAAAACAAACGGCGAGCGGCCCTGCTCGAGCCTCTCGCAAGAGCCCTCTCCGCATCCGACCAGAAAGGCCGATTATGAAGAGGCTTTTCCTGATTAAGCAGATGCACCACTAATCGGACAGGAGGCCGCTATGGCCGACAAATACGAGGAGATGGCCCGGCATATGAGGGCCAACGGCGTAAGCGAGGGGATGATCGCAAGGTTCGTCGCCGAGGAGATGGAGGAAGACGAGTTCCGCCGCAGCAAGGGCGTCACCGAGATCGAGGCGTTGCGGGAGTGGAAGAAGATCCCCGAGCACATCCGCAGGCTGCTGCTCGCCAACGCGTTCTGCCATAACTGCGGCTCGGCGGAGTTCGCACCGGGCTACACACTGCGCATGCGCCACGGCCGCTTGCTCATCGAGGGCCGCTGCGCAAAATGCGGCGCTGAAGTCGCAAGGCTCTGCGATTAGCCGCACACGGAATCCTGCCGGGGATAGGCGGCTGCCGGATGAGCGGCGCTCCCGGGAACCGAGACGCCCCCAACCGTTGGGCCAATCCCTCTAACGAGAAAGTCCGTCATTATCGCAACTTGCCAATCCCTCCTACCTGAACAGCTCGTCGTGACCGCCAGTACGCTCGAAGAAGGCGACCTCATCGTTGGCCGACCATATCACCAGCCAATCGCCGGAGTTCGCCACGTGGCACTCATTCCTCCCAGCCCAACTACCACTCAGGCGGTGCATGTTATGGCGGCGCTTGAGAGTCTCCAGCGACTCGGGAGTATTCTCCAGCACCAGGTCGATGAGCCTCTGCAGCTCGTTCAAATCCCGATTTCGCCGTTTTGCCTTCTTCTTGAGGTCGCGAGAGAACGCAGCAGAGAAATCCGCCGTGAGCCTGCCCATTAGGCCATCGCTGCCGCGATGAGATCGGCTGCGTTGTCAAAGCGGCCTTTCTCGCCAGAGGACAGGAAGGCATCGCCCTCGCGGATAGCCTCGAGGCTCTCGATGCTGGGCTCGTCGGGGGCGAAGGTCAGGGGGATGCGGCGCGTGTTCACCATCTGCTTGTAAAACGCGCGCGTAACCGATGAGAGGTCGAGGCCGTAGTAATCCGCCACCTCGGAAGCGCCGCGCTTCAAGTCGTCGTCAATGCGTATGGTCAAAGTAGAGCTAGACATGATACTCCTATCGACGTATGTGCAGATATATTATACTGCACATACGTTAGCTCCTCAAGCAGGCCGACCAAAAGACAGCGTAAAGTCGATGATGGGAATCCCTGCCTTTTGATTACCCAATCCACGCGGCCCAAAAGTCGACGCCAACGAAATCGCTGTAGATTCAGGAGGCAAGACGGAAGTTGTCGACAGCACAAAAACCGAAATGACGGAGCGCATGACCGCGAGAAGTCCCTACGAAGCGCCCCTCAATCGCGCAAGCGAGCCCCGACCACTCCCTCGATTCAGTTCGATTCTAACCATTCTAACCACCATGGTTAATAAAATGGTTAGAATATGGGTAGAATAGAATCGGAAGGCGGGCAGCATGAAATTCCAGGAAACAGAGACAGTCGAGCTGAAGGCCGTTGCGCAGGACGGCATCAAGAAGGAGATTGTCGCCTTTGCGAACAGCAACGGCGGAACGGTCTACGTGGGCGTCGGCGACGACGGCACCATACTGGGCGTCGAAGACGCCGACGGGTGCGCCCTGCAGGTCTCCAACATGGTGCGAGACGCCGTGAGACCGGACGCCACCATGTTCGTCAGCTACGAAACGCTCGACTGCGACGGGAAGGCGGTCGTGGCCGTCAAGGTCCAGCGCGGCACGAACCGCCCCTACTACATGGCGAAGAAGGGCCTGCGCCCCGAGGGCGTCTACGTTCGGCAGGGGTACTCCTCCGTCCCGGCGACCGATGCGGCCATCCGGCAGATGATCAAGGAGACCGACGGCGACAGCTTCGAGGACATGCGCTCCCTCGACCAAGGGCTCACCTTTGAGTCGACAAAAGGGGAATTCGAAGCCCGAAATATCGCCTTCGGCTCGCCGCAGATGCAGACCCTGAAGATAACCTCATCGGACGGCCTCTACACGAACCTCGGCCTGCTCCTGTCCGACCAGTGCCCGCACACCATCAAGGCGGCCGTTTTCGAGGGGACGGACCAGAGCGTGTTCAAGGACCGCCGGGAGTTCTCCGGGTCCCTTATGCGGCAGCTCGGCGAGGCCTACGACTACATCGACTTCCACAACCAGACCCATGCCACTTTCCAAAAGCTGCTGCGCGTCGACACCCGGGACTACCCGGAGGTCGCCGTGCGCGAGGCCTTGCTGAATTCGCTCGTACACAGGGACTACTCCTTCCACGCCAGCACGCTGATCAGCATCTACGACGACAGGATCGAGTTCGTGTCCGTCGGCGGCCTTTTGCCCGGCTTGGAGCTGGAAGACCTGATGATGGGCGTCTCCGCCTGCCGGAACCCGCATCTCGCCAACGTCTTCTACCGCCTGCAGCTCATCGAGGCATACGGCACGGGAATGAGGAAAATCATGGGAGCTTACGCGGGCGCGGCCACTCAGCCTCAAATCATAGCCACGAATAACGCATTCAAAATCGTCCTGCCCAACGTGAACTTCACGGCAACGAAAGCAAAAGAGCCTGCGGCAAATAGCACAGAGGCGCCCTCTGCTTCCCATTCCCGAGAGGATGAGATTCTGCGGTTCTTGGCAGAGCACCCCTCAATCACCCGAAAAGAGGCGCAGGCGCTGCTCGAGGTCAGCCAATCCACGGCCGGCCGCATATTGAAAGAGATGGTGGACAAGGGGCAAATCGCAACGCTCGGCGCAGGCCGCGCCTTGCGATACGAATTGGCGTAACGATGTGTCTCTGAGGCGATTGCCCGCTATGCCTTCCGTCCAGACGGGCATAACAAAAGCGAGCCGCGCCCACTCCCCTCGATTCGATTCATTTCCAACCATTCTAACCACCATGGTTAGAATGCGCCGATTTCCCACAGGTCAAGCACCACTTTCTCCTTCGGGAGCAAATCATATCCACCCGTCACCTGAGCCAAGCCAGAAAGACCCGGAGTCACCATGGTGCGATAATGCCAGCCATGAATACGCTTTTCAAACTCAGCGCAGAACGCCGGACGCTCCGGGCGCGGGCCGATGAGCGACATCCCTTTTGTCAAGACGAAAAAACAAGATTACCTGCAGAAATGCTCCGACTAGATAGCCGAACTATCTGTTTCCTGGAGTTTGAGCCTCCAGACTTTTGCAGCTCATTCCGACCGTCATCGACGATGAACCGGCTCCGAAAAGCTGCCTTCGAGTCGGATAGAAAATCGTCCCATTGGGGCAGATTCCCAATGGGACGATTCTTCGCATCAGCGTCGACGCATACATAATCCAGCCATCGAAAACGATGCGGACCCCCATAACCGCCACGCATAGCCGTCCAGCCCAATCTTCGTAAGATCACGCCTATAGGCAGGAGACACCGACGCCTCCCCCCGTCCTCCCCTCGCCGAGGGGCCGAGGGCTAGTCGAGCCTTATCGGCCCCTCGGGCCTCTTCCTCCCCGAACAGTACGGGCAGCAGCCCGGCTTGGCCCTCACCCTGTCGCGGACGGCCATCTGGTAGACGCGGCCGCACTCGCCGCGCCACCATGCGGGCTTGCGGCTTACGGCCTGCACGCCGGTGGGCTTCAAGCGCTTGTTCATACGCGGGTGCCACATGGCCGCTATGCCGGGATGCGCGGCGGCCAGGTCGTTGTAGCCGACGAGCACCTTGCGCCCCGAGCAGTACGGGCAGCCCGGGTCCGCCTCGCCCCTGCGCGCCCGGCTCGCTATGAGGCCGGACCACTCGTGGCTCTCCTTGCACTTCCACCAGACGCGCTTGTTGGAGTTGGCGATCACGTCGGTCGGGCCCCAGGTCGCCGTTGCGCTCGAAATCCCATTCAGCCACGAGCTCGGGATGCGTGGTGCCAGATCGTTGAAGCCGCGCAGCAGCTTGCTGTTCTTGCAGTACGGGCAGCTGTCGTCGACGCGCATGGAGCGCATGCTCACCTTCTCGCGCCAGACGTGGCCGCACGATCCGCGCCACCACACCATGGCGCCCGCGTGGGCGTGGAGGTCCTCGGCGCGCAGGTCGCCGTTCAGCTCGGGGTCGAGCCGCCTGGCGACGTCCGGCCTCTTCGATCCGAGGTCGTTGCTGCCCTTGGCGAGATAATGCCTCCTTCCCCCATGGCACGACGGGCACTTGCGGCTCTCCTTGCGAGTCCCCCGCAGGTTCTCGCGCCATTCGTACCCGCACGTCGGGCATTGCAGCCAGATCATCTTGGCCGTACGGCCGGAGACCTGCGAAGGCTTCAGGTCACCGTTCTTGGCGGGATGCCAAAGATGCAAGATGCCCGCGTCCTGGCACTCGGCGCTATCGAAGCCCTTCAGCGTCAGCCTCCTGCTGCAGTACAGGCATCCGGCGTCGTTGAACACCCTCGTCCTCACGGACAGCTGCCAACTGTAGCCGTACTCGCCGCGCCACCACACCCGGGCGGAATCGCAGCGCGAGACGTCGGACGGCTCGAGGAGCCCGTTCTGCTCCTCGAGCCATTGCTCCAGCAAATCCGCATACCCAAACCGCAGGCACCATGCCTTGGCTGGACTCGCTCAGAAAGGATATCGCCCAGTCCAGTATGCTGTGCATGAGCGAGTGCAGCTCGTCCTCGAGGACACGCTTCTGCTCGGAGGCGGGGCTGCGGTCGTCTGCGAACAATTCCTCGGGGTTTATCACTCCTCGCCGTCGCTCCGCATGAGCTGGCTGAACAGTATCGGACGCGTGGTGACGCCCTTGATCTTGACGATGCAGTCGTAGCTGCTGCGGCAGCCTCGCGATGAGGGTATGTTTCCTCCCCTGGGTCAGGGAGCGCGGGATTGCGCTCCTGCCCAGAGGCGGAGAACGAAGTATTTTGGACGTGCCCTAAGGGCGAGCGGCGGCCACGACGAAAGAGGGCCTTTTGACGATTGTCATCCCCCAGTAGTTAACGACCGTTAACCAGCAGCGAATAATCCGCCCAAAGACCAAGAAACCCCGCAACTCGGCTTGAGTTGCGGGGCGGGAACGACAGAAGTGGATCGGGTCGGATTCGCCCAGTTATATAGTCTTCGGTCTCATGGTTGCATTTGCGGTCAGCCGCGACCATATCGCACTCGGCCTTGAACTTGGCCGAACCGCGAGCGACCTCGCTGCCGAGGCATTTAACAGCGGTCTGCCTTTGTCAATAACTCCTAGGCAACCTCCATTGTGACGACTCGCCCAACCCACGTGATCCGAAAGCTGAGCAGCATGCGGAGTCATTCTTTTTTGTCGATTAGCCGCGTCAGTCAGCAGCCTGTAGCATACTGTTTTGTCGTCATTTTCGACATCGCACCAAGCTTCTTCTTGAACACGCAAACGCTGAGGCACTTGCCGCAGCAAATACATCGCGCCTGATCTATCTGCGGATACAGAAACCCGTAGCGGTCCGGCTCCATGGCTATAGCGTCGCAGGGACATACAGCATAGCAGGCACTACAACCGCAACATTCGGAGTCATCAGAATGAAGATCCGGAATATATCTCTCCAATAGCCTCTAACCCTCCTTTGAGATTAACCCATCATTTTCTAAGAAGACCATAAAGCCGCATTCTTACCAGAATACGGAGAACTAAATCCTTGGGCGACGCGCAAAACCGGGAAATGTCCTTTTCCCTTTCGGCGAGCTCGACCATAGCCCTCGCATAGACATCAGGATACCGCTTCTTGTTCTCACCCCTCGAAGCAGAAAGAATGACGCTCCAGCAGGCGCGCGCGCAGTAAGCGGCACAATCTTTTTCGAGCTCAGGGAAAAGTTCCAAAACGAAATGCTTGAGCCTTCTGCAGTTATCGAAGACAATGGCGACTCTGGAGTCGAAGCTGCCGGTCACACTTCCCTCGCGCGCGATATAGTGATAGAGAGGTTCACCAAGGAAGGCAACCGAGCTTGATGCGGCCAGAACCTCCGCCGTCCACAGGACGTCTTCGTTAATCACACCCTCCTCGAATCTAATGCCGTTATCGATGAGCAATTGCCTTGGCACAAGCTTCGAGTAGGGACCCGTAGAGACCCCCCCGAGCCACTCGCCGATAGCCGCATCAGGCTCCACAACGTGATATTTGCAGGTAAAAATATCACACCATGAGCCATCAGGCAGTACACGGCGTATTGCGCAGACCGCAACCCCGTTGGCCGAAGGAAGACCCCTAACCATCTTCTCGATTGCCTTCGGGTCCTGCTCGTCATCACTATCCCAGAAGAGCACATAATCGCCAGTCGCCGCATCAAGACCAACATTGCGCGCTGAAGACGCACCCCCGTTCGTCTTACGCACGAATCTGCGTTTTTTGGAGTCGACCGAACACCACTTAGAGCACAACGCTGCCGACCCATCAACGGACCCGTCATCGACGAGCACCCATTCGGTGTTGGAGTACGTCTGCCCCTCAAATGAGCGGAACGACACGGGAAGCCATTTCTCGGCGTTGTAGACCGGCACAATCAAAGAGACCTTCGGCTGATTCTTCATTTTCCAAGAACCCCCTTTACAGCTTTTTTTATTGCCCTTTTAGCCAGCCATTTCTTAGATGATGTCGAAGTTTCGCGCCGATACTCGCTCTCCAGCACGCCGATGCCCTCCTCTTTCCAGCGCTCGAGCACGACATCGCGCGATTCGGGACGCGGAGAAGGGTGCATGAGCTGATCGTTCCCGCGCACCGCCTCCTCCAGGGGGCGCTCGGCCCACGACGTCTCGCTCTTTACGCAGGGAATGAGCGCTTCCGCCTTCGCCGTGTTAGCGATGACGACGGAAATTCCTCGGCGGGCATCAAGACCCGAACCACCGACATCGATTCCCCAAAAGTCGCCGATAGTGAAGTCACCAGGGCGCTCACCGCCGGCATAGGGGCACCTGTAGCAGCTCTCGCGGTACACATCCCCGACGAGGAAACGCCTGTAGTAATATGAAATCTCAGGCGAAAAAGGCACATCTTTTTTAACCCCAGCATGGAGAATCGTCGCACTACCGCCACAGCCCCAGCCTTCCCGTTTGTCGCGAAAACGGAGCGAAAGCAGCCTATCCGAGAACTCTTCCCCCATGCAGTCAGCGAAGAACGCCTGGCTAGGCACCCCGTGACAGATGATGTCCACGGTGAGCAGGCCATCCTGTGGGCCGCCGAGAAACGCGAGCAGCCCGTCTACCTGGCAAGGCGTTCCGCTGAACAGGACCTCACGCCCTGCGCCGAGATCGCGCCCGACGCTTGCAATCGCGTCGCTCATATCGCTTTGAACGTATTTGGAGCCGCGCATCGCCGAGACCTCGTCGAGATTTTCTGCTCGCACGCAGCTAACGTGAAGCCCATCATCGAAAGCGTGGCCGTACACAACGCCACCGAGATTGAGCATTCTTCGCGCCAGGATCGAAAAGGCCCCGCCCGACGATGAGAGCACGAGCTCATCGCCATCGGAATCAATGGCCGCGAGACACATCTTGCAACATTGAGAATCGTTATCTGCCATTTTGCCCGACCTCGACCTAAACCCCGAACGCGCCGTCAAGAAAAGCCCTCGCCTCTTTCACGAACCTCTCCTTGCACGCCCGCACCGCGTTCCAGTCAATCGCCGCGTCGGCGATGTCCATAGGATCGCACCCGTCAGCAACTCGCCTGTCAGCGAGCACAAAATCCCCGAGCACATCCTTGAGACGCACCGAAAACTTGGGCGGATCGAATACAACCATCGGACGTTCGAACAGAAGCGAGAAGCAAGTGCCATGGAAGGAATCCGTCACCACGTAGGAGGCGTCGCGGAACAACGCGACCCACTCTTCGGGCTTCGGAAGGCAAACGCCCTCAAGCCCCCTGGGCGCGCGTTTCAGGGGGTTGAACGTCACGATGCGGGCGGACAGCCCCTCGCGCTCAGCGAGATTTCGGGCAAACGCGCACATGTCAGGATTGTCGTTGAGCATGTAAACAAGCACGTAACCGTCCGCTGCAGCGGGAACGCCCGCCGCGAGCTCGCGCCAAAGCTCCGGTCGGCAGAGCAGCACGGGGTCCTTGAGAGCCGTGCCATTAAGCCCCATTTCCTCCAGAATCGCAACGCTCGAGCTCTCACGTACCGAGATAGCGTCAAACTGCGAGAGTAGTGGCTTCGTGAGTGCAGCTTCCTCGGCGCTCAGGCAAGGGCGCCCGAAGCTCGCCGAGAAGGCAATCTTCTTGTAATTCCCAGGTACATTCTTGAGGAAATACACGGGGTCAATGCCATAGTTGCACTCGATGTTCCACGTTTGATCGCTACCCACGCAATACACGGCGTTCGAGTCAAGCCCTCCGCCGTGAGCAAGGTACGGCGCTGACGAGCACAGCTCAAGCTCGCGCTCGACAAAGGAGCGAAACAGCGTCGACGACTTATGCCTAACCGGGGCATTCGCGACGAGACGAGCTAGTTTCTCGGGCACGTTTCGATTGGTGTTGCCCATGTACGACTTTATCCAGCCCTTAGTTGTCCAATGCAGCCGGCAATAGTCTATGAAAACAGGATGACCATAACGCTCGAAAACATCGCGGGTCGCAACCGCCTGCAGCACGGTCCCGTAGTTATGCGAGTCGATGATGGTCGACACGTAGATGTCTTGCTTCAGAGCTGGATTCATCAACCTTTGAACTCCTTAACCTTTGTGACAATTTTCTTGCGGAATACGACAGCCGCGACGACAGCGATGCCGAATACGGCGTAACGGACGATGGGGCGCGGATAGAGAAGCGGCAGGACGAGAGAAATCGCAGTGAAGACGAGGGCGAGACCCCACACGGCGGCGCTGCTGAGAGCAGCAGAGCCAGCCTCTGCACGCACGACCTTTTGAGAGAAAATGTAGTGAGCAGCGCCGAGCGCCACATAGCACGCCAAGGTTGTATAGCCCGCAGCCCGATAACCAAATAAGGGGATAAACACCGCATTGAGGATAACGTTAAGCACTGCAGCGAGCACGGAGGCAACAGCGGCAAGGCCAGTCTTCTCGTAATAAAACTCAATGTTTGAACAGTACGAATACATAAACATGAAGAACACACTCGCGGCAATGACGGGAACAAGCGCCATTGCCTCGCTATACTCCCCGGGAGCCAGGATAGCGACGACTTCCGGGGCCAGGATATCAACAACGAGCACAATCAAAGCCAAGCCCCCGAGAACCGTGATGCTCGTCTTGCTTATTCTCCTGAGCTCTTTGGCGGCCAGAGCGCGGTAGAGCCATGGGACGACGGTCGAATTCAGGGAATTGGTGAGCAACGTCATGATCATTCCCGCCGAGTAGGCGATGCTGTAGATGCCTGCATCGGATGCGGTGCACATGTTCGCAATCATAATGCGGTCGCTGGAACTTAGCACCACTTGCGAAAGGTAGTGCGGAAGCAAAGGAATGTTAAACAGGAGGGTAAACTTCCAATACTCCCATTTAAATAGGCGCTTACTGCGTTTAAGCATGCATCCACCGAGGACTATTGCAAAAGCCGCCTCGACAAGCACAAAAGACAGAACTCGAGCAAGAACTTTATCGCTAGCCATCACAACAAATAGGATGCCTAGCGCGGGAACCGCGATAGAAAGAACCAAAGAAGCCGGAACGAGCTTCCGATACTCATAGTCGAACTTCATCCTGGACACCCAAATATCGTAGATGCCCTTAACAATTACCTCGACGAACAATAGGGACGCGAGTATAAGCGGCATACCCGTAAGAGCCACGACGCTGTCAGACAGGATGTAGCAAAGCACAATCCAGAGCACGCCAAGAGCAAGAACCAGACCGACTACAGAGGTTGTATACCCCTCACGATCATCCTTGAAGCGCATCATCCCGTTGTTGAAGCCGCCGTACGTGACGCCAAGGGTCGCCACATACATAGCGACCATCTCCCAACTCTGGTAGACACTCACAGAACCGTAGTCCGAGGTGCTCAGCAAGCGGGTAAAGATAGGGACCGTTATGAAAGATAGGCCGCGCTGAAGAAAGCTGCAGAGCGTTATCCAAAGCGTCGCCTTCTTAACTTTCGAAAGCCCGTCGTATCTCCCCTTTGCGCTCTTGGCCAATCTGTTTATCTTTACCGCCACCAAACCACCGCTAACGCCACATGACAAATCATCTAAGCATCCCCTCAAGGTGTTCGATGAAATCCTCATACGATTCGAACTCAGGCTTATGCTGCATAAATCGCTCGTAGCTCATGCCGCGAGTTCCGCGCAAGGCCATAGTCGCCTCGAAAGACGGGTCGCTGAGCACGCCTGTATCCCTCGGTTCGAACAACCAAAAGAACTCGCTGAAAATGCATTTCGGAGGAACCCCACCCCGCTTACCTTCAGGCGAGTTGCGCCGCCAGCAATCGTACAAATCCGCCGCCTCGGAGACTTGGGCGGCACGGCGCTTCTCCAAATAAGAGTCGATGTCGCACACCACGCGCTGCGGATTTCCTACTACGACGCAGTTGTCCGGCACGTCCTTGTTGATAAGCGAATTGGCGCCAATCACAACGTTATCGCCGATGGTCACGCCCTTGAGGATGGTCGAGTGCATGCCGATGAATACGTTGTCACCGATCTTCACTCGTCCTGCACTGCCTAGAACATCACCGTACATACCTTTGAAGACGCTCCAATCATAGCCATGCGTAAGAATGGTGACGCCAGTTGTAATTGATACGTTGTTCCCAATTTCAATCATCCAAGGTCGCGTCTGGTCAATGACGCAGTAATTGGGCGAATAAATAACGGTATTGTCGCCAATGGTCATGCCCAAGGAGCGCAGGTACGTAGCATAATCCGACGAAGAGGTCTTAGGTCCCAATATCAATTTCTTCAGTATGTGCTTAAGCCCCATGCTTCCCATTCCTTCCTTTAGCCAGGCAAAGCGCCAGACCAATCATCTTATATTTCATACACACGAAGAAAACTGCCTGCTTAACAGGCAGTCGCCAAAACGGGAATGATTTGCAAGCAGAGACAAAAACTTGCCTATCAAGGGCCTCATCAGCAAGTCTCCTCTTCTCGCAATCCGATATAGATGCCGAGGCTATAAGAATCAAAATTCCTCTCGTGTAATCGATTATCCTTCTATCCGCCCTCTTGAAACACTCGTTTCGAAAGATAGCAGGCTCGTTTCCGCACTCTTCTAGCAGGGTTTCAAAAAATGCGAAGAAGGAATCAATGGTTGAAGCTCGAAACGTTTTAGTAATGGAGTCCTGATCGTCCTTGCGATAGCAATACGGGGCACCATCTAACGCAGCAACGCAATCGGCAACCTTGCAGATATCCGTGTTAAAGAGTATGTCTTCACTTCTTATCGCGCGAAATCTAATTCCATTAGCCTCGATAAGCTGGCGACTATATAAATTCGGACATGCCGACACAGGAACGGGATCTTCCCTGAGCTTATTCGGAAGCGCGCCATAAAATGATCTTCGAAGCTCAAATATTTCCTTATCGCCGCAAAGGGTCCTTCCAGCAAAAGGATGGCTAGACCACTTTTGGGAATTCCCATGCACGACACGCTTCAGATTCGAGAAAACGACCTGCGCCTGGGTCTCCTTTGCCGCGCGATAAAGCCGCTCGTACATGTCTTCCTCGACCCAGTCGTCGGAATCGACAAAGCCGACATATTCTCCTGTCGCTATCGCTAGCCCACTGTTCCTTGCCGGCCCTAATCCACCGTTCTCCCTATGAACAACCTTCACACGCTCATCAAGTCGTGCATATTGCTCTGCAATCTCACCGCAGGCATCTGGGGACCCATCGTCCACTAAAAGAATCTCGATATTATTAATCGTCTGCTTTAAAAGGCTATCGACACAGCATCGAAGATACCTCTCGGTGTTATACATTGGAACGATTACGCTTACCGCCGGTTTATTGCTCATGTACATCTAACCCCTACGCATCTCGGAAACAATGAATAGCCCAACGCAAAGCGAAAGCGCCCAAAGTACGGCTGGATAAGTAACCGCTGTGTTGTTATACATGCAATTAATCAGGAAAAGGACGCACATTGCAATGGAAAAACCGCCACTAGTGGCGAAGCCCTTTCGTACAATATTCCCCCTGCGAGCAATCAACATGATGCCTAAAAGCGCAACTGGCATCACAAATAAGACGGTGCCAATATAGCCCAATTGAATAAAGACCATAGCGGAAGTGAGAAAATGATAGTTGAGCCAACCATACAAGTTAAAGAAGGGCGAGCAGAAGAAGGGCATCGATGATTGGCTGGCGCTTCCAAACCCAAACCCAAACATCATCGTGAATAAATCCCCGTTGAAAAATTGCTCACTAATCTGAGAAAAGGCATTGAGACGAGAAATGCCATAGCCTGTCTCTATGTTTGAATTATCCGCCTCCGTCATAAGTGCATCAAAATCAACCAATGTTTCATATTGAAGCGGATTTATTGCTGCAAAAACAGACAATGCCGCAGCAATAAGGAGAGCAATTGTTGCCACTGAGACGATTGTCTTGCGCGAAACGCGCGCATACAGGATAGAAATAGCCACAATGAGGGCGAATTCCACGAAGAAGAACTTCAACTCAGCAACGGCAGCAATTAACAATGCCGATAAAACGGTCAGCAGCAGCCCCGAAAGCCGCCCCTCTTTAGCAAGATAGAGATTAAGCCCCCATGCCACCACAATACAGAGATACACGTTGAGGATTCCGTTGCAACCTCTTTCGACCCCGAAGATACCGCCGATATTATCCTGGAAAAGCCCCAATACGTAATACTGTATCAAAACGAAGATGACGTTTGGCACCTGCATTTTGTAGACGAACCCCATAAAAGCCCTGATATAGTCTTTGTCCCAAAAAATACGAAAGAGATAAATCCAGACGAACAAGCGACTGAAGGATATCGCTTGCCAGATTACGTATTGTGGCGCAATAGTATTTATGACTCCCGACAAAGGAGCCATAACCGCGAATAAGGCGACAGGCACATTGAAAAACGGCTCATTGCCGACTCGCTTTCCGATAAGTCGAGCATTCGAAAGAAGGATGCAAATGTTGACGATGTCGAAAACATAAGTAAAAGCACTCGGGATCAGGCCAATGTTCGAGAGGAAATTGACAACAAACAACAGCACAAACTCGATTGCCAAGAAATCCGCCATGTTGAACCTGTGCACAAGTATGGCGCTCAAACCAGAGGTAGAAAGCCCTCTATTCGCATGTATTTGCTTAGGGGTCGTTGGGTAAGACATTTATCTGCAACCTGTAATCGAATCGAAAAGAAATTCCTCTTTATCCAGCAACAATGGAGCAACGCTATCCGCAAACGACATCGAGTACCTCCCGTTTCCATGTCGCGACATCGTAATTAACACGGTCCTCATAGCTGTTTCGCTTCAACCTCGCAAGCAAGCCACGGTCCTCGATGACGCTACGCATCGCCTCAACAAGAGAGCCGACATTGCGGGGTTTGACTATCAGCCCGCCAACGCCGTCTCCGACGCATTCCGGGTTGAATCCAGCGTCGCTCACGATGTTGGCCGCGCCAGCAAACTTGCACTCAATGTTGGAGCCGCTCATGCCCTCGCGCCACGAGGACGAGGACACAGCAGCATCGTACATGTTCAGCTCGGCACACACGTCACCCGTCGAGGCGTCGAAAGCGCCCTTGTACGTCATGTTCGGAACGTCGCTCAAAAGACGCTCAAACTCATTCTGGAAGCCATCGACGACCGTCCCGTACACGGCGATGTCAAACTTGTCAGCAAGGCCCTCCGAGTTGAGCGTTCTCGCGGCTGCCGCTAACGTATCAATGCCCTTCTCGGGCCGCACCTGGGCGAAGTACACGAAGTGCACCGTGTCGCCTACGGCGCGCGGCGCGCGCGCCCTGTCCCCCTTTCGGAAGTTGGGCAAGTAACGAGAGTTGCGGCACCCCACGGTCTCAAAATCCGCCATCAGCGAGCGGCTCTCAGCAAAAATGCACCGGGCGGCTTGATATTTCCAGACTTGCCCCGGGTTCTCCCCAAGGTAATCGGCCAGCTCGCGTCCCATCATGAACACGGTCACATTGCCCAAGAACTCGCGCCCCCTGAGCTTCGCGATAATGCCCAGCATCGTGCTCTGGCGCGAGTTGCTACCGATTCCAAGCGCTATCCTGTCTGCACCCCGAACCGCCCTCGCAAGCACGATGGCCAAGCTAGGAAGCGCAATCGGTCTGCGCTTGAAGTCGTACAGGTCAAAGGTCTTCGCGTCACACGAAGAGAAGATCTCGTCGCGAAGCAGCGAGTCCTTGACAGTCACGCCACCGTACGGTGGCGGAAACTCCCCTATAAATAGTAGCTTATTGCTCAATGTCCAACCTCTGTATCAGGAGGGTTCTTTTGCCCCTCGGGGTGAGCTGCAAGGCGTCCACACGTCTCAGCTCGCACTTCATGTTGCCCATAAACTTTGATCCGAGGGTACGCAGAAGCGCATCTTTCTCCGTACCATCCAGCTCGTTAGTAGCTATATAGTCCATACGCAGCCTACCGGGCTCATCCTGTACGAATTGGAACGAAAGAAGACTCGAGGCGCTCTCGCCGAGGTCACACAGCGATGCAGTGCTGATGTGCTCCCCGTTTCTTCCCACAACAGGGACATTTCTATGACCCCTAATCGCGTAGCCTCCAGCGCAGGGCTCAACGGCGTCGTCGATTGTGTAGCGAAGAAGCGGCATACGCCTGTTGATGAAGCCAGTGCCGACAATATGCCCGTCGACAATCTCCGTGAGACCGTACAGCCTGTTGAATTTGTACACGGGCGTATTGCCGTCCCATTCCACCTGTTCGCCAAACACCGTCCTCTCGGTGGAGCCGTATGATATCCTCACCGGGCAACCAAACGCCTCCTCGAACTGGCGCAGCTGATAGGGATGAACGTTTTCCGACTGCAGGAACACGCCCTTGGGCTTCTTACGCAGCCTCACACCAGCCTGGATCAGCAGCTGCGCGAAGAAACTCACCGATGAAGTCAACCCGCGCAGATAGTCAGGCGCAAACGCATCAATCCTACGCACAGCCTCCTCGAGGTTCCCCTCGTTGAGCAGCTTGGTGTTGCACCTAACCATGCGGTAGAGCGGGCTAGTAGTGACGAGGGTCGAGCCGTCACCTCCAAAGTAGGCAAGCTTACTTCTGCGGAAGTCGTACCCCAACGTCCCGTAGAAATGCATCGCAAAGGCGTTCTCGCGGTAGAAGCACTCGTCGGAATTCATAACGACGAGACGCCGACCCGTCGACCCACCCGTCTCGGCCGCATACGAGCCTTCACCGGGAATAGGCACGCTTATCTCATCATAGTTCATGAGCACCTGCTCCTTATCGAGCAGGGGCAGCGTGGCAAACGAATCGAAATTAACCATCTCAGGACAGACGCCCGCCTCGTCGAACCTCCTCTTGTAGAAGGGGCTCGTGGCGTAGCAGTATGCGCACAGGTCGCGCAGCTTGCCGAGCTGAAGCTCGGCAAGCTGGTCCTCACTCATAACCTCGGAGGCCTCCAGCTCGCGCATCTGGGACAGGAACGTCTTGTTGCCCACAAGGCCGCGATGGATTGGCGCCGCGAGGACGTCCTTCGCGACCTCGGGCATCTTCTCGTACATCTTCTTGAGCTTATTGGTGTCCATTTAACCTGCTTCACTATCGCGTATGATAAAAATACCTGTGGTCAGTGACTCATTAACAGAGACGGAGAGCTCGACGCCCGTAGCGTTCATACCGTAGTCGGGCGAGTGCTCAAACTCCCCCGACTCCAGAGACCCCCCGCCTCGATGCGCACCACGACCCCGGACTGCAGGCGAAATTCAGCGGCGCCGCCGTCGACTTCGACCCCCGCAGAAGGAAGGTGCCAAAAAGCCGCAGCGGCCTCCCCGCCCTTCACCTCGTCAGTCACAACGGCCTTCGCGCCCTGGACCTTCACCGTGCGGCGCACGCGCACAGGCGAGTAGCCGTCATGCTCGGCCGACATGATAACGCGGCCTTCACATTCCTCGAACGCAAATCCCGAGACGTTCGCCTTGCGCCCCCACAGGAACGGGCCGAGCGCCTCGGACTGGTCCCTGCCGCCCACGCACATCGTATTGTGGACGCATGTAGAGCGGAACTTATCTCGCATCCTGCGGTCACCATTGTAGATAAAGGTGCCAGGATCGATGAGCACGGGCTCACCGTCGACATACAACTGAACGCTCAGCGCGTCGGCATGCCCATGGGCCGCAAGCCGACCGAAGCCAAGCGGGCCGTGGTCGAATGCGAGCACACCATGTCCTTCGTCGAAGCGGACTATGGTCACCCCGCCATCAGGAAAGCTCTCAACGGATGCGTTTTGAGTAAGCGGGAGAGCATTGGCGGATTGGAGCCTCCGCTTGCCGTACAACCAGCCGACTGTCTCGCAGCAGCGAACGTCCTCCACCCAGCGGTAATCCGATTCGAACTCCAAAGTGACCAGCGCAAGAACATAGTCCGGGTAGCAGGGCTTCTCGGGCCCGAGACAAAGGATGACGCCCTCGTCGTCGTCGCCGAACTCGACGTACTTGCCGCTGCCGACGCTACATGCGCGTGCATAGCGCGCCATGGAGTGCAGACGCTCAACGAGAGACGCCGGCAGAGCCTTCCCGATCGTTCGCAGCACGTGCGAAACCAGACAGAGCGCCTCCATGACGAACAACTGGTAGTGCAGCGCCTGCTCCTTGTTCACGCCATCTAGGTAGGTCTGATGGGCAACTTCCGATTCAAGCAGCGCCAAAGCTTCGTCGAGCCACTCGTGCTCGCCGAACACCGTGGCCGCGACAGCAACGCCAGCCGCCTCAACGATTGTGTGGTTGTTCGCCGAGGAATGGCGGGAATAGTGCTGCCGCACATGCGCGGCCATAACCCATGCACCGACGCACAGGCGCCTCCTCAGCCCATCGGTGGCTTCATCGCCAGCAGCTTCGAGAAACGCAGCCGTCACGAGCCAGTTTATAAGCCTGATGGACTCCTCCATAGGGCTAGCCCACTCGGGACCCCACATGAAGGGGTTTTGTTCGTTCCAATCATCGAACAAGTCGGAAAGCTCAGAAAAAAAATCATCCGTGCCCGTAACGAAGTAGGACTTCGCCAGGAGGGCAAACTGACGGTGCCTGTTCAACTCCCAGTTGGTGCGGATGTCACCAGGCGCGCCCTCGTCGCCGAAAACGTAGTCCGCCGCAAAGCGCATCGGCCAGTCGCCGGGAGACTGAAACGCGGCGTGCCAGCGCTTCCGATATTCGGAATACCGGTACCCACCCAAAAGCTCTATGTCCGCCCCAACGCTGAACTCGCCATTCATGAAATCGATGCCGAGTCGCGAGAGATTCGCCTTTGGCGCGCGTCCGTAGGCATCGACAGCATAAACAGGCTCCATCTTGGAGAAAGCCCGGCGCTCATGCACGGAAAGGCGCTTCTGACCGAAGCGCCACGCAACCTCTCCCGCGCTCATGGCCCGGAGTCTCTGGATGTACCAAGAAAATCCCACTAGGCGCCCATCCTCCCACACAGCACATCTGCGATGCGTTCGCTGGCGTGCCCGTCACCGTAAGGGTTCGACGCATGGGACATAGCCGCATACTCGACCTCGTCGGAGAGCAGGCGGCTAAACTCGCAATAAATCGTCTCTTCCTCGGTTCCGACGAGCTTCAGGGTGCCAGCAGCCACGCCCTCGGGGCGCTCGGTGGTGTCACGCATCACCAGAACCGGCTTGCCCAGGCTCGGGGCCTCCTCCTGGATGCCACCCGAGTCCGTAAGAATGAGATGACTCGCCGCCAGAAAGTTGTGAAAGTCCAGCACCTCCAGCGGGTCAATGATGCGCAGCCTATCGAAGCCGTCAAGCTCCTCATGGGCTGCTTTCCTCACGAGTGGGTTCATGTGTATGGGGTAGATGGCCTTGGTGTCGGGGTGCTCCTCCATAACCTTTCGTATTGCCCTGAACATCCTGTGCATGGGCTCGCCCAGGTTCTCGCGTCGGTGCGCCGTGATCAGGATGAGACGACTGCCCTTCGCCCACTCCAGCTCGGGGTTGCTATAGCCGTCGCGCACCGTAGTGCGCAACGCGTCGATGCCAGTGTTGCCAGTTACCCAAATTCTGTCGGCGGGCTTGCCCTCCTCGAGCAAATTCTGCTTGCTGGCTTCCGTAGGCGCGAAATAGTATTCGGCGACAATGTCCACAGCCTGACGATTGAACTCCTCGGGCCATGGGCTATAGATGTCGTGAGTGCGCAGGACCGCCTCTACATGCCCCACGGGAATCTGCAGGTAGAAGCAAGCGAGAGCCGCCGCAAAGCTCGTAGTCGTGTCGCCGTGCACGAGGACCACGTCAGGCCTCTCTTCCTCGAGAATCGCCTTCAGCTTCAGCAGCACATCGCACGTGACATCGAACAGCGTCTGCCCCGGCTTCATGATTGCCAAGTCATGGTCAGGAACCACATCGAAAACACTCAGAACCTGATCGAGCATCTCGCGATGCTGACCCGTCACGGCCACAACCGTCTGAAACTCGTCGGGGCGGCTCTTGAGCTCGTTCACGAGCGGGCACATCTTGATGGCCTCCGGACGCGTCCCGAAGACGAGCATCACTTTCTTCAAACCTGCTTCTCCCTGCATCTCTTTAATGAATTACAGCTTGTAGACGTTCTCACCGTCACCACACACGTTGCGCGGGTCGATGAGGATGCGGTCGCCAAACACTTCGGGCTTGCCCTTGATCTGGGAATGACCCACCATCACTATCACCATCTCCAGGCTGTCCAGGAATTCCTCCATGGAGTGTACCTGGCCCGGAACCTCGTCGCGCTCAACCCACGGGTCGTACACCTTCACGGCGCCACCGCACAGGTGCTCCTCCATGGACTCAAGCATCTGCAGCGTCGGGCTCTCGCGCACGTCGTCAACGTCCTCCTTGTAGGTCAGGCCGTAGATGCCCACCTTGGAGGCATCCTTGATCCCACGCTCGGCCATAACCTCATGGGCACGATGCAGCACATACTCAGGCATGCCCGCGTTGGTCTGAAGCGCCAGACGGATGAAGTTTGCCGTTTCGGGGTAGTCGCCCACCAGGAACCACGGGTCGACGGGAATGCAGTGACCGCCCACACCGGGGCCGGGCTGCAGGATGTTCACGCGCGGGTGCTTGTTGGAGATGCGAATGACCTCCGCCACGTCCATGCCGCCGATACGGCAGATCTTGGCAAGCTCGTTGGAGAATGCGATGTTAATTGCGCGGAAGGTGTTCTCGACGACTTTGGTCATCTCAGCGGTACGGATGTCGGTCACACTGATTTCGCCCTGACAGAAGGTTGCGTAAATCTTAGCAACCTCCTCGCCCACCTCGGGGTCGTCCGCGCCAATCGTACGGTTGTTGTGCAGCAGCTCGTAAACCATGTTTCCGGGGATGATGCGCTCCGGGGCGTGCACGAGCTTAACATCCTCACGCTCGGCCTCAATGAGCAGCGGGCGCACAAAGCGATCCACCGTGTTGGGCGAAATAGTCGACTCGATTACGAGCACGGCGTCCTTCGGGGCGACCTCGAGCACCGTCTTGCAGGCGGCAATCACATAGCAGGGGTCGATCTTCTTATCTAGCTTATCGTAGGGCGTCGGCACGCTCACGATGTAGGTATTGCACACCTGATACTCGGTCGTGAATTTGATGCCCGATTTCAACGCGTCGACGAACAGCTCGTCAAGCCCCTCCTCCTTGAAGGTGGTATGCCCGGCATTCAGAGTTGCCACAAGTTCCTCGTTGTAGTCAGTTCCCACGACCTCCACGCCGTGCGTGGCCATCATGAGCGCGGTGGGCAGTCCGATATAACCGAGACCGATAACGTTAACCATTCTTTATTCGCCTTTCCCTGAGAACTTATATCGGTATGTAAGGGCAACAAACTTTGCGTTACCCACGATGTAGCGCTTCCAAAGCCTACCAGGCTCCTGTATAAACCGGTAGAACCATTCCAAGCCGTGATCCTGCATCCACTTTGGCGCGCGATCGGTCACCCCAGCCACCACGTCGAAACTGCCGCCAACGCCCATCACGAAAGGAATTCCTATTTGATTAAGGTATTTATGCACCCAATACTCTTTCTTAGGAGAGCTGAACGCGACAAACATCATGTCCGCCCCAGATGCAGCCATGTCCGCCACAATCTGCGGCTCGTCGGCCTCAGTGAAGTAGCCATTGCGATAACCGACTATCTGAATGCCGGGATAACGCTCCTCGAAAATCGCCCTAACCCTCGAGACAACTTCCTCCTTCGCGCCGAAGAGGTAAACCTTGTAGCCCTTCTCAGCGGACAGCTCCACCAGGCGCTGGAACAGATCAATGCCCGTCACGCGCTCGCTCAGGGGCACGCCCAGCTTCTTGGCAGCCCACACGATGGAGGCGCCGTCGGCGTTGATGAGCGGGCAAGCGTTAACAATCTCGGCCAGCTTCGGGTCGGCCTCCATCAGGTTCACCTTCGAGGCGTTCACCACCACATGTTGGGTGGGCACGCCGGCAGCAATAACCTTCTCAACCTCGGCAACCGTCTCGTCGAGCGAGAGAGCATTAACGTATGTGTTGAGAATGGGATAGCGCCTGGATGCTTTTATAGTTTTTTGAGAATTCAACAATTGCCTAACTTCCCTGTGCCGTAAGCACGACACCCACGGTCTGAATAATCAGTTTCAAATCGCTCCATGCGGAGCACTTCTTGATGTAAAGCAGGTCAAGGTCGACCCACTCGTCGAATGTGACGGAATCACGGTTGCGACGCGTCTGCCAATAGCAGGTGAGGCCGGGCTTGACCAGCAACCTTTGGCGCTGGTAGTCGTCGTAGGTCGCAATCTCAGCCGGCAATGCGGGACGCGGGCCCACGATGCTCATATCCGAGCGCAGGACATTAATGAACTGGGGCAACTCGTCGAGCGACAGCTTGCGCAGCCACTTGCCCACGCGGGTGATACGCGGGTCCTCGGCGATCTTGAACACCGGGCCAGTCTTCTCGTTGAGCTCCCTGAGCTCGGCGAGCCTGTCCTCGGCGTCCACGCACATGCTGCGGAACTTCAGCATCCGGAAGGTTCTGCCGTCCTTGCCCACTCGCTCCTGACTGAAGAATACTGGGCCCTTCGGATCATCTACTTTGATGAGAATCGCGATAATACAGAACAGCCAGCAAAACACAACGAGCACCGCCGCACTGAAAACGATGTCGAACGCACGCTTAACAAAGCGGTACGCCACCCTGTCCTCAATGCCAGTAACCGGCACGCTCCCAAGCTCCTCCTTGAGGCGCCTGGCGCGCTCGGAGCTTTCGGCTGAGCCCCCGCCGCCATTAATGTCATACGCGAAGCCGCTGCGCACAGTTTTGCGCTCCAAAGCACTGTTGTTCCCCGTCGCTCGCCTGGCTTGGCCTGACGGTGAATCCCAGATGTCGGACCTCGCCTGCCCAGACTCGCGAACGGCCGTGAAATTACTGGCCACTATGCGCACACCGCTTTGAAAACGAGTTTTGCAAGAAATTGCTCTCCCATGCTGCCAACGCGTTTACAATTGAATCCAGAAATGCGGCGCATCCGCAGGCCGTTCGCAAAACAGCTCGCGACCTGCGAAAACACCTCTCCCTCTCGTGTAAAGACGCGCTGCTCCGAACCAACGCCGCCATATGTAACTTCTACTGCTTGCATTCCCAAATGAATCCCTCTTAGCTAAGATGACTCCCCAGTGTGGGGCCTCTGTTACCAGCTTTTCGTGTCCAATTGCCGCCGGGGATTCTCCTTCCACCCCTATGCTTTCGCGGGGCTTTTGGAAATAATCTCCAGGCCAAGCCGTATCGTTTTCATCCTGCCAAGCATGCTCACTTCAAGTTCAGCCATCCTGCGATGCCTGTCTATCCGCTTGATTCCTGCCTCGTGACCCCTAAGCGGGCCGCGCAGCACAATCACTTTGCTGCCTTCCACAATGCCCTCGCTCATTTCAATCACGCGGCGATCGTTGCCCGTGAAGGCATTAAGCCAAGCCACCTCGTCATCGTTTAGGGGAATGAATACTTCGTTATTGCCAAGCAGCTTGGTAAAGGCCGGAACACGGCGCAGCTGCAGCGCGAGCTTCTCGACATCGCTCGTCTCTACGTACAGGTAGCCGGGAGTCAAACGCTCCGTGCGCTTATGCCATTCGCCCTTCCAGCGACGCATCGTCTCAAAGCGCGGCACGAATATCTCGCCAATCACGCTTTCGTCGATAAAACGCCGAATGAGCTCTTCGACTTTGGCTTCTTGGCCGCTTCCGACTTGAATGGCGTATATGCGCATGGCACTTTCCTTGTCTCTAAGTAAGCAGGCTGCATCGCAATGCAGCGAAATCGCCTCACGACAACACCACTGTATTGCGCGCGACCGCCCCACGCACCACCCACACTCAGATTGGTTCCGGGGCATAGCTTCGCTACCGCGAATGCGGTCCAACAACGAACTATTCATTTCCCGAACAACGGCGCAACGCGCTCTGAGCGACGATTGCACGTTTGATAGGGTGTATACGTTACGGCACGTAATTGAGCGCAAAAAAGGCCAATGACTATTGGCCCATTTGTAACGCCATTCGGTGTAACCCCTTTGCAAAAAAAAAGGGGGGGGTGTTCCTATAGTTTTGTCAATTGATTTGTTGGCGAATTTCGCTCGATGGGGACAACGCTGCCGCGGGCCCCGTAAGGGGCCTGCGCTTTTTCTTTTCCAATCGGCTCGCTAGGCCGAGTACGGGACCTTGTCCCGCATAATCGCGTAGATCACCTTGAGCCGCTTCCTCGCAACGGCCTTCAGGGCCTTGCCGTGCGGCATTCCCCTGTCGCGGCAGCGCGCGTAGTAGCCGCCCCATCGGTTGCGGCTGCGCGCTAGGCAGTTGCACGAGAATACGAGCAGGTTCTTCAGCCTCTTGTTGCCCTGCCGCGACGCCGACACCGACGATATCGACGTGCCTGACCGCCGGTTGCGCGGCGCCAGCCCGCAGTACGAGGCCAGCCTGTCGTGGCTCGGGAAGTCGGCTATGTCTATGGATATGACCAGCTCGGAGGCCGTTCGCGGCCCTATGCCGGGCACCGTGAGCAGGCACCTGTACGTCTCGTCGG
>ERZ827108.911-NODE-911-length-44566-cov-34.638449_pt1 | contig 44566 bp, 32 predicted proteins | sample MGYA00519921_ERZ827108 | MGnify/ENA primary metagenome ERZ827108 (study PRJEB31778, sample SAMEA3449258) | human gut metagenome | biome: human gut; feature: human-associated habitat; material: faeces | place: United Kingdom | collected 2010/2012 ...
TATATTAACAAATATCAATATAAATCCCAGTCAACATCTTTCAGGACGGGACATATATACGTACTATTTCATAACCCCTATATCCATACCTCATGATTACCATCATAGCCGCCGTGGCCGCCAACCGCGCCATCGGCAACCGTAACCGACTGCTATACCATCTTTTGGCCGACCTGCGGCGCTTCAAGGCGCTCACGACGGGACATACCATCATCATGGGACGGCGCACGTTCGAGTCACTGCCCAAAGGCGCGCTTCCGCAACGCCGCAACATCGTGCTGACACGCGACACCGGCTACACCGCATCGGGTATCGAGACGTTCGCCTCGCTCGAAAGCGCGTTGGGGGCGTGCAGGCCCGAGGAGGAAATATTCATCATAGGGGGTGCGAGCGTCTATGCCGAGGCTCTGCCGATGGCCGACCGGCTCTGTCTGACGCACGTGGCCGACACGCCGGACGAGGCCGATGCCTTTTTCCCCGAATACGATGGAACGGAGTGGCGGCTGACGGCTTCGGAAAGCCATGAGGCGGACGAGCGCAACGCCGTGCCTTATACCTTCGCCGACTACGAGAGACTATGAACGCCATGTTACGCCTGCTACTGATTATCATGGGGCTGACAATGCTTACACCGGCACCGGCCGCCGACGAAGACACGCGCATCAAAATCATTGCCACGAGTGACGTGCACGGCAATTACTTCCCCTACGACTTCATTGCCCGGCGGGATGCCGCCGGCGGCCTGTCGCGCGTGGCGGCTTACGTCCGGAGCGAGCGCGAACGCATGGGAAGCGGGCGCGTGCTGCTGTTTGACAACGGCGACATACTGCAAGGGCAGCCTACGGCTTATTTCTATAACTTTATCGACACGACGGCAACGCATCTCTGTGCGGCTGCGCTCAACCATATCGGTTATGATGCCGCCACGATGGGCAACCACGACATCGAGACAGGACATGCGGTGTACGACCGCTGGGTCAAGGCGTGCCGTTTCCCCGTGCTGGGGGCTAACGTGACGGACACGCGCACGGGCCGCCCGTATCTGCCGCCCTACGTCATACTGGAGCGCGGCGGGATGCGCGTGGTCGTGCTGGGCATGACTACGCCGGCCATTCCGCAATGGCTGCCCGAAGAACTCTGGTCGGGCCTGCGCTTCGACGACATGGCGGAAACGGCGCGCAAGTGGCTTCCGGTGCTGCGCGGTCGCGAGCGGGCCGACATTGTCATAGGTCTGTTCCATTCGGGCATGGGTCCGGCGGACGGCGGCGGACGGATGGCCGAGCACGCTTCGCTGCAAGTGGCGCGCGAAGTACCGGGGCTGGACCTCGTCATCTGCGGTCACGACCACCGCGAGGCTTGCCGTACGGTGGTGAACGTGGTCGGTGACAGCGTTCCCGTGGTCAATCCCGGCGCCGACGGACTTCGCGTGGCCGAAGCCGAAATCACGCTGCGGCGGATGGCGGACAGCAGGCGGCGGGTGGCGGTAAAGGCGCGCACGGTGGCCATCGACACGCTGCAGCCCGACGCCGCTTTCTGCGAACGCTTTGCCGCGCAGCGCGAGGCCGTGGAGCGGTTCACCGATGAGGTCATCGGACACAACGAAACGGCACTCTCGACGCGACCGGCCTATTTCGGGCCGTCGCCTTTCGTGGACTTTATCCACTCGCTGCAGCTCAAAATCAGCGGGGCGGACATCTCCTTTGCCGCACCCCTGTCGTTCGACGCCGAAATCAAGGCCGGCGCGATACGGACGGCCGACATGTTCACCCTGTACAAGTACGAGAACCTGCTGTACGTCATGCAGTTGAGCGGACAAGAGATAAAGGACTATCTGGAATACTCCTACGCCGGCTGGACGCGGCAGATGGGCGCGGCGGACGAGCCGATGCTGCTGTTCCGTCCGGGTGCAGAGCAACTGTCCGACGCATGGCAGCGGCTGCAGACGCCGAGCTACAACTTCGACTCGGCGGCGGGGCTGCGCTATACGGTGGACCTGCGCCGGCCGGCCGGCGACAAGGTGCGCATAACGGGGCTGGCCGACGGACGGGAGTTCGACCCGGCGGCGACTTACCGCGTGGCCGTCAATTCGTACCGCGGCAACGGCGGCGGCGACCTCCTCGTCAAGGGCGCGGGCATTGCTCGCGAAAAGCTGCGCGACCGCATCGTATGGAGCACGGACAAGGACCTGCGCTACTATCTGATGCAGGAAATCCGCCGTCAGGGCACCATTGCGCCGCGCGCCCTGGGACAATGGCGCTTCGTGCCCGAGGACTGGGCTGCGGCCGCCGCACGCCGCGACGCCGAAGTGCTGTTCAGATAGCGGTAAAAGCCCGCCGGTTTTCCGTATACGTATCCCTGCATTTTCTACATGGCATGTAGGAAAAACTACAAGCCATGTAGTCGCGCGTAGATGGCATGTAGTTTCGCCTACATGCCATGTAATTTTCCGTATATGATTTTCAGTGATTTACGGAAGGCTGTCCGCCCTCCGCATCGTGGCTAATCACGACAAATTCATGCCATCGAAGCAATAAATCGCGCCACCTTGTCGCGATTATCCGGTGCTTTTTCTTAAATTTGACGCGATAAGACAAGTTGAGATGACTACCGAGACCGAAATATTACAATTTCTGCACTACAATCCGCGTTCAAGCGCATCTTTATCGACCAGTTCCTTTTCGCTGTCAGAACTTACTTTTAGGTTACCGGTACGCATGTCTCCGCAAAATGTGCCGCCGGCAGAATTTCCTCGGCCTGTGTTTTGCCATTTCGGCAAATGAACTTACCTTTGCAGGAAGTAAAGACAAAGGGGTGCCCTTTCCCGCTTGCGGAACGGGCTGAGACCGTCCCGCAAGCGGGAGAAGCGCGAACGTCCGACAGGGCCGCGCACACCACGCACAGCGGATGGAACCCTCAGACCTGATGCAGATAATGCTGCCGTAGGGATTGTTCTGTCCGGCCGCCGCGCACGCGGCACTTCTTTTGATTTACTTTCACATCTTACCGCATTTCCTCATTCAGACAAAGTCATGAAAGTAAACGTAAACGGCAAAGAAACACTTACATCGGCACACACCGTGGCCGAACTCATCGACGAACTGCAAATACCCGGCAACGGCGTGGCCGTAGGCCTGGGCGGGAAAATAGTACGTCGAACCGAGTGGGACACGCAAGTCCTCTCCGAAGGGGCGGAAGTCGTCATCATCAAGGCGGCCTGCGGGGGATGAGCCGGACAAGGGCATGGCGGAACGGGAAGGCCTGTCCCGCCGGATTTCATGAGCAACAACACAACAATCACATATTATGGAAAAATTGATTATCGCAGGGCGCGAGTTCGGTTCGCGTCTCTTCCTCGGCACGGGCAAGTTCAGCGACAACGCTACCATGGCCGAAGCCATTACGGCCTCGGGCACGGAAATGGTGACCGTGGCCATGAAGCGCGTGGAACTCGGCGACAGTGACGACGACCTGCTGACACACATCGTCCGTCCCGGCCTGCAACTGCTGCCCAACACCAGCGGCGTGCGCACGGCCGAGGAGGCAGTCTTCGCCGCACAGATGGCCCGCGAGGCGTTCGGTACGGAATGGCTCAAATTAGAGATACATCCCGACCCGCGATACCTGCTTCCCGACTCCGTAGAGACACTTCGCGCCACCGAACAACTGGCCGCGCTGGGCTTCAAGGTATTGCCTTACTGCCAGGCCGACCCTACGCTGTGCAAACGGCTGGAAGAGGCGGGCGCAGTGGCGGTGATGCCGCTCGGCGCGCCCATCGGCACGAACCTGGGACTGCGCACGCGCGACTTCCTGCGCATCATCGTGGAACAGGCCGGCGTGCCCGTGGTGGTGGATGCCGGAATCGGGGCACCGAGCCACGCCGCCGAAGCCATGGAACTGGGTGCCGATGCCGTTCTCGTAAACACGGCCATCGCCGTTGCGGGCCGGCCCGTCGAGATGGCAAGGGCTTTCCGCCTGGCCGTCGAAGCCGGACGCGCGGCCTACGAGGCCGGACTGCCGGCACAGGGATCGACGCTCGAAGCCGAGGCCAGTTCGCCGCTGACCGCATTCCTGGACTAAACAAACGTAACAAGATGTTTTCAGAAGAACTGCAAAAATACGACTGGGAGGACGTGACGGCGCGCATCCATGCGAAGACGGACGCCGACGTGCGGCGTGCGCTTGCCAAGCCACGGTGTGACTGGGATGACTTCATGGCTCTCGTCTCGCCGGCCGCCGCTCCGTATCTCGAAACCATGGCACGCCTGTCGCGACGCTACACCGAAGAGCGCTTCGGACGCACCATCTCGATGTTCATCCCCCTTTATCTCACCAACTCGTGCACGAACTCGTGCGTCTATTGCGGTTTCCACATCGCCAACAAGATGAAACGCACCATCCTGACCGAGGAGGAAACCGTATGGGAATACGAGGCCATCAAACGTCTCGGCCCTTTCGAGAACCTGTTGCTCGTGACGGGCGAGAATCCCGCACGGGCCGGTGTGCCCTACATAGCCCGCGCGCTCGACCTGGCCAAACCTTATTTCTCGAACCTGAAGATTGAGGTGATGCCGCTCGCCACGGAGGAGTACGCGGAACTGCGCAGACACGGCATGAACGGCGTCATCTGCTTTCAGGAAACCTATAACCGCGCGAACTACAATATATATCATCCGCGTGGAATGAAGGCCCGCTTCGACTGGCGCGTGAATGCCTTCGACCGCATGGGGCAGGCCGGCGTGCACAGCATCGGCATGGGCGTGCTCATCGGGCTGGAACGGGAATGGCGCACGGATGTGGCGATGATGGCCCTGCATCTGCGCTATCTGCAACGGCATTACTGGCAGACGAAGTACAGCGTGAACTTCCCGCGGATGCGGCCCTCGGAGAACGGAGGCTTCCAGCCGAACTGCTTCATGACGGACCGCGAGCTGGCACAGGCGACTTTCGCGATGCGCATCTTCGACCATGACGTGGACATCTCCTACTCCACGCGCGAACCTGCCGATCTGCGCGACCACATGGCCACGCTCGGCGTGACGACCATGTCGGCCGAGAGCAAGACCGAGCCGGGTGGGTACTGCTGTTACCCACAGGCGCTGGAGCAGTTCCACGTGAGCGACGAACGGACCGCACGCGAGGTGGAACAGGCCCTGCGGCGCATGGGACGGGAACCGGTGTGGAAGGACTGGGACGCGAGTTTCGACCTCAAACCAAGCACACGGCCATGAGTACGATTAATCCGGAACGCTATACGCGACAGACGGGACTGCCCGAAATAGGCCCGGAAGGGCAGTGCCGCCTGCACGCCGCGCACATCCTCGTGGTGGGAGCCGGCGGACTGGGCGCGCCCGTCTGTCTCTACCTGACAGGGGCCGGCGTGGGACATCTGGGCATTGTGGACGACGACACGGTCGGCATCAGCAACCTGCACCGTCAGGTCCTCTATACGGAGGCCGAGGTGGGGATGCCCAAGGCCGAACAGGCGGCCCGACGGTTGCATGCGCTCAACAGCGACACGGAAGTGACGGCCTACACATGCCGGCTGACGGCGGACAATGCTGCGGACATCATTAATGCTTATGACCTCGTCATCGACTGTTGTGACAATTACGAGACGCGCTATCTGCTGTCCGATATCACGGCCGCGACAGGCAAGCCCTATATATACGGTGCGGTACGCGGCTTCGAGGGACAGGTATCGGTATTCAACGTCGGTCCGTCGCCTGTGAAGTACCGCGACCTTTACCCTTCGCAACCACCGTCCCCGACGGACAAAAGCATAGTGGGCATGACGGCCGGCGTAGTCGGCTGTATGATGGCTCACGAAGCCATGAAACTCATCTGCGGCTACGGCCCGACACTGGCAGGCCGCTTATGGACCATCGACCTGCGCACGATGCAGAGCCTGACACTATCGCTCTGAACAACAGAATATGTCAAAACAAGTAAAGAAAACAGTTTGATATTTTGGATAATAGGAAAGAAAGTACTATCTTTGCATCAACAATTTCCGCCACGCCTCTTAACAATGCGTACCAGGGCGGAACTTATTTTTTATATACCCATGAAGACATATACCAAGCAACCCATAGAGATTGCTGACCAAATTGCAATATTAAAGAACAGGGGACTTGTATTTGATGATGAGTATTCTGCTGCAGAATATCTAAGGATTATCAGTTACTTCCGTTTGGCAAACTATTGGAAACCTATGGAGAGTGACAAAGTAAATCATATATTCAAACCTAACAGTAATTTTGAAAACGTATTGACCTTATATAGATTTGACAAGGAACTGCGTTGTCTTATCTTTTCTGCCATACAGAGCATTGAAATTGCACTTCGCGCCAAAGTAACCCAAATAATTTCATCCGCTTACGGGGCTTTTTGGTTTGCAAATGCGTCATTATTCTCCGATACTGCTATTTTCGACAAATGTCTCACGAATATAAAGGATGAACTGAAGCGGTCAAAGGAAGACTTTTTAATAGAACACTTCGAAAAATATGACGAACCGCCTTACCCACCAGCCTGGAAAACACTGGAAACTTCATCTTTTGGAACGCTCTCCAAGCTATATTGCAATTTTTCTGATAATAGCTTGAAGAAACAGATAGCAAGAGAATTCGGACTACCCCAGCATCTATATTTTGAAAGCTGGATAAGAAGTTTGTCTGTGTTACGCAACTACATTGCTCACCATGCCCGTATATGGAACCGGAAATATCCATGGAAGCCACGACTTCCCAAGAAGTTGCAACGTCCATGGATTCATGGCATGGTATCACAGGAAAAGTTATATGCTCAATTATGCTGTGTGGCTTATTTGTTGGATTCCATACACTCCGGCTATGATTTCAAACAGAAGCTAAAGGCACTATTGACAGATTATCCTATTGTCGATATTGCCGCAATGGGATTTTCAAGTTCATGGTATGATGAACCGCTTTGGAAATAGAGAGCAAGTTGTTCTTACAATTGGAAAATATCGGCAACAAAAGAAGTCCGAAACCGGCAGGCCGCTTATGGACCATCGACTTGCGCACGATGCAGAGCCTGACACTGGACTTGTCGTCCGAATACTGCTGACGGCCGCAGCGATAACGGCTATCGAAACTTTCCGCAGCCGGGACGGTATCGGGTGTAACGGGGAACGTAATTTTGCACCCGGTTACAAGAAAACGGAAAGATATGACACAACACGCTTTCATTTGGCTGCTGACGGCCGGCACTATTCTATGTATTTTTGTCGTCCGCATCCTTCAGCGTTTCCGGCGGGAAGCCGGAAACGGAGCCCGTCTGATAGAATGGGCCCACGACGATGACATCCACTATGAACAGGACGGAGATGGAGAAGAGGAAGAACCTTGACGCCGAAGCGCACGAACGGCTGAAAGACACCTGCGTGCTGCTGACCGAATACGCGACACGGCTGCTGGGCTGCGGTGCAACGTGCATACGGGTGGAGAAAAACGTGCACCGCATGGCCGGGCGCTTCGGCGTACACGCGGAACTGACCGTATTGCCGTCGGGCGTGATGCTGACGATGCGCGACACGGACCGGCGTCACTCCTATACGGCCAACGCACGACTGCGGGACACGGCCATCAGTTTCAGCATGAACACGGCACTGAGCCGCTTGAGCTGGGACGTGGCCGAAGGACGGGCCGACCGGAAAGAGGCCGCGCAAAGACTGGCCGAAGCCTACGGCGGACCGATCCTGAACCGGTGGCTGCTGCTGGCGCTTGTGTCGGCTGCCAATGCCTCGTTCTGCCGACTGTTCGGCGGCGACATCACGTCGATGGGCATCGTGTTCGCCGCCACCGCCTGCGGCTTTTACCTGAAACAGGTGATGCAGGCCGAACACATAGACTTCCGGCTGACGACATTCCTGGCGGCCTTCGTGGCGGCCGTCATCGCCTCGGCGGGCCACATCTTCGGACAGGGCACAACGCCCGACGTGGCCATGGGGACAAGTGTACTTTTCCTCATCCCGGGCATTCCCTACATCAACTCGGTGAGCGACCTGCTTGACGGACACTATCTGTGCGCCTTCAGCCGCTTCATGCACTCGGCCGTGCTGACGGTGTGCATTTCGCTCGGCCTGTGCGGCGCTCTGCTGCTGATGAACCTGGAATGGTTCTGACTTCAGACTCCCAGAAGCCGCCGGCGGGTATGCAACCGCCGTGTAACTTTCATACAACCCGAAAAAAACAGAAATATGCTGCTTTCACTACTACAGGACGGCTGTTTCGCCGCCATTGCCGCCATTGGTTTTTCCGCCATCAGCCGGCCGCCACGCACGGCCTACGTGCACTGCGCCTTCATCGCCGCCGTAGGACACGGCATCCGCTTCGTACTGATGCGCAACAGCGTGCATATCGTTCCCGCCGCCCTCGTGGCCGCACTGGCCATAGGGCTGCTGGCCACATTTCTGGCCCGGCGTGCCAAGTGCCCGCCCGAGACTTTCACCTTCCCGGCACTGCTGCCCATGATTCCGGGCATGTATGCCTACAACACCGTCAAGGGGCTCGTCATGTGCGCCGTCTGCACCGACGAAACGCAGTTTCTGCACTACTTCCACCTGATGGCCGCCAACGGACTGGTATGCTCGCTGGCCATACTGGCCATGGTAGGCGGCGTCACCGTACCGATTCTGCTGCTCAAGAATGTCTCTTTCAGTGCCACACGGGCATGAAGCGACTGGCGGAACGGCCGGACGCAAACACACACCCATACCAACCACGACATGGAACTACGACAATTACGCTACTTCGTACAAGCGGCACGACAACTGAACTTCTCGGAAGCCGCACGCCAGCTCTGCATCACGCAAAGCACATTGTCACAACAGATCAGACAGCTCGAAGACGAACTGGGACAGCCGCTCTTCGTGCGCGACAGCCACAACGTGACACTCACCGAGGCAGGCCGCGAACTGCTGCCGCTGGCCACGGGGACCATACGCAGCGCAGAAACCTGCGCGGAACGCCTGGACGACCTGCAACATCTGCGCACAGGCACGCTGAACATCGGCGTAACCTATACGTTCAGCCCGATTCTGACCGAAACGGTACTCACATTCATGAAAAGATATCCGGGCATACGGCTAAACATACACTATAAGAGTATGGAAGAACTGATGGAGGAACTGGAATGCCGCGAGGTAGACTTCGTTTTGTCGTTCCGCCCCACGCGCAACTATCCTAACATATCCTCGCACATCCTGTTCGACAACCATTTGTCGGCCATCGTAGCCGCCGGACACCCGTTGGCACGGCAGGAAAGCGTAACTCCCGAACAGCTGGCGCGGTACGACCTGGCATTGCCGGCCCGCGGGTTGCAGGCGCGCTACAGTTTCGATCGCCTGGCCGCCCATTGCGAACAGCCGTTCCGCATCCGCGTGGAACTGAACGAAGTAAACATCCTGCTTCGGCTGGCACTCGGCAGCAATCTCGTCACCATCCTGTCCGAAGCCGCCATCCGCGACCAGCCGGGACTGCGGGCCATACCCATCGACCGCCCCGAAGGACAAATGGAGGGCTGCGTACATTTGCTGAAGAAGGGATACCGCAAGGCTTCGTCCCGCGAATTCGTCCGCCTGCTGTGCGAAAGCAACGCTATCCGCGAACGCATCAGCCAATGGATAGAGAAAGATAAGATTTTCGCACACTGAGGAAAACATCCACGCAGCCGACACAACGGCATAACAAACCAATGCGCCCGTTCCTTCTGTACAGAGGGAACGGGCGCATTGGTACTTCGACGCGGAAGGCGCTTACACGTTGCGGCCCATGTCGTAGGCCTGCTGCAAGGCGGCGTGGCCTTCAATCTCTCCCATGCCGTTCACGCCACCGGCAAATACCGTTCCGGCCAGACGGGCCTTGTCGAAACAGTCTATCCAACCGGTAAGTCCGGCCACGGCCCGCGCCGGAACTTCCGGCTCGTCCTCGGCGGCGGCAGTAAGCATGTAAATGTCGCGAAAGGCATAGTCGGAAGGGTAGAGCGGGTTGGCGCGGTCGAGCAGGGTCTTCATCTGCCCGCACATCTCGTAATAATAGATGGGCGAGGCGAAAACGAGGACATCTGCCCGGCCCATCTTCCCGACAATGGCGGGAGCATCGTCGGCAATGACGCACCGCAGGGTCTTCTGGCAGGCCAGACATCCCTTGCAGAAGGCAATGTTCTTGGACCGCAGGCTGACGCTTTCGACCTCGTGGCCTGCATCGGCCGCACCGCGTGCAAAGGCGTCGGCCAAGGCTTCGGAATTGCTGCGTGCCCGCAGACTTGTGGAAATAACCAGTACTTTCTTTTTCATAATCTTCCTGTTTTTTGAGTTTCAAGACCGGACTGCCGCACTGTTGCCCGACGCAGTGCGAAGATACGATACTTTTCCCTGTCGGCGGATGCCAGAACGTCCAGATTACGGTCTGCCGGTCAGGCGTTCCGCCGTTCTGTTCCGGCGCATGTGCCGCGTTACGGGTAAAAAATAAAGCCAGGCGACGGATATGTCCGTGCTTGGCTTTATTGTCTGCGTACCCAGAGCCGGGGTCGAACCGGCACGGGTTGCCCCACTGGTGTTTGAGACCAGCGCGTCTACCGATTCCGCCATCTGGGCTGCATTCCGCTCACGCCTGTTAGGCGCGGTTTGCGATGCAAAGGTAAGTCATTTTTTCTTAACGAGCAAGAAAAAGCGGCCGAAAATGGATGTTTTCGTTTCTTTCTGTGTATTGCTTGCGACTTATACGGGAAAAATTCTTTATATTAGCCTTGTCATTTCAATCAAGCCTATGGAAGTTATGAGAAACCGTATGGATTATTGCATCATTCTGGCGGGCGGCGTCGGCCGGCGCCTGTGGCCCTGCAGCCGGAAAGAGTTGCCGAAACAATTTATAGACTTCTTCGGTACAGGCCGTACGCTGTTGCAACAGACATACGACCGTTGCCTGCGCTTCATCTGTCCCGAAAATATCCTCGTCTCGACATTTGCCGGCTACGAGGACCTTGTCCGCAGCCAGTTGCCCGGACTGCCGGCCGCCAACATCCTGTCCGAGCCGGTCCAGCTGTCCACCGCGCCCGCCGTGTCGTGGGCCTCGCGCCACATAGCCCTGCACGCGCCGGATGCCAACATCGTCGTGGTGCCGTCCGACCAGCACATTGTCGATGAGGACCGCTTTGTCGAACAGATTGCCCGCGGTCTCAGGTTTGTCGCCTCCCACGACAATTTTCTGGCCATAGGCGTGAAGCCCACTACCCCCAATACCGCTTACGGCTACATACAGACGGGCGCGGAATGCGACGGCGACAGACTCTGGCGGGTCAAGTCGTTCAGCGAGAAACCCGCCGCGGAATTTGCGCGCACGTTCGTGGACAGCGGCGAGTTCCTTTGGAACACCGGCATCTTCCTGTGGAATGCGCGGACCATGCTGCGGTTGTTGGACAGCCTGACCCCGCAGGTGGCGCAGCTCATGGCCGAGCAGGGAAACCACTTGTCGCCGGCCGAGGAGCTGAAGATGGTCAATGACTATTATCCGGCTAACCTGCACCGCTCCATAGACCTGATTATCCTCGACGTTTGCGACAATGCGTTCGTCCAGGAGTGCGACTTCGGCTGGGCCGACATAGGCTCATGGCCCGAGATGTACAAGGTAACGGAAAAGGATGCCGACGACAACGCTGTGCTGGGCGGCGCCCGGGTGATGTTTTCCGGTTGCAGCGGCAACATGGTCGCCCTGCCCGAGGGCATGGGTGCCGTGCTGAAAGGGCTTGACGGCTATCTGGTGGCGCAGGAGGGCAACATGCTGGTCATTTGCCCCAACGAAGACCCCGCCCTGGTGCGGCGTCTGGCCAACGAGGCCCGCATGGAGCTGGGCGAGGAGTACATTTGACGCTGACGTTCCGGGGCGTGGTTGCTGAATCCTTCCGGCCCGCGATTTCCGCGCCGCGCCGATTTTAACACTTCTTGCTTTTGGCCGAAAAATGTAGTATATTTGCAATAGGAAACAGGGCAGACCGCGCAGGTCTGCCCTGTTTCCGTGTTTCTGGTCCCGTTTTTCCACAAAAATACTCTTCAGAAAATGTTTTCTACGTGCCTTGTAGTTTTTCCTACATGGCATGTACGAAAAACCGCCCCTGCATGTAGACGAAACTACAAGCCATGTACGCGCCACCGATTGTGCACGAAAGTTAAAAATGTTAATGTCAAACCGCCGTTTTCCCGCGGGACAGGGACGGCCATTCGGGCGGAAGGCTTTGCCATGTAGCGGGAAAGTCGTATCTTTGCCGCAGTAACGACGGTGGAACATCATGTTCTGAAAAGGGAAACGGGTGAAAGTCCCGTGCAGTCCCGCTGCCGTATTTCCTTTCTAACCTCCGAAACGTCGAAAGCCACTGCGCGGCACAGCCGTGTGGGAAGGTGTTCGGAGCAAGGATAAGCCGGAAGACCTGCCGTCGTATGACAGTGCCGCCTTTGCGCCTTCGAGGAAGGGCCGGGCCGGACAAAACGTTTCTTACGCGAGATGTACGTTCAATTTACCCTGTGCCGCCGGTGGCGGCGTGCGGTCGTGGTGGCGTCGGTGCTGCTCCCGGCCGTGTGTTGCGTCGCGCAACCCGCCGGTACCCGCCGCGATTCCGTTCTTCGCACGCCCGAAGTCGTCGCCCTGCGCCGTCCTGTCGTGGTCGGGGCCGCCGTACCCGTGCAGCGCATGGACACGGCCGACCTGCGTCGTCGCGGCATTGCCGACATGGGCGACGTCCTGCGGCGGCTGTCGGGCGTGAACCTGCGCGACTACGGCGGGGCGGGCGGACTGAAGACCGTGTCCGTGCGCGGACTCGGCGCGGCACACACCGCCGTGTGCTACGACGGGATGCCCGTGACCGACACGCGCGGCGGCGAGATAGACCTCGGGCGTTTCAGCACCGACCGCCTCGCGGCCATCAGCCTGTCGGTGGGCGACGCCCCGGGCCTGCTCGTGCCCGTCCGCACATTGGCGGCGGCCACCATCGACATCTCCTCGCCCGCATCCGCCGCCCACGCCGCACCGGGCGGGCAGGCCGCGCTGCGTTTCGGCAGTTTCGGCATGTTTTCCCCCTCGCTGGGCTACGTCATCCCCGCAGGCCGGCGCACCGTGGTGGCGGCCGGTGCCGATTTCTTCTATGCCCGCAACGACTATCCTTTCGAGCTGCGTAACGGGCAGCACGTCACGCGCGAGCGGCGCAGGGGAAGCCGTATGCAGGACTATGCCGCGGAACTGGACATGCACCACCGCACGGCGCGGGGCGGCACCTGGACGGTCAAGGTCCGAGGGACGGACAATCACCGCCGCCTGCCGGGACAGGTCATCCTCTATACCGACGAAACGGACGAACGCCTGCGCGAGAGCGAGGCCTTCGTACAGACCCTTTGGCGGCAGTCCGTCGGCCGCTGGTCGCTCATGGCCGGCGGCAAGTTCGACACCCGGCGCAGCCGGTATGCCGACTACGACGCGCAATATCCCGGCGGCGCGTTCCGACAAGACTACCGCCAGCGCGAGAGCTACGCCACCGCCGGCGCAGCCTACGGTTACGCGGCGTTTTCGGCCGCCTATGCCGTAGACTACGGGCACTCCGCCCTGCGCGGCACGACGTCTGCCGACGGCCGGGTGCGGCGCGATGTCGTGCAGCAGGCACTCTCACTGCGCTGGCGGCTGCCTGCCCTCGAATGGACGGTGCGTGCCATTCTCCACAACAGCACCGACCGCCGCGCGGGCGGCACTTCGGCGCGCTCCACCGCCCGGCTGACGCCTTCGGCCGCGGTCTCGTGGACGGCCCTCAGGCGGACGGATGCCGGCGGGCGGACATGTGAGTGGCGCTGGCGGGCTTTCTGCAAAGAGTCCTTCCGCATTCCGACGTTCACCGAAAGCTACTACTATCACCTGGGCAGCACCGACCTGCGGCCGGAACGCACCCGGCAGTTCGGAGCGGGCACCACGCTCTTCCTGCACCGCCCGGCGGGCGCGCTTACGTCCCTCTCGTTCACCGCCGACGCCTATCTGAACCGCATCACCGACCGCATACAGGCCATTCCCCGCACACTCTACGTGTGGCAGATGGTGAATGTAGGGCGCGTGCGTGGCGTGGGCGCGGACCTTACCCTCGACACACGTTTCCGCATCGCGCCGGGGCACGCGCTTTTCCTCGCAGGAAACTATTCCCTCCAGCAGGTCACCGACCGCACCCTGAGGGGTGGCAGCAGCTATGCGCGCCAACTGGCCTACACGCCCCTGCATTCCGGCGCGCTTTCCCTGGCCTGGGAAAATCCGTGGTGCGGCCTGGCCGCGCGGGTCACGGCAGCCGGCGAACGCTGGACCACCAACACGCACCAGCCGAAGGACACCCGTCTGGCGCCATACGCCGAGTTCGGGCTGGCGGCCTACCGCACGTTCAGCCTGCGTGCTTTCTCGATAGAGGTGCGTGCCGACCTGGTGAACGTTTTCGACGAACAATACGAGATTATCCGCCGTTACCCCATGCCGGGACGGAGCGCAAAACTTTCGCTCACGGCACGCTGGTAGGAGTGTGCGGGAGTTGCGGCGGACGGAAACCTGACTGTTTAACACTAAAACAAATATCAGCAAAATGAAACACTTGAAACTGGCGGCTGTTGCCGCGTTGGCCGCGTTTACGCTGGCATCCTGTGACGACGAAGAGACATTTGACACACCGCCCGCCGACATTCCCGCGGGCACGGAAGGGGCTTACGTCCTCAACCAAGGCAACCGCGCGACCTCACCCGACGGGACGCTCGACTTTATCGACTTCTCGGCCGGCGCTTATACGGCCGGCGTTTTCCAAGGTGCCAACGGACGTATGCTCGGCAGCACACCCCAGGACGGCGTGGTCTATGGCACGAAACTCTACGTCGCCGTCTACGGATCGAACCTCGTGTGGGTGCTCGACCGTGCCACCTGCAAGATTGTGAAACAACTGGCTGTGACCGAGCCGGAAGGCATCTGCGCCGCCAAGGGTGCCGTCTACGTGAGCAATAACGACGGCCATGTGACGAAAATCGACACCCTGACGTGCGACGTCGCGGGCAAAATCGAAGTAGGTCCGAATCCCGCGCAAATGGCCGCCACGGGCGGTTTCCTGTATGTCTCCGTCAGCGACGGTTACAACTGGCAACACAATTATGCCGACGGCAAGCGCGTGGCCAAGATAGACCTTGCCACGTTCACCAAGCAGAAAGACATCGCCGTCGGCACGAATCCCGGTCCCATCGTGGCCGATGCCGACGGCCGTGTGCTGGTGGTGGCGCGCGGCGACTATGCAACGGAAGCCCCTGCGGTATATACGATTTCGCCCGACGATGAAGTGGAAGAGTTCTGCCCGGGTTCCGACATCGCCGTCCGCGGCACGACGCTCTATGTCATCAATTACGCTTACGTTCCCGCCGGCACGCCCCTCACGTTCTCGGCCTACGACACCCGCACCGGTGTGTTGCTGAAGCGGGAACTGCTTCCCGCCGACAACAAGCCCGCGTTCCCGGGTGCCATCGACGTGAATCCGGCCAACGGCGATATATATATATGCGCCGACCCCGCGGGCGATTACGGCTATGCCGATTACAGCGCGCCGGGCTTCGTGTACCGCTATGCCGCGGACGGCACGTTCGTGAAGCGATATGACGTCGGCGTGCATCCCTGTGCCGTGATATTCCGGTAAATCCCCGCGCCGAGTGCGCGCAACAGTGTTCCCCGCCTCCGCTCCGCCGATGTGCGGGACGGAGACGGGACTCAACTTTAACATATTTAACTTTCTGTAATTCGTAGAAGGCATGTAGGGCACCGGCGCGCGGAGGTATTTTTTCCTACAAGGCATCTGTTTTTTCTTACAAGCCATGTAGTTTTTCCCGGATGTACATGTAGAAAATCCTTTCCCGCGGGAAAAAATCACGAAATCACGCCTGAAACATACGAAAAAAGGGCAAACCTGCGCGGTCTGCCCTTTTGCCTGTTGCAAAGATACGACATTTTTCGACGAAAAGCAAGAAATGTTAAAATCACCGGCGGGCAAATTAACATTTGCCGGCGGGCAAGACGCCCTCGCTTTACATCTGTTCAGGCGTATTCCGAAGTCTTAACGGCCGTGCACGGCGTTTTGCATTTTTAATGCCTATCTTTGCGGGTTGAAAAACCATCAAAACAAACTGTATGATACGATTGCTGATGATGCTCCTGCTCGTGGCCGCTCCTTTCGCGGCGGTGCAGGCGCAGACCTATGAGAAACTGTGGGCCGATACGGACGCGGCCTTGCGCAAGGACCTTCCGAAAACAGCCCTGCGGCATGTGGAGGCCGTCTACGACAAGGCCACGCGTGAGCGCAACGAGGCCCAGATGTTGCGGGCGCTCGTCTATGCGTGCCGGCTCAAGGGCGAGGTGTCGCCGGACAGCCTGCCCGCGGCACGGGCCCGCATACTCGACGTCCTGCGCGCCGATACCGCCGCCGTGGCTGCCGGCCGCATCACGCCGGAACTGTGGTGGTCGGCGCTGGCGCAGGAATACGTGCGCTCAGGCTACTTCGGCCGCCACGCAGCCGACACCGCCGCCGTGCGGCGTGCCGCCGAGGCTTTCGCGCATTCCGTCCGTCCCGGCGCGTTCGGGCACTTGGGAACGGCGTCCGCGAAGGATTATGCGCCGCTCCTCACGGAAGGCAGGGACAGCCGCCTGTTCGGCGACGATTTGCTGAGCCTGCTGGCGCGCACCTACCTCGCGGCATCGTCCGTCCCCGCGGCCGACAAGGCCGTGACCGCGGGACAGGTCATCAGGTACTATCTGGACCGCGGCAACCGACGTGCCGCACTGCTTTTCACGCTGGACAGCATCGCCCTGCAGGACGACCGGACGGCCGACGTGACGGCCGGCAGCCGCTACCGGGCACTGACGCGCGCCGCAAAGGAGTATGCCGACCTCGACCTCAACATCGAGACGTACATAGCCCTTGTCTCGCTCGACCGGTATGATGAGGACGGCGCCGCCACCGACAGCCTGTTCACGGCCATCGCGCGGGAGGGACTTTCGCGTTACGGCAGTCAGCCGCGCGCGGCCGCCCTCCGGAACTATTTGGCCGGCAAGGAAGAACCGGCCATGAGCCTGCAATTGCCGGCCGGATGCCTTTATCCCGGCCGGAAATACGGCGTGACCGTGCGCGGACGCCATGTCACGCACGCGGAGCTGCGGCTTACGCGCCTCGACCTGACGGCTGCGGGTTGTGACAAGCTGCGCGGGGACTTCAAGGTCCTTGAGAAGAAGAAAAAAGGAGCGGCCCGCACGTTCCGCCTTGACCGACCGGAAATGCCGGCCTACGCATGGTGGAACGACAGCCTGCACATGGATGTGCCCGAAACGGGCATCTACCTGTGCGAACTCTACGCCTCGGGGCGCATACTCGACCGGGCCGTGGTGAATGTGTCGCGCATACGGCCGCTCATCCTGGACATGCCCGGCGGCAAGAGCCGTGTCGTACTGCTCGACGCCGTGAGCGGGACACCCGTCGCGGACGGAAAGGTCACGGCCTATACATCCGACATGCGCCAGCTGGCCGTCCACGCGACGGGAAGCGACGGGGAAGTGACGCTGACACCCGGTCGCGGCCGCGCATGGCCCGCCTACTACGCCGAATCGGGCAAGGATGCGTTTGCACCCGCCTTCCGCCTGAACTCATACGGCGGTTACGGTTACCGACAAGACAGCCTGACGGTGACAAACATAGACCTGTTTCCCTCTCGCGCCATATACAGGCCCGGCCAGCAGGTACGTTTCGGCGGCGTGGCCTATTCCCGTCGCGGCGATGCCTGTGCCGTGCTGCCGGGAATGCGGCTTGATGTAGCGTTGCTCGACGTAAACCGCAAGCGGGTGGACAGCCTGCAGGTCGTGACCGACGGCTACGGCAACTTCGGCGGCACGTTCCGCCTGCCGGCCGCCTGCCTGCCGGGACGGTTTGCCATCGAAGCGAAGGCCGCTCCGGCAACTGCCCGCACCTATGTGCAGGTGGAGGAATACAAACGGCCCACTTTCACCGCCGAAGCCGAGGAAGTGAAGCGTGCGTATGCCCCGGGCGACACCGTAGATGTGGCCGGCGTGGCCCGGACCTATACCGACTTGCCCGTGGAAGGCGCCCGCGTGCGCTGGAGCGTATCCAAATATTCGTGGTTCCGCATGGAAGGTAACGACGCAAGCCGGACCGGCGAGACCGTCACCGACGCCGAAGGCCGTTTCACGATGCCCGTCGTGCTGGAATGCACGCCCGGCGAGCGCGACTACAGGCCTTACAATTATTTTTACTATACCGTGAACTTCGATGTGACGGCCGAGAACGGCGAGACGGCTTCCGGCAGTTACGTGCTGCGCACGGCGACGCGCCCGTCATGGCTTCTGGCCGACTGGCCCGCGTCTCTCTGCAAGGAACGCCTGCCCCGCGTCGTCATCCGACAGACCAACGCGGCCGGGACGGACATCCCCGCCGCCGGACGTTACGCGGTGAAGCGCGCGGGCCGCATCTGCGCCGAAGGGACTTACCGAACAGGCGAGGCTTTCACGCCCGATGCATTCGCCGGACTGCCTTCCGGCAAGTACCGGATAGTATATAATGTGTCGCAGGACGGCGGTACGGCCGCTTTGCCTGCGTTGTGCGACAGCACGGAAGTATTGTTGTTCTCCGAAACCGACACCCGTCCCGCCGCCGAAGCCGACTTCTGGAACAATGTCCGCATGTCGGCGCGCGGGGATACGGCCTGCGTCATGGTGGGCAGCTCCTGCGACGACGTGACCCTGTTCTACGACATCCTGGCCGCCGGCAAGGTGGTGGAAAGCCGACGCATCGTCTTCTCCGACTCCCTGCTGCGCTTCACCATCCCCTATGAAGCCGCCTGGGGCGACGGGGCACGCGCTTGTTTCGCCTTTGTAAAGAACGGCAGGCTGCACGAATTCGACACGGAAATACGGAAACCGCTTCCCGACAAGCGGCTGGTGCTGCGTTGGAGCAGTTTCCGCTCGCGGCTCACGCCGGGCAGCGAGGAAGAATGGCGGCTTAGCGTCACGCATCCCGACGGCCGGCCCGCCGATGCCGTGCTTACGGCGCGTTTGTACGACGCTTCGCTTGATGCCCTGGCTTCTTCGCGCTGGAATCTGGGCGGACTCGGTTTCTCACGTGCCGTTCCCTACATGGCCTGGCGGCTTCCGGAAATTTATTCCCCCATGCTTTCGGGAACCATCACGACAAAGCGGAAAAACTGTCCCGAACTTGCTTTCACGCAATGGGACGAAAAACTTTTCGGTCCGTCGTATGGCCGCATCTATATCAGGGGCGGTGCCAAGCGGGCCTTGGCGGGAAGGGCCTACGGCCTTGCCACGCAAAATCAAATGACTTTTTCGATGGCGGAGGCCGAGGTTGCCGACGAGGCTGCCCCGATGATGAAAGCCGCCATGGCTGTAAGGGAGTCGAAAGACGCGGGTGGCGGTGCCGAAGCCGCGGCTGCCAGCGTGCAACCGCGCACCAACTTCGCCGAGACCGCCTATTTCCATCCCGCACTCCGCACCGGCGCGGACGGCATTGCCGTCATAGCGTTCACGCTCCCGCAGAGTCTGACCACCTGGAAGTTCGATGCGCTCGCCCACACCCGCGATATGGATTACGGCACCATGGACACCACCGTCGTGGCCCGCAAGGAATTCATGGTGCAGCCCGCGCTGCCGCGTTTTGTCCGCCGGGGCGACCGCACGGAACTGCCCGTCACGCTGCGCAACCTGTCGGAGAAGGACATCGAGGTGGCCTTGAACTGCCTCCTGACCGACGCCCGCAGCGGCGCGGAAGTGGCCAAGATGTCGCAAAAGCTGCGTCTCGGTGCCGGTAAGTCGCAGGCCGTCACGTTCCCCTACGCGGCCGATGCCGCCGGCCCGCTGTTAGTGTGCCGCATCACGGCGGCCGGCGACGGTTTCAGCGACGGTGAGGAGCACTACCTGCCCGTCCTGTCCGACTTGGTGAGCGTCACGCGCACCTTACCCTTCACGATGAACGGAAAAGGCCGCCGGACGTTGCTCATAGATACCCTCTGGCAGTCGCCGAAAGCCACCGACCGGCGACTGACTGTCGAGACCGCCGGAAATCCCCTGTGGTATGCCGTTACCGCCCTGCCGGTACTGGCGCGCGAAAGCTGCTACGGCGCGTCCGACTGGGCAACCCGCTATTACGCCCTCGCCATGGGCGGTTTCGTGGCCCGCATGAATCCCGAACTGGCCGAGACCCTGCGCCGCGATACGGCCGCAGTGGACGGTCTGTCCGCACATGCCGCGCGCTTTGCCGAGCTGGCCGGGGAAACTCCCTGGCTGCGTGAGGCCGAGGGAGAGGCGGAAAGGGCTGCCGCACTGCGGGGCATGTTTGACGAAGCCGCCGTCGCGGCCAAGAAGTTCACGGCGCTCGACAACCTGCGTGCCCAGCAACTCTCGGACGGCTCGTGGGGCTGGTACAAGGGAATGCCTTCCAACACTTACATCACGCTGGATGTGGCCGTCCTGCTGGCGAGGGCCGCGCGGATGGCAGGCGATGAAGACGCGGGCGATTGCCTGCGGCGCGCGCTGGCCTTCCTGAAAAAAGACATGGCCCGGCGTGTGACCGAAATGAAGCGGGAGGAGAAGAAGACGGGCCGCCGCATCAGGCCCGGCGAGACGGAACTGCGTTACCTCTACCTGCGCACACTGGCGGGCCTTGTCCCCGACAAGGACGCCGAATTCCTGCTGGACCGCGCCGAAAGCCTTGGGCGGGAACTCACCATGTACGGCAAGGCGCTTGCGGCCGTCGTGCTGTTCGACGCGGGCCGCACGTCCGCCGCGCAGGACAACCTCAACAGTCTGCTCGAACATACCGTCTCGACGCCCGAGATGGGCACTTACTTCGACACGGACCGCGCGCAATGGTCGTGGAAAGCCTACCGGATTCCGACGCAGACGGCGGCCATCGAGGCCTTGCTCCGCGTGCGGCCGTCGGGAAACGCCGACATCGTGCGTATGCGCCAATGGTTGGTGCAATCGCGCCGCACGCAAATGTGGGAAACCTCGCGGGCCACGGCCGATGCTGTATATGCGCTGCTGGCCAACTCGCCGTTGGACAGTACGCTGGGCGGGCTCGGAGGCGGCGCGCCGCTGTATTATACGCTCGAAAAGGGACGTAAGGTGGTCGGCCTCAATGCTCCGTCGGAGACACAGGCGTCCGGGACGGTGAACTTCAGTTCCAGAACCTACGACACCGCGCCTGCCGTCGATGCCCGCACCCTTACGCTCAGCAAGATCACGGACGGCCTGTCGTGGGGCAGTGTCCGCGCCACCTACACGCTGCCTGCGGCCGACGTCGCCGCAGCAGGCAAGGGCTTCACGCTGTCCCGCCGCTTCGAAGTGCTGCGCGGCGGCGAGTGGCAGGCGCTGCGTGACGGTGAGGCCGTGCATCGCGGCGACCGTGTGCGGCAGGTGTTCGAATTTGCCGCCGAGCGCGATTACGACTTCGTGGCCCTGAAATCCTCGCGTCCCGCCTGTCTCGAACCGTCACGCCCCTTGTCCGGCTATGCCTGGCACGATGGAATGGGTTGCTACCGCGTGGTGCGCGATGCCTCGACGGAATATTTCTTCGAGAAGGTGCGTAAGGGCAAGCATGTCTTCACGGAGGAATGCCTGACAGACCGCATCGGAACGTACACGAGCGGCCTGGCCGGCATCACGTGCGTATATGCGCCCGAGTTCTGCGCACAGACGGCCGGCTTCACGCTGAAGGTCGTTGCCGAATAAGGCTTTTGCCTGTTACAGTCCTGCCCGTCGGAGCGTTTTCTCCGGCGGGCAGGATTTCTTTTGTGCGGGGACGCAGGACACGGCATCCGCCTGCCGCTACCTGTCACGTGGGGAAACGGCAACTTGACATTAACATTTTTAACTTTCGTGCACAAATCGGCGGCGCGTACATGGCTTGTAGTTTGGTCTACATGCAGGGCTGGAAAAAGCTACATGCCATGTAGGACGAACTACATGGCATGTACGAAATCCCATCATAGGGACAGTTTCTCCCTGAAACGGACTTGCAAACACGAAAAAAGGACGGTTTCAGGCCGTCCTCCGCACTTGCGCAATACAAAGATAATACATTTTCCGGCCAAAAGCAAATTATGTTAAAATCGCAATATCATTGCTGCGCGTAGGGACGCGATTCATCGCGTCCGCAGGGGATATTTGGGATTTTATTCGATATTTCATCGCGTCCGCAGGGAGCATTTGGGATTTTATTCGATGTTTCATTCTTGCGGACGCGATGAATCGCGTCCCTACACACACACACCGGACCGCGTACATGGCATGTGGTTTTTCCGTCCTGCCGGCCACGGACTTTCCCGCATGGGCCGGCAGGACGGAAAATGGTTTCAAAGGATTCTTTACTCAGCCGTGCCTGCCACGGGCAGCGACGTGCGGTTGCGCGACAGGACGGTGACGGCGCGGAAGTCTGCCGGATTTTTCACCGTCACGGGCGCGGTGTAGCGCGGCGAGCGTGAATTGGGCAGTGTGCCGTCGGTGGTGTAGCGTATGTCCGCTCCGGGGATGACCGTCTCGAGCGTAAACGTGCGGCTGCCGTCGCTGTTGGTGCGTGCCGCGCTGATGACGGGTTCGGGCACGCGGAAATTGATGCCGGCATGGTCGAACCGCGCGTAGTGGTGTCCGAGCCGGCGGCGGAAGTCGGCAAAGTCGCGCTCCGTGCTGCGGCTCCATGCCACTTCGGACAGGGCCGTCATGCGCGGGAACAGCAGATACTCGACGTAACGTTCCGAGCGGCGCTCGTTCAGGTGCGGGATGTCCTGAAGCGCCGTGCCGGTAATGAACTGGTCGCTCCAGATGCACCCTTGTACACCGAGGGTCGTCCCGCCCTTGGAGTAGTCTTCGGCGGGCATGGAATAGGCCTTTTCGAGTGTTATGGGCGGCATCCACGTGGCGGCCTGCGGTTCTCCGGCCTGGCGTGTCTCGGGAAAGTCGAAGTAGGTGTGCGTGGCGGGCACGAGGATGGCCTGCTGTCCGGCCTCCTTGGCCTTGAGGGTGTCGGCTACGTTGTGCCAGATGAGCGCGACGAGCGGTTCTTTCACCTCACCCCGCATGAATATTTCTTCCCATCCCACGATGGTGCGGCCTTTCTCTTTCATCCATCCCGCCACGACGTTGGTCAGCCAGCCTTGCAGGCGGCCGGCGTCGGCCAGCCCCTCGCGCTCCATGACCTTGCGGCACTTCGGGCACTCGTTCCAGCGTTTGTAGACGGCCTCGTCGCCGCCGATGTTGATGTAGCGCGACGGAAAGATGTCGGTGGTCTCGTCCAGCACGTCGCGGATGAAGCGTAGCGCGTCGTCGTTACCCACGCAGAGAATGTCGGGACTGATGAAGTGTTGCGTCTGCACCTCATGCTGCTCTCCGGTGCAGCACAACCAGGGATAGGCCGCTATGGCCGATAGCATGTGGGCCGGAAGTTCGATTTCGGGAATCACTTCCACGCCGCGCAGGGCCGCATAGCGCACCACTTCGCGCAGTTCTTCCTGCGTGTAGAAGCCGCCGCGGCGTTTCTCGTCGTGGCCCGCCCAGGCGCCGACCTCGGTCAGCCGCGGGTATTTCTTGATTTCGATGCGCCATCCCGAGTCGTCGGTCAGGTGAAGCTGCAGTTTGTTCAGCTTGTATGCGGCCATCATGTCGATGAACTTCAGTAAATATTCTTTGTCATAATAGTAACGCGCCACGTCGAGCATCATGCCGCGCCACGGCTTCGAGGGGGCGTCGTCGATGACGGCGGCGGGAGCTTCCCACACGATGCCGCGCTGGCGCGTGCGGTCATGTATGGCGGCGGGAAAGAGTTGCAGCAGCGTCTGTGTGCCGTAGAAGACACCCGCGGCATCGTGCCCGCAGACGGTGACCCCGCGTGCGCCGACCGTGAGCCGGTATCCTTCGGCGCGCACGACGGCGGAAGAATCGACGGTCAGGCGGATGCCGCCGCGCCGGGGCTTGTCGGTGATGGCGATGTCGAGTCCTGTCGCGTCTTCGAGCCTTTCGCGCAGCAGTTCTGCTTGTCCGCGCAGCGCGGCGTCGCACGAGATGGTGGTTTTTCCGGTCAGACGGAACGTTTCGCCGGCGGTCGTTTTCACGCTGACGGGCTTGGGGATGAGGTTCAGCGCGTCGGACGAAGCTGTCCCTTGGCCTAACAGGGCCGGCAAGCCGGTTCCGAGCGCGAACAACAGGGCGGTGAGTCGTTTCTTCATGAGTGAGTTTTTTATGAATGGAAGATAGGTTGAATCAGATGCGTCGGCAGTCGATGAGGACGTGGCTTCCGTCGGCCAGTGTCGTGGCAAACCAGTGCGCCGTGCCGCCTTCTTTCAACTTCAGGCGTTTGCGCAGTTCGGCCACCGTGGACGGGAAATTGCGGATGCTGAGGCCCGCGCGGCGGTCCGGCGGCATGAAGTCGCGCAGCTCGCGCTTGCCGAACCCCGAAAGGCGGTTGATGCGGAACGTGCGGCCGGGAAAGCCTTCGACCAGGCTGTCCGACGTGTACAGGTGGCTGTTGGGATGAAGTTTGCGCAGACCGAAACGCACGGCCGTGAGCTTGAACGCGCCGGCCTTCATGACCGCCGCGCCCGGCTCGTACAGGTAGGTGCCGGGATGTGCCGTCAGTTCGGGGCAGGCGGCTGCCTCCTCGTCGCGGGTGAAGTCGAGGCGCGCGTTGTCCTCGGCTACGAAGATGCGGGTGGCGGCTGCCGTGGCCGAAAGCACGAGCAGCAGTTCCTTGCACTCGCCTTCGGTGGCGAAGACGTGGACTTCCTCGACGCATCCCAGGGTGCGGACGGCCTGTTCCGCATCGAGCATGGGCGAACACTTCACCATGACGCGCCGGCCCTTGCGCAGCAACACCGGGCAGAGGCCTGCGACGTCCGGCTCGCAGTCTTCGATGAAGACCGTCTTGCGTCCGGCGGCGTCGCGGCGGGCCGGGTCGAGGAATATGAGGTCTGCGGGAGGCATGGTCTGCAGAAAGTCCGTTCCGTCGGCTTCTGCGATTTCGGCATGGGGGAGTCCGAGCAGGGGAAAGTTATGTCGTGCGAGCCGGCACAGGGTTGCCTGCCGTTCCACGTAGGTGGCGCGGCGGAAGTTGCGGGCCATGAAGGAAAAGTCCACACCCAGCCCGCCCGTCAGGTCGGTCAGGCTGTCGGCATCGGGCAGCAAGCGTGCCGCGACCCCGGCCTTGTAGCGCGCGGCCGCCTCGCCCGAACACTGTTCCAGCGACAGGCGAGGCGGATAATGCAGTCCGTCGGTCGCGGCCCAGGAGGGCACTTTCGTACGCAGCTTCTGCCAGCCTTCGACCTGCCGCAGGACGTAACCGGCATCGAGGTCGTCGCGTCCGGAAAGCATCAGGGCCAGCCGGTCCGTGCGGTCCGTGCGGTGTTCGCGGATGAAGCGTTCGTTCAGGTCGTTCATGCGTGTGGGAGAAATAGGGGGGACGGTTCAGCGGATGACCTTGTAGCGCGCCTTGGCCTCGGCCCGCGAGCGCAGATTGAAGTGCCACCATTCCGTGGCAAGCACCTTGAAGCCGCCGGCCGCCATGACGCGGCGCAACAGACGGCGGTTCTCGCGCGCGGCCCGCTTCAGGCGGCCGGTACGTACCATTTCGTCCTCGTTTCTGACGTGGGCGAGACGCCCCATATAGTCTATCTTCGTCCCCATTGCGAGGGTGTCGCCCGTAGCTGCCTCGCAGAGCGTGATATCCACGGCCAAACCGTAATTATGCAGCCCGCCGCCGTTGCGGGGATTGCTGACGTAAATGTTTTTCGGCGTCCCCTTCACACAATCGTACATGCGCTGCTGCACGGACATGGGCCTGGCGGCGTCGTAGACCTTCAGACTCAGGTCGGGCCTTAGCTTGCGGAGCGCGGCCTGGGCTTTGCGCAGGCCTTCGGCGGCTTCGGGGTGCAGGTAGGCGCGGTGTAGGTCGGTGTAGAGCACGCGTCCGGTGAAATTGTCGGCACGTGCGTACATCAGACTGACGGGAATGGTCGCGTCGATGGCGGCAATGTCCACCATTCCCTGTTTCTCCATGCGCAGTTCCGTGGCCGATTTCTTCGTACCGCGGTCCTTGGCCGTACCGGAACCTTTCTCGGCACTGCCGGAAGCCGCCGGCGGGAGAATTGTCGCCAGCAGGATGATAATGAGTGTGCGTAACATATATCTAAGCCTGTTCCGGTTTTCCCGGGCTTCGTGCCGCGTGTTCTTATGCCTTATTTCAGATAATCTTCAAAGTAGCGCGTGATGCGTTCGTGCAGGTGTACCATGTCGCGGCCCATCATATTGTGTCCCTGGCCGGGATATACGAAATAGTCGGGCTGCGTTCCGGTGTCCTCGCAGGCTCTCAGGAAAGCCAGGCTGTGCTGGAGCACGCACGTAGGGTCGTTATAGCCGACAATAATCTGCAGGCGGCCTTTCAGATTCCCGGCCTTGTTGAGCAGACTTGAGGCTTTGTAACCCTCAGGATTCTCTTGAGGCGTGTCCATGTACCGCTCGCCGTACATTACCTCGTAGTATTTCCAGTCTATCACGGGGCCGCCGGCCACTCCCACCTTGAATACGTCGGGATAGGAGCACATCAGGTTGGTCGTCATGAAGCCTCCGAACGACCAGCCGTGCACGCCGAGACGCTCGCCATCGACGTAGGGCAGCGTTTTAAGGAACTCCACGCCCTTGAACTGGTCCTGCATCTCGATTTCTCCCAGGTGGCGGTGCGTACAACTCTCGAACTCGAAACCACGATACTCCGAGCCGCGGTTATCCAGCACGAAGATGACATAACCCTTCTGGGCCATGTACGTTTCCCAGGGACGCATGCTGTAATTCCAGCTTTCGTCCACATTATGTGCGTGGGGGCCGCCGTAAACATAGACCACGGCGGGATATTTCTTGTTCTCGTCGAAATTTACCGGCTTCACGAGACGATAATATAATGGTGTACGTCCGTCGGCCGCGGTGATGGTACCGCCGGTCACCTCAGGTACGTTGAACTCTCCCCACGGGGAGTCGGCGCGATGCAGCTCCCGGCGCTTGGCGGATGCCGTCGGAGTGAGGTCTACGCGGCGGAAAGTTCCGGGCGAGCTCCATCTGTCGCAGATAAAGCCGCCGCCGGCCGAAAGTGTGCCGCGGTGTACGCCCTCGCCATTGTCGAGCAAGGTGCGCTTACCCGTATTGACGGCGACACTGTAATGGTTCTGGCGCACCGGAGATGCCTCATTGGTGCGGACGATGACGCTCTTGGTCTTTTCGTTGAAGCCGAGAACGTCCGTTACCTCGAACTCGCCTTTTGTCAGCTGGGCAATCTCGCGGCCCGATGTGTCGAATAGGTACAAGTGATTGTAGCCGTCGCGGCGCGTCTGATGGATGAACTTGCCGCTGTCCCAGGGCAAGAAGACAATAGGCTGCATCGGCTCGACATAACGACTGTTCTTTTCGGTGTAGATTACCCTTTCGCGTTCGCCTGTCCGGGCATTGTAGGCTACGATTTCGGCTTTGTCTTGCGTGCGGGGCAGTTCTATGACGTAAATGGTCTTTTGGTCGGGCGCCCAGGCTATGTTTGTGAAGTAGCGGTCCGTGGGGTCGCCGGTCGCAAGATAGACCGTGTTGCCGGTGGAAGTATCGAAGATGCCGACAGATACCTTGTGGCTGGTCATGCCCGCCATGGGGTATTTCTCGGGTGCGGGTTGGGCGATACGATGGTCGATGTCCACGAGCGGATAATCCGTTACCATCGACTGGTCCATGCGGTAGAAGGCGAGCAGGTCGCCTTTAGGGCTCCAGAATGTGCCTTTGTGGATGCCGAACTCGTCGCGGTGTACGCTTTGTCCGTATTGCAGTTCGCGCGAACCGTCGGTCGAGACGCGCAAGGTCCGTCCTTCGGCTGTCGTGACGTACAAGTCCCAGTCTTTCACGTAGGCTTCGTTCTTCGAGGCGAAGGAAAAATCGGCGTTGGTGCTGCCTGCGATGCGCGGTGCCTGCCATACGACCGTTTTCTTCTGCCAATCGTAGAGCAGGTTGGCTTTTTCGCTTTGCAGGAATGCTTCCGTGCGTCCGGGATAGGGGAAACGGGCGTAAGTGAGTGTGCGTACCGTTCCGGCATCCGCCTTTTCGAGCGCGGCATTCACCTCTTTGTCGGTGAAGAGTGTGCCTTGGGCGGCTTTTCCTTTGGCGTCGGAGAGCCGGCGTACCTCTTCGACGTCGGTTTCCACGAGGCAGTCGCCCCACCATGCCGTGAAGATGTTGCGGGGTTGCAGGTTCCAGTAATTGGAACCGCCCCACATGAGGTCGTCGAGCGTGAAACTTTTCTTTGTCTGTGCCATTGCGGTAACTGAGAACAGGGCCGCGAGTGCGATGAACAGGCCCTTTCCGGTGGATATGCCGTGGATTTTCATATTAATACTTTTTAGGTTTGCGGTCGAAGGGTTTACGGTCGTATGAGCGGCGTTCCCCGCGTTCTTCGCGCCGGTTGCCGTCGAAGTCCCGGCGGCCTCCGCTGAACTGTCGGCGTTCTCCGTCGAACTTGCGGCGTTCCCCGCGTTCTTCGCGCCGGTTGCCGTCGAAGTCCCGGCGGCCTCCGCCGAACTGCCGGCGTTCTCCGTCGAATTTGCGGCGTTCCCCACGTTCCTCGCGTCGGTTTCCGTCAAAGTCCCGGCGGCCTCCGTCAAATCTGCGGTGTTCCCGTTCGGCCTTGAAGTTTTCCCGGTTTTTGCGGGCCTGTATCCGTTCAAATTCCCGGTGTTTGTCGCGCAGCAGGGCGTATTCCGGGCTTTCGTCGTCGCCATCCTGTCGGTTGGCAAAGCGTCCGTTGAATTCCCCTCGGTTCATTTTGAAGCGTTTCTTCTCGGCCATTCGGTGGCGTTCCTCATCTGTTTTCACCTCTCCCCCCGCCGCGCGGAAGTCCTCGAGGCGTCCGTTGAAGAGTTGGTATTTCCGGAATTCGCAGTCCAGCGAACCGTTATATAAAGGTATCTTGAAGCTGGGCTTCAGTCCTATTTCGTCGAAGAGTTCCTGCTTGTAGCTGATGATCCATGCCTCTCCGCCCTCGAACTGGTGCTTCAGCCGTTCGCCTATGCTGCGGTAGAGTCCGGCCATGTCCGGGGTGGTGATGCGTTCGCCGTAGGGCGGGTTAGTGATGATAAGCGCTTTTTCGGCGGGCTGTACGAACTGTTTGAATTCCCTTCGTTCCACGGTCACGCAGTCGGCCACGCCCGCGCTTTTGGCATTGGCGTTGGTTGCATCGACCGCATGTTGGTTGATGTCGTATCCGTATATTTTGTGCGTAAATTCCTGTTCGGCCGAATCGTCGTTATAGATACGGTCGAGCAGTTCGCGGTCAAAGTCCTTCCACTTCTCGAATCCGAACGCTTTGCGGAAGACTCCGGGATAAATGTTGCGGGCCATGAGCGCGGCCTCCACGAGTATGGTTCCCGAACCGCAGAAAGGGTCGATGAAATCCGTATCGCACTGCCATCCGGACAGCTTGATGAGGCCCGCGGCCAGCACTTCGTTGATGGGCGCCTCTACGGATGCGACGCGGTATCCGCGCAGGTGGAGGCTTTCGCCCGAGGAGTCGAGCGACAAGGTGCAGTCATCCTCGGCAATATGTATGTTGAGTTTGATGTCGGGGTTCGTGATGCGGATGTTGGGCCGTTCACCCGTGGTTTCGCGGAAGTAGTCCACGATGGCGTCCTTCACCTTGTAGGCCACGAACTTGGAGTGGCGGAATTCCGTGGAATAGACCACGGTGTCCACGGAGAAGGTTGTATTGAGGTCGAGGTACTGTTTCCAGTCGATGGCCCTCACGGCGGTGTAGACGTCGTCGGCGTTGGCCGCGCGGAAGTGCTTGATGGGTTTGAGTATGCGTACGGCCGTGCGCAGGCAGAAGTTGGCCCGGTACATCATTTCCTTGTCTCCGGTGAAGGAAACCATACGTTTGCCGATTTGGATGTCGTTTGCGCCGAGCTCTGTCAGCTCTTGTGCCAGCACTTCTTCCAGTCCCTGGAAGGTTTTGGCGATAAGTTCGAATTGTTCCATTTATAGAATGCGTGTATAGATGCTTGGTGTGCAGCCGCGGTGCGGTTCCGGCTGTCAGTCCTTGGTTACTTTTTCTCCCGGCGCCACGTCGCGCGTCAGCCAGACGTTGGCCCCGACCACGGCACCTGTGCCGATGGTGACGCGGCCCAGTATGGTGGCGTTGGAATAGACGATGACATCGTCGTGCAGGATGGGGTGTCGCGGATTGTTCTTCACGGGATTTCCCGCTGCGTCGAGGGGAAAACTCTTTGCGCCGAGCGTAACGCCCTGGTAGAGCTTCACGCGGTTGCCTATGATACATGTCGCGCCGATGACCACGCCCGTGCCGTGGTCTATGGTGAAGTGTTCGCCGATTTGTGCGGCGGGATGTATGTCTATGCCCGTCTCGCTGTGCGCCATTTCGGTGATGATGCGCGGAATGAGCGGCACCTCGAGGCGGTGAAGCTCGTGTGCGACGCGGTAGCAGGTCAGAGCCTTGATGACAGGATAGCAACAGATGACCTCACCGCGGTTTTGCGCTGCGGGGTCGCCCAGGTAGGCGGCTTCGACGTCCGTGGCCAGCACGCGGCGTATGTCGGGCAGGCAGCCGATGAGTGCGGCCGCTTTTCCGCGTGCCCGTTCGTGGCAGTCGCAAGTGCTCGTCTCGTCCGCTTCCTCGCGGTTGAAGCACAGTCCGGCCTCGATTTGTTCGGTGAGCATGTCGAACAGGCGTTCCGTTTCCAGACCTATGTAATATTTCACGGTGATGCTGTCCAGCCTGGACCTGCCGTAATAACCGGGAAAGAGCACGGCGCGGCAGAGCGAGATGATTTCCTCGAGCGCCGGCCCCGAGGGAAGCGGGACGCCGTGGCGGTGTTGTCGGAACAAGCCTTTCATGTCGGAGCAGTCCGACAGTTTTTCGACGGTTTGTTCCAGTAATTGCGTAAAACTGTTAGTGTGGTTCATTTTGAGGGATATGCCTTCAAGCAGACAAAGTTAGGCAATATTTTTGGTAGAAAGCCGTCCGGATGTCGGAAAATGCGTGCCGGCGGCCATTCTTTCCGCGTTTTTTTGGCCGGAAAGCCTGTCACATGCCGGCGGCGGGGACCTGCGTGCCCGTAAACGGGGAAGAAGCGTTTTCCACCGCGCCGGCATTTTAACACTTCTTGCTTTTGGCCGGAAAATGTTGTATATTTGCACTGCGGGAGCAGGGAGGAAGGCGAAAACCTCCCTGTTTTCGTATCCCCAAGCCCGTATTTCCGCAAAAATATCTCCCGCAAACGGGTTTTCTACAAGGCATGTACGAAAAAATACATGCCTTGTAGTTCTTTTTGTCCCTGCATGTAGGCGGAACTACAAGCCATGTACGCCGCCCTGACTGTGAGCGAAAGTTAAAAACGTTAAAGTCCGATGGTGGAAAAAGGCCGTTCCAAATCCGTAGGCGCACAAGAGCCACTATGCAGCTCGGCCTCGCGTGCGCGGATAAGGGGGCGCGTGCTTTCCATCACGCCGAAGAGTTCCTCCACGGTGTCGGCCTGCAGCATGGCGATGCGCGTCCGGCGGAAGTCGGGCAGCCCTTTGAACAGCGGTGTGGCGGCCAGGTGGCGGCGGATGTGGAGGATGCCGCGGTACTCGTTGATGCGGGCCACGCTCTGCCGCACCTGCTCCTTCAGCACGTCCAGCTTCCAGTCGGCCGACAGGGGCTTGTATGTGCTTTCAATCACGCCCGAGACGTCGAGCGCGCCGCCCGTCAGCGCGTCGTGCATTTCCTTGAAAATCCAGGGCCGTCCGAATGTCGCGCGTCCCACCATGACGGCGTCCACGCCATAGCGGTCGAAAGCCGTCACCGCCGCGTCGGCCGACGCGATGTCGCCGTTGCCGATGACGGGGATGCGCATACGCGGGTTCTTCCTGACTTCCCCGATGAGCGTCCAGTCGGCCTCGCCGGTGTACATCTGCGCCCGGGTGCGCCCGTGTATGGTCAGGGCGCTGATACCGCAGTCCTGTAACTGTTCGGCCAGCGGGACAATGATTTTGCTCCCGGCATCCCAGCCCAGGCGGGTCTTGGCCGTGACGGGCACACTGACGGCATCGACGACGCTGCGCGCTATCTCGAGCATACGGGGCACGTCCTGCAGCAGACCGGCCCCGGCCCCCTTGCCCGCGACGCGCTTCACGGGGCAGCCGAAGTTGATGTCGAGCACGTCGGGCCGCGCGCGTTCCACCACTATCTGGGCGGCATCGCGCAGGGCCACGGGGTCTTTTCCGTATATCTGTATGGCGACAGGCCGTTCCTCGGCGCAGACCGTGAGTTTGTCGAGCGTCTTGTTCACCATCCGCACCAGCGCGTCGGCGGCCACGAACTCCGAGTAGACCATCGCGGCACCCAGGCGGCGGCACAACAGGCGGAAGCCGATGTCCGTCACGTCCTCCATCGGCGCAAGCAGCACGGGGCGCGGACCTAAGTCTATGTTACCTATTTTCATCTTGCACTCCTTATTATATATGATGTGGCTGCGCGCTCCTGCGCCACCAGTGCGCCAGCAGTGCCACGCCCGTCAGCGAGAGCAGCACGCAGACCGCAATCTGTACCTGCACGTCCAGTCCCGTGACGGCGGCTTCCGCTTCGGGCCGCATCAGCAGCAGGACGGCAATTGTGTTGTTTGTCATGTGCGCTACACCGCATAACAGGATGTCGCGGGTGCGCAGGTAGAAAAGTCCTAATGCAAAGCCCAGCGCGACTGCCGGCAGGGCCTGTGCCGCGTTGCCGTGCACCAGGCCGAACAGCAATGCCGAGACAGCCACGGCCGTGACGGGCGGAATGCCGCGCAGCACGAGGCTGCGCAGGATGCCCTCGCGGAATACGAGCTCCTCGGTGAGCGGTCCGACGACGCAGAGCAGCAGCAGGCAGAGCGGGTTCCGCAGCATGGTGCCGAACAGGTCGTTCATGCCGTTGTCGGGAAGGCCGATGAGCGAGTCCAGGACCGACAGACCGAGACCCAGCAGCAACATGCCGGCCACGGCCACGGTATGGTGGCGCTTCCACCTGAGGGCCGTGACCGGCCGACGGCGGATGAGGCGGAACAGGCCCAGCAGGACGACGAGCACCATCTCGCCGAAAAACAGCGCAACCGCATAGGTCGTGGGACTGAACGGCAGGGCGGGAGTTCCCGGCGCGGACGGAGTTGCCGCCGCACCGCCGAAAAGCTGTGCCGCGCCCGCGCATACCACTTGTACCAGCAGGAAAAGCAGCAGGATGACCGCCGTTTCCTTCATTTGTCCGAGGAAAAATTTTGCTTTCCCGAAGAATCTGTTCATTTGTGTCGCGTTGTTTGTCGGTGTGTCGTGAGGGAAATGTTTATTGCCCGAGGAGTTCTTTTGCCTGGTCGGCATCCGCCTGCAACCGGGCGCGCAGTTCGTCGAGCGAACCGAACTTCCGCTCGTCGCGGAGCCGGTGCAGGAAAATGATAGTCATGCGTTCGCCGTAAATATCGCCGTCGAAATCGAACAGATGCGCCTCTATCGAGCGGTCATGCCCGTTGTCGAGCGTCGGCCTGCGGCCTATGTTGAGCATGGCAGGGTAGGTACGTCCGCCTATGCGGCATCTGACGGCATAAGCCCCGTCGGCCGGAACGATTTTCAGGGGATTGTCCGGCCGTAGGTTCGCGGTGGGAAATCCTATGTCGTGTCCCACGCGCCGTCCTTCGACAATGACGCCCGACAGTTCGTAGGGATAGCCCAAACAGGCGGCGGCTTCGTCCACGCGACCCGCCGCCAGCTGTTCCCTGACCGTCGAGGAACTGACGATGAAACCGGGATTTTTCAGACTTTCCGCGCGGACCACTTCCATGCCGATGGCTTCTCCGTAGGCCTTGTACTCTTCAAATCCGGCCGAACGGCCGTTCCCGAAACGGTTGTCATAGCCCACGACGAGGCAGCGCACGCCCAGCGTGTCGTACAAGCCGCGCCGCATGAACTCTTCGGCCGACAGCGCGGCCAGTCCGGGCGTGAAGTGCAGCCAAGCGCAGGCATCCAGCCCGCAATCGCGCAGCCGGTGCAGTTTTTCCGCCTTGTCCGTCAGCAGATAAGGCCGCCGGTCGGCTGCCAGGACGCTTTTGGGCCGTTCGGCAAAGGTGACGGCGATGCTTTGCTCGCCGCGCCGCGCCGCCTCCGTGCGCACCCGGTCGAACAGAAAACGGTGTCCGGCGTGCACACCGTCGAAGAAACCGACGGCGGCCGTGAGCCCGCAACGGCGGTCTGCCGTGAAGCGTACCATTTCCGGGGCGAAAGGAAAAGCTGTGTCGTGTCCGGGCATCGTCTTTCCTTATTGAAGGTTTTCGGGGATGTACACGCCGTCGAGCGTGAAATAGGACAACCATGCGCCGCCTGCCGGGGCAAGCCGTGCCTGAAGCCCGCAAGCGCGTGCGGCCTCGCAGTTTTCGGCGCTGTCATCGAGGAAAAGGATTTCGTCGGGGCAGCATCCGAGTTCCGACACCACGGCCTCGAAGATTCCGGGTGCAGGTTTCTCCATGCCCATCTCGTAGGACAGGAACGCCTTTCTGAAGAAGTCGCCGATGCTCAGCCCGTTGTAGCGGAAATAATCCTCGCGTGCCATGTCCCAGTGTACGGGGTTGGTGTTGCTGAGTGCATAGACAGGGTAGTGTTTCCCTATCCTGAGCAGCATTTCCAGGCGTTCCCGCGGCACGCCCCGCAGGTATTCGCGCCACGCCCCCACGATGTCGTCGTCGCCGAGTGCGGGGTTGCCGGCGGCCTCTCGCAGGGCCGTGCAGAATTCATGCACGGACAGTTCGCCGCGTTCCAGCGCGGAGAAGAAGCCGGCCTGCGCGTACGTGCCGAGATAAGGCATGATATCGAAACCGAGTGCGGCGAAGGCGCGCCGGCAACACTCCTTGTCCAGGTCTACCAGTACGCCGCCGAAGTCAAAAAGCAGGTTCATTCTTCACAAGTTTGTATAATTTGTCGCTGGGCCGCACCTTGTCGGGTACGGGTATGGAGACGCTTTGGCCTTTCACGGCCTTGGCGACGGGTCCCTGGTCAAAGTGGATTTCCGAAGCCGTCACCTCAACGACGCCCGTGGTGGGCCCGATGATGACAAGCCTGTCTCCGACGCTGATTTCGCCCGCCTCGATGTAGAATTCGGCCACGCCGAGGCGCGAGAAATACTTCACGCCTTTCCCGACATAGACTTTCTTCTCGGTGGCCGCGGACCCGTACTTCGCGCTCCACTCCCCGAGCCGCCGGCCCAGGTAGTAGCCGTCCCAGAACCCGCGGTTGAAGACCGTAGCCAGCCGTTCGTTCCATTTTTCCACCATTTCATCGCAGAAAGTGCCGTCCATGACGGCCGTGACGGCCTCCTTGTAACAGCTGACCACCGTGTAGACGTAATCGGCGCTGCGGGCACGGCCCTCTATCTTGAAGACACGCACGCCTGCCGCCATCATTTTGTCGATGAAACCGATTGTTTTCAGGTCTTTCGGGCTCATGATGTATTTGTTGTCCACATCCAGTTCCATCCCTGTCTCGCGGTCGCGCACCGTATAGCCGCGCCGGCACACCTGCATGCACTCCCCGCGGTTGGCGGAACGGCCCAGGTTGTCGAGGGACAGGTAACACTTTCCGCTGACCGCCATGCAGAGCGCGCCGTGACAGAACATCTCGATGCGTATCGGGCGGCCCGACGGCCCGCAGATGTTCTTGCGGGCGATGGTGTCCGTGATGTGTTTCACCTGCCCGAGGTTCAGCTCGCGCGCCAGCACGGCCACGTCGGCGTAGCGGGCGTAGAATTCGAGCGCCTCGGCGTTGGAGATGTTCAGCTGTGTGGAGAGATGCACCTCCAGCCCTATGCTGCGGCAATACACCAGTACGGCCACGTCGGCGGCGATGACGGCCGAGACGCCTGCGGCGCGGGCTGCGTCGCAGATGGTGTGCATCTGGTCGATGTCGTCGTCGTAGATGATGGTATTGACCGTGAGGTAAGTCTTCACGCCCTGTGCGGCGCAGCGTTCGGCGATGGCTTTCAGGTCGTCGATGGTGAAGCGTCCGGCCGAGTGGGCTCGCATGTTGAGCGCCTCGATGCCGAAATAGACGGAGTCGGCGCCGGCTTTCAAGGCGGCGGCCAGCGATTCGTACGAACCGACAGGGGCCATGATTTCATAAGCTGAAGGCATAAGCGTTCGTCTTTTATGGTGTGGTGAATGGTAGATGCCGTCCGGGAGAGAGAACGTCAGGCGGAGACCACCGTGCCCGTGTTGTCCGCGATGGCGTCCGCCCGGGTGATGATGACACGCCGCACGCCCGCCTCGACGGCCGCGAGGCAATTTTGCAGTTTGGGTATCATGCCGCCCGACACGATGCCGTTTCCGACGATTTCATCGAATGTTTTGCGGTCGATGTGCGGGATGACGCTGCTTTCGTCGTCGGCCGCGCGCAGCACGCCGGCATGTTCGAAACAGAAGATGAGGGTCACGTCGAAGTGGGCGGCCAGTGCCTTGGCCGTTTCGCCGGCAATGGTGTCGGCATTCGTATTCAACAGTTGTCCCGCCCCGTCGTGCGTGAGCGGGGCCATGACGGGAACGATGCCGGATGCTATGAGCGCGGCGAGCCGGCCGCCGTCCACCGCGTCCACGTCGCCGACAAAGCCGTAATCCACCTTTCCGGCGGGCCGCCGGTGCGAGCGAATCACGTCCATGTCCGCACCTGTCAGTCCGAGGGCGTTCACTCCGCAGGCCTGCAAGGCGGCTACGACGTTCTTGTTCACGAGACCGCCGTAAACCATCGTCACCACGCGCAGCATTTCCGCGTCGGTGACGCGACGTCCGTCTATCATCACCGTTTCCACCCCGAGGCGTGCGGCCATGTCGGTGGCCGTCCGGCCGCCGCCGTGTACCAGCAACTTGTGTCCTTCGACGGCCGAAAAATCGTGTACCAGCCGCGCAAGCGAAGCGGCATCCTCGACGATTTTACCGCCGACCTTGACAATCGTGAGTTTCTCTTTCTTCATAATTTCCACATATACGTTCCGGAATGCAAAAGTACGAAAAAAATGACAGTTGCCCCAACAAAGGCGGGCACTCTGCGCCCGGACGGGCGGTTTTTCGTCCGTCGCCGCGTGTCTGTCCCGCCTGTGCCGACGCGCAGGCGGTGGAAAACGCCGGTCGGACATTAACATTTTTAACTTTTGCTCACTTTCGGCGGCGCGTACATGGCTTGTAGTTTTCCCTACATGCAGACCCGGGATTTCGTACATGCCATGTAATTTGTCCTACATGGCATGTACGAAATCCCATCATAGGGACAGTTTCTCTCCGAAACGGACTTGTAAACACGAAAAAAGGACGGTTTCAGGCCGTCCTCCGCGCTTACGCAATACAAAGATAATACATTTTTCGTCCAAAAGCAAGAAGTGTTAAAATGGCGCGGTGGTGGAAAACGTGCTCCGGCGGTCCGTCTTTTCCGTCCCGGCATGTCCTCTTCCGGATACGGCGGGAAAGGGGGGAGAAAGTGCGATGAAACCGCGCATTCCGGCCGCTAAAGTTCCCACAGCGAGCGGCTGAAGGCGTCCATCTCGCGCTTGAGGGCGCGTGCCCGCCCGTCGGTCATGCGGTCGAGGACAGCCCAGAAACGCGGTCCGTGGTTCATCTCCTCGAGGTGGGCCAGTTCGTGCTTGATGACGTAGTCTACGAGATGCTCGGGCGCGAGGAGCAGCCACAGGGACAGGTTGATGTTGCCCAGTCCCGAGCAGCTGCCCCAGCGTGTCCGCACGTTCTTGATGACGACGCGGTGGTAACGCAGGCCGTAGAGGCGGGCCAGTGCGTCGAGACGCGGGGGCAGGACCTCCTGTGCGCGGTGGCGCAGGACTTCGGCCAGCACGCGGTTGGCCCATAGCAGGGAGGCGGGCCGTGCGAAGTCGAAGCCGGCCGGCAGCAGTACGACCACGCCGACGCCTTCGCGCCGCAGCGTGGGCGCGGCATTGCGTGTGCGCTCGAAACGGAACGAGAACAGTGTCGTGGAGATGCGGAAGTCGTAGGACAGGCGGAAGGTCTTGAGCGGGGCCATGTGCGGACGGGTGAGGGTGGGTGTATGGGTGCGTGGCGCGGACTGCCGGGAAGCCGTTTCCGGCTGCGTCGGGGTACGAAAAAAGCCTCATGCCGGCGGCACAAGGCTCGTAGTTGGTGAAGTTGTTCCACTCCGACTCGAACGGGGACTGAGAGAACCAAAAACTCTAGTGCTAACCATTACACCATGGAACAAGCATCGTTTTGTCTTCGTGAGAAGACGTTGCAAATTTACGACTTTGTTTTTATTCCTACAAGGTTTTGCGCCCCTTTTCGCAGTATTTTGCAAATTCTTGTCCCGGAAGTGTGGGTTTTCAGGTCCGTGAAATATCGTCGGCAGGCCGGTCTTGCGCGGTGCCGGCGGGCGGTGTGTCCGCGCTTACGGCCCGTATGTTGCGGACGAGGCCCTCGTATTTGGCGCGTTTCACGGCACTTCCCTTGAAGAGTGTGCGGTATTGCTCGGGGGTGAGTGCCTGCCAGTCGGCCTTTGTCATGTGCATCAGGGCGTCGGATGGCCGGAAGTCGGGCACATCAGTGGGGCGGGCGAAACGGTTATGGGGGCAGACTTCGGCACAACGGTCGCAGCCGTAGATGGAACGCCCCATCTGCCGTCCGAGCCCGTCGGGCAACGGCCCGCGATGCTCTATCGTGAGACAGGACAGGCATCGGCGCGCGTCGAGCCCGTCATCGTCGAGCGCACCTGCGGGACAGGCTTCGATGCACCGGCGGCACGTGCCGCAATGCGGGGACATGGGCGTGTCGTAGACGTCGGCGGGCAGGCGCAGCAGTAGTTCGCCCAGCACGAAGTAGCTGCCGGCGCCGGGCAGGATGAGCTGGCAGTTGCGCCCCTGCCATCCGATGCCGGCCTGTACGGCCCAATAGCGCTCGTCAAGGGGCGCGGTGTCGCAGAACGGGCGGCCGTCGGCAAATTCCTGCAGGCCGAGGGCCGCCATGAGTGCGCGCAGCCGTTCGCGCATCACGTCGTGGTAGTCGCGGCCGTAGGCATAGCGCGCGATGGCATAGGCGTCGGGGGGCATGACGCGGTCGGGATTGTAATTGAGTGCCACGCAGACCACGGTCTGTGCCCCTTCGACCAGCCGGCGCGGGTCGAGACGCATCTCGACGTGGCGGGCCATGTAGTCCATCCCTGCGTTGCGGCCTGCGGCCAGCCATCTGTGCACGCTTGCGGCGCGTTGAGGCGAGAGCGGACCGGCGGGGGCGAGCCCGCAGGCGGCGAACCCGAGGCGGCGGGCTTCTGACTTGACGGTGCGGGCAGCGAGTTGTTGCATGTTGTCGGCTTTGGGTGAAAAACGGATGCGGGGAAGTAAGAAGCATCCCTATCGTAGACGGGGCTATAATAGGGATGCTTGCTTTTGGACAGGTATCAGTTGTTTTTAAGTTTCCGGTAGTGGTTCGCGGCCGGCGGTCCGGTTCTCCTTCAGTCGAACACGCGGAACGCATACCCCTGCGACTGCAGCCATTCTATGGAGCGGGGCAGCGCGTACAGGAGCTTGTCCTGGCTTTTGAGCGAGTCGTGGAAGGTGATGATGCTTCCCGGCCGTGCCCAGCGGCGGACATTGAGCAGTACGTCGCGGCCGTTGAGCCGTGTGGAGTAGTCGCGCGTGACGAGGTCCCACATGACGATGCGGTAGTCGCGGCTGATGATGGCGAACTGCGACCATTTCATCCATCCGTGCGGGGGACGGAAAAGATCGGTCTGCAAAAGTTCGTTGGCCTGCTCGACATTGCGCACGTACGAGCCGATGCCGTGCCGCAAGCCCCCGATATGGTTGAATGTATGGTTGCCCAGACGGTGTCCCCGCGACTTGACCATTTCGAACTCCCGGGGATGTTTCCTTACGTTGTCGCCTACCATGAAGAAGGTGGCTTTTACGCCGTAGTGGTCGAGCACGTCGAGCACCCAGGGCGTGACTTCGGGAATCGGTCCGTCGTCAAACGTGAGATAGACCGCGCGGTCGTCGGGGCTCATCCGCCACAAGGCGGTCGGATACAGCCACCGCAGGAACTTGGCCGGCTGCTCGATGATCATAGGCCCAGGTCTGCTGCGTCGCCGGAGGCATCACCGCCGAAGTCGGGCATGGATTGCATGGCGTCCTGCTGTTGTTGTTGCTGCAACCAGCCGATGACCATCTGCGTGGCGGGCATCCGCTCCATCTCGGCCATGCGGGAGGCGAAAGTCTTGGCGGCATTCGCGTCGCAGGCCTGCAGGCATTCGTACACTTCATATACGATGCTGATCATGGCGCGGCAGTTGGAGAGCAGGTTCTGCATTCTGCCCTCGCTCAGCGTGCTTGCCCAGCGAAGGTAGTCCATGGCGCGCTTTCCGGCCACGTTGGCCACGCGCACGGCCTCCTTGCTGTCGCCTGCGTTCAGCCACAGGAAAGCCAGGTCGTAGTCATATTGATCGTACGGGATGTTGGCTTCGGGAAGGACTTCCTTGGATTTTTTCAACACCTTCAGGGCTTTTTCTTTCTTTCCCTCACGCAGGAGCTGGCGGGCCAGGATGGTGAACATGTTGCGGTGCGTCAGGCACATCTTCGATACGGTCTCGTCGAGGTAGATGCCCGGCGCGTTCACGTTGCCGTAGCGGAAGCGGTTCATCATGTTGTTGTACATTTTCTCGGAATCGATGACCGTGGCCGGACGTCCGTCTTCGGAGCGCTCATGTCTGAAGGGCGTGACGCGGTAGGCCAGGCCTTCGAGCACCAGATAGTCGTCCAGACCGGCGAAGTTGGGCGAACCGAGGCCACCAAGCGTCACCGACATGTAAATGGGCCGCTTCCAGTCGCTGCGGGCCAGCATTTCGTAAATCATCATGTCGCACTTGGTGAGCGAACCCTTGCCTTTGAACGAGATTGTCATGTAGTCGGGAATGCTGTCGCAGCCTTCGGGCATCATCATGCCCGACTTGCGCACGGCTTCCTTATTGACTTTCACGACTACGGAGTCGGTAGGCATCACTCCCGGGCGGTCCTGTGCGATGCGGCCCCTTATATAATTGTCTATGATGTAGGTCAGCTCATAGGTATTGACGCCTGTCTTTTCCTTGATGGCATCCAGTTCCTTGCGCATCTCGGGTCGCACTTCGTAGTAGTCGAATCCCTTTCCGCGGCCGTCCACATACTCGTAGCGGCTCCAGGCAATGGGGAGCGCGGCCGACTTGTAGGCCGGACGGCGCATCTGGTCGGTGTACCAGTCCGTCTGCAAGTACGAAAGATTGCAGACACGGGCGTCGGTACGCTGCCCTTCGGTTTCCTGCGCATACCACAAGGGGAACGTATCATTGTCTCCGTTGGTGAAGATGATGGGCATACCTTCCTCGGGCAGGGTGTTGAGGTAGTTCAGCCCGAAGTCGCGGCAGGCGTAGCGGCCCGAACGGTCGTGGTCGTCCCATGTCTGGCTGACCATCTGCAGGGGCACGAGCAGGCAGACTGCGGATACGGCTGCGGCCAAGGCCGTGTCGTTGATGTTCCGTTTGGCAAAAATCCGCTTCACGCCCTCAAAGAGCGCTGCCACGCCGAGACCGATCCAGATGGCAAAGGCGTAGAACGAACCGGCATAGGCGTAGTCGCGCTCGCGCGGCTGTCCCGGTGTCTGGTTCAGGTAGAGGACGATGGCTATGCCGGTCATGAAGAACAGGAAGAACACGACCCAGAACTGCTGGATGCCTTTCCGGTCGCGGAAAGCCTGCCAGAAGAGGCCGAGCAAGCCGAGCAAGAGCGGCAGACAATAGAACACGTTGTGTCCTTTGTTGTTCTTCAGGTCGTCGGGAAGCTTGCTTTGGTCACCGTACATGGCATTGTCGATGAACGGGATGCCCGTAATCCAGTTGCCATGCTCCGACTCGCCGTGTCCTTGTATGTCGTTCTGGCGTCCGGCAAAGTTCCACATGAAATAACGCCAGTACATGAAGTTCATTTGATAGCTCAGGAAGAAGCGTATGTTGTCCGTTTGCGACGGCATCTCGCCGTAAGTGGACTCTTCGCCGAAGGGTGTGTCCCACGAGGCCTGCACTTCGTGCTTGTCCACGCCGCCCAGCCATTGCTCGTAGGAAGAAGCGTGCGCCTGGGAGTAGATTCGGGGGAAGAACATCTTCATCGGTCCGGGGTAGATGACGCTTCCTCGCTCCTCTATCTGCTCGTAGCGGTCCTTCTCGGCGGCGTCCTTCTTCTCATGCCGCTGCATACGCGATTTTTCCGTCGTCATCATCATCAGGGACGGCTGTTCGTAGCCGTAACGGTCGGTGTAGGTGACGAAATGCGTCTGTCCCGTTTCGGGGTCGGTGACCTGCACGCGCTGGTAACAGGGGGTAGAAGTATATGCCTCGCCGTAGAGCAGCGGCCGGTCGCCATATTGTTCGCGACTCAGGTAGCTTCCGAGCGAGAATACGTCCTCGGGCGAGTTCTGGTCCATGGGAGTGTTCTGCATGGAACGGACCACGATGACGGCATACGACGTGTAGCCAATCATGAGCATGAGCATGCAGAGCAGCGATGTATTGAGAAAACGCTTGCGCAGCAGGTATTGCCCGTCGCGTCCGCGGCGCAGCAGCAGCCAGCTCAGGCCTGCGAGCACCAGGATGCCGACGATGACGGCCGGTGTGCCGTTGCCCATGAAGAAAGGTATGCCCAACAGGGCCACGGAAAGCACATAGAGTGTCGCGATGAGGCGGCGGTTGCTGCGGGTCGTGCTCCAGATGGCTGACAGCACGATGCCGATGAGCAGCAGGATATAGAAAGCCAGACCGCTGTTGAAGCTAAAGCCGAGCGTGTTCACAAACAGAAGTTCGAACCAGCCGCCTACCTTTACGATGCCCGGGACCACGCCGTAGAGGACGGCGACCACGAGCAGCGCCGATATGGCCAGTGCGGCGACAGAGCCTTTTGCCGTGGCGTCGGGGCGTTTCCTGAAATAGTAGACCAGTGTCAGGGCCGGCAGGCACAGCAGGTTGAGCAGGTGGACGCCGATGGAGAGGCCGATAAGATAGAATATCAGTATCAGCCAACGGTCGGAGTGCGGCTCGTCCGCCTGTTCCTCCCATTTGAGTATCAGCCAGAACACCAAAGCCGTGAACATCGAGGAGTAGGCATAGACCTCGCCCTCGACAGCCGAGAACCAGAACGTGTCGCTCCAGGTGTAAGCCAGCGCACCCGTCAGTCCGCAGCCCATGATGAGCACGGTCTGCGCCCATGTCGTGACGATCCCGCCCGGGCAGACAAGCTTACGGGCAAGGTGCGTGATGCTCCAGAAGAGGAACAGTATGCAAAGCGCCGACAGCAGGGCCGACATGATGTTTACGCACAGGGCCACTTTCGTCACGTCGTCGGTGAATTGCGTGAAGAAGTTGCCTGTGAGCATGAAGAAGGGCGCTCCGGGCGGGTGTCCCACTTCCAGTTTGAACGCGGTGATGATGAACTCGGGACAATCCCAGAAACTGGCGGTCGGTTCCACCGTCGAGCAGTAAGTGAAAGCCGCTACGGCGAAAGCGAGCCAGCCCAAAAGGTTGTTCACTAATTTGTACTGTTTCATTGCCGGCTTAAAGTTTTTCGGTCAATACATATATAAATAAAGGAGTGCGGGCATTGCATGGCGTACACCGCACCACAAGCGGCAAAAGTAGGCATTTTTTTTCGTTTATGCCTATTTTCGTATGTTTTTTGTAGGATGCCGGCCATCGCGGCCCTGCGCTTTCGCGCGAAAATCCGACTTCCGCACACGACTGTCATCCACGTTTTCCGCCGTCAGAGGGGGCTGTCCGGAACCGGCTGCCGGGGAAGGAAAAACTACATGCACATCTACGATTTCCTACATGCACATGTAGTTCGTCCTACATGTGCATGTAGTTTCACTTAGATGCCATGTAGGAAATGCCCTCCGGTATATATTGAAAACCAGGTGCTTGCAAAGACGCTTGAAAAGGCTTTCGCGCCCCGCCCGTGCCGGCAGGCCGGCACACGGCTCCCGGCCTGCTTTTCGCAGGTCCGGAAAGGAAATACCTTAATTCTTAATAATATTTAAGTAATTACCCTCTCGAATTGTTTTATGCCCAAAGATTATTTCATAACTTTGCAGACGGCAGTCTGCATTCCGGCATTCAGGGCACGTTTTCTCGCGCACGGGCGCGCGCACGTATATTTAATAAAGGAGCGGCTGCCGGCTGCCGATATCCGAAAGGGCGACGCTTCCGCGCAGCCGCGGCTTCCGCAGCCGCAGACCGCATTGCGGTGAGAATTATCTTGAAAAACATCTTATAAACAAAATCAAAAGCCTATGAAAAGAACTCTATTTCTCAGTTTCCTGCTGGCTGCCTTTACCTTGTCCCGTCCTGAAAGATGTTGACTGGGATTTGTATTGATATTTGTTAATATA